>Ga0209284_10006760_pt1 | contig 10806 bp, 8 predicted proteins | sample FRY03_FD_187211 | JGI IMG/M metagenome (GOLD analysis project Ga0209284, IMG submission 187211) | Freshwater microbial communities from Lake Fryxell liftoff mats and glacier meltwater in Antarctica - FRY-03 (SPAdes) (version 2) | ecosystem: Environmental > Aquatic > Freshwater > Ice > Glacier... | reverse complement strand
CAATAAGCTCATTGATTACAGGTTTATTTGACTCTTGGTCGACAGGTTCTTTGATCATGTATGAGCGTATTGCATGGTGGTTTCACATTTTAGGAATTTTGGCCTTCCTGAACTATTTACCTTATTCGAAGCATCTCCATATTATTTTGGCATTTCCAAACGTGTTTTATGCGAACCTTGACAAAAAAGGTCGCTTTACAAATATGGCAGCCGTTACGAATGAGGTTAAAATGATGCTCGATCCTTCTGCAATTCCAGTAGAAATTGAAGGTCCTGTAAAATTTGGTGCTAAAGACGTAGCTGATTTGCCCTGGAAAAGCCTACTCGATTCATATACATGTACTGAGTGTGGAAGGTGCACTGACGAATGTCCTGCCAATCAAACAGGGAAATTATTGAGTCCAAGAACTATCATGATGAAAACTCGTGATCGACTCGAAGAAGTTGGGAAAAACATGGATGCCAACAAAGGCGTTTTTGTGGATGATGGCAAAAGTTTGTTGCACGATTATATCACACCTGAAGAATTATGGGCATGTACAACCTGCAATGCTTGTGTTGAAGCTTGTCCAGTACTGATTGATCCATTGTCAATAATTATTGATTTACGTCGCCAATTGGTCATGGAAGAAAGTGCTCCTCCGTCTTCCTTGAACACGATGTTTAGCAATATGGAGAATAATGGAGCTCCTTGGCAATTCTCACCTGCAGACAGATTAAACTGGGCAGAAAACGAATAATAATCGCCTGAAAAATTCATTATTAAGATTAAACGCATGGAATTGAACGTTCGAACATTTGCTAGTTATGTTGCTGCAGGCGAAACACCAGAAATTTTATTTTGGGTAGGTTGTGCTGGAAGTTTTGACGATCGGGCAAAAAAAGTAACCAAAGCAGTAGCTAAGATTCTTCAGGCTGCGGATGTGAAATTCGCGGTTTTAGGAACGGAAGAAAGCTGTACCGGCGACCCTGCCAAGCGTGCTGGAAATGAATTCTTGTTTCAGATGCAGGCCATGCAGAATATCGCAGTGATGAATGAATACAAGGTGAATAAGATAGTAACTGCTTGTCCACACTGCTTCAATACTCTAAAAAACGAATATCCTGAATTAGGCGGAAACTATGATGTAGTTCATCATTCTCAATTGATAAAATCGCTTTTAGAGGAAGGTAGAATTCGTGTTGAAGGAGGTGAGTTCAAAGGGAAGAAAATTACGTTTCACGACCCTTGTTATTTGGGAAGAGCCAATGGTGAATATGAGGCTCCGCGCGATGTCTTAAGTAAACTTGATGCTGAATTGGTGGAAATGAAACGTTGCAAAGCCAATGGTTTATGTTGCGGTGCAGGAGGAGCTCAGATGTTTAAGGAGGCCGAACCCGGGGATAAAGAAGTAAACATTGAACGAACGGAAGAGGCGCTTTCCATCAAGCCAAATATTATTGCAGTTGGTTGTCCATTCTGCAATACAATGATGACCGATGGCGTTAAACATGCAGAAAAAGAAAATGAGGTGCAAGTGTTGGACATTGCTGAAATGATTGCCCAGGCTGCAGATTTATAACATTAAAAACACATACAGGTATGAAACCACTTTTCGAAACAATTCAAGACGCGGATCGAGTTTGGGTTTATCAGTCGAACCGTCCATTAACAAGCGACGAAGCAAGCTACATAGAAAGCTTTGGAGAAAAATTTACGTCAAGCTGGGCAACACATGGAACGCCACTTAGAGCGCAAGTTCAAGTGATTCACGATTTATTTATTGTGGTAAACGTGGATGAAAAACAAGCCAAAGCAAGTGGCTGTTCTATAGATAAATCGGTACACTGGGTTGGCGCTATCGGGAAAGAATTAGGTATAGATTTCTTCGATCGATTGAAGATTGCCTACATTGAACGTAATGATACGATTGAATTGGTAGATGCCGCTGAATTTGAGCACTTGGCGCAATCTGGAATTATCGAATCTGATGTTTCTGTCTTTAACAACATGGTATTCAGCGGAAAAGATGTTCGCAGTTCTTGGTTAGTCCCGGCAAATGAAAGTTGGCATTCACGCTACTTTGAGATGGTTGAATAAGAGAATTAAATGGATAAAATAAGATGATTTAATAAAATCATTTTAAACACGCAATGGTCTATTAGCAGACTATTGCGTGTTTTTTTTATATGAATTAAACCCTCATTAAACAAGACAAACAAGTTGAATTACAGACAATTATTATCAAGATTAATTTACTATCTGCAAGTAATTTGCTTCCTCCAATGAAAGGATTTGCACTAAACCTAAGCGGAAGCACAACAATTAGTTTGACAGGGATTCCTTCAAATGGCACAGTTACTCCAATTGCGATATCCAATACACCTTCTTCAAATCCAACGAGTGATGGTTTTAATTTGATCGGAAATCCATATCCATCTCCTATCAGCTGGAATGCTTTAAGAGGTCTAGCAGCTAATACCGGTCAATTCAGTAATATTATCAAGTATTGGTCAAACAGTGGTCAATATTCAGGTCAATATGCTGATTACAATGGAATTGTGGGCACAAATGGTGGTGGTGATATCATTCCGCTTGGCCAAGCCGTTATGATTCGTAAAACAACGGCAGGAATAGGAAGCTTCAATTTGACAAATTCTGCAAGGGTGGCTAGTTCGAGTGCTAGCTTCTTTGAAGCAGAGCTAGTTCCAAATTTACTTAAACTGCGCATTAGTGGCGGAGCTGGCAATGATGAAATGGCTATATATTTTGCTTCAAATGCAAGTAATTCATTCGATGATAATCAAGACGCTGTAAAGATGCTCAGCGGTGTTCCGGGAGTTCCTAATATCTATTCGATGAATAGCGACTTAAGACTTTCCATAAACGCAATGGGAGAGCTTGCTCAAAACACGGAGATTCCGCTTGGAGTGAGCATAACTACGGCAGGAAACTATACAATTCTAGCAAGCGACTTTGAATCTTTCGCCCCAACTAGCATGATCTATCTAGAAGACAGAACACTCGGCGTTTTTCATAATATTAAAATGCAAAACTCTGTGAATGTTGCATTGCAAGTTGGCGACTTAGCGGGTAGATTCTATCTACATTTCTCTCTGCCATTGCAAGTTGTTATAAATGATGAGACATGTCGTACAAACGATGGAATCCTTGAAGTGCTAAATCCATCAGGGCTGGTCTGGAATATTGAACTAGTAAATTCATTAGATGAAATCATATCAACCTCAATTATTTCTTCAAACAATTGGAGTTCGAATTTATTGAGTGCAGGAGATTATATCATTCGCCTATCAACAAGCGATAATTATACAGTTTCAATTGCAGCAAGTATTGCAGATGGTCAATTACTTAATGCGCATTTTGATGTTAGTTCAAGCATTGTGTATGAGCTTAATGAAATACAATTTACATCCATTGAAGAAAATCAAGAAGCGACATACACTTGGAATTTCGGAGATGGGAGTTTCCAAAACGGATCAGCTACAACCACGCACGCATATGCAGCAGCAGGTATTTATGAAGCTAAATTAAAAGTAAGTTTTGAGCATTGCGAAGACGTTCAAGTTCAAACGATTACTGTCCACCAAAACGTGACAGGCATCGAGGCTGTAAATACTGGAGGAATTAAGGTGTATCCTAATCCAGCTAGTGACATTATACGTGTTGAACTTGATTCTCAAACAACTATTGAATGGATTAATATCTATGATTATTCTGGACGAATTGTACAATCTGAGTTCGTTTCTGGAATGCTAAACTCACAGAAATTCAGTCTGCCAATTAGGGATTTGTCGAGTGGAATGTACTTCATGACACTCAAAACTGATCGAGGAATCTCTGCTGTCAGGTTTAATGTTCAGCACTAAAAAGGTAACATGTAGTAATATCATACCGTACAAGCAGTTAAAACATAGATTCAACACCTTAAACTTTAGAATTATTTTTTCTTGTATGATTTGGTAAATAACCATACATTTGCCGTCCATTTCTGAGAATACCATTTTTATGAAAGCAGATATCCATCCTTCAAATTATCGTCTAGTTGTTTTTAAAGACATGTCAGACGAAACGCTGACACTTACTAAGTCTTGCATCGAATCAAAAGAAACTATCATTTATGAAGATGGTAATGAGTATCCTCTTGCAAAGCTTGAGATCTCTTCATCTTCGCATCCTTTTTACACAGGTAAGATTAAACTTGTGGATACAGCAGGTCGCGTTGATAAGTTCCGTAATCGTTACAAAGACCGCAAAGAAAAGATTAACATGTAATCTTCCGAACAAACGTATATTGAAAGCTCTCCTTTGGAGGGCTTTTTTTATTTTTGACCATGATGAACCTCATACTATTCGACGATTCCAGACGGGATCACCTTCTTCCATTAACATTTACTCGCCCTCAAGCTGAATTCAGAATTGGAATATTAACCGTTCGAGAAAAATGGGAAAAGCGGCTCAGCTTGAGTGCTTCCTATCTTACAAGAGAATATTTAAGTGCGAAATTCCCTTTAAAAACAGGAACTCAAAACTTACTTATTGCAGGTTCACTTATTCCAACCGAAAACTTATTGCAAGCGGTTTCTACCTTAAAAACAGGAGAGGCCATAACTATAAACAATGAAATAGTTGCAGCTTTAACCGGAGAGACATTGGCCGAACTAGAACCGCAAAATTTTAAATGCACAGAATTTAACTCAGAAGTATTGAGGATAAATAATCTATGGGATATTTTTTCATTGAATGCCATATCGCTCGAATTAGATTTCGACTTCCTGACAAAAGGTCGCACTTCTGCTGCCATTGATCAAAGCAATACGATCATTGGGAATCGATTTTTTGCTGAAGAAGGCGCAAAGGCTTGGTGTTCAGTATTTAACACTACAACTGGGCCTATTTATCTAGGTAAAAACTCCGAAGTTTGGGAAGGCTCTGTAATTCGAGGCGGCTTTGCTTTGTGTGAGGACAGTGCAGTAAAATTGGGGGCGAAAGTTTATGGAGCGACTACAGTTGGACCTCAGTCTAGAATTGGTGGAGAGGTTAGCAACAGCGTTATTTTTGGTTATTCAAATAAAGGTCATGATGGTTTTCTAGGGAACTCTGTACTCGGCGAATGGTGCAATATCGGCGCAGATTCAAACAACTCTAACCTTAAGAATAACTATGCAGAAGTCAAATTGTGGAATTATTCTAAACAAGGCTTTGCTCCTACCGGATTGCAGTTTTGCGGGTTAATCATGGGCGATCATAGCAAGTGCGGCATCAATACGATGTTCAACACTGGGACAGTTGTTGGCGTGAGTGCAAATATCTTCGGAGCAGGATTTCCGAGAAATTTTATTCCTTCATTCAGCTGGGGCGGGCCTCAAGGAATTACTGAATACAAACTTGAAAAAGCTTCTGAGACTGCTGCTTTGGTGATGGAACGCCGTCATGTAGCCTTCGATGAGATTGAGCAAAAGCTTTTGAGCGATGTCTTCGAACTCTCAAAAGGTTATCGTCAAGGAGGCTAAATCGGGTCCACTTAAAAACACCAAAAATTTTGATTATGTGAATGTTACAGTGTTTAATTCTTGATTTGGTGTGCATTATTTGACGAAATTGATCAGATTGTATGCGTCACAAATTACTATTTTTATTGTTTTCTAGAATTTAGCTTAGCCAGCAACACGCCATCTGCTTCGTTAAGAGTATTTTGAAGTACTATTTGTATGTGAAAAAATCCTCTTGTCTCGCATCTAACGTGTTTCTGACTTTTTATTGAACCCTAAGTTATTTTCTATTTGGCATAAGGCTTGAACCTTAAGCAACACACGTTAGAATATGCAAATTCAAAGCTAGTTCTGACTATTTGTCACCTTTCTCGCAATATTCATGAACGAAATAAATCAACCTTATACGCGTATTTTCCTTTCTGATTTGATAGACGATGATTCTGAATTTATTCCACTTCTTACCAGTGAAGATGAGGAACAAATGAATACAGAAGAAACGCCTGCAGAACTGTCGATTCTTCCATTACGTAACACGGTACTTTTTCCAGGAGTTGTTATTCCAATTACCGTTGGGCGCGACAAATCGATAAAACTTATAAAGGACGCTTATAAAGGCAACAAAACGATTGGCGTTGTTTCTCAGAAGGATATCGGTATTGAAGACCCGCAATTTAGCGACCTAAATAAGGTTGGTACAATAGCCTTCATTGTAAAAATGTTGCGCATGCCTGATGGTAATACCACGGTGATTATTCAAGGAAAAAAGCGTTTTCATTTAGATGAGCTAACTCAAGAACAGCCATATTTCAGAGCCAAAATCTCTGCATTTGAAGAAACTCGTCCACCGAAAAGTGACAAGGAATTTCAAGCTATGGTGAGTTCTCTGAAGGATATTTCACTTCAGATTATTCAACAATCTCCGAACATTCCTTCTGAGGCAGCTTTTGCAATTAAGAACATCGAGAGCCCTTCTTTCCTTATCAATTTCATTTCGTCTAATATGAATGCTGAAGTTGCTGAAAAGCAGCAGATGCTTGAAGTTGCCGATTTGAAGGCTCGCGCCGAATTGGTATTAAAGCACCTAAGCAAGGAATTGCAGTTACAAGAATTAAAGAATCAGATTCAGAGCAAAGTCAAGATTGATATAGATCAACAACAACGCGAGTATTTCCTTCATCAGCAGTTAAAGACCATCCAAGAAGAACTTGGAGGCAATGCTTTTGAAGAGGAATTTGCTGAATTGAAAGATAAATCCGAGAAAAAACTTTGGTCAGAACCGGTTAAAAAGCACTTCAACAAAGAGCTTGAAAAACTTCAACGCATCAATCCAAATTCGGCCGAGTATTCTGTGCAACGAAATTACCTCGACTTGCTTTTGGACTTACCGTGGAACGAATTCACAAAAGACAATTTTGATTTACATCGTGCCGAAAAAATCTTAAACAAAGATCATTACGGACTTGAAAAAGTGAAGGAGCGAATCCTTGAATACTTAGCTGTGCTGAAGTTAAAGGGCGACATGCGTTCTCCTATTTTATGCTTTTATGGACCACCTGGAGTTGGGAAAACCTCTCTCGGTAAATCAATAGCGAAAGCATTAGGAAGAGAATATGCAAGAATGTCTCTTGGAGGAGTGCGCGATGAAGCTGAGATTAGAGGCCACCGCAAAACATACATTGGCGCAATGCCAGGGAGAATTATTCAGAATTTAAAGAAAGTAAAATCGGCTAATCCAGTATTTGTATTGGATGAGATTGATAAAGTGGGAAGCGATTTCCACGGTGATCCTTCTTCAGCTTTATTAGAAGTTCTCGATCCTGAGCAAAACAGCACGTTCTACGATAATTATGTAGAGCAGGATTTTGATTTAAGTCGCACAATTTTCATCGCAACAGCAAATAACCTCAACACCATTCAGCCTGCATTGCGCGACAGAATGGAATTAATTGAAGTTACAGGATATACGCAAGAAGAGAAAGTTGAAATTGCTAAACAGCACTTGGTTCCTCGTCAGATTGCTGAGCATGGTTTAAAGGCGAGTCAAGTGAAGTTTACCAAGAAAGCACTTGATAAACTTATCGAAGATTATACGCGTGAATCAGGGGTTCGTAGCTTAGAAAAACGCATTGCGAAAGTGCTTCGATCTCTTGCAAAGCATATTGCACTTGATGAGCCAGTTCCAGAAAAGTTAGATGTTCAGGATATTGTGCGCATCATGGGACCAGCTTCTTACCACAGAGATAAATATGAAAACAATGATGTTGCAGGCGTTGTAACAGGCTTAGCTTGGACATCGGTTGGTGGTGACATATTATTTATTGAAGCCCTTATCAGCAAAGGAACAGGTAAGCTAACACTAACCGGTAATTTGGGTGATGTAATGAAGGAAAGTGCTATAATTGCTTTAGAATATTTGAAAGCTCATTCAGAGACACTTTTAGGCATCAGTACTGAGGTATTTAATCACTTCAATGTGCATATTCACGTTCCAGAAGGAGCTACGCCAAAAGATGGTCCTTCGGCAGGTATTGCCATGTTAACAGCTTTATCATCGGCGTTTACGCAAAGAAAAGTGAAGAATAAGCTTGCTATGACTGGAGAAATAACTCTAAGGGGAGTTGTGTTACCGGTTGGTGGTATTAAAGAGAAAATCTTAGCTGCCAAACGAGCTGATATTCAAGAGATTATAGTGTCAATCGAGAACAAGAAAGATGTCGATGAGATAAAATCAGACTATTTAAAAGGAGTGACCTTTCATTATGTAACGGGTATGCACGAAGTGCTAAAACTCGCATTAACAAATGAATTGGTAAAAAATCCAATTAAAGTAGAATTGCCTCCAAAGAAACAAAAAGCGAGTAGTTTATTTAACTAAATATGACAAATTCATCAAATCCTCAACAAAAATCCGAACTCAAACATATTGTTGTTGTTGGAGGAGGATTTGGCGGAATAGAATTAATTAAACGCCTCAACAAGAAGCCCTTTCGAATTACATTAATCGATAAGAATAACTATCACACATTTCAGCCCCTCTTGTATCAAGTTGCTTCAGGAGGTTTGGGAGCTGATTCAATTGGCTATCCATTTCGTTTGATTTTTAGAGGTCATAAGAACTTTAAGTTTGTTATGGCAGAAGTGCATCAAATTGATTCTGAAGGTAAAACACTGACGACATCCGCGGGAGCGATAAACTACGATTACTTAGTTATTGCAAGTGGCTCGACCTCGAATTACTTTGGAAATGCTTCCATAGAAGAAAACTCTATGCCGCTAAAAAGTATACCTGAAGCATTGAATTTACGAAGTGATATTCTGCAAAAATTTGAAGATGCGAGCCGTATCACAGATATCAAGGAAAAAAAACGCTTACTAACATTTGTAGTTGTTGGTGGTGGGCCAACTGGTGTTGAAACAGCAGGAGCCCTAGCAGAATTTAAAAAGTTTGTTGTTCCTCACGATTACCCAGAATTAAATGTTTCTGATGTTTCGGTAATCTTGATTGAAGCAAGCGACAGGCTATTAAATGGAATGTCTGACAACGCAGGAGATAAAGCCAAAATCTATCTGAAAGAATTGGGTGTTGACCTAAAGTTATCTGCAATGGTAAAAGGATTCGATGGCCAATCCATTACACTGGAAAATGAGGCACCTATTGAAACTAAAACGATGGTTTGGTCGGCAGGTGTTCAAGGTCAAATTGTTGAAGGCCTGAGCGACACAAGCGTTCAAAGAAGCCGCTATCAAACTGATGAATACCTTCGTGTTAAAGGCGTTAAGGATGTATTTGCGATTGGCGATGTTGCTAAGGTTGATTCTGAAGTTTATCCGAAAGGACATCCGATGGTTGCACCGGTTGCCGTTCAGCAAGCAGGCTTATTGGCTAAGAATTTACTTAAGATTTCAGCAGCTAAGTCAGAATTAATTCCATTTGTATACAAAGACAAAGGCTCTATGGCAACTGTTGGTAGAAACAAGGCCGTTGTGGATTTATCTTTTTGGAAGTTTGGAGGCTTTTTCGCATGGCTTATATGGATGTTCCTCCACTTAATGCTGCTTGTTGGTTTTAGAAACCGCGTTGTAGTATTTATCGATTGGATGTGGAGCTATTTCAGCTATGAACGAGCACTTCGTTTAATTGTCAGAAAATACGAGCAGGATTAATTATTCCTCAATTGGGAATTATTAACCGAAAGGTTGATCCCTCTCCAATGCTCGACTCTAGCTCAAGCTCTGCATTCATAATTGAAGCGATGCTTTTTACTGTGCTCAGCCCAATTCCAGTTCCTCTAACACCAAACCTGTCTTTTGTTGCCAAAATGCTCAACATATTAAATATTTGAGCTTGTTCACCTTTGGGAATTCCAGGTCCATTATCAACAACCTCAACAACTAAAGCCTTGTCACGCTTGAAGATATTAATTTTGACTACTCCTTCTTTTTTGTCGTTGTATTTAATCGCATTCGAGACTAAATTTTGTAGCGCTTGATGTAAAAAAACCGGATCCAATAACGCCTCAGGTACTTGAACATCTGTTATCACGTGAACATCTTCAGGAGGTGAGCAAAAATCAACAATCTCCTCAACAAACTTTAATAGTTCAACTGTTTCCGGTTGATTTGCTTTTCTTCCTGCCATGGTATGTTGTAAGATACCTTCGACGAGATTATAAGCGTGAGACGCCTTTTGTTTCAACATCGAAACTGCATGAACACCATCTTCGCTAATTTTTCCTTCACATTCCTCAGAAATTACTTCCGCGAGGGCTGATATAGCTCTTAATGGAGACTTCAAGTCGTGAGATACCAAATGCGCAAAACGTCCAATTTCATTAGCCTTTTCGCTTAATTCCTTTTCTTTAACCTCTAATTCAACAACCCTTTTTCTGAGCTGAATTAGCGATATTACTTGTTGAGCCAAAGATTTCAATGCCCTTAGCTGACCTTCACTGAGTTCTCGTGGAACCTGGTCTATTACGCAAAGCGTTCCTAATGGATAACCGTCATTTGTAACGAGAGGTGCTCCAGCATAAAACCGGAAATCCGGACTGCCTGTTACTAAAGGATTGTCAGCAAATCGATTATCCTTTAAAGTATCTTCCACAACGAGTAATTCATCAGGATTGAGAATTGCGTGTGCACAAAATGCAACTTCACGCGGAGTTTCTTGCGCAACTAATCCAATACGAGATTTAAACCACTGCCGTTTTTCATCGATTAGAGAAATTAAAGAAATGGGAGTACCGCAAATTTGTGCTGCAATAGATGCAATTTGATCATATTCATCCTCAGGCATTGTATCTATAATGCCAA
>Ga0209284_10006758_pt1 | contig 10809 bp, 11 predicted proteins | sample FRY03_FD_187211 | JGI IMG/M metagenome (GOLD analysis project Ga0209284, IMG submission 187211) | Freshwater microbial communities from Lake Fryxell liftoff mats and glacier meltwater in Antarctica - FRY-03 (SPAdes) (version 2) | ecosystem: Environmental > Aquatic > Freshwater > Ice > Glacier... | reverse complement strand
TGCAACAATTTGTGAAGCTTGAAGCCGGAAAACCCAAATCCATATTTTTAAATCTCCGCGCTAATGAGAAGGTGCGGTTGAAAACCTTCTTGCCCTGTCAAGAGGCGAGACAATTCGACCCAGCGAACAATTCGACCCGACTCTTTTGCTATGGAGTTTCAGAGATTCGGGTTCGCCTTAAGAATTGATGTTTCGGTAGTCGTGTCGGCAGTGATCAAGGGCGCCGTCATCCAGGCGAACACAAGAAAGATTGCATAGCTAATCGATCCGACTACGAAAACGAAGTTTGGTCCTGGCCCGAACTTCCACCACCACGCATCATCAAGTGAAAGTTTGGCGTATAAACCGACGCCGACGCCCAGTCGCGTGTTGTACTCCATGTAGTTATAGAGCGCCAGTAATTGGCAAAGAGCGGCAAGTGTGATGACACTAACTCGACTTGTTCTAGACATCATGAATCCGCTTCTTGTTTCAGACAATAGAACGGTTAAACCGATTAGGAAAGTGAGCAAGCCGAGAAGGTACACGCCAGAAAGCGGATACAACAGGTTTCCACCGATTGATATCCTGAGGCTTGAGATGAATATGAACAGTGTCGTCAATCCGACTAGAGCGATCCTTGGCCGATTCATTCCTCTGAGGGCGTTACCAATGCAGAAAGCGAAGAGAGACAGTCCAATAATGCCTATTATCCCTGGGCCCCCGCGAGAGTATCCGACGTTGTAGCCGAATATTTCCGGAAGCGTTTCCGGAATATGAATCAAACTAAATAGCAACCTGCCATCTTGTGGATACGAGCGAAGCCCTGAAAGATTTGCCAAATGGCTCAGGAAGGGCACGGTCAAGACACCGATCAGTACCAGCAAACAAATTGGCACAGTGATCTGGAGTGTCCTCCGCAAACTCAGCGTTCTATTTTGCATTGAATACGCCAGTAGCACGATCGTGGATGTAAAGACGCTGAAGATTGTGGCGTCCCACCTAGTTGCCGCAGCCAGTCCAATAGAAAGACCATAAAGAATGTACGAACCAATTTTGCGCCGTCGCTGTGAACTAGTACATGTGAGCGCAGAGTAGAGAAAAGCCCAACTACTCATAACCCCAAGAAAAGCCCAAGATCGCGGGTTGTAGCTAGAAAGCTGGGCAAGCCCATTGGGCACGAGGGTAAGGGTCCACGCACACAGCACAGCGAATCGGGCTCGGCCGAGCGTGAGTGTGAGCAGAAAAAATAGAATTGCGCTGGCTAAGAGGCTGTTGAATAATCTCATCTCCAAAACGCTGCGCGTCGGGTTCTCGGATGCAAATATCCGCATCAACGAGTAATAGAGATTTCTAGTTTGGGGAGCGGATGTCCTAAGCGTTTGCATATTATCTGGCTTGAGTTCCGTCGTCACATATTGACAAGTGGTCACGTCTTCAGAGGGTCGGCCGTCGCACATTTGAAACATATATGGAACAGTTGCGACGTACCCCTTGCCGAAGTTGCCGCGGTTTTCGCACATGCCTTTCGATTCGCCCCATCCGCACCAGATACCCGAAAGGTGGTGGTCTCCGTCGCCGCCCTCGCCAATTGGCGCACCGAATGACCACGCACTTAATGTAAAAAAAAGTGCCGTACAAGCAATTAGCGCATATCTGGCGGTTTTCGACATGAAGTAATTATGAGCCCTGAGAAGATTTAAGAAGTGCAAGTTCTTGAACCAAAGTAGCAATCCGCTTCTCCATTAATCGAAACTTCCCTAGTGAATACGCGATATGGGTCATTAACGCGAGCACAGTTCCATATAACAGAAGGTCAACGCCACTGTTAACTCCGAGAATCTGGGCAGCGTCTTCCCATAATTGCGGAGACAAAATTGATAGCGCTACAAGTCCAATGAAGACGAAGAGAAGTATTGAACGGAAAGCCTTTGACCGAGAGCCCACCGAACGGGTGATCCCGACAAATGCCGGCACAAACAACAACACCAGAATGATCCGTATCAATAACATTTGACTACCTCCACAATAGGTCAAGGACAATGTTGATGCCGTTTAGCAACGGTTGTCCTTTAGATCGAGAATATGTCGTATATCGAATTGTTGCAGGAACTTCGTCGTACTTCAGTCCATTCTGCAAGACGAGTGACACGAACTGCGTAGCATGGGCCATGCCATTTTGTGAGAGTTGGATCTTGCGGGCGGCATCCACTGTCAACGCCCGCAGCCCGTTATGGGCATCGCTCAGCGACACGTCTGTGAGGGCGCGCGTTACTCCTGCAACGAACCGTAAAACGACCTTCTTCAGCCGAGGTATCTGTTGCTCTCGCCCAGCCAGAAAGCGCGAAGCAAATACCACATCTAAATGGTTTGAGTGCAAGTGTCGTACCAGCGCCAATGCATCCTGGGGATCATGTTGGCCATCGGCATCGAAGGTGACGACATAGCGAATTGTTGAACGGGAACCGACAAACAAGAACCCTGTAGCGAGGGCGCCGCCTTGGCCAACATTAACTGCATGTCGGATAACTGTCGCTCCAGCGCTTTCTGCTTGATAAGCGCTGTCATCAGAACTTCCATCATCAACACACACGACATGGGGGAAAATGGTCCTCAGATCGCGTACCACATCGGCGATCACCGCGCCTTCGTTGTACATCGGGATCACGCAGTATGTCGACTCAACGATTGATTCATGACCTACGTGCGACATCATCGGATATTGTACTAGTAATGGTTTCGCCGGCTTTGAGGTTGTGTGAGGTTGGGCCGGCATGGAGCCAGTAACCGTTTTGCTCACCGTATGGGGCGGAGATGCCCTCAGGTCCATACGCCGCTCAACTGCGAGCATCCTCGCTCAGACGCTTCAGCCGACAGAACTCCTTGTCGTTGCTGACGGCCCCCTTGACCGAGAAGTCGATGAATTCCTCGAATCTCCGAATTGGGAGACCGGGATACCGGTGAGGATTGTGCGAGTTGATCAACCGACCGGCGTATGGAACGCCCGCAATGTAGGCCTACGGGAGTCGAAGACAGAACTAGTGGCTCTGCAGGATGCAGATGATGTGATGCATCCACAGAGACTTGAAATTCAAGTAACTGAAATGACTTCGAGTCAGATTGATGTGCTCGGCTCTGACGCCTTTGAGTTTGACGATCAATCTGGGGCTATCACAGGTTGCCGTCAAAGCCCGCACAATCAAGATCAACTAATCAAGAAACTCCTCATTAACAATCCATTGAATAATTCGACGGTGATGTTGCGGCGATCTTCTGTCTTGGAATGCGGAGGTTACCGAAACGTGTATCTGGCCGAAGACTATGACCTGTGGTTGCGAATGGCGAGCACGGGAAGCAATTTCCGTATTGGGGAGAATGTTGTTGAGTGTCTTGCAGTGAACTCAAAATTTCTGGATCGCCGTGGGGGATGGAAATTTCTTCGAAGCGAACTACTGCTTAACAAAGTAATTAAGCAAGAATTCTCGCCTCGACTAATTTTTCGCCTGGCACGTTTAGCCATAAGAATTATCTATCGCCTAGGACCAAGATATCTACGTGGCAAAGTTAATTCCAGTATTCTCAGCAACAGAAATGTCAAAACACCAGTTGACTTAGATGAATTCATTGCGACGGACTTGGTCTACGGAAGATATCCGACAACCCAAGTCCGAATCCGACCAGTGACAGAATTCGATGTCTAGCGGGCTTTACGATCAGAAGACAAATTACGAAACCAATTTCCCCAACGACGCTCCACGTAACGCACGCTCGAAGGAGGAGTCTTGACCGAGCATGCAATTGGGCGATCTCCCACCGATGGGAAACAGTCATTCTAGCAAGTTGGAAAGATGTCGGTCTGCCCGCTTCCGCGTATGAATTGACAATTCGTGCAGATGGGATCACTCTTAGTTTCCAGCATCTAGAAACACAAAAACTGAAGTAGACATCTTCGCCAGCCGCATAGCCGTCCCATGAATCATTCCACCTAAATTTTTCGAGAACCTCTCTTCTCCACATGGAGCATCCAAATATCCACTCAACGTCCGTGCCGCCAAGGTCGAATCGGTTAGGCGGTATGCCCACACCGGACAAGAGCACATTGCCCGGTTTGCCATTTACAAGAAAGATATAACCGAGAAAGTCAATAAATCGTGACCGCGCCTTGGTTTGGGTTATTCCAGCAGCGCCACCATACAGAGGATTTTGTTTCAAAAATTCAATCAGTTTTTCAGAGTAGCTGGGATCTGGCTCGGTATCGTCGTCGAGGAAGAGAACGTACTCGAAAGAAGGCTGTACATCTAACATCACACTGATTAAGCAATTTCTCTGAAAAGGGATCGATGGTCGGTTCGACCGAATTAATGTAGTAGGAATTTCTGCCTCATTACAGATTTGTATTACTTTTTCATAAATTTCCAGAGGGCTTGAGTCGCAAACAAAAATTCCATTCGGAGCAGGATCAAGTCGCGAAATTGAAGCAAGTGTGCTTTTCAACTGGTTGGGTCTATTGTGGGTTGGAATTCCAACAGCGAAGCCAGAGTGCTCGGCCGAATCTTTGATTTTCAATACCCCACTCATGGGATCCGATGTTAGCGGTTTCAATACGCTAACAAAATTTGATAATGCTGTGCGACTAAAATATCACTACAATCTTCATCATGTCGAATATAGAAGTTGTAATTCCGACATTTAATTCACAGAAAACAATCGGCCAAACACTTGAATCGATTGCGAGCCAAGTGGTAAAGCCAAGGATGGTACATATTGTTGATGATTGTTCGCAGGATTCTACTCTCCTTGAGGTAGAGCGATTTCGTCCAATAATCCCCTTAAACATAATAATGTTCAAGGAAAACATTGGCCTTTGGGCTGCTCGCAATGCTGGGGTTGCGGCGGTCGAAGCTGAGTTTGTATCATTTGTCGATTCTGACGACATTCTTCTTCCGACACATCTCCAGGAGCACCGCGATTCATTCGCGGAGGGTTTTGATGCTGTCGCCACGAACTATCTCGATTGGATTCCCGAGAATGGATTGACTCGCAATGATCCTCGGAGATTTCCGTCAAAAGGGAAACTCGATGAAAAAATAATCGCGGGCAATTTTATGGCCTCGTTTTCGTCGATTCGATGTTGCGTACTCGACGATGTCGGCGGATTTAGACCAGAAGTAACAGAAGATTGGGATCTTTGGATTAGATTTTTTCGAAAAGGCTACTCCGTAGTCAAAACAGATGCACCTACATATCTGTATCGATGGAGGAAGGGAAGCCTCTCAAGACTTCCAGATGCATTTGTTCGGGATTGGAAGACCTTAAATTTGGCGCGAAGTGAAGTAATGACGACACTGCATAAGCGCCTAGTTGAAAAATCTATGAAGAAATTGATGCTTATTGCTTTTATCAATGGTTCCGATTATTCACCTGTCGCGAGTGAACGCGTATCTCAGGAGTGTCTGCGAAGTACGAGACTTTTGGATCAACTGCTTTGTTGGGCGAACTTGATAATTCCGAAAAAGGTACGAAAGGTTTCTTGTACGTTATTGAGACAATACAAGGCTGGAAACAAGCGCAAGTGGAAGTTTGCCCGAGTCATTGATTGCGAACGAAAGGCTAACTGAAGTGGCTTTTAAGATCTATTGGTGTGCCAATATCGACGGATCGATCGGGGCGCGCTCAAATACCAAGTTCAACTCTCTTTGGAGCAGAATGTTGTATGGGAAAAATCTATGATCAGTTGGGTATCGAGGAATGGGTAGTAATCCAAATGCGACTCGAGATGGGAGTCAAACCTGGGATGATTACTGTGGGGTTGGGTCGCCCGGCATCGACGATTTGGCGCGAACTGAGACGAAACGGTTGGGTTCGACCAAAGACACACCCTGACCCCGAACATTCGTTGATGGCGGGCGGCTATCGTGCCTAAGTGGCATAGCAGCGCGCCTATGTCGGCAAGACTAGGTCACGAGTAGTGAAGCGCCTGCAACCAAGAAACCCATTATGGGGTTGACTGGACCCCGGACACTGGGAAGGCGACCTGATCTAAGGGGCCTACAACCGTTCCGCGGTTGGTGCTTTGGTGGAGCGTACGACCTTGTTTACGGGTGCTGGCCAAAATGGACGATACCGGCGCTGAAGCAGCCCTGAACGGTTTTAGTCATGTGCTCAACCGCATTGAAGCCCAGAAACGTCTCTCCTTGACTTATGATTAAGGTCGCGAAATGGCCACCCATCAACGCCTCAGCCAAACCACCAGGGTGAAAGTTTACTTCGCCGATCCGCACAGCCCCTGGCAGCGTGGCATCAACGAGAACACCAACTAGTTGCTGCGTCAGTATCTGCCCAAGGGCAACGACCTCAGCGGCTTCACCCAAGAAGAACTGGATGCGATTGCCTGGAAACTAACCACCAGACCACGCAAAATGATGAGCTATCGCTGCCCAGAAGAAATGTTCACCCCAGACACTTTCAATTCCAAGTCACATCACGCCGCACTTTTTGCACTTGGAACTTGAAACCGCCTAATTAATCACCGCCTAATTTTCACGCTATTGCCGGTAACCAAAGTGGAGGTAGGTCAAGAAGTGAACCAAATCGACAGCAGTCATGGCGCAGTCATCTCGTCCGTCATTGGATTATCTACCACGACAAGTGCGACATCGGTGATGTCTGTGACCCACAGTTCGTAGTCGCTTCACCTTGGCTTTCCCTGAGAGGCCCGCAATACCTGTGTCAAGCATGAGAATGGCTAGCAAACGTTTCTTCACATCGACCCCCATGGGATGAGTCAATTCGGCGTGGACGCGACGAGATCCGTAGGTGCCTCGGCTGGCTACATGTACCTCACGAGTGAGACCCGTCAATCACTGGCGGCGAATCTGAGTTCTTGATAGTGGACAATTTCGGTATTGGTAATAACCAGGCCCAGAGACTCCAAGCACTCGGCAACGGACTCTGACGGGCAGCCCGGTGTCGGCGAGGGTATCGATCACTGGGTGATTCCTTTTGGGTTCGTACCGTCCTTGCCGAGGATCTTGCTGGCGCGTCGAAGGATCTCGACTTCCAACTCGAGCTCATGGGTATGCCTGTTCGCGCGTTTAAGTTCGGCAATCTCGTTTGTGCTAATCCCCCGAGCTCACGTCAATCTATGCGATCTTGTCGCGCCCAACCATGTAACGCGGCTTGACTGACACCTAACGAGGTGGCAACTGACCTGATGGTCTTTTCTGCCCGAACGAGGGCAACGGCCCAGAGTCGAAACAAGAGCTGGATAGGGTCGCGGCATAGTGAACAGCCTTTCAGTAGAAGCCCAATCTTCACCATTTTTAGGTAACCAAACCGGGGGCAGGTAAAGGAGTCAACCAAACCGACAGCAGTCCCGATCTCTCACGAGGCCATCTACCAAGCGCTCTATGTGCAAGACCGATTCAGATTATGATTCCCCTGCTCTGACCACTGAGTTACTGGCCCCGATAGATAACGCTCAGAACTTACCGAACTTCTACCAGTCTCCCACCCTCGATGCGCAAGACGCGGTCGCAGTACTTGAGGGTCGAGATGCGGTGCGAGACCACGACCATGGTCAGCCTGTGATGCATGGCTTCGAGGGCCTCGATGAATTCGCTCTCGGTATCGAGGTCGAGGGCGCTGGTCGCCTCATCGAGCACCAACAACGACGGCTCGTGATAGAGGGCCCGCGCGATGCCGATTCGTTGGCGCTGCCCGCCTGAAAGTCGTACACCTCGCTCGCCAGTAATCGTGTCGAGGCCTTCGGGCAGCGTGCCGATAAATTCGGCCAACTGGGCGACTGCGATACTTTTCAATATCCGTATCTCGGAGATTTCTTTATCGGCGACGCCGAAGGCGATGTTGCGGCGGATTGTGTCGTCGATCAGAAAAATATCTTGCGGCACGTAACCCGCCTCGGACTGCCATGACGCCTTCGCCAAGTCTATTGGCACGCCGTCGACGATCACCTGACCGCTAGCGGGCGTAAGCAGGCCGAGCAAGATGTCGACGAGCGTGCTCTTGCCCGCGCCGCTTGCGCCGATAATGCCCATCGATTCACCGGATTTGATGGTGAACGACGCGCCCTGCAATACATTGGTCGTGCCAGATTCGTAGGCAAACGAAACGTCGCGGAACTCTAGCGAGTTGGCGAGATGAATTTTCGACTTCGCTATTTCATTCGCTTCGCCGATGCCCGCCGTTTCGCGATGGACTAGATCTATCGCTGCCCGCGTGTATTTTAAATTATTTATGGTGAAAAGGATTCTGTTGAGGGAAGGCACAAACCTAAACGAGGCCCCGACAAAGAGCCCGAGAGCCGAGACCACCGTTTTAGGGTCGTCATTTTGGCTCAACATCGCGCCAGCTACGACGATGAGACCGAGAACACCCCACAGTTCGACCACGTAATCTGGCATGCGTTGCAGCGTGCCCGCCAAAACATCAACTCTGGCGACCTTCTTACTGGTTTTAACGAATCTATTTTGAAAGAAACTCTCGTGACCGAACACCTTGACCTGCTTGATGCCACCCAGGGTCTCGGTGATGTTCTTGATAAATTCGCCGCGCAACTCGGCGCGCTGATTGCCATAACGGCTTAGCAGCGGCCCAATTATCTTTGTGTAGGTGACACCGCAGATGGCAAAAAATATGACCAACGCGAGCGAACCGACCGGTTCTACAAAAAACAACAGAGTCGAGATACCGATGACCGCGGTGATCTCGACAATCATTAAAAGAACTGGGATAAGGACATGAGTTGCAATTTGATCGATCTCCGAGGTCAGATTACGCAACAGCGTCGCCGAATTAGAGCGAACGTGAAAGCTATATTCGATGCGCAGGTAACGACTGAACAAACTGTTTTCCAGCGACGTCCAGACTTGCGACGTGAACCGATACTGAAAATAGGTGACGAACACCGAGTAGACGTTCTTGATCAATACCACTACGCCAATCGACCCAAACCCGACCATCAGCATCTGAATCTGAGTAGTTGCGCCAAAAAAATTAAAAATGGGACTAAGTATCGAACTATCGGCCGAAACATTGTCTCTTGTCAGCAAATTGATGAGCGGCACCAAAAGCCCAATTCCGACTACCTCGAGTCCCATGCCGATGAACACGAGCACACCCAGAACTGGAAGTTCGCGACGCTGCGCCTTGGGGATCAGATCCCAGAGTTTTCGGGATAGTCGAATCTCGGTTGGCGCTTTATGGTTCGGTGGCTGGTTCATGGGGATTCGCTCAAGACTAATTTACAAGTTGTGAATCGGCCCGTGTTTTGCATCAGGTCCTGGTTGGTGTGGGGACTTGTGGTTGGGGTCGCTGGTAATGGTAGTGGCCGGCCTCCATTTCTGCTGGGAAACCTTAACATGATGAAAATCACTAAACTTTATGCGTGAAGCCAATAGTCATACTGCTTAGAGGAGGCCTCGGAAATCAATTATTCCAACTCGCCGCGGGAATATACGTAAAGGACGTTCTGGGGCGCGAGGTTCGTTTTTCCGATATCTACCTCAGAGGCTCGCCGCTCAAATATAGGTTTTTTGGTATTACGCCTCGACGAATGCTGATCGGTGATCTTCTGCGTCAAAATGAGTACGAAGAAATTTCAATAATCAAATTTGTGGGCTTAAGGTTTATGCGACTAATGCACAAATCCTTCTGGACTACCGAAGGGGACCATAACGACACTAATAGTTTGTTACAACGAGCTAGCATCTGTTCTCGCGTGCTCGACGGATACTTCCAAGACATGTTGTTAACTATGCAAGTACGAGAACAGATTCTGGCCAGATTTCGCCTGTCCACCGAATTTAGAAATGTAATCCTTGGAAAATCAAGAAATGTTATTGCAGTGCACATCCGATTCGGAGACTATGTCTCGAACCGGTCCGCAAAACAAATGCATGGTTTTACAGAACCTTCATACTTCCAGAATGGAATATCACTTCTCGAAAATAGAGACAACGATTTAAAAATCGAGGTCTACAGTGATGACATTTTTAGAGCAAGGACTTTTTTCAGCGAGTTTCCAATTGAGACACAACTTCGTTTAGAGTTCCAAGAAAGTCAAAGCGAGATCAGCGATATGGCCAAATTGTCTTCTGCGGAATCACTTGTGATTTGCAATAGCACCTTTTCATGGTGGGCTGCTTGGTTCGCTTCCAATCTAAACAACGCAAAAGTTGTTATCCCAATACCTTGGCTCGCGTCGCCCAGCAATCTTGATGCCCGTCTCACATCCATAAATTGGCATGTATTGAAGCGTGAGATTGCGCGATGATTTTGGTGAACCATCAAACTTGAGATTCACCAATGCCTATATGGAGCCCAAGATGAGAATCGAACTCACGACCTACGCATTACGAGTGCGTTGCTCTACCCCTGAGCTACCTGGGCGGGTAATCGCGTCTTAGTTTACTGCCGTTGTCGTGCCTGACACCCGCGTCATCATCAGCGACGGCAACTGCAAGAAGAGCGCCTGCAACAACAGTGTCTCGTTCGCATTTAGGCCGAGCGCAGCCATCGCCTTGTGAATGCGCGCAACCGCATCTATGTACTTTTCACTGTCGGGATGCTGCTCGGGTGAGATCACGAGCGCGTGGTAAGTAGCGGCAATCGCGCTCAGGCCGCTGCGCAACTCATCGCTCTTGAACTTGCGGGCCTGGCGCTTGTGGCGATCTTGCAGAGTCTTGCGGCCGCTGCCGCGTTCGCCGGTCAGCGCGACTCGCTCTTCGAGCGCTTCTAATTCGTTGGCCTGCTCGGCGAGCAGTGGCTCAGATGCATTGTCGATGTGTTCGAGCAATTCGTCGACGAGGC
>Ga0209284_10006751_pt1 | contig 10823 bp, 10 predicted proteins | sample FRY03_FD_187211 | JGI IMG/M metagenome (GOLD analysis project Ga0209284, IMG submission 187211) | Freshwater microbial communities from Lake Fryxell liftoff mats and glacier meltwater in Antarctica - FRY-03 (SPAdes) (version 2) | ecosystem: Environmental > Aquatic > Freshwater > Ice > Glacier... | reverse complement strand
CCCTTCACGGGTACCCGGATTGGCTTCGCGACACTCCTGACTCATTGATGTGCGAAGTCTTCAAGGTCACCCCGCGCATCCCCTTGCCTTGGCGGTACGACGTCTTCGTCACATACGACGTCTTCGTCACATAAGGGGGCTTCGCCGTTGTTGACGCGTTCGTCACATACGACGCCTTCGTCGTATTCGTCGCATCAGGGGGCTTCGCCGATCTTGACGCGTTCTTCGCATACGACGCATACGACGCCTTTGTCACAACAGGGGGCTTCGCTGTTCTTGACGCATTCGTTGCATAAGACGTCTTCGTCAGGGGGCATCGCCGTTGATAACGAGTTAGGGCGATATGCCACACCCTAACTGCACCCTTGGTGCGTCCTAGCACGTCACGAGCACGTCGGACATCGGACGGGTCACTTCCTCTTCAGCGCAACATGGCGCCCGCGGACAACGACGTAGTCCTGGCCGCCCTTCCGCCACACGACGCGCTCGCCGACTCCGGGCACGGCCACGCGACGCGCGGTCTTCGAGTAGCCAGTAGCGGCGGAGGTCGGGCGGCGTGGGCTTTTCTTGCTGCCGCCGGAGGAGGCTGGCGCGGAGGTTGGCTCGTCCCCGCTATTTGGCTACATACATCGATTACATCTCGTTCGAGTCTCGAGCCGCCGAGTTAGTGGGCAGGGGGAAGCCGGGAAAGCCGGGGAGAGAGCGGACCTTTGAGGTGAAGTACGTGAAGAGTGGAGAGTACGGCAGTGTGCCGTTCCACGCGGCTTTGTGGGGGCCCCGTCAGCAGATCGGCGCCTACCTTTGACGATGGTCGTCACGGAAGCATGCAACCGCAGAAGCCCTCGGCGCTCGGCACTGGGGCTCCTCCGTCTTTCTGATTCTGATTCTTGTGCGTTGGACCGTGACTGAACATCTCCTTCTCCTTCTCCTTGTACGCCGAGTTAGTGAAGGGATCCCTATTCGGCATGGTGTGACTGGCGGCGGCGGGCTTAACGTGCATGCTAGGCATGCCAATCTTGTCAGCGGCGGCCTTGACCGAAGAAGAGAAGCCTTCGAACAGCACGCCGACCGGACCTTGCGCTGCCCTGCTGCCGTCGGCCCTCCCCTGCGCCTGCTTCTCCTGAGACTCGCACCAAAACGCGCCGAAGGCGTCCCACACGCAGACGTCGTCCTTTCCGTTTGCACTCATGCTTCTGAGGCCTTCTTCTTCTTCTCCTTGTCTGAACCCAAGCGAGATTTTAATGCCGCATCGACGGCGAACCAGAGCGCCGCGAGACGGCGCAGCATAGAGGGCTGCCAAAAGAAAGGGTGCAGCACGCATGCGACCGCCATCACAATGAGGCACCTCGCCGCGGACCTGTGCACGGAACGAGACGTCGAGGGGGCGGCAGAGCGCCACGCGGCACGCCAGTACCCGGCGCGCCTTGCGCGCGAGGGCAGGCGAGACAGGTGCTCTGTGCGCGTGATCGCCGCGACGGCGCCGAGCGAACCGACCGCGCCGACGGCGGCGCGCACCGCCTCCGTCCAGGGTGTGGCAGAGCATGCTTGTTCTTGTGCTCGTGCTCGTGCTCGACGAGTCACACGGGATCGCATCGCCGTCTCGATGGCTCGAGCGGCGGCCTCGGTCGCACGGGGCCCGACGGCTCTCAGCACATCGAGTGCCCACAGGCAGGCGAATGCGTCGGGGAATACGAATAACGCCAAAGCCTCGTTGGCGGCCGGCCATCCCCGGCGACATAGGAGGGACGCCGCAGCGACCGCGGCGACGCCCGAGACGAAACGAGTGCCCGCGGCCGCGACACAAGCTGCCCCGAACAGGCACGCGAGCGCTTCGGCGGCTTGGCGTACGTGCACGCGCCCGTGCACGTGCGTGTTCTGCGCCTTTCTTTGCATGATTGGCATGACGCCGGTTTCTCGCACTGTGGTACGCGCATTTACTCTTAGGCCATGCAATGTTACAGCAAGTCAACTGTGAACGGGACACCCCATCGTATACCAACTCCTACGTCCTGAAGCTCGCGACTGAACAGGTCATTGGAAGAGTTCATGTAAAGAGCCTTGCAAGTGGTCTTTCGCTTCGTGAGATAGATGTGGGACTCAGTGATCTCATGCTGCGGCTCCTTTTTCATTCGACGCCAACCTCCTCCTCCTGCGGATCCGTGCGTCCCTTTCCAGTTCGCCCAGCCAGCCGCTCCTTTTCCCTCCGCCCATTGGCTCGAAGACGACGGCGAGCACGCCCCCCTGTGCGGCGGCTGCGAGTCGGAGGCGTGTGATCACGTCGCATCGTCGCCCCCCGAGTTCGACGAAGGCGCCGAATGCAACACCGCACGCCACATGAAGCTGGTCGGTCGCTCTGCGGGCCTCACCTCTTGGCGCGACCTGCCGTCGGTCCTGTCCGCCTCCGCCGCCGTCGGCCTTCCGTTGTCCGCGTTGCGCGCGTTGACCGTGCACAACGTCGTCGGTTTGTTCGACGCCGTCGGCGCGTGGGGCGCCGACTTCGGCGCTCTGGCGCGCTCCTGTCCCTCCTTGGCGATGCTGGAGGTCACGTGCTGCCCCGGGCTCGTCGCGTTGACCGACGCCGAGCTGACGCTGCCTCCGTCGCTCGCGGTGCTGGTCGTGACGCACTGCGACGTCTCGTCGTTCGAGCCGACGCTCCCGCCGACGCTTCGGCGCCTCGACCTGCGCCACAACCGCCTCGAGCACCTGCCGGCCTGCCTCGAGGCCGTCGCCGGCGGCACCCTCGAGCTGTCACTCAACGGGAACGACCTTTGGTTCGCGGCCGGCTCAGACGTCCCGTTGGGGCGCGTGAACCGCGACACGATCGGCGAGCTCGTGCGCGCCCACCGGCTCCACGTGATCGGCACCGAGAGGCTGAACACCGCTCTGCGTGTGCTGGGTCAAACCACCACGGTCCGGATCAACGGCGTCGTCGCGGGCATGCACTCCGACCAGAGCGTGCACATGTCGTGCGTGCAGTCTTCGGTCTCCCTCGCGGTCACGCGGGTGATGTCGACGCTCTCCGTGCGCCCGTACGACGTCGGCGCGATAGAGCGCCTCGCGCGATCTCTCGACTCCGCCGCTGCGGCGAACGTTCCAGCGGTGTCGCCGGGCGCGACTCTGCGGCGCTGGTGCGCCGAGGGGGAACGGCATCCGGTGCACGGCGCGCACCGCGTCTCGATGGGCTCGCTCTGCGAGCGTCTCGCCCTCCTGCTCGAGGCGTTCGGACCGCCCGAGGTCCGCGCCGAGGCGTACTCCGCGATCGCGGAAGAGGTGGCGCGCAACCCCGACGTGTGCTTCACGGGGCGCATCACGCACGTCCTGTGTGCACTCGGCGGTTTCGTGCCCGGGTTCGAGGTCGGAGTTTCGGCCAAGGAGGAGTTGCAGGGCACGATCGCGGCCGTGCGCAACCGCTGGGCGCTGGCCGAGACGAGCGACGTCGACGCGTACCTGTCCGGCGCGATCCCGGAGGCGATGCAGCTGCTCGAGGATGCGTGCGTCCCCGAGCGAGAACAAGCGGCTTGGCTGGAGGCGCTTTGATGTAGTGTAAACAATGTGCCGTGGCACATGTTTGTAACCGGTCTAAGAATAAGAATGGGATCGATCGCGTCAAAGGGAAGCCAAGCCGTGTCGCCGGCGCCACCCGTGTTCGTGTTCTTGGGCGGCGCTTGCGGCCCTACGACTTGGCGGCGTGACCTCGCTGTCCCGGCGCTCAAGGCTGCCGGCGTTTCCTATTACAACCCTCAGGTGTCTGAGTGGCACGAGGGTATGATTGCCGAGGAGTCGCGCCACAAGGCTTCTGCGCGCATGTTGCTGTTCGTGATCGGCACCGAGACGCGTGCATTGATGTCGATCGCCGAGGCGGCGTACCACATTGGCAAGAGGGGCGGCGAGGGGATCGTCTTGGTGCTGCAGTCTTACCCGTCCTCTGACGCGGACACCCCCGAGCGCGTCGCTGAGATCGCCGATTGCAACCGCGCACGTGCCTACCTTGGGGAGCTCGCCGTCGAGCACAACGTTCCGACTCACAGCGCCGTGGAGCCCGCCCTAGCGAGGCTGATCGCGCAGTCCCTTCAGATTTCTTGAACGCATGTCTCCTCCTGTCTCATGTATCCTGACCCCTGTCAGTAACGATGAGGGTCACCTACGCCGTACTGGAGGCATTTACAAGTCCTGCCGTTTGCTCGAATGCTTCCGGACGGATGGATGATGAATTGTGTATCCGGCCTTGCCGTTTTACACGTACTCCTGTCCTGGCCTTCATCGCCATGTGAACTGAAAAGCTGACAAAAACGATCCTGGCAAAATGTACCGACACATGGTTCACGCTCAGAATGCGCGTGTCTACGACACCGACATCAGCGAGTTTGTCCCCCCGAGCACCTCCCTGATCCTCAGGTGCTCCTTTGCGTCCCCAAAGCAGTTTTCCGCGTCCAAGACGTCCAGCTCCTTGAGCGCCCTCAGCCTCGAGATCGTGTTGAGCACCGCATCGACGCCCTTGTAACGCCCAAGGCCGTTACGGCTGAGGTCCAGCCGTCGCAGCCCTCGCAGCATGGCCAGGCGCGGCGCGAGGGCGAGCAGGCCGGTGGGCCCAAGGCCTATATTTCGGAGGCCGAGGCAGGTCAGAGCCGGCGGGAGCCACTGCTCGAGCACGAAGGCCCCGTCCGGCCCGAGCCGTGTGTTCCTGGAGAGGTCAAGGTGCGTCAGCCCGGCCAGGCGCTTGAGCGCCGGCCCGAGAGCTTCGACGCACGACGGGGTCAGATCGCAGTTGAGGATGCGCAGCGTTCGCAACACCGAAGCGAGCCCATCAAGCGCCGGCGCCAGCGCGCCACGGCAGATGCTCAAATGAATGCGCTCGAGGACGAGCTCTTTCAAGCACGGGAGCGCTCGGATCGACTGCACCGCGGCTTCGACGTGTTCCGCGAGGATCTCTAGCCGCAGGTACGTCAGCCCGGTCAGCAGAGCTATGCCCACCGGCAAGTGGATTGCCAGCGGACTGACACTGGTCGTTGAGAGGTCGAACCTTGTGAGGGCCGAGAGCAAGTGGAAACTGGGTGACACGGTATTGCTGGACCACAAGGTATAGCCGTAGTCGATGCACAGGTCGGTCAACCGAAGGGCGAGGCCGTCGATCATCCGCAACAGCTGGCGCGAGCTGTCATTCGGGATCGTTATTCGCAGACAGCACAGACTGGGCGGGGCATGTTCGATAATCGCTTGGGCGACATCTTCGACAAAGATTGCCGACTTCATGTCGAGACGCCGCAGCACCGTCATCCTCGGCAGCACCTTGAACAGAGTGGGGCCTAAGTCCTTGAGCGAGGCGGCGCCATCGAGAACGAGCGCGGTTAGGTAACGCAACTCCCGTCCTCCTCCGAGCGCGGCAAGCAACCTTCCGACCACCGTGTTCTGTTGGCAGGCCAGTCTCACTTCTGTAAGCCGCACGCACAGCGCGAGCGCGAGCTCCATGAGGGCGAGACCTTCTTCAGAATGCGCTCGCGCGGTCAAACAAAGCCGCTGAAGCCTGGCGGCGAAGTCCGGATGGTCCAGCAAGAGATGGGCTCCGTGACTCTCATCATCGAGGTAGATATCGACGTTGACCAGCTTGGGAAACCTCTTGGCGAGATTCTCGAATCGGGGTTTATCAAGGTCGCCGCGTTTCATGAAGACCATGCCAGTAACATTTGAGTCCCAGGCGTCTTTGAAGGCGGAGGATGTTCCGCGGACATTTACGTCTGGAGGACACACGAGGCTCAGTAACTCGCCTAGGACATTCATAGTATTAAATTCAGTGATTGTTCGCGCGGCATTCAAAAATCCTCATTAAAATCTGATGTACTTGGGGCGTAGTAGGGTTGATGTAGTAGGTTTGATCCGGGCAGGCCAAAGATATACCACTACGTGGTATCTTTGTTTATACCGTGTTTAACGAATGACGACCCCCGAAGACGCCCACTGTATCTTAAAGATCAAGGAAGCTCTCTCGCGAGAAAATTGCTCCCCCGGATTGATCAAGTCTGTAGGTGAGAACTGTTGCGCGCGTGGCTGACTGATTCTAATTAATATTAACCCAATCTTCGTATCGCAGATGCCACATTCTTGCGGTGCGAGACTGGTGGTCTTGGGAATTCGAGTCGTATATTCTTGAAATGCAGATTACAACATCCCGAAGTCGAAGGGAAAGGTTTTGTAGGAGCGGCGAGGATCCTGCAATTTTCCGACAATGACGGCTGCTTCTGCGGCAGCCGTCATTGTCAGAAGAGAACTAGGGTGGGTGCGGTTCATCTTCCTTGCTTTTAGTTGGCATGCACCCACTCCTCACCTCACATGAAAAAAACCCTTGGAACACCGTGTGCAGGACAGCGAGAATGAAGTGGGCAGTGGTTCGCAGGCGCGCAGGAGACTGGACGATGGCGCCGACCTCGCCCGGGCCACCCAGGCGCTGGCGAGCAGGGACGCCGACCTCGCCCGGGCCACCCAGGCGCTGGCGAGCAAGGACGCCGACCTCGCCCGGGCCACCCAGGCGCTGGCGAGCGCCAACCAGACGCTGGTGAGCAAGGACAGGACGCTCGAAGCCCGGCAGCTATCGGCCATGCGCACGCAGGACGGCTTGAGATGGGATATCGCGGAGCTCACGTCGGCCAACAAGGCGCTTCGCGCGGAGGGCAGCGTCGCCGACGAGATTGCCAGCGCGGCCAGGGCCGTTGTGTGCATGAACATAGCCACCGCGAAGGCGGTGGCGGCTTCGGGGACAGCAGACGGAGGCGTCGTCGCCAGACTTGCCGACAAAAGGAGCAGACAGGTCGCGCTCGCCACCGGTGTGGCGAAGCGCAAGATTACCGGCAAGCTGCAGTTTTGGGCGCAGCAGATGCAGGACGTCGTGAAGGCTGAGGAACAACACGGAGCTGAGCGGGAGAGTCTGGACCAGATCAAGCGAAACGTCGAGATCCCGTGTTCCATCTGCCTCAGAGGCGGCTTCCATCTGGGAGACGCGCTGATACTCCCTTGCCACGCCGCCGCCTACGAGGCGGCGGCGGCCGCGGCGGCCGCGGATCAGGGGGGGGGCATCGTTGACCTCACCGTCGAGGCCGTGGATGCAGCAGCAGGGACCCCCGTCGTCTGCAGTGGGCACATTGCCTTCTGCAAGGTCTGCCTGACAATGGAGATGAGGACGCAGATCAACGACCGGAGGCGTACCTTCCTGTGCCCGGATACCAGGTGCAGGAAGGAAATCGGCAGGAGCGTCATCAGCGAACTGGGGCTGCTCGGAGAAGCTGTCGCCATGGCCACGCCGGGCGCGTTCCCGTGCAGGACACCGACGTGCCCCATCAGGCTCAACAAGGGATCGGCGTGCACGTCCGGCGAGCTCGCCGGCCTGGTCGTCTGCAGCGGCTGCGCCATCGTGCACTGCGCCAAGTGCACGCACACGGATGCCGAGCACAGCGCTTGGCAGCTGCAGCAGCAGGATGAGGAGGATCAGCAGCAGCCGGCGGGGGCGGCTTGCAATGCGCTCATGGTGGCAGACGTCCATGCCGAGTACGACGCGATGCTGCAGCAGGTCAGCAGCAAAGTCAAGGCGTGCCCGGGATGCTTCGCGGCGATCGAGAAGAACGAGGGCTGCAACAGCATGACGTGCAAGAACTGCTACTGCGAGTTCTGCTGGCGGTGCGGAGCGCTCTTGCTCAAGCCGGGGGACAGGGGCGCGGTAGAGGAGCGGTCTCGGTTCACGTCCAACCACTTCGTGGGCCTTCAAGAACTGCAGACCTCACAGGAAATTCTGTCCGCAATATTCCCGGCGAGGCATGTCTTCGACACCAACGTCGGCCGCACCTGCGCCGGGATGCAGATGAACGCAGCGGACCCCGGCACGTTCACGATCCCGAGCATCGAACGTCTCGCGGAGATCAGGATGGGATGAGGGAAGACCCGTCCCCTAGTTCGGCTCTTTGGAGTATCTTAGAACTTCGGTCGGAGGGTTGTACACCCGTGCTAACTAGTTTTCTGGAAACACTAGATTCCGCCCATTCTGATCGCGGACGTTGATGCTTCATTCCCGGAGTCTCCATGGGATTACCTGGGATGCCGCGAAGCGAGGTCGCATGAGGTCGCATGGAGGCTCCGGGGGTGTTGGTGTACGCTAAGACATGACGATGTCGGAACAGAATGATACGCTGTTTCAATAATCAATTGGCAAGACTGTATCTGTACATAATGAACATGATTCATGCCTACAGTAAAAAACAGATGTTTCGGCACACCTTCCGGTGACCATTGAATCCTTTCTCGGGTAGGCGTGGTTGACGGTCCGGAAAGCACCTCGGGTGCGGACGACACCAGGCGCGCCTTGCGCAACGAAGCAGCGCCTTTGGGGACGAGCGCGGCTGCAAGCGTGGCGGCGCCCGGCGCACCCTGGAGCTGCACGACGACGTCCGCGTCGTCGGCAAAGAGCACGGTGGCCTTCCACCGAAGGCGGTACAACGAATCCACGCGTCTCCAGATTAGTTAGCACGCCGAAATCACAGCCTCCTCATTTTCCAACCGCGCGCGTTCAGGGCATAAAGGCGACTCTCTCGCAAGAGGGTACGCAAGTAACAAGTTCGACCCTCGTCACAAATGGCCCCCAGGAAGACCTCCGCCACTGCTGCCGCCGCCATCGCCACTCCCGCCGCCGAGACCCCCACCGAGGTGATTGCGGCCGACCCCGACGTCGAGATGGCCGCCTCTGACGCCGAGACCGCGGTCGTCGGCAGCTCGCCCGCAACCGCCGCCTCCGGCCCTGTGGACCTCTTGGCTCTCGTCGTCGAGAAGACCGCCACTCTCTTCAGCGGCATCCGCGACCTGAGCTCGCTCGCCAAGGAGATTCAGGCGATGCTCAAGGTGCTCGGCAAGGGCGTAGCCCAGCTCCAGAAGGAGGGCAACAAGCGCAGCCGCCGCTCCCTCGGAAAGGCCTCGGCCGACGGTGTCGACGGGGTCGTCCGGAAGCCCAGCGGGTTCGCCAAGCCCGCCCTGCTCTCCGCAACGCTGTGCGAGTTCCTGGGCGTGCCCGAGACGCAGCTGCTGGCCCGCACGGACGTCACGCGCATGATCACCAAGTACGTCAAGGACAACCAGCTGCACGACGAGGCCGACAAGCGCACAATCCGCCCCGACGACAAGCTCCTCTCCCTGCTCGACATCAAGGACAACGCCAAGGTGACCTACTTCAACCTTCAGAGCCTGATCAAGCACCACTTCCTAAAGGCCGCCCCCGCCGCAGTTGCAGCCGCAGCCGCCCCCGTCGACACCCCCCCCGAGGCCCCAGCCGAGACCGCCTAAACCCCCGGGTTCGGATGTAAATCGGGCATGTGAACGGATACCTTTATAAAATGTACTACCTCGCCACTATGATTCGCGCCGTCACGGTTCCAGCGTCATTCTTAAAGTCGTCCTCGACGAGGGCGGAGCACGTCAATCGAGCATTACCTGATCAAGTTCAAGGTACCTTCTGTCCCATACATGGCTACGTGTACATGGTAGTGCACACGTTGCACGTGGATGCCAGTGGCATCGTGGACGAGTCAGACGGCTCCGTATCCTTCAAGGCTACTTTCGTCGCCGTCGTGTTTCGCCCTTTCGCCGGCGAGATCGTCGATGCCGTCGTCGGGGAAGTCCGACCCGACGGCTTCACGGCCTCGTTCGGGCCCGTGGAAGTGGAGGTTCGGCTCGAGGCGATGTCGCGATGCTACCGCTACGACGAGGACAGCCTCAAAGCCGCCGCCCCGTCGCCGCGAGCGGACGTGCGCATCGGCGCCAACGTGCGGCTGAGGATCGTCTCCTTCTCCCTCAAACCCGGAGTCTCGGGCGTGACATGCGTCGGGAGCATGAAGACACTCTGCGGAAGCAGTCTCGTCGAGTGCGATTACCTCGGGGTTAGGCCTGCTGCCAGCCAGCGTTAGGAACTTTGACTTCCTCATCCTTAGATTTGGCGTTTGGTGTACAATTGCTTGACCCACACAATGGTGTGAGACCTCCGTCGGAGCATGTTACAGCAGACGCAGAGAATGGGACACCCTACCGATGACCTGTTCAGTCGCGAGCTTCAGGATTGATCCCTGTAATGTACACTTCAGATGCTAAGATGATGTGCGTTCGAGCCGAGCCTACATGCGTCTGAAATCGTTGCGGAAAACAAACACGCAGTTCGAGGGCGCGGCGCGCCCGACGCACTGCGCGGCGTCCGGCTGCGTCCGGCGCGCAAGCTTCGGGCCGGCGGGCGGGCGGCCGTCGCGGTGCTCGCGCCACATCGGGCCGGGCATGGTCAACGTGGTCTGCCGCCGGTGCTCGGCGGCGGGCTGCGCGACGCAAGCCACCGAGACGAGTGCGCCGTGCGGGAGCGACGCAAGCCACCGAGACGAGCGCGAGAAGGTGCTCGTTGAAGCAAAGCGAGCAAGCTGGTTCGAGATGAGAGCACAGACCTTACTGAACCGGCCTTGGGCTCTCGTAGCGTTGCAGTCGTGAACAATGCGTTTGTTGTAGGGGTCCATGAACCTTTTACCGCGCTCAGCACGTTCAATGCCTTCACCTGGTCTGCAACCGAGGTCAAACTCGCGCCCATTGGAGCACTCGATGAACGATGCGTCTTGAAGTTGGAGCGCAGAAGCGCCGAGAGATCGCGCAAACGCCTCTGGCATGGACAAGGGCTTGAGCGCCCGAGCCCCCCTTGATCCTTCGAAGGTACACAAGACGGTGGACGTACGACGGGCACTCGGGCCAGTCGGAGGTTGAGAAGAAGGCCGCGAAAGCGGCCAAGAAGGCGGCGGGCTTGACCTGCCGCTACGTCAGGGGAC
>Ga0209284_10006748_pt1 | contig 10825 bp, 7 predicted proteins | sample FRY03_FD_187211 | JGI IMG/M metagenome (GOLD analysis project Ga0209284, IMG submission 187211) | Freshwater microbial communities from Lake Fryxell liftoff mats and glacier meltwater in Antarctica - FRY-03 (SPAdes) (version 2) | ecosystem: Environmental > Aquatic > Freshwater > Ice > Glacier... | reverse complement strand
TTGAACGAGGCCGCCTTGACGCCCTGATGCGTCGGCAGAAAATCCCTAATATCGAGTGGGTCCCTCCTAGGGTGGTTGGACGATTACCACCTACATCTTCCCCGATCACAGAGACAGTTTTGTTTTTCGCCGTCACCCAACGGGAAAATTTCCATGACCGAAAACGAAGCACGGGCGATTCTTGAGGCCAGACGAGGAACCTTCAAAGGCGACGCGCTGCTCATGATCAGCCAGGCCGCACATGACGGGCAAAATGAACTTGCGCAGTGGGTGATTAGTTGCACGGACCACGACATAAAACTTTGCTGGTGGCTTGCGTGTGCGGTTCTGCAACTGCCGGAAGCGGTGCGGACTGCGGCACGAATGAACTGACCCCGTCACCAAACGGACGCGGACGCGCGAGGTGCAACGGGCTTTTCAAGGCCTTGAATTGAGATCCCAGAGAAGGCCCGATCGTCGTAATGATGATCGGGCTTTTTTCGTCGCGACTACCTACCGACTACCTACCGACTACCTACATCGCTACCTGAAAACCGCAAAACTACTGCGTTTCTTTACTACCTAATAAGCGAGTTTGAGGCTTGACGATAGAACCGCTTATGGTGAAACTACCAATGCAATTGCTGGTTATTTGTTGAATTGATCATGATTCAGTGGCTTTATGGCATGCAAGAGGTCATCGGTTCGACCCCGTTATCCTCCACTTGTTCTTAAAATGCATTCCGAATCGTGTTTAACGATACCTGACGACGTTCGTCAGTGCGGCGAAAACCTTGTTTCAATCGTGGAAGAATTTCCGCGAAATGAAAAGGACTCCCGCACATGGCACGAAAAGCAAATGTTTTTCCGTCGTATCTTCTCCACAAGCAGAGTGGACAAGCCCGCGTTCGAATCAAAGGACGCGACTATCTTCTGGGCGAGTATGGCTCGGAATGCTCCCGAATTGCTTACGGTGAGTTGATAGCCAAGCACGCTGGCGGTGTTCCGATTGATCCGATTGCCCCCGCCAATCGTGGAAGACTTCCACGAAATGAATCTGACGATCCCGGTCCAAGTGTCGGTGAACTCTGCCTCGTTTTCCTGAGGCATGCTGACCAGCACTACATGAAGGACGGCGAGCAGACCAGCGAAGTCCACATCCTGAAGTCGGTTATCAGGCCCCTGAATGAACTTTACGGCATGCTCCCTGCCAAAGACTTCGGGCCGTTGGCGCTCAAGGCCGTGCGGGCAAAGATGGTGGAATCTGGCTGGTGTCGATCCACAATCAACGCGGGTATGAGCAGGATTCGCCGAATCTTCAAACATGCCATCGCGAATGAACTGGTTGATTCTGCGATTCTCGACAGGCTGAAATGTGTTGCTCCCCTCCTGGCTGGAAGAACTGAGGCCCACGACAACGCTCCCCGGACTGCCGTTGACGATGCAAGTATTGAGACCGTCAGGAAATTGGTTCGGCCATTGGTACGCGATTTAATCGACGTGCAACGCCTTACAGGGGCACGCTGGAGGATGGCTATTTCTCCTGAATCCGATTACTCACCGACAACGGTGAAAGTGAAGGCACGCCGCAATTGAAATGGCCTGAGCGGGATTGCACCGCCAGCATGGTCGGCTGCTTGACTGACTTCGTGTATGAGGAAATTGAGCATGGCAGACAACGTAGGAACTGCGAACAGTTTCTTCAGAAATCTTATGACCACATTCCGCGGGAAGAACTGACTCACCCAGTGTTTGCGTTGCTCGATTTTCCGTCATTCGACATGGGGATAGTGGAAGCATTTTCAGGTTCGGTATGGTCCAAGACGGAACTGAGATTTTGGAGTCGTCCGACGTACTACCACAAATAACCTCGTGCGACAGACTTCAACGAGCGAGGCATTACCAGACACCGCCACCAGAAAAATGATTGACGACCCGATTACTCATCAAAATTCAATTCAAAGCAGGGCATTTACGGAAACGAAAAAGGCCCTCATCACCAAGAGTGGACGAGGGCCAGAAAGCTTTCATGAGAACAGAACTGCCTGCTACTTCAAGTCCACTCTGGCACGAACAAGCGGAGCCCATTCCGGGCCATTCTTGCATCAACCTTGCTACTTAAAGCAGCATGATGAAGAGTGAAGAAAAAAGCCGAACGAGGCCAGAGTTGCAATACTCGGAGGAGCAAAACACGCCTCAACAGTAACCGGAGACAAGTTCACTCACAGATTGATCATTTCTTCCATAGGCGTCCTCCAGATCAAGGATCAACTCGACAACGGAAAAACAACTTCGCGTTCAATTATTGCCGCCAATTGATCGTCAGTCAATAAGAATTTCTGGTGATTATTTCGGAGCCTGAATGCTATCTGATTAATGTGACTTCTCGGTTGGCCTTTACGATTTCGGGGAGTTTGAACTGCCTGTTGTTTGCCAAGTAGAATACGGTTTCCATCGGCATCGCAGCCTGAAATATCAAGCTGCACTTCTCGAACGTCGTCGCTGTAGCCTGGGCGACCAATTGGATTTTCAAACTGACATCAGTCGTAAATCATTGCTGGTCGATGGATCACGGCAATTGCTGAGATTGATGTCGTTGCTGAGTCCATCCGGCGGTTGTCCGAGTGGAAACCTCAACACTGCAAAAGGATACCAACAAACTACAATGCTGGAGAACCAGCGAAGAATTCAATCTGTGGAAGTCTGATATGTCCAAGGTCATCCTTTTCATTGGCTTCATCATCAGGCTCTACAAATGACCGGTGATCTTCATCGGTCTGCACGCGTCGGGGAAATCCTCCTTCTACAAGGAACGGTACTTCTCGACGCACGTTCGGATCAGCCTCGATCTACTCAATACTTAATCGGGAGCGTCAGTTCCTGGCAGCCTGTTTGGAGACACAGCAGCCGTTCGTGATTGACAACACAAACCCAAGCGGTGCAGACCGGGCAAAGTATATCGAAGCTGCGAAGAACGCCCAGTATTCCATTGTCGGCTACTACTTCCGGTCAAAGGTGGAAGACTGTCTTGAACGCAACGAGACACGAGTTGTGCGAGTACCAGAGGTCGGCATCCTGTCCACAGCCAGGAAGCTGGAACTGCCCTCAATGGACGAGGGTTTCGAAAATTTACGATTCGTGCGACTGACGGAATCAGGTTTCGTCGTCGAGGAGTGGAACAATGACGTTGTGATGAACTCGAGAAGAAGATGCGGATCTTTGAGACCGCTGCTGACCTGTGTGTGCTTCCCGGCATTTTCATGGTCGCCCGTCTGGATAGTCGGAGCTTTACTCGATTAACGAAAGAGGTTTGCCAGTTCGAAGCCCCCTTCGATGTACGATTTCGTGATCTGATGGTCGCCACCACCGAATCGTCGATGTCCTGCGGTTTTCGGGTCTTGTATGCCTACACCGAGAGTGACGAGATTTCATTACACCCGCTTGTCATTGCAGAGGCCATAAGGACGGGGAAATTGAACAGGACGTAGATCCGATCCTAATTGCCGTCAGGACCAGACCGACCAGTGCGGTAATGAACACGAAACCAATCAGTCCTGGCGTAGCGGATTGCTGAAACGAGAGATCGAGAAACCAGAGCTGCTGCGAGACCTGTGCAGCCGCTTCAGTTGCAGCCCGAAGCGACTCCGGCCGTGGCGGTCGAGGAATCGGCGGTGCGCTCTTCCGCGTCCCGGTGGGAAACAATACTTTTACACTGTCTGCACGCTTCCATTCCGGCCATTCCACTTTCCAAATCATATCACTGGCTGACAGTTCGCAACTCGTAGCCAGTTGCGTCAGCGAGGGATTTTTGGGCACGCAGCCGAACAGCTACAACTCAATCCCGCACTGACGTTTCGAGTTTCTATTATTAAAAAGGCGCAACTTCAAAGCGCGGCAGCGACGCGTTGTGTCAGACCAGGCGTTCTTCGCTGGCGATGCCATAGCGTTCCAGAAGTCGGTAGAGCTTGCGGCGATGGATACCGAGAATTCTCGCCGTGCGAGCCTTGTTGCCGTTCTGCTGGCGAAGGATGTCCACAATGTGTGCCTTTTCCAGGTCTTCCAGACGCGGTGATCCGGCGGCTGGAGTGGCCGGCAGACGGTCAGCCGGACTTCCATTCATCGCAGGCACAACTCCGACCGCCGCAGCAGCGGATTCCGGTGTGTCGCAGATTTCTGACGGCAGATCGTCGATGGTAATAATATGATCGTTCGCAAGGATTTGAGCCCGCTCAATCGCGTTCTTCAACTGGCGCACATTCCCCGGCCAGCGATAAACTTCCATTGCGCGAGCCGCTTCTTCGGTCATTACCCATTCGCGTCCCATCAAGGCTTTGATCAGCAGCGGAACATCGCCCTCACGCTTGCGAAGCGGAGGAAGTTCAAGCGACATGACGTTAATACGATAATACAGGTCTTCGCGAAATCGACCGGCCGCGACTTCATCCACCAGTATACGATTGGTCGCAGCAATCAGACGAACGTCAACACGGCGTTCCCGATGTGAGCCGACTCGGCGAATCGAGCCGTCTTCAAGAGCCCGCAACAGTTTTGGCTGCAGCGCCCCGGGGAGCTCCCCGATTTCGTCAATGAACAAGGTTCCTCCGTCTGCCACTTCGAACAGTCCCGCGCGATCTTCGTTCGCACCTGTGAACGCACCTTTGCGATGACCGAACAATTCACTTTCGACCAGCTGCTCGGGCAATGCGGCGCAGTTGATCGTCACAAACGGACGGTTAGCTCGATGACTGCGCTGCTGAAGCGCGCGAGCTACCAGTTCCTTACCGGTTCCGCTTTCGCCCTGAATCAGAACCGGCTTATCCGTCGGAGCGACTCGTTCAATCAGACGAAAGACTTCACGCATCCGAGCCGAATCGCCAATGATCCGGACTGGCGGCTGCGAACGTTCGATGATCGCCTTCAGCTGGCGATTCTCGCGATGCAGACGCGCTCGCTCAAATGCCATCAGGCAGCGTTGTTCGAGTTCATCCAGCGGGAACGGCTTTGTCAGGTAGTCGCAGGCCCCAAGCTTCATCGCGTTGACAGCACTTTCGATGGTGCCCTGGCCCGTCAGGATGATGACTTCTGTCTCTACCTGCGACACCTTCATGCGATCCAGCAACTCAAGCCCGGTCAGGCCTGGCATGTTCATGTCGACGATGGCCACGTCAAAGGATCGCCGTTCGCAAAGTTCAAGAGCCTCGTGCCCATTGGCTGCGGCCGAGACGCGATGCCCTTTTCGAGTCATCCAGCGTGAGCAGGTTTCTCGAAAATCCGGGTCGTCCTCAACGACCAACAGATTCATGGGACTGTTTGTGGACATCGAATGCTCCGATATAACGGGACCGATTTGCCAGCCCCGAGCGTTTCTTCCATACGACGGTTTTGTTCAGACGAGAAAACAGTGCATATTCGCACAATACTGTGCGGCATGCATGCATCTGAGCGGCCCTGACCACTGAAAATGTGGTTCAGAAGCTCGCAAATCATCTAAAAGCGAACGGCATTCCGAATCGTGGTTCTGCACGGAAGGACAAGGGCAACTTCGGCTCCGCGGGGTTCCAGCGGACCTGCGGAAATGGTGCCAGCATGCGCCGTCACGATTCTGTTGACAATGGCCATTCCCAGGCCGGTGCCCTTTTGCCTGGTCGTGAAGAACGGTTCGAAGATCTGCTTTGAGACCTCCATTGTCATCCCCGCTCCGTTGTCCTGAACGGAGACGCGGACCGCTGATTCACCGTGGTCCTCAACACCCGCACTGCGAATCGTGATGATGCCACCGTCACCGCAGGCGGAGATCGCGTTTTCCAGGATATTGCGAAAGACCTGTTCGATTCGATGAACGTCGACTTCGCAGCTGACACTTTCGTTATCGGGCGCTTCAATCAGCTGAATGTGTTTGTCCTTTCGAACCGCTGCAAGATTGTCCCATTCTTTTCTCCAGATCGTGTCAAGCTCACAGACTCGGAATTCCAGATGAATGGGTGCCGCGTAGCTGCGGACTTCTTCATATAGCCGATGAAGGTCCTGCAAAGCCGTGGTTGCACGACGAGCCAGATCAAGCTGTTCAGGACTTCCCTGCAAATCCAGCGACAACATATCAAGGCAGGCCTGCGCTCGCTGCAGAGCATTGCGACTTTCATGAGCCAGCCCAGTGACCATCTGACCGATCGCGGCAAGCCGTTCTGACTGCATCAACTGTCGCTGAACCTGTTCAAGCTCGCTCAGATCACGCAGAATGCCGGTGAAGTAGCGGACGCTTCGGACAACGAATTCACTCACAGCCAGATGAGCCGGAAACTCCTGACCGTTCTTTTTTCGTCCAATGACCTGTCTGCCGATTCCGATGATCGATGGCTTACCGGTGTTCAGATAGTTTGCGATATACCCGTCATGATTGGTTAAAAACGGCTCGGGCATCAGCAGGGAAACGTTTTGGCCCAGCAGCTGGTTTTCAGAGTAGCCGAACATCTTCACTGTGGCCGGATTCACAGAGGAAATGATCCCACTGCTGTTGATTGTGACGATAGAATCCACAGCCGTGTCAAGCACGGCGCGGCTGCGAGCGATCTCGTCCGGGCCTGCGGTGATGGCCTGAAAACCGGAGCACAAAGTGACCAGGAACATGCCTTCATCGGTCCCTTTATGCAGCGGCATGGCATGAAACAGCATTTTGATCGGCGACTCACCGTCTATGAGCGTCACGGTCACTTCGCCCTGAATGCTGACTCGCCCGGCCGCCATTTCCTGCCACTGTTGCTTCAGATCGGCGTCCCCGACGAGCGTGACGGCTTCCAGAAAAAAATGCCCGGCTTCCAGACGGGAACTGACCCCCGGCATCACCGCCAGCGATTCAATCCGTGAATCCCGATTACACACGAAGCCCAGAACGAGACGGTCACCCATCGGATGCGCCGCTTTCGATTTTAACATTAATCAGCCTTTGCAATAACAATCAAACGCCAATTTGCGGCCAGTGACACGCGGTCAGAGCAGTGTTCGTAAGTTCTTGCCGCACACTGCGTGATTGCATAACAGACGCGCACGTCAGAATCGCCATCGGCTCTCGCGGGCAAAGTATCGACCACCAGTGGAAGGATACAAACCCAGCAGCCGCGCAGCCAGAAACGGAGTCCCCCGTCCCATGCGGCAATGGCCAGCTTCCCCGCGTGATTTCTCTTTGAGCTTTGTGTGCTCCTGGAAAAAACGCAAACGACTTTAAGTGCCATGCGGCTGAATTGGACACTCGTCCTGAAAGGCGCATGGCTCCCAATAAGAGCGACAAGTTCCTTTCAAATCTGAAATCTCGAATTTATAAAATGGAGCGTGACGAAGAATGAACCCCAGACGGACGGCTGAGAATTCGAGATCTGAAATTTAGAATTTCAAATTTGAACCCAACAAGCTACTGATGCTGCGGGAATTCGAACACGACCAATGTCACCGTGGGTGAAGCGATGGGAGAAGCCTCCGGTTCGGTCACCTTGGCCAAAGTCGGCTTCGACGATTGGTCTTCCGTGATGGCTTCTGCCTTCACCACCTCGTTCCGGGCACTGGTGGCAGCGGGCTGTGAAGCTGCGGACGAACCGGACGAACGAATTGCTCGAGCCATCAACGGTGCGGTTGGCAAGGCCACGAAGATTCGGCCGTGATGCAGTTCGGAGCGTGTCGGGTACCGCAGCGATTCGCGAACTGCGGCGATGATTTTGGAAGATGCTTCGGGCGACATGCGAGATTCCACGATCTGACGCCTGGTCGTCGATTCCGACAGACCCTTCTCCATCGCCGTGACAACCTCTTCACTGGCTCCGTCGGCAGACGTCAAAACAACCCCCAGCCACTCAGGCCGATCTTTTCCAGCAGAACGCTGCAAGCGGAGCCCGTGTTCCTTCACAATCGAAGCAATGCGATCCATGGCCTGGTCACGGTCCTGGCTGTTCACCTTCACAACCACCACGTTCCAGTTATCCGACTGCACCAAAGGAGTAATGATGTCGTCCGTGCTGGTTTCTGCCGCGGCCTGATCGACCGCTGCAAGGGCCAAAGATGCGTCCGAAGTTTCTGACTTCAATGCGATCGGGCTTCCTGGACCATCAGACATCGGTGCTACCGGCGAAAATTCCAACGAGTCAACCATGGGCGTTCCCATGGATGGCATCACGTCTGCGGCATGCCGGGCGTCCGGGGAATATTCGACATGGGCCGGCGAACTCCGAGCACTGGCCATTGTGGAATCTGCAGATCTTTCGGAAGGGCCAAACACTGCCACTACCAGTCCGCAACAAAGGATCGCGGTGACAGTGCCAACGACCAGCCGTTGAGCTCCGCTGCGTCGCCGGGCCGGTACTTCGTCTGCGAAAGCGGCCACAGGAGCTGGCGGAATAGTAAACAAAAGGCCAGTTATTTTTTGAGCGGGTGCGGTCTGCAATTGAACTCGCAGTAACTGGCACTGGCGGCGAAAACTGCCGATTTCCGTCGGCCAATGTGTTTCCACCTGGGCGAGCCGCGACGCTTCATCCTGCGTGAGCTCTTCGTCCAGTTGGCGCGAAACGAGCATCAATGCGGCGTTTAACGAGTCGTTCTGGGAGGAAGAGGAATCTGATGGCATGGCGATCAACTATGGCAGGCTGCAAAAAAGGCGGGCGCAGAGACAACGAGGGAGCTCAGAGATCGGTTGGACGCAGCCCAGCGTCCGCGAGTTCCCGGCTTTCCCAAAATTCCCCTGGATTCAAAACTGCCAACTGCCAACTGCCAACTGCCAACTGCCAACTGCCAACTGCCAACTGCCAACTGCCAACTGCCTGCTGCCTGCTGCCTACTGGTCCTGCGGAACACGGGCGACCCGGTGGAAGTGCAGTTCGACTTCTCGATCCACGACGCGGCGAAGACCTTCGACCAGGCAATTCGGTTCGTGGTCGGTTTCACCCTGGCGTTTGATATCTGCCAAAGCCGTCCCCGGCAGAACGCTGAACGCACCCTGATAAATGATCTGATTCCCGGCATCCAGTTCCGGCACGATGAAATGCACGGTGGCTCCAAAACAAAGCATATGGTGCTGGTACGCATCTTCGTACGGGCGAAAGCCAGGGAATGACGGCAGCAGTCCATGATGCAGATTGATAATCCGGCCCCCCGCAAACTTCCAACACAGCTCGGCCGGAAGGACTCGCATATACCGAGCCAGAATGACATAGTCGATACTCTGTTCGTCCACCACGCGTTCGAGCACGGAATAATCGGGATTGCCCTGCGCGTCGCCCATATTGATCCACGGCACCTCAAACTGGTCGGCCACACTGCGGCACGAATTTCGATTGCCGATCATCACCGCCGCTTCGGCCTTCAGCCGCTTGTCACGAATGGCTCGAAGAATGGCCAACGGCGGTTCGGAACGGTACGTCGTGCAGATCGCGAGACGCGGTGGACGTGAGAACTCATCTCTCGACCAGACTCGCACCTGCAGCCCCTTCAACCGCCCAATCTCCTGCAGCCGCGAACGCAGCGTCGCAATCGGTTCAGTCGTGGACGTCCATTCAATTCGCATCAGCATCGCAAACAACCGCTCGGAGTCGCGGTCGTACATCTGGATCTCGTGAATATTGGCCCCGGCGCTGGTTACATAATGAATGATCGGATCGGCCAGGCCTTTGTGGTCGGGACCTACCGCAGTGATCGTCACCTGCATGAATCGTTCTCCGGTTGACACCAGTCCGCAGCAGAAACGCTGTTTATCGGACCCTCAAATGAAAAGCGGGGCTCATGAATGAGCCCCGCAGTCGTCAGTGTTCTATCGGACCGGACCGATTATGTCGAGGAATCATCCTTGCGGCGACGACGCAGAGCCCATGGTGCCAGAGCCATGATGGCTCCCAGAAGTCCTGCCGACGCAGACAATTCCTCAGGCTTCTCTTCAACCTTTACTGGCGAAACCGCTGGAGCAGTCACGACAGGGGCCAACGCAGCCGGAACCGCATCCCACCACTTCTGTTCATCCCAGCGAGCCAGGATTTCATCCGTTTGCGGAATGGTCTCGGTCACAGCTTCAGCATTCGCTTCCGCAGTCTCAACGACACCCTCAGAACTGATCTGAAGTTCAGCATCGACAGCCTGATCGGCAATCACCATTTCCACGTGTGGTGAACCAAAGATAACCGAAGGCAGCATGCTGATTGTGGACTCAGACACCATTCCGAACAGATCCATAGGAACTGATGTGACGGTGTAGTTCTGAGTCCGATCGTTCTTCTGCACATCCGAAGCGTCGGCGATCGTGAAGACAATCGAAGGGTCACCTGAAAGTGCTGGACCACTCAATTGACCATTTGCCCCATTCACAGCCTGAATCCAGACTCGGTATGTTCCCTTAGCCAGAACGAATGGAGCAGTGTACGACGTTGATCCGATCCCGGACTGCTGGGCGACAGCCACGTCCGGGCTGGAATCCAGAGCGATGAAGATATTGTAACCGGACGCACCGTCAACCGGCCTCCATGAGATCGTCGGAGTGCGGTCCGTTGTGGTGCCAATGGCGTTCACAACCGGAATACCGCCCACGTAGAATTCCAGGACCGTACTGAAATCCCCGATCACATCGGTACTACGGGCTCGCACTGTGGCTCGATAGAGTCCCAGTGGCAAGGTGCGAGTCACAGTGTAATCGGTGTTTCTCAGTCCGGTGATCACAGGATAGGCGACGTCGGCCTGACCAGCAGCCGGAATGAAGTCGAGGGCGAAGTCATAAGAGGTCGCACCACCCATCACGCCACCAACAATACCGCTCATGTCGTTCCATGCGAACGAAGGAGTGCGGTTGAACGTCGATGAAGACGGACCTGTCACAGTCGGAGCG
>Ga0209284_10006738_pt1 | contig 10844 bp, 2 predicted proteins | sample FRY03_FD_187211 | JGI IMG/M metagenome (GOLD analysis project Ga0209284, IMG submission 187211) | Freshwater microbial communities from Lake Fryxell liftoff mats and glacier meltwater in Antarctica - FRY-03 (SPAdes) (version 2) | ecosystem: Environmental > Aquatic > Freshwater > Ice > Glacier... | reverse complement strand
GTTAATCCAGACGCTCGTGGTTGCGCCTGCCGCCAGCCCGCCCGACACGACCGCCTGATGGCCGCCGTTGAGGTCCACGGCAAAAGCATCGGCGTCGGCCTGGCCCACATTCGCCACCGTCACCCGGATGCCCAGGACAGTCGAATTGTAATTACACGACCCGCCGCTTTCCAGAATGATCTGTATAGACTGCACAATCAGGTCCGGCAGTAGCGGCGTGGGCGTAGGCGTGGGGGTGCGGGTAAACGTCGGTGTCCACGTAGGAGTGTTTGTATCTGTCGGCGTCAGTGTCGGTGTCGGCGTCGAGGTCGGTGTTGGAGTCCACGTGGGTGTCGGCGTCGGCGTGATAGTGGGCGTGGGCGTGGGAGTAATCGTCGGCGTCGGCGTGATAGTTGGTGTGGGTGTACAGGTTGGCGTCGGTGTCGGTGTCATTAACGTCAATTGCACCGACAGAATATTGTTCGTTTCGTCGCTTTCATCGATCTGGAAGATAGCATCGACGAAGGCGGTGTTATCGGATGCAGCCTGTCCTTCAAAGCGTACTACGGTTGACTGCCCGATTTCAAGGCCGATGACAGACTGTTGGGAGCCGTTCAGATCCACTACAAACGATCCGGCATCCAGATCTCCAATATTCTGGATCGTCACCGTTGTCACCCCCACAGGCGGTGGTGCATCACAGCTTCCGCCCCCTTCCCAATCCACAGAGATGTCCGTGACGACCAGATCCGGCTGGCGAGTCGAGCAGTGCGCTGACGCGCCTGGATAGACAAAGCAGACGGCCATTCCGTCAGACAGGGTCGCGATGTTGTACGAATACTGCAGACCAGTCGCTCTGTCGCCCTGAATGCCGACTGTGGCCGATCCGCCCCCGTTGGCGTTGCTGTCGCTAAAGTCCACATCCTGGTACTGCGCCAGGATGTTGCCGTCGCTGGACAGGATAACCTGCCAGGTAGCCGGATCGGAGCCACCGTATACTCTACTGACCTGGTAGTATTCGATGATGACCCGATCGCTTTCGATCTGGTAGTAGATGGCACCGGGGGCGACCACCAAATCGTCCCACAAGGAGGCAATGAAGCGATCTCCAGAGTCAAAAACGGTATGGCGTGGAATCGGACCATTCCAATATTGAGATCCAAAATTGCCATCTACAAAGTAGAGGGTACCGTTAGTGGCAACAGCCAGTTCCGAGTACTGAGTTTCGTGGAAGTTGAAAGCAAACGGTAGAGAAAGCGGCCAGTATCGACTATCGATAGCACCAGTCAGGCTGGTAATCTCGATGCCGGAACCGCCGGCAGGCGGTGCAATCTCCACCCAGGTGTAGAGAGGACCACCGGCCTCCCCGGAATCGGTGTAGGTATAGCCGAAGGGATCCGGGCGGCTGCCCAACACGTAGGTGATCTCATTCATCCACAGTTCCACGGCATCCGGGCGACCATTCCCATTCCTGTCGGCCCGATTCTCGTCAATGATGAAGCTGTTAACAATGGCCCGTCGGTCGTTGTGAGCCACAATGGCCGCCTCGCCATCCGTTGCCGAGATAGTGAACCCTCCGAGGGCAGAGCTGCCCTCAAGGACGTTCAGCCGGTCGCCGTTGTCCGCATAACGCTCCTGCCACTCCGTAAAGTCAGGAACGTCTTGCCACGCCTGGCGGTTACTATCCCAGGCATAGACGTTGGCCGTTGTGCCCAGATCCCCGGCCAGGCTGACGCCCAGAGTCTCCCAGAGGGTGGTCGCTTCGCTGTCGGAGCCATCGATGTCATAGGTGGCGATCAACAGCCGTCCACCACCGTTGAAGTAGTCCTCCATCTCTGACCAATAGTTACCGAAGCCGCCATTGGCGCTGTGAGACGCCACGACCATATCCCAGGGGTGTCCGGCCAAAGCCGTCCCGAACCCGTCCGGATCGTCGTAGTAGAGCGTATAAGAGTAGCCCAACGTCTCCAGGGCCTGGACAGCATAGGGCACGGCAGCGTCCACGGTCCCGTCCGCATAGGCCAGAATGTCGACAGTGCCGACCAGGCTGGAACAGGCCCGACTGGACATATCGATCGTATAGTTGCCAATCTCGTCATTGTTGCCGTTCTCATCCACCTTGATGTAGTACGTCCCCGCTGGCAGAGGATTGTCGCCACAGCTATACCAGAGTAGAGAGTAGTTGCCATTACCGCTATCGTCATCAAAGGCGATCTCGGTCAGGTTGCTGTCGTGCAACCAAAGACGGGTATCGTTGCCGCCGGTGCCGGAGGTGGCGATGGTCACGGACGACTCCTCGCTCAACGAGAACACCATCCAGTCCTCATCGGTGGGCGGCACAATGGCATGCATCTGAGGCTGACCGCTGTAGAGCCAGGCCGCCTGGCCCCACGCATTGTCCGGTTCATAGATATCCTGTACATTCACCACCGTCGCGGCGGACACGGTACCAGTGGCGTTGGCGACGGTGACGGTGGCGGTGTAGGCACCGACGGCTGCATAGGTGTGGTTGACCGACACGGAACTGTGGATACGGGACTCGATCCAGTTCTTGAATCGGGACGCCCGGGCATAAACGCCGTAATAGCCGGGCTGGGCACAGCCGTAACCCCAACTGACCACGCCCGCCTGCAGCCAGTCATTGCCGCTTTGTACCACCAGGGGACCGCCACTGTCACCCTGGCACGAGTCCTTGCCCCCCTCTGGCTGACCGGCGCATAGCATATTATCGGTGACCTGCCCATTGTATGACGCTGACGCATTGCACGTCTCGTTTTGTACCACAGGTAGTGTGACTTGATGTAAAGTGTCCGGGTAATCGCTGCTGCCGGTAGCCGACCGATTCCCCCAACCGAGTACAGTCGCGTCTGTGCCTCCGGTTGGTGCACTGTCGTCGCTATTGATCGCCACCGGACTGACCCCAGACACAGGGCTTTCCAGACGCAGCAACCCAATGTCAGAATCGAGTGTGGATGGATTGAAATTCGGATGGACGATGACCTGGACTACGTCAATGCGTTCGGCGGCTGCGCTGAGCGCGTGTTCGCCCACCAGCACCTGTATGCTGTTGGGATCCTGAGGAATGGTCAATGCACCATCTCGAACAATACAGTGAGCCGCGGTAAGCACCCAATTGGGTGCGATCAGCGAACCACCACAGAACTGAGCAGAGTAGTTGTCGGGGATGCTAGCATTCACAAGGGCTACCATCCATGGCCAGGCTCCTGGTTGGGCCTCTTCGCCGCCCACGATCCTTGTTGAGACATCGGGTACCATACCCTCCAGCGTAGTTATGGTGGTACCGTCGCCGAAGTCCCAGATGTAGGTGAGAGGTGTGGAGCCGGAAGTGATACTGGCAACAAACGTGGTGGCATAACCTAGTGCGGTTGGGCCATCATTGCTAAACACAAGGCCCGTGATGGGCTCCGGAGCAGGCGTACCTGGGTAAACTTGCACATCATCCAGATGTACACCGTCGCCTACTACCGAACCGTCGGTCACCAACCGAAAACGCACCCGGAGGGTAGTGACATCGGCCGGGAGATTGAAGGTACGGTGGCGATCCACGTACACCCCGTTGCTGGAGCCGGACAGTGTGTCCAGGGGCTGCCAAGCTGCGCCATCAGTGCTGTATTCGGCATACAGGAAATCACAGCACAATTCGGTGTCGTAGTTTACCCAATAGGATAGAGTAACCTGACCGCCCGCCGCGTTGCTGGCGTCGAGCAGAGGCGAGGTCAGAGCGACGTTGAGGGTATTGGTGTAGCTTCCACCCGGCGAATCGCTCCAGGCGTAGACGCCGGAGCGGGCCGGATCGCTGGCGCTGACCGGCGTTAGCGCCCAGGGCGCTTCCACACTCCAATCCCCACCCCCGCTTTCGCCATCATCAAACCAGGGCAGAGATCCTCCACACATAACACCGGTGCTGCCCACGTTTCCGATCCCGCTCAACCAATTTTGAAAGTCGACGTCGTTCGGTTCACACAGGTTGGTGTTAGAGAAGTCAAAGTACTCGAGGTTGGCAAGGGCGGTCAGGCTTAAGGGAACAGGCCCGCTCAACTGATTTGAGTTCAGGTACAGGTAGAATAGATTGGTAAGGCTGCCCAGTTCGACTGGGATGGAACCGCTCAACTGGTTGTCGCTAAGGTACAGGCCCTGTAGATTGGTGAGGTTGCCCAATTCGACTGGGATAGACCCGCTCAACTGGTTCAAGGCCAGGTTGAGACTCGTCAGGCTGCTGAGGCTGCCCAGTTCGGCTGGGATGCTGCCGCTTAACTGGTTGCCGCCAAAGGACAGGTTCTGTAGACTGGTGAGGTTGCCCAATTCGACGGGGATAGACCCATTCAACTGATTCGAGTCCAGGTTGAGACTCGTCAGGCTGCTCAAGTTGCCCAGTTCGGCTGGAATACTGCCGCTCAACTGATTTGAGTGCAGAAAGAGACCCGTCAAACCGCTCAGGCTACCCAATTCTGTTGGGATAGAACCACTCAACTGGTTCCAGGAGAGGTCAAGCCCTGTCAAGCTGCTCGAGTTGCTCAGTTCGACAGGGATAATACCGTCCAATTGGTTCCAGGACAGGGTCAATGTGGTCAGATTATTCAAATTACCTAGTTCCAGCGGGATAGAGCCACTCAACTGGTTGTAGAACAGCCAAAGGAAAGTCAGGCTGCTGAGGTTACCTAATTCCGCTGGAATGTTGCCACTCAACTGGTTCGAACCCAGGTTAAGATAGGTCAGGCTACCGAGGTTGCCCAGTTCGGCTGGAATGCTGCCGATTAGCTGGCTACTGGTCAGGTTGAGACTCGTCACATGACCGCTATCACAGCCAACCCCTTGCCAGCTACAGGGCGTGTCCGTAGCCAACCACCCCGTAGACGATGTCCATTGCGGACCGTTGGTGCTGTTGTACAAAGCCACCAGACTCTCACACTCAACCTGGGGAATCTCACTCACGCTGCTGCACGCAAAGGTGAATGGATAGACCTGAATGTCATCCAGATGAACGCCGTCGAAGACCACGCTGCTATCCGTCCTCAACCGGAAACGAATCTCAAGATGGCTGACACCCGACGGAATGAAGATCGAATCGGCGTGGTTCTGATAAACGCCATTGGAGCCGTTTATCCTCGCTTTCTGTTGCCACTCTCCGCCGTCCAAGGCATATTCTATGTATAGATAGTCAAAGTTAGTCTCCAGTTCGTATTGAATCTGATAGGAGAGGACTACCGTACTGCCGCCCAGACCACTCACGTCGAGCGAGGGCGTGAAAAGGCTACTGCTCACGCTGTTGGTATACACGCCATTGGGCGAATCGCTCCAGGCAAAGACGCCAGAGTAGACTGGGTCGCTGCCCGCGTCCGTCATCAGTTCCCAAGTTGATTCCACACCCCAAGCCCCCACCCCGCTTTCGCCATCATCAAACCAGGGCAGTGTTAACGAAGTTGCGCTGACCATCGAGCGTACTGCCATCCGGCTGGTCTCTTGTTCAGCAGCGCCCGGTTGGGGCTTCCCCGTGGCAGCGCGATCTGCGTCGAGTTTTGCATCCGTTTTCATTGGACCTACATCACCAGAATCGTGCCGCGTAGGTTCTGGTCGCAACCACGGTCTGTCCCCTAATTCTATTTCAGCAGTGGGCGCAGGGAATGGGGTTGGCGTAACGGAAGGGAGCGCCGCATATACGGACGGCGGGGAGGCTATCCACACGGACGCCATCAGGCCAAACCCAAGTAGAAAAACCAAGATAACCGTTCTACCATAATTCTGTTTGTCTTTGTGACCACCAAGATTCGACATGACCCTCGCTCCTTCATAACGCTATTGTTTATGAACGTGACGCCGCCCATCCCGCGCAACATTGATAAGATTTCCTGCCCCACCTGGTTGGCTTGCTCAGCCTGCAGTATCAATAGATGTCCAGGAATACGGCATTTGTCGATGTTGTCTGCGCTTATTGCTCTAAACCCAATATGACAATGAGCGTTCGATACAGCGTGAAGCCGCTCTATCGTACCGCCTCATCGCGCCACCCCCGGCAGGAAAACCCGCCACCCCGTCGTCACCGTCACCTCCCGCGGCCTGCTCAACTGACCGTCCTCGTCCGTGGCGTAGACCACAATGCGATAGACGCCGGCGCTGTCGAAGGCTCTATGCGTCGCCTGCCAGCGATTGTCGCCGGTGGGTAGCAATGGAATGGAGAGATTCCCCCCGCCATGCACATCGGTGCAGACAGGGCTGGATTCCGCCTCGGCCCGTTCGATTTCCGCCCAGACATACTTGATGTGCGGGCTGCTCTCACTCCACAGCGTAGCCGTAATCGCGCCCTGTCCGTTTGCGACGTCATAGGATGCGCTTACCTGCCGAATGACGGGCGGGGGCGACGCAATGCACGATGTTCCCGCACAGAAGGCTCCCGACTTTTCGAATCCATGCGTAGCGGCGATACGATAGTCCGCCTCACGATTGGGCACGCCGTCACCATCTGCATCCAGCCAGGGCGACTGTTCAGGGTAGGCAATCTGCGTGGCCCAGGTTGCCGCCAGAAAACTGCTATAGAAACTCTTGCGTTCGGAAAGCGCCTGGCTCAGGTAGGTGGAAAAGAGCATCTGACTTTGATTGGCGTGGGGGAGGCCGTCCGCAGCCGTACTGGCCATCACCGTACGCCCTGATCGGCTGAGGGTGCTCGGATGCTGAATGAAACTGCCAGCACACCCCTGCTCCAGCACCACATAAATAGGTACGTCCGGGTACACAGATTCCAATGCTGCCAGCCATTTGTCTGCTTCACCCGGAGTCACTCTCTGACCATTTGGTTCATCCAGATAGAAAAAATCCCTGTCACCCGGTCCCACAAAGTACAGGACCAGAGGGCGGCCCGGCCCTACCTTATTCTGTGGCCAGTAGCTGATGGCAGCGGCCAGATTAGATTTCGTTGCCGGTGCATCGGTATTGGGATCGCCCATGTCGTGGCTGAGCATGTAGATTTCATCTTCCGGCAATCCTATATTTTGAAAGGCGTCAAAGACAGCCCTGGCGCTCGACGCATAGAGAGACTGTACGGGATCGTGGTAGCGGTAGCGACCGACTGCGATGATGACGGCACCAGGCCGAGTCCCGTCCAGGTGCCGCACGGACAAGTGATAGGGAGCAGGGTAGATAGCCCCATCTACCGCCTTGCCAGCGATCTGGATATACACACTTCCGCCCAAGCCAGATCGGTATTCAAAGCGGCTCTCCGGGCCAGGCACTTCGTCCAAATCATCTTTACCTTCACCCGCGCAGCCTTCACTGAAAAGAGTGACCACCGGGTGGGCAGACGATCCGGGCGGCACCTGGACATCGATCAGATACGTCTCTTTTGCCTCGACAGCAACCGATACCCAATCCACATCAGCGTCCGCCGCCAGGGTGTGAAGCTGATGAATGCCGTCTGTGGCAATCGGGCGGGCCTCTGTACACGTATCGTTTGGCTCGTACCACTCGTCCGTGGGGGAAATCGTCTGCTGCGGCTGCCGTGCGTAGATCGTGCCAGGTACGCCTGCGCAGAGGATCACGCCCAGCATCACCAGCCGAAGGCCCATAGCAATCCATCTGCAGGATAGAATCTGATCATCGATTCGATGCGGAATCCGCATCGAATCCTGTTCCCAGGACATAGCAGTTCACCTCGCTCAGGAATGGCGTTAAAATACAGTTCTTCAAGTAATTATTTGTAGGGGCGCTGCTTGCTGCGCCCGTGACCTGAAGCAGGCACAGCAAGCAGCGCCCCTACACTCGACAATTTTTTTCCTGAACGTCTATAGCTTTGACAACCGTCCGGGAAAAATCGTCAACTTAGGCGATCTGTGTTCACTACCGCGCCAGCGCGGGCAAAAAGACCCGCCAGCCCGTACGCACTTCCACCACCACAGGACGCGCACTCTGACCGTTGCGGCTCTCGGCCTGCACCACAATGCGATAGAGGCCCGTCTGGGTGAAGCCTGAATCCGTCGCCCGGTAGCGATTGCTGTTGCCATCCCGCAGCAGAGGTACTCCGACGGGTGGCTCCACCATATCCACCACCCCTTCGCCCGGTTGGGGATCCACATAGTCCGGCGGATAGATGACCGCCCAGACCGTCTGCACGGGGTTTGCCTCGTCGGCCAGAACCAGCGCCTCGATCACCCCTCGCCCATTTTCGATGGCAGCGGGCGGCGTAACCGATTCGATATAGGGTGGCCAGGCGCTGTCGTCAAAGGTATTGGCATAGGCAAAGCCCCGCTGTTGCGCCACACGACCATCGCTGGCGCTGTTCGCAACGCCGTCACCGTCATCGTCCAGCCAGGCGATCTGGTCCAAATAGAGACGGCTGGTGCTGCGCCGGGCATTGTCGAAGCTGGCAAAGAGGCTGCTGCCCTGGGCCAGACCGGCAAAGAGGCTGTCAGAGAAGATGGCTCCGTCCTGGCTGGCCCGGGCCAGGGCATTGGGCGGTGCCGATGTGATGATAACCCGCCCGGCGCGGCTGATGCTGCCCGGCTGCTGGATAAAGCTGCCAGAGTAGCAGGCTTCGTAGATTACATTGATGCGCACGCCGGGATGGGCATCTTCCACCTCCCGCAGCCAGCCATCCAACTGCCCCGGTGTGATGAGATGGCCCCGGGGCTTGTCCAGATAGAAAACATCCGGCGAGCCGTGGTCGAAAAGATAGAGGGTAAGCGAACCGTCGCTGCTCACTTTGTCCAACGTCCAATCGGTGATGGCCGCTTCGAGTTCGGAGACGGTGGCGGGCTTGTTGATGCCGCCCAGCCGGGATTCCGGCGCGATGTAGCGGATGCGCTCTGCGCTGTAGCCGCGCTCTTGAAAGAGCGCATAGACCGCCTCTGCACCGTTGTAGATATTTTTTTGTAAACGGTCGTTGGTCCGGTAGCGCCCTGCCACAATAATCACTGCGCCTGTAGAAGGCGCTGCATCCAGACGGCGCACCGAGAGATAATAGGGCTGCGCTCCCCCGGCGCTGCTGTTCTCGTTGCGCAGATAGAGGAAGATGCGCCCTGCATCCGGCGCGGTGAAGCGCAGACGTACATCCGGGCTGAAGCTATTGTCCTGCCCATTCTGAGCCCCGCCACCACAGCGGTTATAGACAAAGAGGCTGACATCCGCCGTCGAATCGACGGGTGTCAGCGCCTCGATCAGATATTCCACGCCAGCTACCCCGTCAAAATAGGCCCAATCCTCGTCTGACGGGGTGGTAAAGGCATAGTTCTTCAGTGCCCCATCAGCGGAAATCGGCTGGGCCTGGGCGCAGGTGTCGTTGGGTTCCTGCTCAATGTCAGAAACGAGAACCGTCGCGGTCGGTGTACTGGTGGCTGTGGGCGTCGTTGTTGACGTAAATATTGGCGTGCGCGAGGCTGTGGGCGTCGCAGTTGACGTAACTATTGGCGTGCGCGAGTCCGTAGGCGTCGTTGTTGACGTAACTATTGGCGTGTGCGAGGCTGTAGGCGTCGTTGTTGACGTAACTATTGGCGTGTGCGAGGCTGTAGGCGTCGTTGTTGGTGTAAAAGTTGGCGTGCGCGAGGTCGTGGGTGTTGATGTAGACGTAGATGTGGGTTGCGCCACAGTGATCTTACCATCCACCAGTACAATCGGCGCGGCCCCCTCGTTCACTTCGCCCCGTAGCAAGGGCAAGTCCACCACCCCCGCAGTCGAGCCGGCGCGGAAGGTAAGACGGGCCAGAACGATCTCGCCCTGGATGGCTGTCACCCCGGCCAGTCCCAGATAGATGCGATCCGTCTCGCCACTGTTGCTCACAAAACTCCAATCCGCGGGCAGATCGCCCGCTTCAATCTTGACCACCGTGAGTAGACTGCTGTCGTAACCGATGGTGATGTCGCTGCTGTATATCTGTGCCTGGGCCACGCCCAGCGTAAGGGGCAAAATGATATCGGCTCCGGGTGCGACCTGCACCTGGGGCAGGCTGAGGCTGGGCGTTGTCTGGCCCAGCGCGACAGAAACAGTCACGCCCAGGATGAGTGCAACCAAAAGCAGGAAACTGCGGCCAATCCCGCGTCGCCGTGGATGGTCTGTCATCTTAGCGCCCCACTGCGGGCAGATAGAGGGTACGCCGCGCGCCCGTTTCGTCCTGGGGATTGCCTGGCTCGACGGTGACTTGGGTGGGGGTTTCGTTGATGCGCGCCTCGATCACCTGCGCCAAGGGTGCCTGGACAGGATTGCCATTCCCGTCCACCCAGCGAATGGTCAACAGATCGCCCCCGCTCTCAATGGGAGATGCCCCGGCCAGTCCAATGTAAAGCAGTCCCGCTGCTGGGCTGTGGCTGCTCAGCGCAAAATTCTGGGACGCAGTGGACAAGGCCACAGCAGGCGTTACGCTGCTCTCTGGGGAATATCCCAGAATCAGGTCAACACTGTAGACCGACATTCCGTCGGGAGATAAGGTGAGACGATGACCGCCCAGACTATCATCGCCCGCCACGCCCAGACTGAGCCGTTGAATTTCGCCGCCGGACCGAGTCTGGCTCTGGGGCCGGCCCCAATTGCCCGAAACATCCCCAACCAGCAGGGCGGTAAAATTCTGGTTCGTTTGATCCCCGGTCAGGGGTGCATAGGCGCGGCTGGCAGGCGCAAAACTCCACACACGACCCGCGCCGGGGAAAGGCACGTCGATCAGACGTACAGATTTGCGCAGGATGTAGGAGGCATCCATTGGGGTAATGCTGCCGCTGCCGTCCACATCGGCCGCGACGGCCGCGTTCCCGGTCAAACTCTCCACCCCCGCGCTGTGGCGCAGCACCAGAGAAGCGTCAAAGCTGGTGATGGCATCTGTGCCCACACCGTCACTTTTGCTGGGGGCCAGGGTATAGTTGCCGCTGGGA
>Ga0209284_10006733_pt1 | contig 10849 bp, 10 predicted proteins | sample FRY03_FD_187211 | JGI IMG/M metagenome (GOLD analysis project Ga0209284, IMG submission 187211) | Freshwater microbial communities from Lake Fryxell liftoff mats and glacier meltwater in Antarctica - FRY-03 (SPAdes) (version 2) | ecosystem: Environmental > Aquatic > Freshwater > Ice > Glacier... | reverse complement strand
ATTTTTGATGATACTCAATTAAATTCATGCATTAAAAATGAATAATTCAGTAAGAGATGCCTTATTCAAAAGGAATTTAACGTTTTTGAGTAAACCCTAAATACCTGAATTATTCAGCAATGGCTTAACTTCGGGCCTTCAATATTTTCAAACTATGATGACGTGGACCAATTGCTATTCAGGTGAACGATTCGGGCAAGTGAGCACCGAACATACCATTAGGACTGAATTTGAGCGCGATTGGGATAGAATCATTTTTTCTAGTGCTTTTCGCAGGTTGCAAAATAAGACGCAGGTTTTTCCCTTACCAGAAGAGGTTTTTGTTCATAATCGACTTACACATTCCTTAGAAGTGGCCAGTGTTGGTAGATCTCTTGGCGAATTAATTGGAAGAATCATTGCGAAGCAATCTGAAGTTATTCAAGATTCAAACGCTACTGAGTTTTACAATTACCATTTAAAACACGTCGTAGCCTCTGCTTGTCTCGCGCACGATTTAGGAAATCCAGCTTTTGGTCATTCAGGTGAAGAAGCTATTTCCCAATATTTTAAAGACAAAGAAACTGATGCACCCTTCCGTGATTTATTTAGCGAAAAAGAATGGTCTGATTTAATTGCTTTCGAAGGAAATGCAAATGCTTTACGCCTACTCACAAGACAATTCAACGGACGTCCAAGTGGAGGATTTAGGTTGACATATTCAACTCTCGGAGCAATTCTAAAATATCCCTGTGAATCGGCAGCTAGTCTTGGAAAAAAAGGACCAAAACATAGATCTAAATACGGGTTTTTCCAAGAGGATAAATCAGTGTTTCTTGAAGTTGCGTCCAAACTAAATATGGTTAGGGAAGCCGTTGAAGGCCAGATAGTTTATAAGAGAAATCCCTTTGTTTACATTGTCGAAGCAGCCGACGATATTTGCTATTCAATAATTGATGTAGAGGATGCTCACCGTTTGGGAATTTTCAGTACCGAAAAAGTCGTTCGATTATTAAAAAAAATCATTTTATTAAATCCTCGTGAACAAGAGGAACGTGTAAACACTTTACTTGAAAGGGTTCTAGACGATAATGAGAAAATTGCCTATTTACGAGCTAAATCAATCAATGCTTTAACATTATCCTGCGCAGCAGTATTTGAAAATAATTTGGAATCTATTATATCAGGTACTTTTGAGGGTGATTTAATAAATGGAGATCCTTTAGTTAAGCAGGTTATGAAAGAAATAGGAACAGAATCTGTTAAACATATTTACAATTATCCAAGTGTAATTAAAATTGAATTATCTGGATTTAGAATTATGGCTGGATTGCTTGAAGACTTTGTAGAGGCTGCGCTTACAGAAGCAAAATCCCGCTCAGGAAGACATAAAAACTTATTAAGCATTATTCCTTTGCAATATCATTTTAAGGAAGATGAAAGTCCTTATCAAAAAGTTATGTCAATTATTGATTTTGCATCTGGGATGACTGATTTGTATGCTTTACAGCTATATCGGAATTTAAGAGGAATTGAAATGCCGCGGATCTAATTCAAAAAAATCCCCAAATGAATATCACTTGGGGATTTAAAAACTAAATTAATTATTATATCATTGGAATTGCTTCTAACCACACTTTTAATCCGCGACCACTGTAATCGTACATAAGCATGTAACCTGGCTTAAATGAACGCGCATTTTTGTAGAGTGAATAATCGTTTCCAGCTCTATCTGAATTAAACGTGTATTGACCTCCACCAGTTGCTTTTGCGAACTTTCCAAGCTTATTTAATTTCTCAGAAACCCAACGGTCCATATCGATACTAGGAATCCCTTCAGTTGATTTAGCTCCTACTTCCAAGAAATAAAGCTTGCTTTTAAAACCTTCGTCATTACGATAAACAATAACTTGTTTACCATTTACCTCAATTACTTCTTTGTAGCAGAAAAAGCCTTCCTTCTTCATATAATTAGCAATTTCGAGTCCTTTACCAGAAGCAATTTTGCCAGCAACTTTCGCTTCTTTATTATCTTTCGCTACAACATCAATTCCTAGTAAATTACCTGTTGCATCAAAATTAAAAAACACAAAATCTAACACGGTAAATCCAACTTCAGGACCAGTAGTTGCGGAACTTGATGGGGATGACCCTAACATTGCGCCAGCACCAGAGCCTGTCATACTTGAATTATTTGCCTTTTTAAATTGCTCGCAGATAACCATGTATCCTCCATCTTTTTTCTGGATTACATCTTCAACCATAATTTTGGTTTTTCCTCCCAATAAAGCTGAGGAGAATTCGCCCTGAATTTGATCTTTCATACTATCCCAGCTTTTCTTAGTGAAATTGTTCATCTTACCTTGAGGGCTAACTCTAGCTAAAAACAATCCATCAGAATTTTTATCGTCGTATTTACTTTTCTTAAAATACATACCACCAGTAATTACTTCGCCATTATCTGCAACACGAATAAATGCAGGCGCTCCTCCGTCTTCACCATCTTTTAAGTCGATTGAATATTCACTAGATCCATCTTCAACCGATAAACAATGAACTGAAAAATTATAGTTATCTGACGTGCGGTTTGGATTTTCCTCGCGAAGAATATAGAATTTACCATCCTTTAACTTCGTATCAACAGCAGTCCAAACACCGTCCTCTGGAATGTACGATTTAGTCCATTTTGATTCAAGATCTTTATTTAATCGTTCAATTTCAAAACCAAATTTCTTCTCTTTCATAGGACGAACAAGGATGAATTCTTCGTCATTTAAAACATGTATTGTAGGGAAATTTTCTTCGACCAATAAGGCACGACGAACATCCTCTTCCATTTTGGTTTTCACCAATTCTCCTTTGCTATCAAGAACAACCATGGTACGATTTTTCTTCATGGCATCCACAAAAATAAAGAGGAAATATTTTCCTGTAAATGCTGATGAGGCAAGTTCTGAGAACTTCGTAACTTCTACATCAGTAGTTTTGATTTCATTCAAATCTTTGTCGTAAAGCTTTAAAACAAAGTTGGCCATACCTTTAGTTTCTGTCTTTTCTCCGAAATATGTTGTAAAAACAATTTCATTAGCAATAGACTGAACGCCTGAAAAGCCTCGCGCATTGGGCATTTCTAAGGTAATTTCTTGGGCATTTGCAATTGAAGCCGTAAGCAATAGCATCGACGCCACTAGAGTTTTAATTTTCATTATTCAATAGTATTTGGGGATTAAAGGTAACCATATATAGAGTCTGTTTATAGAGTCTCCTGATGTCGTTGCACTATTCCGAAAAATGCTCATTTACGAGAGTAAACTGCGCTTTTTCGGCCTTCGTGCGCCTATTCAGAAGCCTCTATAGTTCAAACTCCTGACTCTGTGGACAGACACGAAATAGAGTTCACTTAAAAAGTCAGAAACACGTCAGATACAAGACAAGAGGATTTTATGACCTACAAATGGTACTTCAAAATACTCTTAACGAAGCAGATGGCGTGTTACTGGCTAAAGCAAATTCCATAAAAGAGTAAAAAAATAATTTGTGATGCATGCAATTTGAACAATTTCGTCAAAATTATGAACAGTACATTAAACATTGTAACATTCACATAATCAAATTTCCGGGTATTTTTATTGAACCCTAACTAGCAAAAAATCATAATCGTCTGACATTCAACATACATATATATATAAAAGATTAACTTGTAAATTTCAAAGGGGGTGTTTTTCACGTAGCTAACAGGATAAAACCACCTAAAATTAATATGTTATTCTGTTCAGATTTGCATACGACAATTTGGTACAAGGACACATAAGCTATCGACTTCGTCCAAGTCGTCTAAAAATACAACAGATTGATAATTAACATATATTTAATCTGATTTAACTAAATTTCCAGTACTCTCATAACCTGTTTTCACAAACAAAAGACTAAGATTATGAACCAAAAATCTACCATAAAACGAATTATCACATTGGGATGTTTTCTTTTGCTCTATTGTCCATTGGGACTTACGAATACAATTGAAGAAAAAGAGAAAGAGAAAAATGCATTAGCTCAGCCAAATGATACTTGCTATATCGATTTGGATATCAGAGAATGCTCAATTCAATTAAGTGAGTATGTTGATCAAGCCCAAAAACTGTTGAGTATTTTGGGTTACAATGATGCCAGTGGCAGAAAACAAAGTTTTGGGAGAATCCAGATTGAAACCGTATCCTATCAATCTATAATCGAAGTAATTAATGAATCCATTAAAACAAAAGATTGCGTAATTGCCGGAATTAGAATCTTTAACACACTCGACCTAAATACAGGAAGTCTGAAACTATACTTTGCACCAGCTTTTGCCAGTCAGCCAGCAAAATCGAAAGATGAATACAATTTTAATTTCAATTATACGTCTGGTGATTTGGGAGAGATTTTAGAAAACAGTTATTCACCAGTATATTCTGTAATCGAAGGTAATCTTATAGATATTACTGGTAATTCAGCCGAAGTGAGTTTAGCTATCCGACGTTGGAACGACTATAAAAGTAATATTCAATTTGATAGATTAATTAGGATAATCGATAGAAACTACAGAGATGATAGCGATATCAAGTCAGTATTTTTTCCATTGGAGGAAATTAAAATACTCCAAGAAAGTGCCCCAGGGCAAGTAAATATGATTGTTTCTTCGGCGGTCAAAAAACATAATTTCAGCTTCATCAATACAATAAACCTTGGCAACATAATACCAAATCCAGGAGAGTATCCAAGAAGAATAATGCCAGATTCGGGACCAGAAGTTGATTACTACATTGAAATGGCCGCGAACTATGGCCAACTATGCCCAACTAGATGCGGTCAATTAACTGCAATAAAAGTATCTGACAGTACTTATAAATTGATATATTGATATGTTTGTGTGCTATTGATTGTGCGGGATTAAAAATGAATTACCTCCAAACTCTAAATAAATATGAAAAAACATAGTGTAAACTTCTTACTAATTCTTCCTGTATTTGGGTTGATTTCTTGTTCTGGCTCACCTAGCTCCGAAAAGGAGGCTCAATCGGCTCCCGCTGAAGTACAATTAATAAAGAATCCAACCTCCGATGAATATCAATTAGATTTAACTCCGCATGTATTAGAATTTAGGGTAATGGGTCAAGAATTAGCTCAGTTTCAAAAAAAATTCAAACTTAGAGGTAATATTCCGTTCGCGAGTTTGAGGGAAACAGTAAACTTTCAAGATTTGATTGATACACTTATTGGAATCCAGAAAGGTTCAGCAGGAGAATATCTTTCTGGTGTTTGGGTAAATTATACATTAACACAAGATAATTCACTGAAATATTACTTTTCTACAGCCCTTTCAACCAGCATAGACACTTCAGTTTCACCTGTTGTTTTCTCATACAACCAGGTGCTTTCTAAGCCTGATTTTGAGCAAGTTCTAAGAAACAATAAGAGTGAAATCTTCGAAATCATTAATAATAAAGTCGTCAGAACTTCCTCTGATACTGGGCTAATTAGAAATGCCACTAATAATTGGAGAAATTATAAAACTAAAATTCAGATTAGAAAGAATAGTGGTTTGGGTTGGCGCGATTTTCAACCCAATGTAGATTCTACAGGAAATGATGGCATTTGTGTGTATTTTCCAATGCAAGAACTTTACCATTTATGGTTTGATAATAGAGACAACTCTGGAACGACAGAAGGAAATAATGTTTTTTTGCATATCATTCCCAGTTCTAAAGAAAATCCTACAACTTTTGGTTTCTCTCATTATGTAAATTTGTATTGCAGCGGCAGTAATGATATTTCAAAATTCGCAAGAAATTTATCTGATTCGGATTACTTAAAAGCATACGAAGAAATTTATGGATCAATTCCAAAAAGCTTAGATATTGCCAAGCAAGACGCCTTTGTACAAACCTATTTATTTAGCATAAATAATTTCCATGGAATGGCTGCAAACTACGGCCAACTATGCCCAACTAGGTGTAAAGGATTTAAAGTTGTTAATAGAAGAATCACTCCAAAGGATAATTAATAGATATATAAAATTCACCAATTCTTCATGAATCTAATCATTGAATTTGGACCACAATTTACGGCATTGCTTTTAGCCGCATTTCAATTAAATAAGCTTTCGCTTGCCTACAAGTTTATTTTCTTACAACTGTGCCTAACCATTGTTACTGATGCACTTGCATTGTGGTCCAAATTTCAATTTAATTCTAACGAAGCCATTTATAATATTTATGTTGTCTTCGAAATGGTCTTGCTCAGTTGTGTTATATTTAATTCGATTGAGAATATTAAATTCAAGAAATTGATAAAATATACAATAGGAGCATTTGTGCCAATATCAATCATTTCTTTCATGATAGGTGATATTCAAAAGTTAAATTATCCAATCTTAATTTTTGCTTTTATTTTAACTGCTTTTTTTAACCTCTATTTCATAATTCACCCGAACACAGAAAAGTCATTAATTCGTAACCCTATGATGATTGTTGCAATAGGACATGTAATCTATTTCCTAGGAGTAACGCCATATTTTGTGGGTAGGCATTTATTGATCGAATCCTACCCCGAAATTGCCAATTTATTATTTTCGTACATCAATATTTCGCTCGCAGCTATTCGATATTTATGTATTTCAGCAGCTTTTGGTATTTTGCTCATGAATAATAAAAGAATAAACTTAGCATGAACGACCAAACCATATTTGCTGGCATTATTGTGACAACGCTGGTAATTCTATTATTAATTGCCGGAATTATTATCTCGGTATTTATTGCAAATAGGCAGCGATTGCGGCAAAATATTCGACTTTCTCAAATAGAATTAGATTATGCAAACGAATTAAGAAGCGCTGGATTTGAGGTAACTGAACAACTCAAAACTCATATATCCCGAGAATTACACGATCATGTGGGGCACACATTAACTTATATGAGGTTAATGATCGAAAATAAGAAGCTTGATGTTCCTGAGTTGGTTCCAACTTTTTCTCCCTTAGAAGAATTGCTCGAACAAGCAAGCCTGCAACTTAGACTTTTGAGTAGGTCAATGAATACCGATTATTTAAGTGGGCTTACTTTCCAAGATGCGATTCAGCAAGAAACAGATCGACTAATTCGATTTACTCAGATGCAAGTTGATTACCGGCCCGGAACAGCAAAATATGCAGATTTGGATAAAGATCAAATGCTGATGAGTTTTCGGATTTTTCAAGAAATACTAAACAACGCCATAAAGCATTCCAACGCAAATCAACTAACCATACGAAGCAATAATTCTGAGTTTTTACTGCAAGTTAGTGATGATGGTAAGGGTTTTAATGTCAACGAGATTTTAACATCGGGGAAAGCTTCTGGTTTAACCAACCTTAAAAAACGGGCTCAATTAGCCAAATTAAACTTAAAGATCGAATCGATTCCCATGGAAGGAACTACCTACACCTTACTTATTCCACCTACAAATGAATTTTCATGAAAGATAAGCGCTCCATTATACTAGTAGATGATCATGTTATTGTTAGAAATGGATTAAGGGAACTTGTCGAAAAGCTTGGCTCATACAAAGTGACCAATGAATTCGACAGCGGACTTTCATTCATTCAAGCATTAGAAAAAGGCATTACGGCCGATCTAATCATTCTCGATATTTCAATGCCAGGAATGAATGGTGATGAAGTGCTTGAGGAAATGAATAAACGAAATATCGAAATTCCAGTGCTCATTTTAACTGTGAACAGCGAGGCCGGAAAACATGTTTCGCTATTTAGACTTGGGGCTCGAGGTTACATTCAAAAAGATTCAAGTGCCGTTATATTAAGAGAGGCGCTTGCCGATATTTTTGCTCGTGGTTACTATCATAACGATTTGTTGGCCGATGCCCTCACCGCAGTCCACAAGAAACAAGAAATCAATCCGCGAAAAGCAATTATGGAGAGGCTGACAGACAGAGAACGTGAGTTTCTTAAACTTGTCTGCAATGAAGCTGAATACACCTATGAACAAATTGCTTCTATGATGGAAGTTCATCGTAGAACGGTTGATGGCTATCGCGAATCTGTGTTTGAAAAATTCGAAATCAAATCAAAAACCGGCTTGGTATTATTCTTAGTAAGGAACGACTTGTTAGACCTTCTATAAAATAATTGCGTTTTAAATTGATACCAAACGTCTCATTAGTAATGGGACGTTTTTTTTGTTATAAACAACTAATATACTGATATATACAATTACAACCTGCAAAAAAGGCGTACCTCTTTAGGGTGCTTTTCACGTCATTCATTTACACATTTTCATTGGCCATTTTGAGTAAAGTAACCTGTTTTGCCCCTCTTGCATATCTCACCTTTGTAAAAGCAAATCGAAACAATCATTACCCAATAAAAACCAAAAGCCATGAAAACATTAATCAACATTCTACTCGCAAACTTTATAATAATATCTTTTTCATCAATCCAAGCTTTCGCCACGAAGCAACAAGAAAATCAGAATCAAGATCGTATTAGCGTAGATTTAGAGGCCTTGGGTGCAGTTTCACTTGATGATGTTAAAAGTCAACCTTCCATTAGTGAATTAATGCGCGATTGCAGCGGTTCTCAAAAAAGTGATATCGTTGATTCGATAGCAGCTCAAACTTTAAGAGCCGATGCCTTTCAAGTTCAAAGAGTGAAAGAAAAAGAAGCTTACATAGCTGATGTACGAATTCAAAATCGACGATTTGCTGGAATTATATCAGCAATTATTTTAATTTTCTTTTTTATCGCTGGCTTCACTTCCGCTATTTTCCGTCGTGATGCAAATAAGTCAATTACTGAAAAATCACCTTTTAGTTTATCACGCACCATGTTATTTATTTGGATTTATGGAATCCTTTGTTCCGCTGGAACTGTATGGGGAACCACCGGCAACCTGCCACAATGGGTTGTGAGTGTGCCTCTGTTTTTAGGGATTATCGGTATCACTTTCGTTCTGAGTGTTATTCTAGAACGACTTTGCTACGGCAATTCAAAGGATGCTACTTTAATCAATGAAAATCAATTCACTATGGGAGCAAATAACAGTTTCAAACCATTCCTTATTGCCCCGAAATTGCAATTCTTAGTCATTTCAACATTGCATTTAGGTTTGCTTTGTACTCCTGCTTGGGTTTCCTTTTCATTCCAAGATCTATCAATCGAAATATTTGTAATTCAATTGATTAGTAGCATGATATATCTTGGACACAAAGCATTTAAACTACAACGTGTTCATGCAATCTTATTTAGAAAAACAACAAGCGATCAAAGAGCACGTGCTTAAGCTACTTCGAAATAACAATACGTTCAGTAACTGCTGAGCCACTACCCTTCAATACGATTAAATATAATCCAGCTGCCACATCCGATAAATCGACGTTTATATCAAAGCTTCCGACCTCCCTTATTTGAGCAGCTTGCAATAATCTAATAAAATCGCCTTTAGCACTCCATAACTCACAGCTTACTTTATCATCAGTGTAAGAGATACTTGCTCTTAAAGTAGGGTTCACTCAAAAGCACTTAATGCCTTTTAAATGGGTTATCTCTTGCTGAATTATTCATTTTTAATGCATGAATTTAATTGAGTATCATCAAAAATCCTTGCACCAAGATTGCACTAATGTTTCCTTATTTACTATTTAAGCTAGCCAGAAATAAGGCATTTGCTTCGTTACAGCCATTTCGAAGTATTAAATATACATCTTCAATGTCTATGCCTTGCATCCGCCCCATTTCTGACTTTTTGAGTGAACCCTAAAGTAATTGGTCCCTTGCTGGGATTGGGAAATACTGAAAGCTTCCAAGGATAAGGAATCGGAACACAAAACAATCCTCTTCCAGATTTCACTGTATCAGCCGTTAAACCATTTGTACTTTGATTTACTTGATTTGTAGCTCCGCGTTTTATCCCCTTCGGGGGATATAAGCCTGACTTCTCCGTTTTATCTCTCTGTTTAACAGTAATACTATGTTGCAAGGAGACGTTTAATGCCAATAAATTATCCGGAATGGTTGTTCTAATTCTAGCTGCCAACGGCGCTCCACCCTACTCTCTTCCACGCACGATGGCTCCAACAAAAAGCGACATATTCGCTGGAAGCACATACCACATCTCGCCTGTGATATATAAATTTCCGCAACCATCGGTATGTAAGGTTCACTTAAAAACACCCAAAAATTTGATTATGTGAATGTTAGAATGTTTAGTTTTTAATATACTGTTTATAATTTTGACGAAATTGATCAAATTGCATGCATCACAAATTATTTTTTTACTCTTTTCTGGAATTTGGCTTAGTCAGTAACACGCTATCTGCTTCGTTAAGAGTATTTTGAAGTACTATTTGAATATCGTACACCGAAAGCATATCTGTTATAGACCAAATCTACACCGAAAGCTTATCTGTATTAGTCCAATTGCATAATGAACGCATATCCGATTAGTCCAAATACATACCAAAAGCATATCTCCAATAGTCCAATTACATTGCACTAAACAGCTATTGCATCTGCATAAAACCATAAAATCTTGGATTAAATAATAAACGCTCGGGGTGTTATTTGACTAAAAAGCTATTGCATCGGCATTTCACCGTGAAGTTTCTGAACAAATAATAAATGGTCTAAGTATTATTTGACTAGAAAGCTATTGCATCGGCATTTCAACATAAAGTTTCTGTACAAATAATAAACGGTATAAGTATTATTGAACTAAACAGCTATTGCATAGGCATTATTCTATAAATTCCAGACAACTGCCTTGGTAAAAATCCTTTTGTCTTGCATCTGACGTGTTTCTGACTTTTTATTGAACCCTAAGCAAATCGAAGTTTTTAATAA
>Ga0209284_10006730_pt1 | contig 10853 bp, 7 predicted proteins | sample FRY03_FD_187211 | JGI IMG/M metagenome (GOLD analysis project Ga0209284, IMG submission 187211) | Freshwater microbial communities from Lake Fryxell liftoff mats and glacier meltwater in Antarctica - FRY-03 (SPAdes) (version 2) | ecosystem: Environmental > Aquatic > Freshwater > Ice > Glacier... | reverse complement strand
GATTGACAGATAGTGCCCTGCCGCGTACAATCACGTGGCAGGTATGGGTCGGTGGCGGAATGGCAGACGCAACGGACTTAAAATCCGTCGGGGAAACCCGTGTGGGTTCGACTCCCACCCGACCTACTTGAACACGCAAATTGTAGTAATTTTCAGTTCAAAACACCTGTATATCGTGCTTTCTCTCCCACTTTAGAGGAAAAACGATATGCGCACGCAGTCCCAACCACAGCGGATTCTTCAAGATTCCCCTCGCAGTGAACTGCACATCTGGCTACGCGATTTCATCCTGGATGTGCGCTCCGCCAACCGCAGCGAAGCCACCATCGGCTATTACCTGGACAAGCTGCAACACTTTCTCACCTTTCTGGAAGAACAAGGCGTTGCAGAAGCGGCGCAGATTCGCGCAACCCATCTGCGTTCTTTCCTGGTCCATTTGGGTGAATTCCGTGGATATGGGGGTGTTCATGCCTACTGGCGGGCCGTGCGTGCCTTTGTACATTTCCTCGTGCGAGAGGATGCCATCGAACGCAACCCGCTGGATAAGATGAGAGCGCCCAAGCTCGACCAGGAATTGCTCGACCCGATTCCTACCGAGGACATCCAAGCCCTGCTCGGTACCTGTGAGAAAGACGACCGGGGATTGCGGGACAGGGCCATCTTGCTTGTCCTGCTTGATACGGGGATGCGTGCCGGGGAGTTGATTGCCCTTGCCATTGGAGATGTGAATCTGACCGATGGAAGTATCAGCCTCAATAAGACCAAGAGCCGCAAGGGACGCTTTGTCTTTCTGGGTAGAAAATCCCGACGTGCTGTCAGCACCTATCTACGCACACGGCAAGACAATGGACCGACCGAGCCACTGTTCCTGGCGTACCAACTCAATGGAGACCACACACAGCTTTCCTATGCTGGCTTGCGGGACATACTGAAACGACGAGCCAAGAAAGCCCAGATCGAGACACCGACCCTACACGGATTCCGGCGCAGCTTTGCCATTTCTATGTTGCGCAGTGGGGCGGATATTGTCTCTCTGAGTCGTATGATGGGCCACGGGAGTTTGCCTGTACTGACCCGCTATCTGAAACAATCCAAAGACGACCTGAGCGACGTTCACGCCCAGCACGCACCGACCGATAAACTATGACTCCCGAATAGGCCAGATAAAGAAAAAATGGGGCAGTATCCCCCTGTCCCATCAATCTGCTTCCCCCGCTTGCGTCTGCCTACTCTTTACAGTATCATAACCCCTGCCAACAACGGTACCATTGCCGCTTTGCCTGCCACCCCAAACTGAGAAAAACCTCTTATGCCCGTGCAGATCAACCAGGAAGAAAACAGACAGAGCGAAATCAACGCCATTGTGTGGAAGGCGTGCGACACCTTTCGGGGCACGATTGACCCGTCTGAATACAAAAACTACATTCTGGTGATGCTCTTTCTCAAGTACATCAGCGACGTGTGGCAGGAGCACTACGACGAACTGCGCCAGCGCCACGGGGACGACGAGCGGCGCATTCGACGCCAGTTGCAGTACGAGCGCTTTGTGCTGCCAGAGGGGGCCGACTACTACACCCTCTACGACCAGCGCAACGAGGCCAATCTGGGCGAACGTATCAACATTGCCCTGGAACAGATTGAGGACGCCAACAAAGCCAAACTGGACGGCGTCTTTCGCAACATCGACTTCAACAGCGAGGCCGCACTGGGGCGCACAATACAGCGCAACGAGCGGCTCAAGCATCTGTTGGAAGATTTCCACGACCCCCGCCTGAACCTGCGCCCTTCCCGCATTGGCAGCCAGGATGTGATCGGCAACGCCTACGAATTTCTCATCGGCAAGTTTGCCAGCGATGCGGGCAAGAAGGCGGGCGAGTTCTATACCCCGCCCGAAGTCTCCCTGCTTTTGGCCGAACTGCTCGACCCCCAACCCGGCGAACGCATCTGTGACCCGGCCTGTGGCTCCGGTTCGCTGCTCACCAAATGTGCCCAGCACGTGGGCGGCAACGACTATGCCGCCTATGGACAGGAAGCCAACGGCGCAACCTGGGCGCTGTGTATGATGAATCTCTTTCTGCACAATATCAACGTGACCATCGACAACATCAAATGGACGGACACGCTGAAAGACCCCCGCCTGCTCGACGACAGCACAACGCTGATGCGCTATCACGTGGTGGTTGCCAATCCCCCTTTTTCCCTGGACAAGTGGGGCGCAGAGAATGCAGCCAAGGACCGCTTTGGCCGCTTCCACCGGGGCATGCCGCCCAAGAGCAAGGCCGACTACGCCTTTCTCTCCCATATGGTGGAGACCACCTATCTGGACCCGACCCAGAATGGACGGGTAGGCGTGGTGGTTCCCCACGGGGTACTCTTTCGGGGTGGAGCCGAGGGCAAGATACGCCGTCAATTCATCGAGGAGAATCTGCTCGATGCAGTCATCGGATTGCCCGAAAATCTCTTCTACGGCACAGGCATTCCCGCCGCCATTCTGCTTTTCAAGCGCAACAAGCGGGATGACAGTGTACTCTTTATTGATGCCAGTCGGGAGTACGAGGCGGGGACGAACCAGAACAGACTGCGCAGTCAGGACAGAATCAAAATAGGCGACGCCTACCGGCGTCGGGGCTTTGTGGAGAAGTACACCTACATCGCCACACGGGAGGAGATTGCCGAGAACGATTACAACCTGAACATTCCCCGCTACGTGGACACCTTTGAGGCCGAAGAGCCAGTGGATATGCCAGGGGTGAACCAGGAGATTGCCGGTCTGCGTGCCCAGTTGGGCGAGTTAGAGGGGAAGATGGAAGGCTATTTGAGAGAGTTGGGCCTGAATGATTAAGCATTCTAAGGGTTGGACAGTTCAGCGTTTTGGAGAAGTAGCCACAATCACGGGAGGCAAGCGGCTTCCAAGAGGGGAGAAGCTCACACCGTACAATACTGGACATCCATACATTCGCGTTTCTGATATGAATGAAAGTGGCATTGACCAAGCAGGTTTACAGTTTGTGCCAATGGGAATTGTTCCCCTTATATCTCGCTATCGTGTAAATGCAGGCGATCTGTACTTCTCTGTGGCTGGTACTATCGGTCTGGTTGGAGAGGTGCCACCAAGCCTTGATGGGGCAAATTTGACAGAAAATGCTGACCGAATAAGCAATATTCGGATGCACAAGCAATTCCTGTTACAGATTCTTCGCTCTGGAATTATCTCTTTACAAACTCAATCCGCTATCACGCAAAATGCTCAACCTAAATTAGCACTTGAAAGGTTACGCAAATTTGAAATACCCTTCCCACCCCTGCCCGAACAGCGCAAGATCGCCCAAATCCTGGGCACGTGGGACGAGGCCATCGCCACCACGGAGAAGCTCATCGCCGCCCTGGAACGGCGCAAGAGGGGGCTGATGCAACGGTTGCTCACTGGGCAGGTGCGAAAGAAATGGCAAACGGCACAATTATCCGAAGTTTCCCAAGTGATTTTGAGCGGTGTGGACAAAAAAACGCGTGAGGATGACACGCCTGTCAGGCTATGCAACTATACGGATGTTTTTTATAACGCATACATCACCGACTCAATGCCATTTATGGAAGCAACTGCTACCCAGCGTGAGATAGAGAAATGCACACTCCTTGAAGATGATGTCATTATCACGAAAGATTCAGAGACAGTAGCAGAAATTGCACAGGCCGCTACCGTTTCAGAATCAATGAGAAATGTTATTTGTGGGTATCATCTCGCAATCATACGGCCAAATCCTGAGTTGGTTTCTGGTCCATTTTTGCGAGAACTCATAATGACACCGGACATACACTACCAGTTTGAAAAGTCCGCTAATGGCGTCACTCGGTTTGGGCTGACTGGCTCAGCTATTGAAAGTGTAGAGGTAATCTTTCCCTCTTTGGAAAGACAGAAAGAAATTGTCGATGTGCTGCGAACCAACGATAGGGAAGTTGATTTACTGCGCTCATATCGCGAGCAACTGGAAACTCAGAAAAAGGGATTGAACGCCTGCTCACGGGGCAGGTGCGGCTGGCGGGGTAGACATCCTTCCGGGAAGCGGCCAGATGATTATGGGCCTTCCCTGTAGGTGTGGCCGCTTCCCGGAAGGCGGTAGTCCTGACATTCCCACTCATCCAAGAAAACGCGTGGACGTAACGCCTGCTCACGGGGCAGGTGCGGCTGGTGGGGTAGACATCCTTCCGGGAAGCGGCCAGGCGATTATGGGCCTTCCCTGTGGGTGTGGCCGCTTCCCGGAAGGCGGTAGTCCTGACATTCCCACTCATCCAAGAAAACGCGTGGACGTAACGCCTGCTCACGGGGCAGGTGCGGCTGGCGGGATAGATGCCCTTCCGGGAAGCGGCCACACGATTATGGGCCTTCCCTGTGGGTGTGGCCGCTTCCCGGAAGGCGGTAGTCCTGACATTCCCGCTCATCCAAGAAAACGCGTGGACGTAACGCCTGCTCACGGGGCAGGTGCGGCTGGCGGGGTAGGTGTCCTTCCGGGAAGCGGCCAGATGATTATGGGCCTTCCCTGTGGGTGTGGCCGCTTCCCGGAAGGCGGTAGTCCTGACATTCCCGCTCATCCAAGAAAACGCGTGGACGTAACGCCTGCTCACGGGGCAGGTGCGGGTAGCGGGGTAGACATCCTTCCGGGAAGCGGCCAGATGATTATGGGCCTTCCCTGTAGGTGTGGCCGCTTCCCGGAAGGCGGTAGTCCTGACATTCCCGCTCATCCAAGAAAACGCGTGGACGTAACGCCTGCTCACGGGGCAGGTGCGGGTGGCGGGGTAGACATCCTTCCGGGAAGTTACTAAATCGTCTATATTGTGATTCAATGGTCAAGCGTGGTTTCTGAGAATTGGGAGGATATTGATGATGAAGACAAAAACACGGGTTTGGCCTGAACTTCCTAAAATTGTCCATGGACCGGTAACAGATCGAAAAGAAAGAATCGGCTCAACACTGCACGGAAATGCTCAGGACTACCGCATCACCGAACATCTTGCGACCGGTGGTCAAGCAGACATCTATCGTTGCACGGGAATTTCTACCACTAGAATTGAGACACAATATTTCTACGCCGCCAAATGGTATCACAATTCTGCGGACGCCCGTCAAGAGCGATTAATTCTATCTCAAGTTGAACACCCCAATATTGTCAGTTTGCTCGATTATGCATCAGTGCAAAAGGGAGAAGAGATAAACATATTCGAATGGTCGATCTCATCTCTTTCTGACGACTTGGCATCGAGACATCGATTCACAACGTTAGAAATTACTCGAATACTCTCCGATATTTCCTCCGCACTCGATTATCTGCATAGCATAGATATTATTCACTGTGATGTAAAGCCCGGCAACATATTGGTAAGCAACTTGCATGATCGGTACATATTATCTGATTTTGGTTGTGCCCAACAAGTAGATGGGGATTCGGTTGATGCACTTATGCGTATACCTGGAACTCTGCCTTATCGTTCGCCTGAACAACATCGGCACGAACAATTGACTCGCGCTACAGATCAATACTCTTTTGCATTAGTGGTTGCTGAGCTACTAAAGGGATACAGCTTTTTCGCCTCAAGGTTTCAAACCAACGGTGACGGAATTAACTATGAACATCTCCAACAGGCTTTCGATCAGACACCGTTTGAGGCAGTGTTCCGCAAAGCACTAAATATTAATCCATCCGAACGTTTTGATTCCTTGGAAGATTTCGTGTCTGAGATTCTGCCAATACTAGAACGTACAGGTTTTAGTAATAAATCCGATTCGTTTGATGCCGTAGAGGGCGCGGACAATATACCCAAAGTATCGGGCTTAGATACTGATGAGCCATCCAGAATTGACCAGTATTTGAACCAGCCAACTCAACCATACAGAAAAATAACGGAACTTGTATCGATATATGCCGCAATCCCCGATGAATTGTCTAACTATCGGGCAAAATTGCTTGAACAAATCGATGAGTATTCAGAAAGAACGGTTCTACTATTACTCTATAAGTCGCGCTTACAACAAGAATGCTTGGATAGGTTGCAGAAGGCAAGAGTTAACCTTATGGAACTACCATCTCTCCAAATTGACCCGTCAGGTGTGGAGGATTTTCGTCGACGACTTCTTGACAATATGTATGAACTAAGGCTAATACACGTAATCATCACAAGGGAACAGAAGAGCCAAGATGGCGAAAAGATGTGGCGTTGGATTGTTCCTATTCTGATTCTTAGTTATATTGTAGCCATTGTTGTCTCAATAACGTTAGGCCAGCGCTACTATACGAGTCAGATGGAGATCCCTCTACTTGGGGTACCTGTATCAGTAATCATATGGGCTTCGTTGGGTAGTTTAGGAGCGATTCTTTATCGCTTCTACACACGTCAACCGGGACGATTGGTGGACGAAGTACGATGGCTTGTAGCTCGTCCAATTATCGGGATTATTATGGGTGCGCTTGGCTACTTGACAGTTCTATCCGGCATCTTCGCATTTGGGGGTGCATCGGCGGCGGATGCAGCAAGCAATTCCCGACCTCAGCTTATGTGGCTCGTCGCATTTTTGGGAGGATTCAGTGATCGCTTCTTTGAATCTGTCATTGATGGAGTAATCGGGCGATTCTCCAACGATAGCAAATAAGAGAACGTAGCTAACCAATGACCCAATCCCAAGCCTATCTGGAAGAAATCAGTTCCCAACTCCCCGCCCTGCAACTGCTCATCCAAATGGGCTGGACGTATTTGTCCCCCAGCGAAGCGTTGCATCTGCGCGGGGGCAGGCAGGCCAATGTCATCCTGACCGGCGTGCTGGACCCCTGGCTGCGTGCCCACAACCGTATCGCCTACAAAGGCGAGAGCCACCCATTCAGCAACGGCAACATCACCCAGGCCATCGCCAAACTGGTGGACGAACCCTTTCAGAGCCTCATCCCCACCAACAAAACCCTCTACGAACTACTCACACTGGGCACCAGCCTGACCCAGACCATTCGAGGCGACCGCAAGAGTTACAGTCTGCACTACATCGACTGGCAACACCCAGAGCGCAACGTCTACCACGTGAGCGACGAGTTCAGCGTGGAGCAGCGAGGCAGCCACAGCACCCGCCGCCCGGATATTGTGCTCTTTGTCAACGGCATCCCCCTGGTGGTTATCGAATGCAAGCGGGCCGATAAAGAGCATCACGGCGAAAAGGCCATTGCTCTGGGCATCCAACAACTGTTGATGTACCAGAGCCAAGAGGAGATACCCCATCTCTTCGCCACCTCCCAACTGCTCCTGGCTATCAGCCCCAACGACACCCTCTACGCCACCACCGCCACGCCCAAAAAGTTCTGGTCCCTCTGGCGGGAGACCGGCACAGACAGCGCCCGTTTGGAAGCCATCACACTGGAAGCGGACGTACACGCCCTCATCAACCGGCCTCTCAGCCCCGGCGACGAAAACCGGCTCTACGACTGGCGGGAATATGCGGGGCCGATTCGCAGCCACTTTTCCAAGTTGGGCGAACGCCTGCCCACAGAGCAGGACCGTACCCTCTACGCCCTTCTGCGTCCTGCCCGTCTGTTGGAGCTGGCCTATCAATTTATCGTCTACGACAACGGCGTCAAGAAGATTGCCCGCTACCAACAATACTTCGCCATCCAGGAGACGATCAAACGGGTGGTCCATCGCAACGCCCAGGGCACACGCACAGGCGGCGTCATCTGGCACACCACAGGCAGTGGCAAATCCCTGACAATGGTGATGCTCGCCAAAGCCCTGACCCTGCACCCCAATGTGCCCAATCCCCGTGTGGTGCTGGTCACCGACCGGGTCGATTTGGACCGCCAGATTTATGACACTTTCAAAGCCTGTGGCAAATCGGTGGCCCAAGCCAAAAGTGGCAAGCATCTGGTGCGGATGGTCACAGGCAAGCTGGGTAAAGGCGAGCGGGCTACGGATGTGATTACGACTCTCATCAACAAATTTGAGGAAGCCGCCCGCCAGAAGGTGAAGGACGAGGGCATCAATACGTTCGTGTTGGTGGACGAGAGCCATCGCAGCCAGTACGGTTCCATGCACGCCAAAATGCAACGGGTCTTCCCCAACGCCTGTTACATCGGCTTCACAGGCACGCCCTTGACCAAAAAGGAGAAGTCCACCGCCGAGACCTTTGGCAGCTTCATCCACAAATACCCCATGCGCCAGGCAGTGGCCGACAAAGCCGTGGTTCCCCTGCTCTACGAAGGGCGCATTGTGGAGCAGGACGTGGACAAAGCCCAGTTGGAGCGCTGGTTCGAGCGCACCACCCGCCATCTGAGCGACGACCAGAAGGCCGACCTCAAGCGCAAAATGAGCCGCAGCGAAGCTATCAACGCCACGGCCCAACGGCTCAAAGAGATTGCCTACAATGTGGCTCTCCACTACGAACAGAACCACCGGGGCACAGGCTTCAAAGCCCAGCTTGCCACCCCTTCCAAACAGATTGGTACCATTTATTTGAATTATTTGCGGGAATATGGCATCGACGCCGCTCTGATGATTTCCCCACCCGATAGCCGGGAAGGGCAGGACGAAGTGGACGGCGCATTGCCCGAAGTCCAACTTTTTTGGAAGCGGGTGATGGAGCGCTATGGGAGCGAAGAAGCCTATAACCGGGAGACACTCTCTTCCTTTGGCAGCGCCGAGGGTATCGAGATTCTGGTGGTGGTGGACAAACTGCTCACCGGCTTTGACGAACCCCGCAACCGGGTACTCTATGTGGACAAGCCCCTGCGCGAGCATACCCTGCTCCAAGCCATCGCACGGGTCAACCGTCTGGCCGAGGGCAAGGATTTCGGCTATATCATCGACTATCGGGGTGTGTTGGGGGAACTGAACCAGGCGATCAATCTCTACGACGCCCTGGCCGAATTCGATGTGGAGGATGTGGTGGGGACCCTGGCCGATGTCTCCGAGCAGATTGAACGCCTGCCCCAACTCCATTCGGACCTGTGGGCCATCTTTGCCTCTGTGCTCAACCAGCGCGACCGGGAACAGATGGAACGCCATCTGGAGCCAGAGGACAGGCGGGCACGCTTCTACGAGGCATTGACCGACTACGCCCGTGTCTTACAAGTCGCTCTGGCTTCTGTCCAGTTCTACAGCGACACGCCGGAGAACCGCATCCAACGCTACAAAGACGACCTGCGATTTTTCCACAACCTGCGCCATTCCGTGCAACTGCGCTACGCCGAAACAGTGGACTACCGGGGTGACTACGAGGAGAAGGTGCGCAAGCTGATGGACGAGCACATCAAAGCCACCGGCACAACGGTCATCACCGAAATGGTCAACATTTTCGACACCGAGAAATTCGACGCCGAGGTGGAGAAGCTGGCCTCCCCCACGGCCAAGGCCGACACGATTTTGCACCGCATGACCCGCACGGTCAACGAGCACATGAACGAAGACCCGGCCTATTATCGCAAATTCAGCGAACTGATCGCCGACACAATCCGGGCTTACCGGGAAGGGCGCATCTCCGAACTGGAATACTTGCAGCGTGCAGAGACACAGATGGAAAGTCTGCGCGCACGCCGGGACGATAGTCAACCGGGCGACCTCTCCCGCTATCGCCACGCCCCGGCCTACTACGGCGCATTGAAGGAGCAACTCAACGGCTACGGGGTAGACGAGAACCGTCTGGCCCAGGCTGCTATTCGCCAGGAAACGATTATCGAAGACTACAAAGTCACCGACTGGGCGGGCAACGAAGATGTGAAGAAGCAGATTCGCCGTGCTCTGGACGACCACTTCTACAATTTGGAGCGAGAACTCGACCTGACACTACCTTCTGAGGAGTTGGACGCCCTGATTGAACAGGCGTTGGAGATTGCCATTGCCCGAGACAGATTGACCCTTCCGGGAAGCGGCCACAACAACTACTGAATGCGAACAATGACCTGGCCGCTTCCCGGAAGGCGGGATATCCACCAATGACCACAACCTATCGTCTCCAATTCGGCGATTCCGCTATTGAATACAGTCTCATCTTTGCCAAGCGCAAGACACTGGGCATCAGTGTCAAGCCCGACCGCACGGTCCAGGTCAAGGCCCCTGTGGGCAGTACACTGACCGAAGTCGAAGCGATTGTACGCAAACGGGCCAAATGGATTCTGCGTCACCAGCGCCAGTTTGAAAGCTATCCCCCCAGTACACCGCCCCGCCAATACGTGAGCGGGGAGACCCATCGCTACCTGGGCCGACAATATCGCCTCAAAGTGGTGGAGTCCGAACGGGAGTGGGTCAAGCTCAGTCGAGGCTATCTCCACGTCGCCACAGCCAGCCCACGCGACACAAAAAAGGTCAAGGCCCTCCTGGACAACTGGTACCAGCGACAGGCAGCACGGGTCTTCCAGGAGCGCCTGGACGCCTGCTATCCACGGGTCAAGCGTATAGGCATCGCCTACCCGCCTCTGGTCATTCGTGCCATGAAGAGTCGTTGGGGCAGTTGCTCGCCTACGGGCAAAATCACGCTGAACCTGAAACTGATCCAGACGCCCAAAGCGTGCATTGATTATGTGGTGCTGCATGAATTATGTCATTTGCAAGAGCACAATCACGGGCGGGGGTACTATCAGTTGTTGGGGCAGGTCTTGCCGGATTGGAAGGCGAGGAAATTGCAGTTGAATGGCTGTGAGGTCGTATAGGTACCTTTTTTTGTCGCCAAACCCATAGGGAATACAAACATGTAAACTCGGAGGAATAAGGGTGGGGTTAGAGAGGCACGCCGCTGAGGAAGTCGACGTGCTCTCCGGTTGGTGCTATCTTGTAGAATGCCCTGCCTGGCATCTCGACACTGCTCGTCACCTGTACTTTATGCCGACGCA
>Ga0209284_10006725_pt1 | contig 10857 bp, 6 predicted proteins | sample FRY03_FD_187211 | JGI IMG/M metagenome (GOLD analysis project Ga0209284, IMG submission 187211) | Freshwater microbial communities from Lake Fryxell liftoff mats and glacier meltwater in Antarctica - FRY-03 (SPAdes) (version 2) | ecosystem: Environmental > Aquatic > Freshwater > Ice > Glacier... | reverse complement strand
TGGTTTTGTGTTTCGGGTGGACCTGGCGCTCAGGCCGCACGGCGGCTCTGGCCCGGCGGCGATGTCGCTTGGCGCTCTGGAAGATTATTTTCAGGCTCAAGGCCGTGAATGGGAGCGCTTTGCCTGGCTGAAAAGCCGGGTCGTGGCCCCCGGCGTACACGTGCGCGAGGGCAGTGCGCAAGCGCTGCGCGGTGCGGTGCTGCCGTTTGTCTTCAGGCGCTATCTGGACTACAGCGTGTTTGATGCGCTGCGCATTTTGCATCGGCAAATACGCGAGCACGCGGCCAGGCGCAGTGCCGGCCGGCCCGAGCGGGCCAACGACGTGAAGATGTCGCGCGGCGGCATTCGGGAGATTGAATTTACCGTGCAGCTGCTGCAAGTGGTGCGCGGCGGGCAGTTCCCCGAGCTGCGCACGCGCCGTACGGTCGATGCCTTGCAGCGGCTGGCGCATGCGGGCCTGATGAGCCAGGACACGGCCGATGCGTTGGTGCGTGCTTACGATTTTTTGCGCCGTGTTGAGCACCGCATCCAGTATCTGGATGACCAGCAAACCCACGTACTGCCTACCCGCGATGACGACCTGGCGTGGATTGCACAAACACTGGGTTACAGCAATTGCTGTCCGTTTTTGCATGACCTGGACACGCACCGCGAACTGGTGGCGGATGAGTTTGACAAGCTGCTGGGCGGCAAACCTGATTGCAAGGGCTGTACCAAAGGTGTTAACCCGCCTGATGCCCAAGCCAGCGCCGCGCCCATGCTTGATGACCTGCTGGAGCATCTGTCCAGCCAGTGGCCCGCGCAGTTCAGGGCGCGTCTGCAGCAATGGCGCACCCATCCCAAGGTGTTGGCGCTGCGCGACGAGTCGCGCGCCCGGTTAAGCCAACTGGTGCAGCGCACCGCTTTGTGGCTCAGCGAAGGCAGCGTCAGCGAAGAAGCCGCCCTGCGGATCATGGACTGGATAGAGCCCTTGCTGCGCCGCGAGAGTTATCTGGCTCTGCTGCTGGAGCGCCCGCAGGTCCACCAGCGCCTGCTGCGGTTGTTGGGTGCGGCCAAATGGCCCGCGCGTTATTTGCTGTTGCATCCCGGCGTGATTGACGAACTCGCCAGCGACGCCATGCTGCACGAGCGTTTTGACAGCGCCAGCTATTCGCAAGAACTCAAAGCGCGTTTGACATCGCTGCAAATCACCGGGGAGGACGATGAAGAAACCTGCCTGAATTTGCTGCGCCGCGCGCACCACGCCGAGGTGTTTCGTACGCTGGCGAGGGATGTAGAGGGCACACTCAGCGTAGAGCAGGTGGCCGACGATTTGAGCGCCCTGGCTGAAGCAACGCTCGCGATGACGCTGGACTGGTGCTGGCAGCGGCTTAAAAACAAGCACCGTGAGTCGCCGCAACTGGCCATCATTGCCTACGGAAAACTGGGTGGCAAAGAGCTCGGCTACGGCAGCGATCTGGACATTGTGTTTGTCTACGAAGACGACCACGAACAGGCCAGCGAGGTCTATGCGTTGCTGGTGCGCAAACTGATCAACTGGCTGACGGTTAAAACCAGCGAGGGTGATCTGTTTGAGATCGACACCGCCCTGCGGCCCAACGGCAATTCTGGTTTACTCGTCACAAGCTTTGCGGCCTTCGCCAACTACCAGCAGCAGCGCGGTAGCAACACGGCATGGACCTGGGAACACCAGGCCATCACTCGCGCCAGATTTGTTTTGGGGACAGAGCCTTTGCGCCAGCAGTTTGAGTCCATCCGCGAAGGCGTGATCACGGCTCCACGCGATGCAGCGCTGCTGCGTCTTGAGATCGTCGCCATGCGTGACAAGGTGCGAGCGGCACGCCCGGTGAAGGGCGATTTGTTTGATGTCAAGCACAGCCGGGGTGGCATGGTCGATGCCGAGTTTGTGGTGCAGTACCTGGTGTTGTCGCAGTCCGCACAGCACCCTGCGCTCAGGGCTAATGTGGGCAATATTGCCTTGTTGCAACGCGCTGAGGCTGCTGGCCTGCTGGCGCGCGGCTTGGGCGAGGCTGCAGCCAAGGCTTACCGCGCGCTCCGGCGCGTGCAGCACCAGGCTCGCCTGAATGAAGCGCCGACCCAAGTCGCACCTGATGTGCTGCAAACGGAACGCGCAGCCGTTCTGGCTTTGTGGGCGGCAGTTTTTATGGATGTAAGCGTATTCCCGTAGGGGTTTCGGGTCGCTGCATCAGCAAACGGCCGAAAACACGCAAAATAGCGCTTGTTTTATTTCAAGCCCGAAAACCATTTTCCATGAGCAATCCAGACAGGTTTGGCAAACGTGGCCTTTTTGCCATCTTCCCGCTGATAGGCATAGCTTTTGCGCTGGGTGGCTGCGCCGTCAATGTGCCACCGCCAGCGGTGACTGTGGCTGCGCCGCCGCAGTGGTATGCCAGTTTGCCCACATCCAACTCGGCAAATAGCCTGCCGCACAACGGCAGCTTGAGCACCCTGTCGCTATGGTGGCAGCAGCAAAACGAGCCGCTTTTGGTGGAGTTGATTGATGCCGCGCAACGCGTTGGCCCTTCAGTGATTACTGCGCGCGCTAATATTGAGCAAGCGCGCGCCGCACGCAGTATTTCTGGCGGGGCGTTGCTGCCATTGCTGGATGGCCTGGGCAGCGTCAGCCGCGGTTCAGTGCCGCAAGGAAGCGGAGCGAGCGGCACAAGTGGCGCCGGTTCGGGCTCAACGATTGCCACCACGGCTCAATTGGGCCTGCAAGCCAGTTGGGAGATTGACGTGTTTGGCAAAAATGCGGCCACGCGTGATGCCGCGCAGGAACGCCTGTTGGCCAGCCAGGCCCAGTGGCACGACGCGCGCGTGGTGGTAGCAGCTGTTGTGGCTGGTCAGTACTACAGCTTTCGGTCGTGTGAAAAGCAACTTGCCATGACGGCACTTGATGCACAGTCGCGTGCGCAGACCAGCCGCCTGACCGCGCTGGCAGCGCAAGCCGGCTTTGGCGCGCCAGCCGTTTCTGCTTTGGCCAGAGCCAGCGCCGCCGAGGGCGCCAGCCGCCTGATTCAGCAGCGCGCGCAGTGCGCCGTCATGATGAAAACGCTGGTCGCGCTGACCGCATTGGACGAACCGCTGCTCGCCCAAAAACTGGAACGCTCGCTGCTGGTCGCCCCTGACGGCCAGCCCCAGCGACCCATTGTGAATGTGGCCAGCGTGCCCGCCCAGGCGCTTGGCCAAAGGCCCGATGTGTACAGCGCTGCTCGTTATGTAGCAGCAGCCAGTTTTGACGTGGGCAGCGCCGCGGCTGCACGCCTGCCGCGCCTTGCACTGCTGGGCAATATTGGCGCCAGCCGAACGCGCGTTAGCGGCATGTCCCAAAGTGTCGGCACGTGGTCGTTCGGTCCGCTTTCCCTGACCCTTCCTTTGCTGGATGGCGGCGTAAGCCAAGGTAACCTGGACATCGCCAACGCCCGTTACGAAGAGGCAGCGGGTAAGTACAAAAGCGTCGTCAGGTTGGCGGTGCGTGAGGTTGAAGAAGCGCTGGTCAATCTGCAATCGACGGCTGACCGGGCAAGTGATACTGACATTGCCGTTGAAGGCTACCGCGCCTCATTTGCGGGCACCGAGGCGCGCTACAAAGCCGGCTTGGCAAGTCTGGTCGAGCTGGAAGAAAGCCGCCGCACGCTGCTGGCAGCGCAAGGAGCGCTTCTCAGTTTGCAGCTGGAACGCCGAAATGCCTGGATTGCGCTGTACCGAGCATTAGGCGGCGGCTGGCAACTTGATGCCAGCGCTGAGCTAGCACAGCAAAAATAATACTCATTGAACTTTACAGATTAATTCATCCATGCCGTTTTTAACCCGTAAATCAATTGCTACTTTATTAATAGCAATTTGTGCCCTGATAATAGGCGCAGCAGCGTTATTCTACGCAAAAGACAAGCCCAAGAAAGACGTTTCAGTGCCGCAGCCGAAGGCGGCGCTGACCGTCAGCACCGAAGCTCTGGTGGCGCGCAGCCTGCCTATAGCGTTGTCAGCCAACGGCACCATTGCCGCGTGGCAAGAAGCCATCATCAGCAGCGAATCCGAGGGCCTGAAGCTGGTTGAAGTCAAAGCCAATGTCGGCGACCGCGTGCGCAAAGGCCAGGTGCTGGCTAGTTTCTCAGGCGACAGGGGCCGCGCTGAAGTTGCGCAGGCAAACGCCAGCCTGGCTGAGGCCGAGGCCAACGCGCTGGAAGCGGTCGGCAATGCTGAAAAAGCCCGAACCCTGCAGGCCAGCGGCGCGCTCAGTGACCAGCAAATCAATCAATACCTCACGCTGGCCAAAACTGCCAACGCCAGACTGGAAGCCAGCCGTGCCGCTCTCAATGTGCAGCAATTGCGTTTGACGCAAACCCAGCTGCAGGCGCCTGACGACGGCGTCATTTCCGCGCGTACCGCGACGGTAGGCGCAGTGGTCGGCAGCGGAGCAGAGTTGTTCAGAATGATTCGTGGCGGGCGCCTGGAGTGGCGTGCTGAAGCCACGAGCGTTGAGGTGGCGCGCATCAAGCCCGGCGACAAGGCAACGGTGGTGGCCGCCAGTGGCGCGCGCGTTGAAGGCCGCGTGCGGATGGTCGCGCCGACGGTTGACCCCGCTACACGTACGGCACTGATCTACGTTGATTTGCCTGCCAACGCAGCCGTCAAAGCCGGTATGTACGCCAAAGGTGACTTTGCGCTGGGTGCAAGCGATGCGCTGACGCTGCAGCAACAGGCGTTGGTGCTGCGCGACGGCTTTACCTACGCCATGCGTGTCGAGGCGAACAACAAAGTCAGCCAGGTCAAGCTGCAAACCGGTCGTCGTGTCGGCGATGCGGTAGAGATTATCCAGGGCGCCAAGGTCGGCGAAAACTATGTCAGCAGTGGCGCAGCGTTTTTGGCCGACGGAGACACGGTCAAAGTCGTCGCTGCGCCGCCCGGGCAGGCGGCTGGCAAGGCAAAGTAAGTGCCATTTTGAAGACCTGAATTCAGTGTCTAAAGTGTGTATAAACCAATCAATACGGGCGCAAGCAGCTATAAATTATATAGCAAACTGAGCTACGGCTAACGTTTAACGGAGCTACTTGTTATGAATGTGTCTGCCTGGTGTATCCGCAATCCGATTGCGGCCATCATGTTTTTTGTCCTGCTCTGCTTTGCAGGCGTGCTGAGTTACCAGAACATGAAAGTACAAAACTATCCTGATCTGGACGTGCCCAACATCATCATCACGGCCAGCCTGCCGGGCGGCTCGCCTGCGCAGCTTGAAACTGAAGTGGCACGCAAGATTGAAAACGCGATTGCGGGTGTTCAGGGCCTGAAGAATATCTACACCAAGGTTCAAGACGGCGTGGTGACGATTACGGCTGAATTTCGCCTGGAGAAAACCACGCAGGAAGCGCTGGATGAGATTCGCTCGGCGGTGCAGCAGGTGCGCTCGGATTTGCCTGCTGACCTGCGCGACCCGGTCGTCAGCAAGATCAATATTTCCGGTGGTGCGGTACTGGCTTACACCATTCGCATACCGTCCATGGATGACGAAGGCCTGAGCTGGTTCGTCGACGACACGCTGACACGCCGCCTGCTGGCCGTCCCTGGTGTGGGATCTGTCAGCCGGGTTGGGGGGGTCAGCCGTGAAGTGCGAATCGTGCTGGACAGCGCAAAGATGCAGGCGCTCGGCATCAGCGCAGCCGAGGTTTCGCGCCAGTTGCGCGATGTGCAGCTTGAAACTGCTGGCGGCCGTGTCGACCTGGGCACCAGTGAGCAGCCGGTACGCACCCTGGCCACCGTCAAATCGGCTGCCGAAATTGCGGCAATTCAGCTGGGCTTGACCAATGGCCGTAGCATTCGGCTGGATCAGATTGCGACCGTACAAGACACGATTTCAGAGCCGCGGTCCAGCGCGCTGCTTAACGGTGTGCCAGTAGTGGGTTTTGAAATTTCGCGCAGCAAAGGATCGAGTGAAGTGGAGGCTGGCCGCGGTGTGCGCGCCGCACTTGAAGAAATCAAACTTGCCCGACCGGACATGCAGTTAACAGAGGCTTTCGATTTTGTGACTCCGGTTGAAGAAGAATACGCCGCTTCCCTGACGTTGTTGATTGAAGGTGCGCTACTGGCGGTACTGGTGGTGTTTTTATTTTTGCGCGACTGGCGCGCCACGTTTATTTCATCGGTTGCACTCCCGCTGTCGGTGATTCCGGCTTTCATCGGCATGAATTACCTGGGCTTTTCCATCAACGTGGTGACGCTACTGGCGCTCAGCCTGGTGATTGGCATTTTGGTCGACGACGCCATTGTGGAAGTCGAGAATATTGTGCGCCACCTGCGCATGGGCAAAACTCCCTACCAGGCAGCGATGGAAGCAGCCGATGAGATTGGTGTCGCGGTGATTGCCATTACCTTTACGCTGATTGCGGTATTTTTGCCCACGGCTTTCATGAGTGGAATCGTCGGCAAATTTTTCAAGCAATTCGGCTGGACGGCGGCGCTGGCGGTGTTCGCGTCGCTCGTCGTGGCGCGTATGCTCACGCCGATGATGGCGGCGTACATCTTGAAGCCGCTGGCTAAAGAGCACAACCCGCAAGACGGCAAGTTAATGGCGTGGTACATGCGTGCCAGCCGCTGGTGTTTGCAGCACCGGCTGGTCACCGTGGTGGCGGCCGGTGCGTTTTTCGTCGGCTCGCTGTTTTTGATTCCACTGCTACCGACCGGTTTTATTCCGCCCGATGACAACTCCCAGACCCAAGTGAACCTGGAACTGCCACCCGGCACGAAGCTGACACAAACCAAAGCAGCGGCTGAGGCTGCCCGTCTGTTGATCGCCAAGGTAGAACATGTCGAATCTGTCTACACCACCGTCGGCGGTGGCGCTGCTGGCGGAGATCCGTTCGCGCCCGGCGGCGTGGCCGAGTCGCGAAAGGCAACGCTGACTATTTTGCTGGCCCCGCGCGGCGAGCGGCCGCGCAAGCAAGGCATTGAAAACAACATCCGCAAGGCGCTTGAAGAACTGCCCGGTGTGCGCAGCAAAGTCGGCTTGGGCGGTTCGGGTGAAAAGTACGTGCTGGCGCTGACTGGCGATGACCCCGTCGCGCTGGGCACCGCTGCAGCCACACTTGAAAAAGAGTTGCGCACCATTGCTGGCCTGGGTTCAGTCGCCTCAAGCGCGTCGTTGGTCAGACCCGAATTGACGATACGGCCCGACTTTGCCCGCATGGCCGACCTGGGCGTGACCAGCGCTGCGATTGGTGAAACTGTGCGGATTGCTACTGTCGGCGATTTTGATGCGTCATTGCCCAAGCTTAATCTGGCGCAGCGCCAGATTCCTATCGTTGTGCGCCTGTCGGACGACGCGCGTGAAGACATTGGCGCATTAGAGCGCCTGATGGTGCCCGGCAGCAAAGGCCCGGTCATGCTTGGCCAGGTAGCCACTATTGAGCTGGCCGGTGGCCCGGCCGTGATTGACCGCTTCAACCGCTCGCGCAATGTACAGTTTGAAGTCGAGCTGTCAGGCATGCCACTGGGCGAGGTGACCAAGGCCGTCAACGAGCTGCCAACTTTGAAAAACCTGCCCGCTGGCGTCAAGCAGGTCGTGATCGGCGACGCCGAAGTGATGGGCGAGCTGTTTGCCAGCTTTGGCCTGGCCATGCTGACGGCAGTACTGTGTATTTACATTGTGCTGGTGCTGTTGTTCAAGGATTTTTTGCATCCAGTGACCATTCTGGCTGCACTGCCTTTGTCGCTCGGCGGCGCATTTGCCGCGCTGCTGATTGGCGGCAAGAGCTTTTCGATGCCATCGCTGATCGGGCTGATCATGCTGATGGGAATCGCCACGAAAAACTCGATTTTGCTGGTCGAGTATGCGATTGAGGCGCGGCGCGGCAGGCCTGCTACCGAGACGCAGGAGGCCTCCGTGCCCATGAGCAGAACAGACGCGCTACTGGATGCGTGCCACAAGCGCGCCCGCCCGATTGTGATGACGACCATCGCCATGGGCGCAGGCATGATGCCAATTGCGTTTAGCTGGGGCGGGTCAGACGGCAGCTTTCGCGCACCGATGGGCGTGGCAGTCATTGGCGGGTTGATGACGTCCACGGTGCTGAGCTTGTTGGTGATACCAGCGGTGTACACACTGGTTGACGACCTGAAGGAGTATCTGGCCGGGCTTTGGCGCAAGGTTTTTCGGCGCGGGCAGCAAGCTGCGCTACCGCCGATCAAGGCGCGCTAAGTCAGCGATTGCCTGATTTTCGTCACCAGCGATGTCGTCGAGTAACCCTCCACAAAGCCAATCGCTACGGCTCGGCCGCCATAAGCTTCGACCACGGCAGTTTCTGTCAGCTGGCGCATGTCGTAGTCACCGCCTTTGACCAGCACATCGGGCTTGAGCTGGCTGATCAGGCTTAAAGGTGTGTCTTCATCAAACCAGGTGACCAGGCTGACGGACTCCAGCGCTGCCATCACCACCGCACGGTCCAGCTCTTTGTTCAGCGGCCTGTCAGCGCCTTTACCCAAACGCTTGCTTGACGCATCGGTGTTAAGTGCCACCACCAGGCTGCCGCCAAGCGCGCGTGCCTGCTCAAGATAGGTCACATGACCTCTGTGCAGCACATCAAACACGCCGTTGGTGAACACCACCGGCCTGGGCAATGCAGCTACTTTGGCTGGCGCGTCCTCGCGAGAAGCCAGTTTGTTTAAAAAACCGGCGCTGCTCACACGGCGTGCGGTTTGCTGTCAGCTGCCTTGGGCGCAATAGCAATCGCGCCTGCAATCTCCCGGCCCAACTCTTTTCGGTAGCGGTTGAGCTCCTGCACAGTTTTAAAGCTCTGGTTCATCAACAGGCTCATGTTGTGCAGGATACGTTCAACGACTTTGCCTTCCCACACCGCATCAAACTTGATTTGCTTGTCCAGCCAGTGCTCCAGCCAGTCAGGGTTGGGCAAGCGTGACTGGATGGTGTCGCGCGGAAACAGCTTTTTATTCACATGCAAATTGGTCGGGTGCAGTGCCTGCGCGGTACGCCGGGCACTGGCCATCAGCACACCCACTTTGGTAAATGCTGCGCGCGCGTCGTTACCGACGTTGTTGATGGCGCGTTTCATGTAGCGCAGATAAGCGCCGCCGTGGCGCGCTTCGTCCTGGCTGAGCTGGGTGTAGATTTTCTTGATGACAGGCTCGGTGTGCCATTCACTGGCGCGCCGGTACCAGTGGTTCAGCCGAATTTCGCCACAAAAGTGCAGCATCAGGGTTTCAAGCGGCGGCGCGGGTTCAAATTCAAAACGCACTTCGTGCAGCTCTTTTTCAGTCGGCGCCAGTTCCGGTCTGAAGCGCCGCAAATACTCCATCAGCACCAGCGAATGTTTTTGCTCTTCAAAAAACCAGATCAATCCGCTCCTGTACCGCGTCAAAGCGATCCACGCCGCTCTGGCGCAACAACCGGAACGCGCCCGGGCCTTGGTTGCGGATTACGCCAAATCAACCGACGATCGGGGCGATACCAAATACCTTCAGGGCCGGGTGGACCAACTCCTGGCCATCAAGACTTCGCTGCGTGACGGCGGGTCTTCCCAAAGTTCCGCGGATGGTTCGGGTCTCATTTTGCTTGCGAAAATGCCCGTCAGCGGTACGCCGAACTCAGCGGCACAGCCACAAGATGCTTCGTCGCCTGAGGCACTGCCACAAGATGCACCTCCCGACGTTAGCCAGCCGGCTCAGATCGAGAAATGGTTCCGCTGCGACAATATGCCCGGCATACCGCGGACGGGGTTTGACGAGCAGCAGCTCCCCCTCCCCAATGATGAGAACATTACGATTCCGCCTTTGCCTGCGCCCTGCCCGGGCGAGATGCCCAAGATGGTGATCATCGAAGTGACAATGGTCGGCACCCAGGAGACCAAAGGCAAGAATTTGGGTATCAATCTGTTGGATGGGCTGGCTGGAATTTTTACGCTGCAAAGAGCGCGCACCTTTGTTCCCGGGGAAGCCGGGGAAGTGGTGACCAATAAACTCGTATTCACCAACGCGGTCAGCAATTCGATCGACGTCCTTCGCTATTCATTGAACATCGCAAATGCCGTCTATACAAAGAATGAAGTGATTGCGCGCCCCACGCTTGCCGCCATCGATCGCGTGCCCGCCGTTTTCTTCAGCGGCGCAACGATCACCTTGGGTATAGCAGGCCTAGGCGGTGGGGCGAGTACCGTGGTTGATAAGCCGATTGGTATCAGCCTGACGGTAACCCCAACCTTTATCGACGACGAGAGCCTGCTGGTTTCCATGCGTGCGACCCGCTCCAATATTGAGAATAACTTGGTGTCAGGCAGCTCGTCAGTCCTGCTCCAGCAAATCCGACACACAGTCACCGCCAGTGCGAAGCTCAAGTTCGGAGAGACGTTTGTGCTGGGCGGACTGATGACTAAGCAGGATGCAATTGCACAATCAGGTACTCCGATTCTCCAAGACATTCCCGTACTTCAATATCTTTTCAAGCACTCACAAAGGGTTGACGTAACCTCGCAGATGCTTACGTTGATTACGATTCGCCGCCCCCCGGACATCGAGGTGGAAATAAAGAAGGCCAAAACAACATCTTCAACGCACAAGCTCTCTGCCGTGGTCAACGATTATGTGAAATTGCAAGCCATCCCCCCAGTCATTGACGAAATCTTGGCACGGCTCAAGGTTGATCACCCGCGATTTCGGCAGTTAAGAGAAAAAGATCTGATGCCAGAAAATGCCAACTCAAAATTAAAACTTCAAAGTATTCTTAATGATTTTAAAGAGATGATTTATTATTAGATTCTTCGTAATCCAGCGGAAATATTGGAAACTCCTTGTGTAGCAAGAGCGACGGCAGCGTTAAACGCCCAACGCTTG
>Ga0209284_10006722_pt1 | contig 10858 bp, 7 predicted proteins | sample FRY03_FD_187211 | JGI IMG/M metagenome (GOLD analysis project Ga0209284, IMG submission 187211) | Freshwater microbial communities from Lake Fryxell liftoff mats and glacier meltwater in Antarctica - FRY-03 (SPAdes) (version 2) | ecosystem: Environmental > Aquatic > Freshwater > Ice > Glacier... | reverse complement strand
ACAGACCCCGACATGGCTCGCCAAACTGGCCAGACGCGGAAAGCACTGCCATCATATGATCTGCAACGACGAAGAAGGCGCGTACTTTTTCAGGCAGTTATGAAGAGAGTTCCTTCCGGGGAGCAGGGTCTGCTTGACCTCGCCGCACATCGATCTTTCCTCCGAATTTGAAGAACAATGCGGGAGTTACCAACTGATCAAGGAGTGTCGATGTCAACATTCCGCCGAAGACAACCAGCGCCAGTGGATAGAGAATCTCCTTACCAGTTTGCCCTGCGCCAAACAGCAGCGGCAGTAACCCGATAAAACTGGTTGCGGCAGTCATCATTACGGGGGCCAGTCGTTCCAGACTGCCGCGAATGATCATCGCTTCTCCGAACACTTCGCCTTCGTGCTGCATCAGATGAATGTAGTGCGAGATCATCATGATGCCGTTGCGACTCACGATTCCGATCAACGTGATGAAGCCAACCCAGTGAGCCACAGTCAGACTTGTCGCGCTGATCCAGATACGCGGCACGTCCCACCATGCGGCTCCCTGCAGTGCCTCCGCCGATGGCTGATTGACGATCAGCAGCGTGATGATCGACCCCATCGCGGCCAGCGGGATGTTGACCAGCACCTGCAAAGCCGCTCGCCATGATTCCAGGCAGCGAGTCAGCAGCATGAATACGCCAACGATCGACAGACTTCCCAAAACCAGCAGCCGAAAGTTGGCCTGCTGCTGAGCTTCAAACTGACCGCCGTATTCAATGTGGTAGTTGCCCGGGAGTGCTCGCAGGCGATCTTCGATCGGCACGGAGAGCCGACGAATTTCATCGACAACTCCAGCCAGATCGCGACCGTGAACATTGCAGAAGACGACGATCCTGCGCTGCACATGTTCGCGGTTCAGCGTGTTGGGGCCGGTTGTGTCGAGTACATCGGCGACCTCCCCCAGCGACACCTTCCGCCCGGACGGCGTTTCCAGAATGGTCTGTTGAATCACATCCGGATCATTCCTCGACGCTTCGTCGTACCAAACCACAAGACCAAAGTACCGATCATCATCCAGCACCTGCGAGACAACCCGCCCTTTGTACGCAGTTTCCAGCAGCGTTGCCACATCACCTGGCGCTAGTCCGTGGCGAGCCGCATCTTCGCGACGGACCTGCAAGCGTACCTGCGAAACCTCGACCTGCGGTTCCATTTGCAGATCCACGACGCCTCGCACCTGGCTCATCGCGGTATACACATCCTGACTGGCATTCCGTAACTCCCGGAGATCGTTGCCGAAGACTTTGACGGCAATCTGAGCTCGTACGCCCGACATGATGTGATCCAGTCGATGCGAAATTGGCTGCCCGATGTTGGCCTTGATGCCGGGAATCAGAGTCACTTTGTCGCGGATGTCGGCGAGCACCTGTTCGCGCGGTCGACCGACAGTTTCAAAGCCCCACAGGTGAGCGATCGGAATGAGCCGCAGCGCTGTCGCACCCCATCCATCGCGAGGACGCTGATGCTCCTGCACGCGAACATCAATCTCCGATGAATTCACGCCCTCGGCATGTTCATCGAGCTCTGCGCGTCCGGTGCGGCGTGAGACGGACAGCACTTCAGGAATTTCCAGCAGCAGCATCTCAGCGCGTGCGGCAAGACGCTGACTTTCGTCCAGGCTGGTGCCAGGTTCTGCCTGGAAACTAATCGTAAACGTGCCCTCATTGAACGGCGGCAGAAATTCGCCGCCCATCCAGAACAAGGACAGCATCGAGATTGTGACCAGCACAAGGGTTGAACCGAGCACCAGGTTCGCGTGACGCAGAGTCCAGCGTAACAGGACGCTGGTCACTGTCTTCAAACGACGCAGCACGAACGGATCGCCCTTGTCATCCAGAAACCTGGCGTTCGGCAGCAGGTATGACGCAAGCACCGGCGTGACTGTCAGCGAAACGGCCAGAGACGCCAGCAAAGAAGTCATATAAGCAATGCCCAGCGGCGCGAACATGCGTCCTTCCAGACCGGCCATCGAGAACAGTGGAAAGACAACCAGCACGACGATCAGCGTTGCGTAGACAATCGAGTTGCGAACTTCACAGGAAGCATCGTAGATCACTTTCAACGCATCCTCCGGCACCGCTTTTTGACGATTCTCCTTCAGTCGACGGTAGATGTTTTCGATATCCACAATCGAATCATCGACCAGGTCCCCGATGGCCACAGCGATCCCGCCCAGCGTCATCGTGTTGATGGAAATTCCAAACCAGCGAAAGATCAGGACCGTCAGCAGGATGGAGAGTGGCATGGCAGTCAGTGAACTGACGCTTGTGCGAAAATTCCACATGAACAGAAACAGCACGACCACGACCCACAACGCACCGTCTCGCACGGCTTCGACCACGTTGGCCACAGCCGCTTCGATGAAATCCGCCTGCTTGAAAATGCGTTGTTCAATGACGACTCCGTCAGGCAGGTCTCGTTGCAGTTCCGCCAGCACGTCCTCAATCTGCGCGTCAAGTTTCAACGTGTCCGCGTTCGGTTGCTTTTGAATGGCCAGAATAACGGCAGAGCCACCGCTGACACCGGCCGGGACACTGATCGCCTCGGCATTTTCCACTCGCTCGGCATCCCCTGTGCGCTTCTGCTCCCCTGCTTCCTTCACCAGTACGCTGCCCTCGCCGCGTTTCACCGGGCCGCCGAAGCGAACATCGGCCACTTCCTTGATCAGCACCGCACGCTGTGTTCGCCACACGATGGGCGTATTCTCAATGTCCTCGAGTGTCAGGCTCTGGCCGCTGATACGAATCAGTGACTCCCGAGGTGAACGCACCATGATTCCGCCGCCAGCCAGAACGTTGGCTTTTTGCGCGGCTTCGGTCAGCTGCTGCAGCGTAATATTCTGAGCCGCAAGGCGAGCGGGTGAAGTGATGATCTGATACTGCTTCAGTGTCCCGCCCATGACGGTCACTTGTGAAACACCTTCCACTGCTAACAAACGATTTCGGACCGTGAATTCTCCGAGCGTCCGGAGCTCCATGTTTTGCGTCTCGACATCGGTTGCATCTTTCGGCTGATTGGTTGACCGCAGCCCGAGCAGCATGATTTCACCCATGATCGAGGAAATCGGGGCCATCACTGGATTGACGTCGCCGGGAAGGCGTTCACGAGCAATCTGCATCTTCTCGGCAACAATTTGTCGGTCGCGATAGATGTCTGTACCCCAGTCAAACTCGACCCAGACAATGGAAAGTCCGATGCCAGATGCAGAACGAACTCGCTGAACTCCGGTCGCTCCATTGAGCAGATATTCGATCGGCCGAGTCACCAGCACTTCAACTTCTTCGGGAGCAAGGCCAGCCGCTTCAGTCATGATGGTGACGGTGGGACGATTCAAATCCGGAAAGACATCCACCGGCATTTGCGTAAGCTGGTAACCGCCATAAACCATGATCAACGCAGCGGCAATCAGGACGAGCCCTCGGTTCTTTAATGAAAACGCAATGATCGCATTCAGCATGGTTAACTCAGCTCGGCGAGCCGTGAGACGTCAGTCTCCGGTTCTTTGTTTTGTTATCGTTTTCCGTTTGTTGACCGGAATCGCAAATCAGGGGACTGACGTCCCCCGCTCGCCGGAACATCGCTATCGCAACGCCGCATAGCCGGTCTGCAGCTGGAGAGCACCACTGACAGCGATGGATTCACCTTTAAAGAGCCCTTCACGGATCTCGATCAGCGTGTCATCGGAACGCCCCAGCTGCACGAAACGTCGCTCGAAAACATCATCGTCCTTACGAACGAAGACATAAGCTCGAGTGCCCTCACGAATAACCGCGGCACGAGGAACAGCCAGGTGCGGTGAACTCTTCCCTGTCTCAATCGTCAATCGTGCCAGCATGTTGTGCTGCATCGGCACTCGCGGCATTTGCTTCAGCTCGACCCACACCGAAAGGGTTCGATCATCACGACCCACTGAGCGACCGCTGCGGACAAGGGTGCCTGTCACGACTTCACTGGAATCGGCCACGAAGCGCACTCGAACGGTCTGCCCCACCCGGACTTCCGGCAAGTCACGTTCGGAGACAAATCCCTGCACCCAGACCTGCGACAAATCATGAATTTCAAACAGCGATTCCTCAGGCCGAACGACATGTCCCAGGACTTTGTCAAAATCCATGATCACACCATCAATCGGGGCGCGCACCGGGAGTGTGGGAATGAGTTGGTTTCGCGTCATCAGATCGGCGATCTGATTTTCAGTGAGCCCCGCGGTTTTTAGCCGCTGGACGGCATTGTCGCGGCGGTTATTCGACTGATTCAACTGGCTCTCGGCTTCCCAAAGTCGCCGCTGAGAGATGGCATCGGTAGCCAGACGCAGGTTGTCCATGATTGTCTGCAGCAGGCGGGCGTCTAAACTGGCCTTCAACAATTCCAGCTGCAGATTCTGAAATTCCTGGCTGACAATTTCCGCCAGGACATCTCCCTGACGCACTTTCTGACCTCGGTCGACTAAAATGTGAGCGATCGATCCACCGAGCTGAGCCGCCGCTGTCGAACGTCTTGTCGGTGGCACATCGACAAGACCATCGACCGTGATTGTTTCCGCCAGAGAATGCTGAGTGACGGTTTCCAGTATCAGGTTGATATCGCGAGCAGTCTCCTGGCTGACCTTCAAAACGCCCTTTGTAAAGAATCCGCCCAGTTCATGACTGCCGCGCGTGACCACACGGTCACCGGGAAACACGTTGCCGCCACGAACTTCGATCAGATCGCCCATCCTTGTGCCAAGGACGACGGTCTGCTTTTGAAACGTGGACGCGACTTTTGTTTGCTCTTCTTCCACCAGCACGAAACGTTCGGCTCCGTCGCGGATAACGGCCGACAGGGGCAACGTCAACTTCTCGCCTTGATCGTCCGTACGAAGTTGCACCTGACCGGACATTCCCGGCAGAAGTTTTGGCTCACCGGACGATGAATTCGACAGCGTGGCCCAGACCGTTCCAAGATGCGTTTGCGGATCCAGAAACTGTCCCAGGACATCGACGGTTGCAGAGAATTTTTCTCCCGGCCAGGCCGTGAGCGAAAGATCCACCGCCTGCCCAGTCATGACGCGCGCCAGATCCTTCTCCAGCACGCTGATCTTGAGCCAGATTGTCGACAGGTCGAGCACTTCGAACAAATGTTCCTTCGGATCGACGACTTTGCCAACCGACAGATCAGCATGCGTTACCACGCCGTCGATCGGACTCGACAACGTCAATCGCGGTATGCGATCATTGTCAGAACGCTGAAGCAATTCATCAAGCGATTCCTGCGACAGTTGCAGCCCCAGCCATTTGGCGGAAGCGATTTCGAGCCTGACTCGATCCTGTTCCAGCTTGTTCCTGGCTTCGACAAATCGGATCTCGGGGATCGCTCCGTTGATGCCTGCTTTCTCAGTCGATTCGACCAGCTTCAATGACAAGTCGATCGTTGTTTTCGCCGCCCGGAGTTCCAGCTGCAGGAGTTCCAGCTCCGGACTGTCAAGCTCGGCCAGTGTTTGTCCCGCCTTGACGGATTCCCCCGGAGTCACCAGCAGTTCCACGATCCGTCCGGACAGCGGCGAACTGACCATCGCATGGCGATTCCATGGGGAGACCAAAGTGCCATAGGCCATCACGGATTCTGACACTGCCCGAGGCGTCGCTTCGGTCGTCTGCACATCCAGAACTTCACGAGCCACTTTCGTCAGAATCATGCGCCCGGTGTCGGCATTGACCTCCATTCCGCGCGTCGGCAGAGGACGATGGCCTTCATGAGCCAGAGCAGAGGCAATGGAAACCGCGAGTACCAGAATCGTGACGTTCACCTGGACTCCATGGCCCCGGCCCCGATGGCCTGCCACGACGCGCCAAGTCCACCTGCGAACGAGCGGTATCAGGGATTCTTGATTCATCGTGAATTGTCCTTTGAGCTCACTTTGCATCCAGGATTTGCGCCATCACAACAGACTTTCCATCCCGTTTTGATTCCCAGCAGCATACGATCGGTCCATTTCCGTTTCTGCCGGAACAAATGACCGCGTCTCGAGCACCGCGTGCCAGCGTTTTGGGTTGATCTTCACCCGGCGATCGCAGCAACAGATCCCCATCACGGCCGGTTGTCCACACAATGACAGGACCGCTTGCTGACGACGTAACCCACGGCTGCTGGCCTGTTCCCAGCAATTGCTCGGGCGTTCCGTCGGCTGTCGCCGCGTACACATTGCTATCTCGCCGCCAGACGGTCACGACTTCGCCTTTCAGTCCCGTCGTCAGCATGCCGCCGTCCATGGGACACGCATCCAGTTCCCAGGTCCCAAGACCAAGCTTGACGGCTTTGGAAAATGATCCACCACCATCTGTTGAGGTGGTCACGTACATGTCCCGATTCCCGCTGAGCGAATTGCGGAACAGGATGTGGACGGCCTTGCCGCTGACGATGACAGAAGGATGACAGCACTCGCAAACACTGCCATCGGGCGACCGATAGACACAGATGTTGAGTTGCCACGTCGCTCCATGATCGGTTGACCTGGAGATATAGACTTCGGTCTTCTTATCACGCAGGTCCAGCCAGGCACACCAGACAGTTCCGTCGTCGCCAGCAGCCATGGCATGCAGGCCTTCGCGAGCCGAATCTGTGGTGTCGTTGACATGCACAGGCCCCTCCCAAGTGGCCCCGTCATCTGAAGATCGCCAGGCCAGGACATCACCGTCACGGCCTTTTCCCTTCAGCCCGCCAATTGCCGTCACAACGATGGATTTTTTGCTGATGGCGATGCGAGGCCCTCGTCGCATTCCCAGGGCTTGGTTGGGAACTTGAAACGCTTGCACCGGTTTGGACCAGACAGTGCCTGCTTCACGCGCCCCTGCTCCACGCGATTGACAGTAGAAAACTGTATTGCCTGCGCCGTAGACGAGATGAACCGTGCCAGCCTCGTCGATAACAGCCTGAGGCTGCTGCGGAGCATCGCGTCCGATACCCGAGGCAATCACCAGTGGTTCTTTTGCGCTGGCTGGCATTGAAATCAACACCAAGAAAACACATTTCGTCACGCACTGCAGAATGTTACGCAATGATATCTCCAGACGCTAAAGGTTTTGGCACATGGCCAGGACGGCCAGTGCATGGCAATTGGGGAATCTCTCACTGGACAGCGCCCTGTTTTGATCAGCCGCAGTGCGCCAGCGTGCTGCGTCAAACCTCAAATGTAGGTTGGACATTCTTGTCCGACTGTATTTCGACGGGCAAGACTGCCCATCCTACACCAGGATCAAATCTTGAAAGACCACTACCGCGTGCCGGATGATCATTCAAAAACAGAATAGATTGATGATGAGCCTGGCTGACATGTCGTGGATCATTTCACATAGCTTTCAGGATCCATCAGGGGATCGGGCGACTCCTTCGCATTCTTGACGAACTCTTCAATACATGGCGGGCAACAAAACTGGTACGGCTTGCCACCAACAATCCAGGTAAATTTTGGGTTCGCCTTCGTCATGGAAATCGGACACAGTCGATCCCCCGGCTTTGGCTTGTTGTCGTGTGCCGAAGGGATGCCCTTGAACTTGACGGATGCCGTGACTCCTCCGTTCGCTTTGATATCGGCATCGGTGTAGTGTCCGCCGGGAGTCAGAAAGAGCTTCTCCTCTTCATTCTTTGCCATGGCCTCGGGCATTTGCTCATCATGATTCTCGGTGACGGTCGTAAACCCGACGCGAAATCTTTCACCGGCGATTCGCAGGTTCGGAATCGTAACTTCCAGTTGCCGACCGCGAAGTGTCTCGGGCAGTTGTCCGACGAATTGCGAAGTCTTATCAGGACCATCGCCTTCCTGAGGAACAGCCTTCATATCAATTGGCGTCGCGTCCGGATCTCCGACAACTTTGACATACGCCTTGATGGGCTGAAGATCGACCTCCTGGATCCTGCTTTCATCTTTACCAAGCATCAATAATCGGAAGTCACCGCCCTTTTCGATCACGGCTTCCGCGTGATAGCTGTCGGAACCAATTGGAATGATAATCCCACCGTGACTGCCGGGTTTGTGCGGATGCATTTCGTTCGCGTCCTTGGCGCCGGTTTCCGCTGATTCAGCCACCGTTGCAGCAGAAGGCAATGGTGTTTGCGCGACTGCTGGAACAGCGGGCGAATCTGTGTTTTGAGGTGGTTCTGACGCGCATCCTACGATTGTCACGACGGCCGCCGCGGTTGTAGCAACGACCGCCGAATAGAAAACTGATTGAGATTTCATCCTTGTGACTCCCTGCGATTACTCGAGCCGTGCGGCACCGAGGAATTGAAAATACGGAAAGATACTTGAAAATGCGTGTGGCTCGATGCAGCCAGATTTCACGCCGGGGCATCCAAATTGTTCAAGTAGCAACGGGAAACTATTAGACCCTGCGTGATTCGCTGGCGGCTGTGCTTCCGCGTTTCGGCGAGCGGGGGACGTCAGTCCCCTGATTGTGATTCCCGCGACTCGACCATTTTATTTGTTCACGGGTGCATACGAATCAGCAGCGTCGTACGCAATGAGCAAGCAGCATCGCGGGGCCTGACGGCCTGGGTTTAGTTCTGCTTCGCAGGAGTTTCAGTACTTGAGGAGAAACTCCGTCAACCTGCATGCAGCAATGCGACGGGCTGACGTCGGAAAGATCGACGGTCCATTTCGTTGCCGGCGACGTTGGAAGGATGTGACTGATGTCCAAAGCCGCACTGACTGAGCGTTGCTCGCGACATGGACACTTATGCTCCTCGTTGCCACCGGACTTCGCAGGACACGAATGCTGAGTTTCACTGTTCTGGCAGCAGCAACACGGCGATTCTGCTGGCTCTGCCTCCCGCCCTCTCATTGTACAGCAACAGAACGCAGACCCCAGGAGGATCGTTCCGATGAGCAATATGGAAAGGATACGGTGAAACATTTGATTCTGTCCAGGGGAACAACAGTTCTCTGATTTTAGCGAGATGCTGAATGAGATCCAGATCAATCTTCAATGGCCGATTCCAGTTAATGCCGCAATGGCCATTGCAATCATTAGTCCATCCTCAACGAGCGTGACAGTGGACATCGGGAGATTGAAGACCGTTCCCAGGCAAGCGCAACGTATCTTTCGCTTCTGGAGCACGCTTTGAACAACGCCGATACTGCTCACCAACATCACGACCAGCGTGGTTATGTTGACCGCTGAAGGCAGGAATCCGGTGATGTATCCTGCCCCTAAAGCCAGTTCAATAAATGGATAGACGTAACCGTAAACTGGAATTCGTCGAGCGACGATATCATACATGCGATACGAATCGGCAAATCTTCTGAGATCGAGCAGCTTGAAGAATGCAAAGGCCATGAAAAATGCGCCCATGAAATTCTGCATGGCCCGCATGGAATCAAACGTACCGACGCGAACTTCCACCAGGGCGACGACACTCAGCAAGCAGGCGCCCAGCAGAATTAGTGGGTAATAAGAGACAGGTGGTGACGCTTCCGTCGCTTCCGTCGCCACGTGATTCTCATTGCGTACGCCAGTATCAACTTTTGCGTGAAAGCCGGCTTTGGCAACCGCCGCTGCTACGGCGTCGGTTTTCACATCCTCTCCATGCACCGTCAAAAGCTTATCCTCGATTGCGATATCGACATTCCAGTCGCTGATTCCCGGCACTTGATCGAGGAATGGCTTCACGGCAGCAACGCAGCTTCCGCAATTCAAATTTGTCTTAAATTGAAGCGATGTCGACATTTCCCGTCTCCTGTTTGAGCGTGTCAGCGTCACGACACTCGTGACCCTCGCCTGAAGTGACGGATGCCAGTCAGAAAGGATGCATTGAATCTGTGAAATTAAAACTTTCCTGCACAAAAAACGCTGAGTTAACTCGCCGCTGCTCTTTCGCGGCCCGCATGGAGTCATGCATTTTCAGGCTTCCCGCTGCATTTTCCGGACTTCCCGCTGCAATAATCCGGTGGCTGACAATTGCAATTGTGACTGACGACGCTGCCATCTTCGCCTGTTTGCGGAGCACAGCAGCTGATCAGTAGTCTGCGCAGTTGCTCTCGTCCCCTTTGCACGCGAGACTTCACTCCTGGGAGAGAAAGTCCCAATTGTTCTGCCAGCTCAACCTGAGTCAGCTCGCCCAGATCCGTTTTTTCCAGCGCCTGACGATAGTCGTCAGGTAGTCGTGCCAGCATCGGCCGGATGCAGCCGCTGAGTTCTGTCACAATCACGGCATCCGATTCGGCGGAGGCTGTTTCCTCGTCCAGGGAAACCGTCTTGCGTACTTTTTGGGATCTGTAATGATCGATCACAACGTTTCGAGCAATTTGGAATATCCATGCCGACAGCTTGTGCATTGGAGCAGACTGCAGATTCCGTTGTGCTTTCAGGATCACATCCTGAACCAGGTCCTCGGCAGTGTGCGAATCTTCAACACGACCTCGAACGAAACGACGCAATCGTTCGGCGATCTCATTCCAGAACAGTCCGTCCGTCGCTGCATCCTTTGATTTAGACGACATCGCCGTCATTGTTTGAGAGACACTTGTGTTGGTCATCATCAGTTGCCTTATATTCAAGCCAGAGCCTCGGCTTACACTCCGCGTATTCTGCCTGGGAGCCAAATTCGGTTCAATGGATGTATTTGTTCTGAGCCATGTGTACGGTTGCGAACGGGACTTTGTCGAAAAAAGTCGCCTTAAAACAGAGGCAACGTGGGAATCCATTTTGGGACTCACGTCCCCCGCTCGTGCGCCTGTGAAGGCGATTGAACAGTCGGGTGAGAGTCCCGATTGGGGCATTCGTTACCGCCCCATAGTCGAAGGTAACTGCGTTTTCAACAGAAAGGGTGGAGAGCAACCGTAGGCGAA
>Ga0209284_10006720_pt1 | contig 10862 bp, 12 predicted proteins | sample FRY03_FD_187211 | JGI IMG/M metagenome (GOLD analysis project Ga0209284, IMG submission 187211) | Freshwater microbial communities from Lake Fryxell liftoff mats and glacier meltwater in Antarctica - FRY-03 (SPAdes) (version 2) | ecosystem: Environmental > Aquatic > Freshwater > Ice > Glacier... | reverse complement strand
ATGTCTGCCGCACCGTGGCCCGCCGCGCCGAGCGCGCCGTGGTGGCGCTGGGCGCTGTAGAAGACCTGAAAGACGCGCCGCGCCAGTACCTGAACCGTCTGAGCGATCTGCTGTTTGTACTGTCGCGCGTGCTCAATCGCATGAACGGCGGCGATGATGTTTACTGGAAGAGCGAGCGCATGGCGCAGATGGCACAGTAAAGTGGACCCCGCAGAACCCCTACTCACCGATCTAAGCTATCGCAAACAGGTTCTGTGGCTCTAGCAACATTTAACGACTTCATCTGACAGAGGATAAAACCATGGACATTGGGTTAAAGGGCAAGCGCGTGCTGGTCACGGCAGGCGCGCAGGGCATAGGCCTGGCGATTACCGGGGCCTTCGTCGCCGCTGGCGCGCAGGTTCACATCTGCGACATCAACGACGACTTTCTGGCCAGCGCCAGGCAACAATTCCCCCAAGTCACCCAGAGCCGCACCGATGTGTCGAACGAGGCCCAGGTCGATGCGATGTTTGCCGAACTCGCGGCTCGTTGGGGCGGGCTTGACGTGCTGGTCAACAACGCCGGTATTGCCGGTCCTACTGCCAAAGTTGAAGATACGAGTCTGGCGGACTGGGACCAAACCATCGCCGTCAACCTGACCGGCCCCTTCCTGTGTACCCGGCGCGCCGTGCCGCTGCTCAAGGCGGCGGGCGGCGGCTCCATCGTCAATTTATCGTCGGTGGCCGGAAGACTCGGGTTCCCGCTGCGAACGCCTTACTCGGCGTCCAAATTCGGCGTCATCGGGCTGACCGAAAGCTGGGCGATGGAACTCGGGCCGGACAAAATTCGCGTCAACGCCATCCTGCCCGGCATCGTCGCCGGTGAGCGGCAGGAGCGCGTGATCGCGGCCAAGGCTGCGTCTTACGGCATAGCCCACGAAGAAATGCGTGAACGCCTGCTGACTAAGGTGTCGCTGCGCAGCATGGTCACGGCGCAGGACATCGCCAACCAGATCATCTTCATCTGCTCACCGGCCGGCGCGGCGGTCAGCGGTCAGAGCCTGTCGGTCTGCGGCAACGTCGAGCATCTTGGCTAAGCAAACGGAGAACTACATGAAACGGATTCCCATGAACGACACCATCGCCATCGTTGGCGCAGGCTTGATTGGCCGCGCTTGGGCTATCGTATTTGCCCGCGCCGGCTGCCAGGTCCGGCTGTATGACGCGGCACCCGAGGCGCTGGCGGCCTGCCAGCAACTGCTACTGGAAAACATCAGTGACCTGGCGCAGCACGGCCTGATCGACGAGACGCCGGCCGCGGTGCTGGCGCGCATCACCCCTGTGTCAACCCTGGCCGAGGCCGTAACCGGAGCAGTGCTGGTGCAGGAAAATATCCGTGAAACGCTGGAAGCCAAGCGCACCATTTTTGCCGAACTGGATCGGCTGGCCGCCCCCGACACCATTCTGGCCAGCTCCACCTCCTGGCTCATGGCCTCGGAATTCTCTGAGAGCCTGCCGGGTCGCCACCGCATGCTGGTCGGGCATCCGGTGAACCCACCCTACCTGGTGCCGCTGGTCGAAATCGCCCCGGCGCCGTGGACCTCTGCCGAGGCGGTGCAGCATGCCCATGACATTTACAGCCGCGCCGGCCAGACGCCGGTGTTGCTCAAAAAGGAGATCACCGGCTTTTTGCTGAATCGCATCCAGAGCGCAGTGCTCAACGAGGCGCTCAATCTGTACGCCGAGGGCTACGCGTCGGCGCAAGACCTGGACAAGGTGATGAAAGACGGCTTGGGCCTGCGCTGGGCCTTCATGGGGCCGTTCGAAACCATAGACCTGAACGCGCCGGGCGGCGTGGTGGACTACGCCCAGCGTTATGGCCCGACTTACCGCGATGTCGCCCAAGCGCAAAAACCCAACGCCTGGGATGCCGCCGTGCTGGCGCGTATCGAGACCGAGCGCCGCACCGAGTTGGCTGCGCCGCAGCTCGCCGAGCGCACCCGCTGGCGCGACAACCGCCTGATGGCCCTGGTGGCCCACAAACGCCAGCAGGCCGGCAACGATTCCTGATTTCTCTTCAACTCCCGGAGCCCTCCATGCGCAAGTCCAAAAAAGTCATCATTACCTGTGCCGTCACCGGCGCCATCCATACGCCTTCGATGTCGCCCTACCTACCGATCAGTGGGCCGGAGATCGCCGACGCTGCCATTGGCGCGGCGCAGGCGGGGGCCTCCATCGTGCACCTGCACGCACGCAAGCCGGAAGACGGCTCGCCGTCGCAAGACCCCGAGCTGTTCAAAGCCTTCCTGCCGCAAATCAAGGCCGCTTCGGATGTGGTGATCAACATCACCACGGGCGGTGCCCCCACCATGCTGGTGGCCGAGCGCTTGGTGCCGGTGCACACCTTCAAGCCCGAGGTGGCCTCGCTGAACATGGGATCGATGAACTTTGGCCTGTACGGCATGCTGGAGCGTTTCAAGGAATTCAAGTACGACTGGGAGCGCCCCTATCTGGCCAACAGCGACGACCGGGTCTTCAGAAACACCTTCAAGGACATTGCCCATATTCTGGAGAGCTGCGCCAACAACGGCACGCGTTTCGAGATCGAGTGCTACGACATCGGCCATCTCTACACCGCCGCCCACTTCATCGAGCGTGGACTCATCAAGCCGCCGTTCCTGATCCAGTCGGTCTTCGGTCTGCTGGGCGGCATTGGCCCACACCCGGAAGACGTGGCGCACATGAAGCGCACGGCTGACCGCCTGTTCGGCGACGACTATGTCTGGTCGGTGCTGGGTGCGGGTCGCAACCAAATGCCGATTGCCGCACAGTCGCTGGCGCTGGGTGGCAATGTGCGCGTCGGACTGGAGGATTCGCTCTGGAACGGCCCCGGCCAACTGGCCAAAAGCAATGCCGATCAGGTCAAGCGCGCGCGAGCCATGATCGAGGCCCTGAGCCTGGAGGTGGCCACGCCCGATGAAGCGCGCGAGATTCTGGGGCTGAAAGGGCGCAACAACGTCAACTTTTGAGACCTCGAAAAACCGTTTCAATAACAACGAAAGACAAGAATGAACAAAGCAAACACGCCGACCGCAGTAGTGTCGGGCGGTAGCCGGGGCATAGGGCGCGCGGTGGCAGTGGCGCTGGCCAGGCAAGGCTGGAACGTCTGCTTCAGCTACGTTGCAAATGCCACTGCAGCCGAAGAAACCACGGCCAACATCAAGGCGGCTGGCGGCCGCGCCTTGGCAGTGAGAGCTGATGTCGCCGTACGCGAAGATATCAAGCAACTGTTCGAAGCTGCGTTCAAGGAGTTCGGCCGGCTTGATGCCATGGTAAACAATGCCGGTATCGTCGGTGAACCGCGCTCCATCCTCGATGCCGACGACGAGCACCTGACGACGGTGTTTCGCACCAACGTGCTGGGAAGCTTCTTCTGCGTCAGCGAAGCCGCCCGCCTCATGTCGACCCAAAGAGGCGGTAAGGGTGGTGCAATCGTCAATATGTCCTCGGCTGCGGCGCGTCATGGCGGTATGCCCAACGAGGCGCACTATGCTGCCTCCAAAGGAGCGATCGACAGTTTCACCCTGGCGCTGGCCAAGGAGCTGGCACCCCACGGTATCCGGGTCAACGCCGTGCGCCCGGGGCTTATCAACACCGAGATACACGAGGCCCATGGTGGACAGGAATTGATCAACCGAATCGGCCCCATGGTGCCGATCGGGCGAGCCGGCACAGCCGATGAAGTGGCTGAGGTCGCTGCTTTCTTGGCCGGACCGCTTTCCAGCTATATGCATGGGGCGCTGGTTGACGTGTCCGGGGGACGCTAAGCCAGCAGATTTTTCCTGAACCGCAAACCTACTGGAGACAAAGCAATGAAACGCAGAAACTTACTGACCGAAACCACAGGACTCGCCGCCGCGCTGGAGCTTCCAGTCGCCTTTGAACTCCATCCCTACATCGACTGCTGTGGGCTTTTATGGGCTTTTATGGATTCCGATACTTAAAAATTTATCGTATGATAATTAGATGATACGATGTTCCGCTAGCAACCATTAAAAGGAAGCGACGATGAAATCAAGCGCGTTCGCGTATGAAAGGCCGGACAGCGTGGAGCAGGCGCTGGCAGCAAAGGTCAGGTGGGGCGGCGCCGCGCGCTTCCTTGCTGGCGGACAGAGCCTGATGCCCGCGATGAACATGCGGCTCAACCAGTCCGAATGCCTGATTGACCTGAACGGCCTAGTATCTCTTCGAGCGATTCGCCAGGAAGGCGAACTTCTAGTGATCGGTGCGATGGCCTGTCATGCCGACGTGGCCCTGTCGCCCCTGGTCCGCCGCGCGGCGCCGGTCTTGGTGCAGGCTGGCCGATACTTGGCGCATGTAGCCATTCGCAATCGTGGAACCTTCGGCGGCAGTGTTGCACTAGCCGATCCTGCCGGTGAGTGGCCGGCGGCCTGCTTGTTGCTGGACGCCCGGATTCGCTTACAGGGAAAAAGTGGTCACAGGGAGATCGTTGCCGAACGCTTCTTTCAAGGGCTGTACATGACCGATATGGGTGAGAATGACCTTCTGGAATCGGTTGCGATTCCGTTCCAGCATCCAGAAGAGAAGAGTTGCGTACTTGAGCTCGCGCGCCGCCATGGTGACTTTGCTACTGCGGCAGTGATGACTCGCGGCAGGGTGCGAGACGGGAAGATAAGTTACTTGCGGATGGTCTTCTACGGGGTGGCTGACACCGCGCTCCGTGACGTCAGTCTAGACGCTTCGATTGAAAAAATGGTCAACCAAGGGGCTCTTCTCGATGTGCCCGAGGCGGTGCAGCTGGCCTTGGCGTCGCGTAACTTACACGCCGATCTCTACACGGCAGCTCATACCAAGCGCTATCTGTGCGGCGTCCTCGCGCGTCGAGCGGTGGCGCAGTTGGTCGGCTCTGGATTTGGAGGCAGATAATGATAAAAATGACAGTGCATTTCCGTCTCAATGGCGAAGAGGTCGTGGCAGATGCCGATCCGCGTACACACGCAATTGATTTCCTGCGTGAGGCATTTGAGTTATCCAGTCCACGCGCCGGTTGCGAGCACGGCGTGTGCGGTGCTTGCACGATCCGTGTGGACAACCGCGTGGTCAGGGGATGCCTGCTGCTTGGCGTCCAACTCGACGGCACCACTGTCGAGACGATAGAAGGACTGACGGCCTCTGGCGAGATTGCCGATCTTCAGAAAGCTTTCCACGAACGCAATGCGATGCAGTGTGGCTTCTGCACTGCGGGCATGCTGATGACCAGCCAAGACTGGCTATCTAGCGCGCAGGGTTGCAGTCGCTCAGGAATAAGGGAACATCTCTCCGGAAACTACTGCCGCTGCACCGGCTATGAGGCCATCGTTGATGCCGTGGAGAAGGTGGCAATCTCGCGTGGCATGAAGATCGTTGAGGAGGACGTATGAACGCCCCTACGTCCCGAGCAGAAAAGAGCGCGCTTGAGAAGAAGCGCTGGATCGGTGCCTCGGTACCCCGGCCCAATGGCCGCCGCCTTGTGGAGGGTGCAGCCATTTATGTTGACGACATCCTCTTGCCGCGGATGCTGCACGTTTACTTCGTGCGGTCTCCCTTCGCGCACGCGCGCATCAAGGCCATTGACACCACCGTGGCCGTCAAGGCGCAAGGTGTCGTCGGCATTTACACCGGGGCTGACCTGAAGGACAAGGTCCAGCCCATGGTCGCCACCATGGCGCACTTCAAGGGCATGAAGGCTGCAGCTCAATACTGCTTGGCGATTGATCGGGCATGCTGGCAGGGCGAACCTGTCGTAGCTGTGGTTGCACAGACTCGTCATGCCGCCGAGGATGCAGCGCAACTGATTTCGATCGATTATGAAGAGTTGCCCGTGGTCACCGAGATGGAAACTGCTCTGGATGCAGATGCACCTGTGATTCACCCCGAACTCGGCGACAACCTGTGTTTCACCCGCGAGATCGACACCGGCAACTTCGAAGAGACGCAGTTGAAGGCGGATTTGGTCGTCGAGCGTACATTCCGGTTCCCTCGCCATACTGGCGTGTGTCTGGAGGGCCGCTCGGTCGTGGGCGATTTCAGCGCTGCGGATGGTCGGCTCACGGTCTACATCTCGCACCAGGCACCGCACATGATCCAGGACTGCTATGCTCGACTGCTAGGGCTTCAAGAGGCAGCGGTTCGTGTTATTTGCAAGGACATCGGCGGCTCATTCGGCATTAAGACGCATGTGTACGGCGATGAACTCGCCACCTGTGCGATCTCGATGATCTTGCGCCGACCCGTCAAGTTTGTTGCCGACCGTGCAGAGTCTTTCCTCAGCGACATTCACTCGCGCGACCACCGTGTGGTAATGAAAATGGCGCTGAACAAGGACGGGACGATCAAGGGTTTCAAGTTTGACGATCGCTTGGCCATCGGTCCGTACTCTGTCTATCCCCGAACCAGCGTCGTCGAGGGAAACCAGATCGTCAACATCACTGGTCAATGGTATCGGCACGACGCGTACCACGCCACGATGAGCGCCGTGTTCACCAATATGGGGATCTACTCCAACTATCGCGCGGTGGGCCACCCGGTTGCCGTTGCCGTGACGGAAGGAATCGTGGATGTGGGGGCCCGTGCAGTGGGCATGGATCCGGTGGAATTCAGGCGTAAAAATCTTCTGAATGATGACGCGTTTCCATGCACGACTCCGTCCGGAATGAAGTTTGAGGTGATGTCTCACCAGAAGTGTCTGGACAAGATCGTCTTCATGATGGATTTGCCCCGGCTCAGGCGGGAGCAGGCCGCATTGCGGGGGCAGGGCATTTATCGCGGCATTGGCATCATCAACATGATTGAGATCACCAATCCGTCGGCCATGTTCTATGGTGTCGGCGGTGCCCGGATCTCCGCGCAGGACGGCTGCACCGTTCGCATGGAGCCCAGCGGCAGCATCGTAGTGATGAACGGAACGGGCGAACAGGGGCAAGGGACTGACACCATCTTTGCGCAGGTCGCGGCTGATGCGGTGGGGGTTCATATGTCGAGCGTAAGGGTCGTCGGCGTTGATACCGACACGACGCCTTACGGGGGCGGCACTTGGGCCTCCCGCGGAGCAGGGGTAGGCGGGGAAGCAACTTGGCAAGCCGGTCGTGCCCTGCGCAGCAACATCCTTGAACTGGCATCGGTCGTCCTGGAGACGCCGGTGGACCGTATTGACCTGCGGGAAGGACAAGTGCTGGACGTATTGACCGGTGAGGTCCGTACCAGCCTAGCCGAGCTCGGTCGCATTGCGTATTTTCGACCCGACACACTGGGCAATTTCCAGGCCGAGTTGAGTGTGACTCGGCACTTCGTACCCAAAGCCTATCCGTTCACCTTCACCAACGGTGCCATCGCGTGCCACCTTGAGGTGGATGTCGAAACTGGTTTCATAAAGCTGCTGAGGTTCTGGGTTGTGGAGGACTGCGGAACGGTGCTCAACGCTCAACTCGTTGACGAACAGATCCGGGGTGCGTTGGTGCAGGGCATCGGCCCCACTCTCTACGAACAGTGCCTCTATGACGAGCGTGGCCAGCTGCTCAACGGCAACATGGCTGACTACATCGTCCCGATGGCGTTCGAAATGCCAGATATCGAGATCGCTCACGTATGCACACCGACGCTAAGTTCGGAGTTGGGTGCCAAAGGTGCAGGGGAGGCGGGTACGGCTGGCGCTCCGGCCGCCATCCTCAATGCGCTCAATGACGCCTTGTCGCCGTTTGGGTCGGAAATGTTTGATATGCCTTTCACGCCAGAAAAGGTACTTCGCTCGCTGAGGCGGATCTGATACTCCATGCGCCGCGAAGACAGAAAAGCCCAGATACTCGAAGGGGCCGCAGACTTTTTCGCTGAATACGGATTGAATGGGACGACTCGGGAGTTGTCCGCCCAGCTCGGAGTCACGCAGCCGCTTCTCTATAGGTATTTTTCCTCCAAACAAGTTTTGCTGGATACCATCTTCGAGGAGCTTTTCGTCAAACGATGGGATCCTCGTTGGCAAAGTCTTATCAAGGATCGGACGCGCCCGCTTCGGGAGCGCATTGCGGTTTTTTACACAGAGTTCGACCAGCGGCTACTCACGCGGAAGTGGGTGCGCCTGTTCGTCTATTCGGGGCTCAGCGACTATCCGTATAACAAGCGAGTATTTCGCAAACTGATGACAGACATCTTCCGCCCACTGGGGGTTGAGCTGCGTCAGCTGCATGGCCTGCCGGAGGTGGGCCCCGGCCAGATCACTCGACAGGAAATCGAGATGATCTGGGAGTTGCACGGCGTGATCTTCTATCACCGCATGCGACAGCACGCCTATGGAGTGAAGCTCAACACTCGCATTGACGAGGTCGTGGCCAACCTCCTGTTCTATCTGGAGGGCGCTGCGCCAAGAGTGCTGGCGCAATTGTTTCCGCAACACCGGGTGAACATTTCAAAGACTAGAAAAATGAATGAACTCGACATCAATAGGATTTCTACATGGAAGTAAAGATCGACCGGAGTTTCGACCTGCCTGTGAGTGTTGAGCAGGCGTGGGCCTTGCTCGGTGATGTGACGTCGACCGCCAGCTGTATGCCTGGCGCTGAAGTGACCGAACAGATCAATGAGCGCCAGTACAAGGGCATCATGCGCAGCCGTATTGGGCCAGCAACGATGAGCTTCACCGGGCATATCGAGGTACAGGAGTTGGATGCGTCTACGCGAACCCTGCGCATGTTTGGCAAGGGCGGCGATACCAACGGGTCGTCCGCAACGATGAATCTGTTAGCACGCATTGAGCCGGGAAGCTCCAGCCATACGTCGGTACTTTTCGGCGATATGACGGTTGCCGTTAGCGGCAGACTGGCGCAGTTCGGCAGCCGCTTGCTGCTACCAGTTGCCGAGACGATGCTGCGCACTTTCGTGACCAATTTCGCGCAAAAAGCGGGGGTAATATCGTTGAATGCAAAAGAAGGCAGCGCCACTGTGCCGGAGGCATTGCGGAGCCCCACGCAGCTAAACTTGGTCTCTTTCGCGTGGGCTGCATTTCGGCAGTGGATGTCAATCTTGTTTGGCGGCGGGCGGCGCTGAGGCTCCCCAGATTGACTCCCAATCCGTTCCAGACATTTCTGTCACCTGCCCTGGCAAGTCGTGGAACTTGTTGGGTATCTGGAAGAAGGCCAGGAACAGTCCGCCGTTGGGCGACCAAGCACTGTGGCGACTACCAGCAGGGCGCCAAATGAATTGGCCAGCCTTGCATTCCAGACCACTGTCTGCACCGGTCTTGTCGACCAGATGTCCTTCGAGCACCCAAGTTTGTTCAATCATCACATGTTCGTGCTCGGGCAATACAGAGCCGGGGGCCATCCGCATCAGCGAACTGGCCAGGCCGCTCGCTTTATCAAGCAGAAGGGGCTTGACTTCAATGCCTTTAAAACGCGTGGCTTGCCAAGGCAGTGACTCCACATCAACCAATCGAGATGCCAGAGGCGCCAGTCCGGCGTGGCTTGCCACAAGAGGTATCAAAGCGTTTGTTGTCATTTTTTCCCTGCGGGTTGATTTTCAAATGCATCTGAAATAATGCGGGTTTTCCCTATAACAAAGCTGCATATTCGATAGTATAGTGTTACTTGAAATCACTACTGTCCGGTCAAAACCCTAACAAAATCAATTGGTTACCGGCGGGTGGTGGTTGGATTTTGTAGTCATCGGGCTGCAAGGCGCATGAAATAAGGGTTTTCACGAAAACCGACACCGACAAAATCTGTAGACAAGTGTAAAGCGAGGCATCCAAGTGAAGTTCCTTTTTGACGATGGCGATGAGCACGTAGGTGGCGATAGCGCACCAGACCTGTGTCTTCACCGCGTTCTCGCTGGTACCCAGGAATTTTTTGATCCGCAAATGCTGCTTGACCCACTTGAAGAACAACTCCACCTGCCAGCGATTCTTGTAAAGCTGGGCTATGACCGGTGCAGGCAGCGCCCGGTTGTTGGTCAAAAACACCAGCGTCTTGCCGGTCTTGGGATCTTTGAAGCGCACCCGGCGCAGATGCTCGGGATAGTCGCGCGCGCTTTTGTAGCCGTTGAGTGCAACCATCTGATCGCACACCACGCCAGTGGTCTTGTCCACCGTGGCCGAGTACACGCGGCGGGCATTGAAATTGGACTTGGCTCGGGTGACGAAGAAGGCCCCACACTGATGCATCGTGTACAGCCGAGAAAAGTCCAGATAGCCCCGATCCATGATGTAGAAAGCCCCGGCTTCGAGAGGCAAGATATCGAGCACATTGACATCTCCCATCTTGCCGTCGCTGATGTGAATGAAGCTGGGGATGTTGCCGCGCAAGTCCAACAGGGTATGAAGCTTGATGGCAGCCTTGGTCGAGCGAAACGGTGCCCAATCGAACAGGCTCAAACACAAGTCGATGGTGCTCGAATCCAGCGCATAGACGCGCCCTGCGATGTGCACATCGAGCCCCAGCGGCTCGTCGGCATAGAGCTTGTTGGCGCGTCGAATCAGCACCGCAGCGAAGTCGGCCCAAATACGCCAGTCGCGCCTCTCGTTGGCATCGGCCAGTGTGGCGCGACGCACCGCTTGAGACAGACCCATCGAATAGAGTTTGGTGGCGTTCGCACCCAGCGTGACTTCGATGTCGCGCAAGGATTCGCGCCAGGTGAGTTGCGCGTAGGCCATGATGCGAAAGTGCTCGGTGCTGGGCAACGCCGAGACCCGCGCATCGCCCGCGTAGCGCGCCACGATGCGTGCAAAGCTGGTCCAAGGCACGAACTCCATCAATTGGGCGAAAAGCGTCTTGCCAAGATTCATGAGACATCCCCAAAGTTGTCAACCTAGGGAAAGTACTCGCAAAAAATGAA
>Ga0209284_10006718_pt1 | contig 10873 bp, 5 predicted proteins | sample FRY03_FD_187211 | JGI IMG/M metagenome (GOLD analysis project Ga0209284, IMG submission 187211) | Freshwater microbial communities from Lake Fryxell liftoff mats and glacier meltwater in Antarctica - FRY-03 (SPAdes) (version 2) | ecosystem: Environmental > Aquatic > Freshwater > Ice > Glacier... | reverse complement strand
GCCTGCCGCGATGGCGGCCAAGGCTTTTTCGTGCGATTTCAATGAAAATTCATCTTGTGCCTCCCTGCTGATGCCGTATTTGCCAGCTACTTGTTCAGCTGTTAGGCCCATGCTGGTGTAATAATCGCCGTGGGTGGCGGCAATTTTATAGTTTAAAGCCGTTTTCCAGCCCATCACTGGCACCAAACTCATCGATTCGGTACCACCTGCGATGATACAATCGGCCATCCCTGCATGAATGCGAGTGGCGGCAATGGCAATGGCTTCTAAGCCCGAACCGCAATAGCGGTTAATGACCATGCCGGGTACGTTGATGGGTAAGGAAAGGAGGGAGATGATGCGGCCCATTTGCATGCCCTGCTCGGCTTCAGGCACGGCATTACCTACAATGAGGTCATCAATTCGCGTGGGGTCTAGGGCCGGGATGGTACCAACTAAGTGCTTGATGACATCTGCGGCCAAGTCATCTGGCCTGGTAAATCTAAACCCACCTTTATTGGCTTTGCCAACGGCGGTGCGATAGCCTGCTACGATATATGCGTTCATGTTTTTGCTTTTAGTTACGGAGTGGACGTCCTGTTTTTAATACCGATTGAATGCGTTCTAATGTCTTCTTTTCTCCAAGGAGGGATAAGAAAGCTTCTCTTTCGAGATCAAGGAGGTATTGTTCACTGACTTCTTGCGGAGAAGTGAGGTCACCACCGCAGATAACGTAAGCCAGTTTTTGAGCAATTTTTTGGTCGTGCTCACTAATGTACTTGCCCATTACCATGCCGTTAATACCAGCAAGGAAGAGGGCCATGCCGCCGCGCCCCTGCACAACAATGTCATTACGTTGCTGTGGCATAGTGTAGCCTGCTTCCGCCAAATCCAGCGCCAAACGTTTGGCATCGGCCAAGTGATTACGTTCGTTAACCGAGATGCCATCGCCCCTGCGCAGATAGCCCATATCTAAAGCTTCATAAGCAGAAGTAGCTACTTTAGCGGTGGCAATGTTCATGAAGGCTTGCTGCAAGGAATTGTACGCAACGTCTCCTTGGCGCACGGCATCTGCCACACGCAGGGCCATTTCTTTGGTGCCACCACCTCCAGGAATTACACCCACGCCCACTTCTACCAAACCAATATAGGTTTCGGCTCCAGCTTGAATAGCATCAGCATGCAACGAGAGTTCGCAGCCGCCGCCCAAAGTGAGGCCTTTTGGGGCCGCAATAACAGGGATGTTGGAGTAGCGCGCACGCATGGTGAACTTTTGGAAAGCGCGGATGGCGAAGTCGAGCTCGTCGTATTCTTGCTCTACGGCAAGCATGAACACCATGCCTAAGTTTGCACCTGCAGAAAAGGTCGCGGAATCGTTGGCTACTACCAGTGCGCGGTAGTTTTGCTCGGCCAAATCCACGGCTTTATTAAAGCCGGCAATCACTTCGCTGCCGATGCTGTTCATTTTGGTGTGAAACTCGATGTTCAAAACACCATCACCTATGTCAAAAACAGACGTACCGCTGTTTTTCCAAACCACGTTCGAACCGCGTAAAACGTCAAGCGCAATGATTTTTTCAGCACCAGGAATCACTTTGTAGCTGGCCGAGGCTTTGTCGTAAAACAGCTTTTGGCCGTTTTCTACCTTGTAAAAGGTGGTGTGACCCGCAGCTAACATGTCAGTTACCCATGCGGCAGGCGGCTGCCCGTACATGGTCATTAAATTCACCATGTCTTTTACGCCAACGGCATCCCAAGTGGCAAAAGGCCCCATTTCCCAACCAAAACCGGCCATCATGGCGTCGTCGATGCGGTAAATTTCGTCTGCAATTTCAGGTATGCGGTGTGAAACGTATTTAAAGAGGTAGATGAAGTTGAGGCGGAAAAACTCACCGGCCTTATCGGGCATCTGCACCAGCATTTTGAGGCGCTTGCGGAGGTTGTCTTCGGCTTTGATGGGATCCAGAAGGGGGAATTTAACTTTCTCCTGCGGACCGTACTCCATGGTTTGAAGGTTGAGCGAGAGGATTTCTTTTTTACCAGCTTCGTTTTTGGTCTTTTTATAAAAGCCCTGCCCACTTTTATCGCCGAGCCAGTTGTTTTCTACCAGCTTGCTGAGGAAGGCGGGTTGGGCAAAGTGAGCTTTGGATTCGTCTTCCGGACAATTTTCAGCCACACCTTGGGCTACTTTTACTAAGGTGTCGATGCCCACCACGTCGCAGGTGCGGAAGGTAGCGGATTTTGGGCGACCGATGAGGGGACCAGAGAGTTTATCGATGGCTTCAACGCTCAATCCCAGCTTTTCGACGCTGTTGAAGAGGGCCATGATGCCAAAAACGCCCACCCGGTTGGCTATAAATGCAGGGGTATCTTTGGCGTGTACCGTTGTTTTCCCCAGAAATTTGCTGCCGTAGTCCAGAAGGAAATCGATGATTTCGGGATCGGTGTCGGGACCAGGAATGATCTCGAGTAATTTGAGGTAGCGTGGTGGATTGAAAAAGTGGGTACCGCAAAAATGTTTGCGGAAGTCCTCTGAGCGACCCGTATTCATCATATGAATGGGAATGCCTGAGGTATTGGAAGTAATGAGCGAACCCGGCTTGCGGAATTGCTCTACTTTTTCAAATACAATTTGTTTGATTTTGAGGTTTTCAACCACCACCTCCATGATCCAGTCGGTGTTGGCTATGCGGTGCAAATCATCATCAAAATTGCCGGTTTGGATGCGGCTGGCGAAGCTCTTGTGGTACAGTGGGGCTGGATTGCTTTTGATGGCGGTTTGCAAGGCGTCGTTTACAAGGCGGTTGCGCACGCTTTTATCTTCCAGCGTTTTGCCGGCAGCCTTTTCTTTGTCTGTGAGTTCGCGTGGCACCATATCGAGCAGCAGCACTTGCACGCCAATATTGGCGAAATGACAAGCAATGCGCGAGCCCATGATGCCCGAACCTAAAATGGTGACGTGTTCAATGTGTCGTTTCATTCGTAACGGTTTGTGTAGATGTGTCGAATATGTGGTTGTTCGCTATGAGTTCGTTGATGGTGTCGATGACACGGAAGAAAGCGGCAAGGTCTTCTGCACTGGTTTTGGCCTGCACCACCTTATTAAACTGGATGACCTTCTCCTTGGCCACTTCACGTGCTTCGAGGCCGATTTCGGTAAGGTAGATCTTAACAGCACGGCGGTCGTTGCTGTTATAGCGTCTGCGTTCAATCCATCCGCGTTCCTCTATATTATTAAGGATGCGGGTCATGCTGCTGGCTTCCATGCCTAATAGGGGAGCTAGCTGAGTCACCTGTGTACCATCCTCGTCTATGTGTAGGAGGGTGAAGGCGGCGGAGACGTTCAAATCGTAATGTTCTGCCTCGGCATTGTACATTCTAGCGATGTTGAGCCACGTGATTTTGGTGTCGAAGCAGACCGTTCTTTTCTTTTGCAACATGATTTTGAATTCGACGCTCAATATACTATGCTTGCATATAATATGCAAGCCTATTTAGATAAAAATCTTTTGACAGCTGTCTGACTATCTCAAATTGCGCAAAGGTTATCTCATATTGCGCATTATAACAAATATTGTTGCCAGATTGAAAACGGTTCTTTAAATTCGATTATTAAACCTAACAGCATGAAAACGATGAACTTAAAACAGCTAGCAGCGGTGAGGGCATTGAAAGGGAATTTTGATGTTACACCTATTTACAAAGCAGTTTCAGGGCCTGAGCCTAAGTTGAGGTATTTATATGCCGCAGGAAGCTGGCATGCTTGGACAAGCAGGTTTGCTTTAAAATTAACCTTGTTCTTTTTTGGGATGGCCTTATGGGGCTGTCAGAAAGAGGAGCCGCAAGACACAGTTATTGAAGGAAGCATCACGGAATTAGGGACTTTTGAACCGATTAGGGTGGAGGGATTGAGGTTGGCTTTGTTCAAAAGGGGTAAACTAGGAATATTTCCTACAAAGAGTGCTAAAATTCATGAATTCACTACGGATGTCAACGGCCATTTTTATCATGTAGCTAAGCTCGATGAATATTACGGCATGTATTATATAGAGATTCTTGACGGCCCTGAAGGTTACTACCTTTTAGACAAACATAAACTTTTGACATCAGAGAAATTCAACATGTTCCAGTTTAATTTAAATAAAGAGGCATGGCTGAAGGTAGTCTTGAATAACGAAGGTGGTGGATTGTATGATTATTTCATTTTTGCAATTAATATCGGACGCTATGCTCATACCGGTGGTGGAAGACCTTTTGTAATACAAAGAGTACCTTCATTTTATAAAAACAAGATCACTTTTGCAGATCATCGAACAAATCCAGAAACCATTAAATATTATGATGTAGAAGTACATCCAAATGACACTACTGAGTTTGAGATAGATCTACGAGCTCAATAATCTAATAAAAACAGCCCCATGGGGGTGGGGCTGCGCACAACAATGGATTCATGTTTCACTCCAAATCCATACATCATGTTTTACAAATTTACACAATTGGCAGTTATATGCAGCACGGTGCTGTGTATGTGCCTCGGGTCAAGCGCTCAGACACAGCTTGCGCAACAACACATCAATCGGTACAGTTTGTTCCAACCATTTGTGCCAGAAGGCATTTTAATGGATCGAAGCCCACTGAGTTTGCTTCGAAATCGGGATGGTTTAGATCCAGATAAATTTAGCTTAAGCCAATTGGACACAGCTGATTTTTCGCTCTTTCGCGACTATTACAGATTATTTTACCATGCGAGCTATCAAGCCAGTCGTTTTCCTTTGGTCCCTGATACGCTGGTGCATATTGCGGAAAGGCAGGCTTATGGGGCTACTTTTGCGATGCCTCCTTTGCAAAGGACTAAAGAAAATGAGCTTATTTTGGCAGCCATGCGCTTTCAATACCGCGAAATAGCGGAGAACGCCTTAGATTGCTTCTATGTGTATTATGACGAGCCCGTTGATAAATACAAATTGAGCATCGGTAATATTACGGTTTACGACACTGTTTGGCTAGATTCTACAGGCACCAATTACACCATCGTAAACACATCACTCGGTCTAAATACTCAGCAAACATTAGCCAATTGGTCAGTCATCCATGATTTTTTCATGTTTACCACCGATGTCAAAACAGCTTATATTTATCCGGGGCAGCCACTCCAAGTAAAATTTCCAAGCGAATTGTTTTTTGGCAATTTAACGGGAGTTACTATGCAGGTCGATTTTGAAGATGGTTTAGGCTTTAGAAATGTTATTCCTGGCAATACTTACGTAGTAAACTATACTACTGGTGGCTCAAAATACCTCAAAGCAAGACTATTGAATGCTGATGGAGGCGTCATGACGCAACAGCATGCAGTTGCCGTAGTTCATGTTGGAATAATGCGCATTGGTCCTCCGAGTCAAACCTTGATCAGCGATAATTCTGGTTGTCAAATATTGGGATCCAAACCAGCAGGAATTGGTGCAGCATTTATAAAATACAGCGCCTCGAGTAATAATAGACTCCTTAAGCCTTTTGTTTTGGTGGAGGGCATAGAAACAGAGGCATACATCAAGGGTAGTAATACGCTCGTTCCTGGCAATAGTCTTGGCTTTGGGAATTTAACATGGCAACAAATCAGTTCGGGTGAATTTGGGTCTGGGATGGAGCATTTATCGCTTTTGACCGATTTTGTAGATTCATTAGGTAAATTGGGATATGATTTTGTATTTGTTGATTTCCTTACCAATAGAGCTACTATTGAGTCTAACGCAAAAGCTTTTGCCAACATTATTTCACAACTGAATGCGCAATTAATAATCAATGGTTCAACAGAGCACATTGAAGTAATGGGTGCCAGTATGGGCGGTTTAATAGCAAGGGTTGCCTTGCGAGAGCTCGAATTGGCTAGTTGTTGCCATAATGTAAAACTATTTACTACATTCTGTACTCCACATTTAGGCGCAAATATTCCTTTAGCTTTTCAGCAAAGCATGAAAGATATGATTGCTAGGAGCAATTTTGCTGGAAGTTTAAACGATCTTGAAGCGCAATACAACAGTATTTTAAACTCACCGGCGGCTCGTCAGCTGCTCGTTTATCATGCTGAGCCTACAGCAGCCGTTGATCGTTTTAGTTTCAATCAGTATTTACAACAAATTGGTCACCCAATTGAAGCACGAAAAATGGCAGGTGCAAATGGCAGTCTTTTGGGAGAAGTACAACGCACTTTCTCTTCTGATAATGCACCCTTTTTAACACCAGGCGCTCAGCTTTTTTTGTTTTCCGTTGAATCGTGGGTACCCACCATGTTCCCAATTCCACTTAACCAGCGGTCGTACAGGAATGCTGGAACCAATGGTATGTATTTAGTTCGTTCAGAGGGCTTTGTTTTACCGCACTCACCAAATGCTGCCGCTAACCAATTGTATTATAAAGGTGGAAAATCGTTCGGCCCTAATTTGACAGACGTTACTCAGGCGCATTTGAAATACAGTGTATCTGCGTATAAATTTTTCATAATTACCAAAGCTATAGTGTTGGCAGCGATTGCAATCCCGCCACTTGCACCGGCCATTGTTGCTGCTGGTGCGATTAAACTAGCGTTGTTTTCGGTTGTTGCAACCAATTCGCTTCAAAATGGCTTTAATGCAAATATCAGCGATAACCAAAACGGACAAGTATTAAAGCACTCTGATTTTCCTAGCCTCGGGGTTGATTATGCTCCAGGGGACCACGCTGAATCAGTCCGTGACTTCAAGAATGGCTTTATTACAAAGCGTCAATTTATGCATAACCATACCTTCGTGCCAACGACTAGTGCCATAGATAATAACCTGGATTTATTTTCAAATGATCTTATTGTGCAGTCAATCAGGAATGATATTTTTTCTCATTTCGAAGGAATTATTAGTGGCTATGGGGTACCAGATGTGATGTCTAGAAACACAAAACATGTACTAATTCAACCGTTTTTTGCAAATCAATTTTACGATAATCAAAAAACCTCTAAAAGCTCAGCCGTAGTACTTAATTCCAATTTAAATGTGCCAATCAATATTGGTGCACCATCATTATCGACAGCTCTTAATAGTGTAGTTAACTCAGATGTAGAGTTGTACTCTTGGAATATATTCAACGGATCAAAACTGAATGTCAATAGTTTTGATGTCTTGAGTTATGCTTATAATGGCGTTAATGTCCCAACTAATATCTTCCCACGCCCCAATTCACACTTTATCACCAAAACAACTACTTACGATTGCGACTCCGTACACGTAAAAGTTCAAAATGGTGGCACGTTTGAATTAGGTGAGATTGCACCGGGAAACCGCATGACCGCCGAGGTTTATTTTAGAAAAGCATCGACGCTCACCCTGCTAGCTGGTTCCACTTTGCGCATTAATAATTTCAGCACCTTAATCATTGAAGAGGGATCGTCCTTGATTGTACATCCTGGCGCCTTCATTCAATTAGACGGCGATTCTGCCGTCCTCGAGATTCGTGGCAATGTGGTACTGCTTGATCAAGCCGTTTTTGGATTTACAGGTGGCGGTTTTGTTCGCATCAATCAAGGTACTGCCAATGCTCAAACGGGTACTTGGACCATGGGGCAAAACAGTCGTGTGCAGTTCTTGGGCCTTAACCGGAATGATTTGCTCGCTGAAGTTATAGGCGAATGGCTCATTCATGACACACTTGGCCATGTGAAAATGGTAAATGGTCGTGTATTTCTGCGGGAAGGGGCGCGCATGAATTTCAACATTGGTGTGGAGTTCTACCAAATGCTATTGACCGGCAACCTGAATGCGAGGCACGGGGGTATGGTGCTGCATGGACAGCCAAGCGTTTCACTTTCGCGTGTGGAGATAGAAAATGGATTCAGAGGCATCACGGCTTTCTTGTTGACCCTTCAAAATGCTTTGACGTTAAATGAAGTCACATTTAATAAAAATTTGGTTGGTCTTGAAACGCATGGTAAGTCTGTGAGTCTGTTAAACTCCAAAGGAAGTTTTAATGGCACTTTCTGGCATGCCTACGACATAGAAGGGGTAAGCCGCGTCCGCGATTGCCGCATTACCCAAAATTATAAAGGCATTGATGTGATGGGGCAACATGGTGCACGTCTCGATATCGTAAGCTCCGTAATCGATAGCAACAACATCGCTGTTTTCAGTTTTGGAAATATGCAGCTAAAGGCGTATTGCTCTTCTTTTAGTTCAAACGTTACTGGCTTTTATTGCGGAAACACACATGTGCTGATTGGTGGCATGGCTCAAAATAATTTCCGCAACAATGAAACAGCTATTTATTTGGAGGAAGTCGATAATCTCTACATTTATAACGGCAACAACGACTTTACTGGCAGCAACTGGTACGTTACAGGCATGTTCTCTGGTATTGCTAATAACTACTTGCAAGTACTTCCGAATGTAATTGGTTACTTTTTAAACATTAAGGACAACAAAATGCCATTGGTATCCCAGTCGCTGCCAATCGATTTGTTGGATTACGATGGAAACCCTGTATTGCCGCATAATTGGACCTTTGTAACTACTTTCCCAGCTGCTTGTATTAAAACGAATACAGCGTCTTTTGATGCTCATTTGATCAGCACCTTAGCAACTTCACTCTTAGTTGTTTCAAATGGACAAAGTATGAATTTGGCTGATGCTCTTTCTGATGCTTTGAGTTTGGTAAGCATGGATGAAATAGTGATTAATCCGAGCGATTTAAATGCCTTGAGCAGGTTAAATGACATTTTTAGCTCATTGCGCGCTCAAAACATCCAATCTTACACTCAAAAGGAGCGACTTGTATTAGAAATTGGAATGGAACGTATGTTAGAAGCCTTAAGTAATGCTTATCGTTTTAATCTTTTACAAGCGGCAAGGGCAGATAAATTCTTCCCGATATGTAGTGAATTGAACTGGGTTGTTACTGAGTTGAATTATCGTATTCAAAATACCTCTTTGTTCTCACAAGAGGAACTGGCTTTGATGATGAAGTTAGCGCATGCCTATCGTACTGGTGAGTACTATGAAGCGGCAATGAGTACATTGAGTCAAATATTAATTGATGCAGATCCAAGTTCAGATTTGCGTATCCAAGCCGAATATTGGTTGTGCGTATGCCAAGCGGAAGCCGAGCTCATTGGTGGCGAAATTAGTTCTCTGGAGTTTGAAGCCAGAAGAGCACCTTGTTTGATGTTGATTCCTGAAATGCGTCGTCCTGCACGCTCTTGGAATCCTTATCGGATCCAACAGCAACTGCAAGAGGTACCCGAAGTGGTTTTGTATCCAAATCCAACCGTTGGTGCGGTGCGTTTGAAGCAGACTGCCGACAATGGTGCCTCCCGTGTAACGGTAATAAGCATCGATGGTAAAGTAATGCAAACCCTCGCATGGCCTAGTGCTTATGACGAGTTGGTAATAGAAAGAGATGCACTGCCAGCTGGCGTCTATGTTGTGAAAATCGAATTTGAAAACTCAAAAGCAAGTAGGGTTCGTTGGACCATCTTGTAAAAAGAAGGGCCGTCTAATTTTGTTAGACGGCCCTTTTCTATTATTAGTTTTGTTTAGAGTCTAAAAACCTCTTTAATGACATCTTGATGTGTGTTTCCAAAATTGGTCAAGCACCATGTTAATAGGAGGGTTCTTTCTCCTGGACTAATCCAACGTAATCCTTTGGTAAGTTCTTTTCGAAAGAGTTCCTTATCGAAACTCACTTTGGTTAAAACTAGCTGAACAAAACCTAACATCTGTTTCATGTAAATCATTTTTGGTTCATGTACGAAGCTAACTAAACACAATTAGATTGGCAACTTTTATATGATGATGTTCAAAACTTATCAACATACCACTTCTTAATACACACTTAATCCCAAGTAGTAGGCTAAATCCTGATTTCCTATTACTTTTGCGCCATAATCAATAAAGCGATGAAGAAAATACTTGCAGTGGTGGTGGCTGTGTTGCTAGGTTTTGGCGCACAAGCTCAAATCTATCCCTTGGTTTCGATTGATTCGATTCAGTACATTAAACCCGACAGTTTGCTGGCAGGTAAAACGTTGTCAACAAAATTGGGAGACACTGTACGTGTTAGAGGCCTTGTAATTTTTAATCCAAGATTCCATGCGCTCAGTGCCAATTTTAAGGGCTCTTATTTAGTTGATACCTCCGCTCTGGCTACAAATAATTGGAGGGGGTTGTTAATTCGTCTACCCTCCATTGCAGATTCATCTGTTACGAACTTCTTTAATAATTTTCAACCTGGGAATATTGTAGAATGTACGGGCCGGGTGAGCGAGTTTCAGGACGCCAGTGCTATTTCTGGAGAAACACAATTAGATTTGATTGCTGTGGCCACACAGGTAGTGGGTTTCGGAACACCACCGTCCCCCAAACCTGTTCAAATCAGCACCTTTATGCAGTTTGACCCAACAGACCCGGCAGTGCCGCAGAAAATCCAAATCTCTACTGGTGAACAGTATGAAGGCATGTATGTTGAAATACCTAATGTTTTTGTGACAGGAGTAAGTACCTTTGGTGCTGGTCGTGTAAGTTGGTTGGTCCGCGACGCTTCCGGTTCTGAAATGAATGTTCGTGACGTTTCACAGTTTTTCCGCCCTCCTTTTGTTTCGTCAACAGCTTCTGTACCACCTAATCCGTTTGCCAATGTTTTTGTGCAACAGGGTAAGGCGTTTGCTTATATCCGTGGTGTAATTACAGAAACCAACTTCGGTACACTTTATCCGCGCTATGAAATTGTTCCGTTGGTTGAAACGGATTTGGGTCCTGTAACCGCAGCACCACCCTTTGCAAATGCGATTGTTTTGAATCCTGCCGTTCCATCAACAGGTACGAGCGTAACCATTGGGGCACGTATTGAAGACTTAGATGGCTCTGTAAGTACTGCC
>Ga0209284_10006717_pt1 | contig 10875 bp, 8 predicted proteins | sample FRY03_FD_187211 | JGI IMG/M metagenome (GOLD analysis project Ga0209284, IMG submission 187211) | Freshwater microbial communities from Lake Fryxell liftoff mats and glacier meltwater in Antarctica - FRY-03 (SPAdes) (version 2) | ecosystem: Environmental > Aquatic > Freshwater > Ice > Glacier... | reverse complement strand
GGTTGGTCATTTTCCTCGTCCATTCGGAGTTTTCTATGTAGAAGATCGTCCAACGTATGAAGTAGCACTGAACGAACAAGTTGAAGAGGCTATTGCAAGTAAAGGTGCCGGAAACTTAGATAAGTTGTTGAGCGGCAATAATGTGTGGGAAGTTAAATAGAGTCTGTCTATAGAGTCTCCTGATGTCGTTGCACTAGTCCGAAAAATGCTCATTTACAAAAGTAAACTGCGCTTTTTTGGTCTTCGTGCGCCTAATCAGAAGCCTCTATAGTTCAAACTTCTGACTCTGTGGACACACATTAAATAGAGTCTCCTGATGTCGTTGCACTAGTCCGAAAAATGCTCATTTACAAAAGTAAACTGCGCTTTTTTGCCCTTCGTGCGTCTAATCAGAAAACTCTATAGTTCAAACTCCTGATTCTGTTGACACAAAATAATTAGAGTCTCTTGATGTCGTTGCACTAGTCCAAAAAATGCTCATTTACAAAAGTAAACTGCGCTTTTTCGGTCTTCGCGCGCCTAATCAGAAACCTCTTTTGTTCAAACTGCTGATTCTGTGGACAGACACTAATTTGAGTCTGTCTATAGCGTCTCCTGATGTCGTTGCACTAGTCCGAAAAATACTCATTGACAAAAGTAAACTGCGCTTTTTCGGTCTTCGTGCGCCTAATCAGAAACCTCTTTTGTTCAAACTACTGATTCTGTTGACACAAACTAATTAAATCACCATTTCAGGAATTTCTCCTTCAACAATTAATTTCCCGGCAGTTGCATTTCTAATTTCATCAACACTAACTCCTGGAGCGCGCTCTAATAGACGAAATCCGCCTTCAGGTAGAACATCTAATACAGCTAATTCGGTGACAATTTTCTTCACGCAACGAATCCCTGTTAAAGGAAGCGAGCAGGAGGGAAGCAGTTTAGATTCGCCAGCTTTATTAACATGCTGCATTGCTACAATAATGTTTTTGGCAGACGCCACTAAATCCATCGCTCCACCCATTCCTTTGACCATTTTACCTGGAATTTTCCAGTTAGCGATATCTCCGTTTTCGGAAACCTCCATTGCACCAAGAATGGTTAAATCTACTTTTCCAGCGCGAATCATTCCAAACGACATGGCAGAATCAAAGAATGCTGAGCCAGGAACGGTTGTAATGGTTTGCTTTCCGGCATTTATCAAATCTGCATCTTCATCACCTTCAACCGGAAAAGGACCAATACCTAACAATCCGTTTTCGCTTTGCAGCACTACATTCATCCCCGCAGGAATATAATTGGCAACCAACGTCGGAATACCAATTCCTAGGTTTACATAATAGCCGTCTTTTACTTCGCGTGCAATGCGTTTTGCGATTCCGTCTTTATCTAGCATGAATTAATAGCTTAATACGTTTGAAAAATCAGTTTTTTGCTCGAACGGTGCGTTGTTCAATGCGTTTTTCGTAGTTGCTTCCTTTGAAAATCCGATGAACGTAAATTCCGGGAAGATGAATTTGATCAGGATCTAATTCGCCAGCGGGCACCAATTCTTCCACTTCGGCAATGGTGATTTTGCCAGCCATAGCAACTAATGGATTGAAATTTCTAGAAGTTTTACGGAAGATGAGATTTCCATGCGGATCGCCTTTCCAAGCTTTCACAATGCCAAAATCGAGGTCGAATGCATACTCCAACAAGTACTCTTTCTCACCAAATACACGAATTTCTTTGCCTTCGGCCACTTCTGTACCAACTCCTGCAGGTGTAAAAATTGCAGGCATTCCATAACCTGCAGCCATTAATCGAGTTGCCAAAGTTCCTTGCGGGATAAGGTCTACAAGTAATTCTCCACTCAATAATTGACGTTCAAATTCAGCATTTTCGCCTACGTAGGAAGAAATCATTTTCTTAACCTGCTTCGATTGAAGCATTAGTCCAATTCCAAAGTCATCAACACCGGCGTTATTGGAGATGCACGTTAATCCGGTTACACCTTTGCGAATAAGTGCGGAAATACAGTTTTCGGGGATTCCACAAAGGCCAAATCCACCTAAACCAATCACCATGTTATTTTCGATGTCCCTGATAGCCTCGTCGGCAGAAGCAACAACTTTATTCATAAGCTATAAATTGTCGAAGTTTTCGGAACCTCCGTTGGTCGGATTTTCCTGTAATATTTTGAATTTACCACAATCGATCTCAACATCTAGCTTCGCCGGACGATCAAAATCACTCTTAGATACGTTCAGTTTTTTATCAGCATACACCTTTTGCATATATAATCCCCAAATTGGAAGGGCCATGTTAGCGCCTTGTCCTAAAGCTGTTGATCTAAAATGAGCAGCACGGTCTTCACAGCCAACCCAAACACCCGTAACCAGTTCGGGCGTTAATCCCATAAACCAACCATCAGAATTATTCTGAGTTGTTCCGGTTTTACCTGCAATAGGATTTGTAAGTCCGTAACGACCTCTTAAACGCGTCGCCGTTCCACCTTCAACAACACCTTTCATAAGCTCAATCACAAGGAAAGCCGTCTGTTCACTCATTGCTTCTTCTGAGCGAGGGATGAATTCTTCAAGCACGTTTCCGTTTTTATCTTCAATACGAGTAATCCATGTTGGTTCAATAAAAACGCCCTTGTTAACGAAGGTACTCATGGCACCAACCATCTCATAAACAGACAGATCGGCGGTTCCAAGGCATATTGAAGGAACCGCATCCATGTGACTTTTAATACCCATTCGACGAACCATTTTTATCACCGGATCAACCCCGTATTGCTTAATCAAATAGGCTGAAACACGGTTGATGGAATGTGCAAGTGCATTCTTGAGAGGCACCATAGAACCTTCGTATTCTTTACTGGAATTGCTTGGACACCAGGCGCCAGAAGGGGTTGGGATGCAAATTGGAATATTGGGCACTTGTGTACAAGGCGACATACCTTCTTGCATCGCGATAGCATAAACGAAGGGTTTAAACGTTGAGCCAACTTGGCGCTTTCCGCTGTAAACGTGATCATATTGAAAGTACTTCTGATTAATTCCGCCAACCCATGCACGAACGTATCCAGTTTGTGGCTCAACAGACATCATCCCGGTTTGAAGGAAATATTTATGGTATCGAATCGAATCTAAAGGTGTCATGGTAACAGTAGAATCGCCGTTCCAAGTGTAAATTTTCATTTCTACTTTGGTGCTGAACGACTTCTGAATTTCCTTTTCTGTAGCTCCTGCCTTTTTAAGGCGATGGTAACGATCGCTTCGCTTAAGTGCTTGCTGAATTATTTGATCAGCTTTTGCGCTTGTTATATCTGAAAAAGGTGCATTTTTTCTTCCTTTCCAGTGTTGGAAGAACTCTTTCTGCAAGGATTTTAAGTGTTGAGAAACAGCCGCTTCTGCATACAACTGCATCTTGGAATTAACCGTCGTATAGATTTTTAAACCGTCTTTGTAAAGGTTGTATTGAGTGCCATCAGGCTTCTTATTTTCCTTGCACCACTTGTTCATTTGTTCGCGAAGAAATTCTCTAAAATAGGTTGCAGTTCCAGAGTTATGACTTTCTGCTCTGAAACGAGAAAGGTCAATTGGAAGAACTTTAAGTGAATCGTAGGCTTCCTTGGAAAGCTTGTCGTATTTCACCATTTGATACATAACAACATTACGTCTAACTAGAGAACGGTCGTAATTTCTAACCGGATTGAAATAGCTGGGTCCTTTGAGAATTCCAATTAAAACAGCCGCTTCTTGCACTTTTAGTGAATCGGCTGTAGTATCAAAAAATATCCGCGAAGCGCTTTTAACACCGAATGCATTATTGCCAAAATCGACGGTGTTGAGGTAAAGTGCTAGAATTTCTTCTTTGGTATAATTGCGTTCGAGTTTCGTTGCAATAATCCATTCTTTCACTTTTCTGAAAGCCACTTGAATTTTATTGAGGTCTTCACGTGGAAACATGTTTTTCGCGAGTTGCTGCGTCACCGTTGAGCCACCACCTGAGCCAGAGTTACCGCCAAGAACAGTTCTAACCAAAACACGAAATAATGCGCGTAAGTCAATTCCTGAGTGGTCGTAAAACCGAGCATCTTCGGTGGCTATCAGAGCATTTACGAGGTTTGGCGAGAGCTCACTGTAAACGACGTTACTTCGGTTTTCGATGTAAAATTTTCCAATGGTTTCCTGGTCGGATGAAATGATTTCAGAGGCCAAACTTGATCTCGGATTTGCAAGATCCTCAATAGTTGGCAGTGAGCCGAAAAGTCCAATTGAAGTGAGAAATACTAGAAGTATGATAAAAAGAACGGGCCCAAAAATGACCATCCAAACCCATTTCATCCAAGAAATGTTGGATAGTTTAGATGTCTTTTTCTTAGTTGAATCTGTTGTTTTATTGGCCATCGTAAATGGAATCGGGTAAAAATAGCAAATCAGCCGAAGGCAAAGGTCTTATTTTTTGTAAAAAACCTTGAAAAGACTAACAGTCTCGGCAACGGTATACAAAAGATAGAACCCAGCATAAAGGAGAACAAATTGAACTGCGTATTCCCTAAATGTTAATCCAACCGCAACAATGATAATAAGATGCAGAAACATCTTTAAACTCAGCAATCCCATGTAAGCAGTTACAAAACGAGTAGGTTTTCCCTCTACAGATTTCAATAGTAAGAAATGAATTAAGGAGCTAGAAATTGGGAAAAACAAGACTGCCCCTAACCAAAATACTGTAGGCAATGTAATAATCTGATTTGCTGAAAGGCCCCATCCCACTAAGAGACAAACCAACAACAGAACAAACATTAGAGTTAAATAAGGTTTCATTCTTCGGATTAGTTTTTTTGCGATTTGAAGAGCCAATACATAGCAATAGTAATTCCTATGACGGCTCCGGATAATGTAAACAGAGGCGTTTTGAATGAAAAATGAACATCAGCTTTGTGGCCTAACCATGTTAGAAAGCCTATTACAGCTGCCATTTGAAATCCTAGCGAGGCAAATTTGCCATACTCACTAAGCTGATTTTTCTTGTTGGATATTTTTTTCGGAGTTGGCTCCATGCTTTGAGAATTCCTTCACAATTCCGCCCATGCTGCATGCACCGGAAAAGTTTGCGCCTGGTTCAATGGCAAGCTTGTTTGTACTAATATCTCCTGAAAGTTTTGCAGTTGCTTTCAATGTAAGAAGTTCAGAAACAGTAACTTTTGCTTTAACTGTACCTGAAATGTCTGCATTTTGACAATTAATCTCTCCATCAACTAAACCACTTGGCCCAATAACCACTTTCCCTTTTGCAACAAGATTGCCTTTTAAGGTTCCATCGATACGAATGTTGCCATCGCAAACAACATCACCTGTTAAGTTTGTGCCAGACATAATTTGATTTGTACCAGAAATGCCTGATTCTGAAGATTTTGACTCTTTGGTGTTGAACATTAGCGCGAGTTTTCTATGAAGCTTCAAAGATAGTAAGAAATACGTCCTAGCAAATTAAACCAAGACCGTTTATCATTCAGTCCTAAATGTTATTGGATAACACAGGTATGCTTTCGGTATTAAACAATACTATCTATTCGTAAACGCGTTTGTAGAAGTCTACGTATTCCGAAACGTTGGCTTCTTTCATCAACATAGTGTAATTGGCCGCTGTGATGATGAATGTTTCGATAATTTGCATATCCATGTCAAGGAAAACTTCGTCATCGTCATTTATCAATGAAACATAATCCATCCCTTCTTTTCGATTTTCAAATTGTTGAATAGCGATAACTTGATAATTGGTTCCAAGGATGCGACTTGAAATATCTAAGCCTTTTAATGAGAAGAATTTTGTGTTGAAATTGCTCAATTTAATTTTTAAGTCGTTTAAGTTCAATGTCTTGTTTTCAACTAAAACGACGTAATAATGCACTGTATCGGCTTTATAAATAAACGTTGGCTTGGCAGGACCTATTTCTTTTGGACCAATTCCCTGCACGCGATCAAGGCTTTTGAGCAATTGCTCCGCTTTAACTTTAACGGTATCCGTTGAATATGTAGCAATAACGTTTTGCAAACTTTCTCTAAATGCAGTTACATCACGCATATTGCCAATAATTAAGGCTTTTAAAAGGGCAAATCTTGCCGACAGTTCATTTCGTTCATATTTAGTCTCAGCAATTTTGCAGTTAGCTAATGCTTGATCAAATTGCCTAGCCTTGTACAATCGGTATGTTTCTGCGTAAAACTTGTTTGCGGCATCTTGACTAAGGTTCTCCTTTTTGAACGATTCTGGATCGCTTATAAGCAACGCATAATCAGAATCAGGATACTTGGATAGAATTAAACTTTTGTATTTCTCGGCTTTTGGCGCATCTGGTAGCACTAAGTAAATTCTATATAGCTGATAAAATATAGTTGATTCGTTTTTTGAGTTTGGGTACTTCTGAAGAAACTCTTCATACGTTTCGGCTGCGGCAAGATTGTCTTTCAGGCGCTCTTTATAGATGAGTCCAATATCATAAAAAGCCTCCATGACAGAGTCGGCGAAAGCTTGTTTTTGCTCATCATCTTTTGGCAAATTGGCCATTAAACGCTTTCTAGCTGCCGCGATGCTGTCTTCGCGTGTCATCACAATTGGTTTGCCAGTAGGATCTAGTTTGGTTGAGTCAATTTTTTCTTCCAACTGAGGCAAAATTGTCTCCTTGTTTTTCCTACGCCAGTTGTCTTCTAATTTGCGATCGCCCCAAATTTTGCGGAATTCGGAAAACCCAAATCCCTTCGTACTTGGATTGTAGAAATACCATAGTCCGTTTCCAGCCCCAACTTGCTGACCACCCTGCGTTCCTTGATTTCCTGCGCCGCTTGTATTAGCAATAATTAAATCTAAAGTTTCTTTTTCCTTTTGCTTTTTTATGGCCTCTTCTTCTTTTGCAATAAGCGCCATTACTGCTTTGTCGAGTTCTTCGGGACTTAACCTAGACATTCTTAACAAACTGTCGTAACGCTCAATAATTAAGTACCGTGCAATCAATTCGTCCAAGCTTTTCTTCTTGATTTCGATGAGTTTGTAGTTTGGATAATCCTTATTCAAACTAGTGATAGCACTATCGTAATAGGCAGCTGAAGGTCGATACTCACGGTTCTTGAAGAAAATTTCGGCAATCGCTAAATGCGACATTCCTTTTTGATTCGTATTAGTTGTGCTAACTCGAACGGATGTCTTGTATTGATCAATAGCTTTGTCTTCGAAGCCCTCTTTTTGTTCCAGTTCACCTAAAACGTAATGGATTTGATCGCTGAATTCGAAATTTTTAGGGTCGTTTAACATGCGAGTTAATAACTCACGTACCTCGCGACTATTTTTGTTTTCTGAATCGAAGCAACGCGCCTTATTAATTTGAGCATAAAACGCCATTTCGTATGAAGGATTGCTCTTTAAAACTTCATCATAGGAGTTAGAAGCCTCCATAAGCTTTCCTTCTTTTTGGTATAACTGACCTTGAATGAATAACAATCTCGTGCGACGCTTCTTTTTCTTTGTCGCCTTTACCGCTTTTTGAACAGTCTCTAATGCCTCTGTGTATTTGTTTTGCTTTAAATAATAATCGAGCAATGCCGAATAAACAGCGCCCTCTACATTCTTAGGTAAAGTTTTATCATTTAGCGAACGGTCTAAGGCCAAGCGGGCATCAGAATACATTCCTAATTCTGAATAAGTGCGACAGAGCCAAATATTGGCTAAATGTTGGATTGGGTCTTTTTTGTTGTTCTTAACTGGGTTTCGCGCTACATAGGCAAACATTTCAAGCGAAGCATAATAATCACGCTTGTAAAACATCGATTTTCCAATAAGCAAATAGCTATCGTCGATATAATTACAATATTCTTTGCCACGAATCATCATTGAGTGGCGACTAATCACCACCGATGCTTTCTTTATTGCCTTGTCGGTTAAAGGGATAACGGTTTTAGAATCCTCTAGGGTACCAGTTTGGAAAACAGGAATTATTTTGTAATAATTATCGATATGAGCCGTTCTCAACATCAATTCAACCTCTTTATTGGTTTCGTTTCCATTGAAATAACCATTAAAGCGTGAGGTGATGTTATGAAAAGTTCGGTTGGCCCATTTATTCTTTTTTGTAGAACAAGATGCCAATACCGCTAGCACCAATAAGGATGTTAGGGTAATTGCTGATATTCTAATGTTGGCGATTTTATTCAAAAACTTTTAGGTTAGCTTGGGCAAGGATAACTGAAGGAATGCAAAATTATTTTATTTCTTGGATTTTATTCCCTTAATTAACATAGGTTACTCACATTGAATTATTGCTTTACTTTTTTTATATCGATAAATTCTTCCATTCAAGGTAAACGATTTTTAAGAACTTAGCAGCCACATGGAAGCAAAGCCTGAGAAACGAGGTAAAACATTTGTAAAAAAGCTAAGACATAAGTATCGCTTGGTTGTCATGAACGACGAAACCTTCGAGGAGCGCTATTCTCTTCGTCTTTCGCAGCTAAACCTATTTACCGTATTCGGTTTACTTGTTATTGGATTAATTATATTTACAACATTTGTTATTGCTTTTTCTCCTTTACGCGAATATATTCCAGGCTATTCCGGAGATGTGAAAACACGGCGAAATCTAATAACTCTCGCTGCTCAAATAGATTCGCTCGAAAAGAATGCACGTCAGAAAGATTTAATGGTTAACAACATCAAAAGTGTAATTGATGGAACTGTTGGTCAAAAGCAGGATTCTATTAGCACTAGATCTAAGCCCGATTTAAATTCGGTAAAGCTTACGCCTTCGGCAGATGAGTCTCGTTTTAGAAGCGAGATTGAAGAGCAAGACAAGTACAACCTAAACGAAACGGTAGGCAATACAAGATTTTCGGAAATTTCTAGCTATTACTTCTTTACTCCTATGAAAGGAAAAGTGACTACAACGTTTAATCCTGGTGAACGCCATTTCGGTGTTGATGTAGTAGCTCCTAAAAACGAGGCTGTAAAATCGACGCTAGATGGAACCGTAGTTTTTGCAGGATGGACGAGTGAAACAGGACACGTTATTCAGGTTCAGCACAGTAATAATCTTGTTTCGATTTATAAGCACAATTCGGTTTTACTCAAAAAAGAAGGCCAACAAGTGAAAGCCGGCGAAGCAATAGCAATTACTGGTAATTCTGGTGAATTAAGTACTTCTCCTCACCTGCATTTTGAAATTTGGTTCGATGGAAAACCCATCGATCCGCAAGAACATATGGTATTTTAATAGTTCCAACATTTTCTTTCAAATTATGAAAAAGGAAACAATCAAAATACTCAAGAAAAACACACGCGATAAGCTTGGTCCAATTCCACCTCAAAAAGTAGAGCCTACAAAAAAGCAGTACACACGAAAAAAGAAGCATCCTGAAAAGGAATAATAGCAAAAGCATATTTTTATTAGTCCAATTTTACTTAGGGTTCAATAAAAAGTCAGAAACACGTCAGATGCGAGACAAGAGGATTTTTTGACGTACAAATAGTACTTCAAAATACTCTTAACGAAGCAGATGGCATGTTGCTGGCTAAGCCAAATTCCAGAAAAGAGTAAAAAAATAAATTGTGATGCATGCAATTTGATCAATTTCGTCAAATAATGCACACCAAATCAAAAATTAAACATTATAACATTCACACAATCAAAAATTTAGGTGTTTTTATTGAACCCTACTTAACGAAACAACTGTTACATCGGAATAAAAAGATTACATTTTGGATAAACTTTTAAACGGTCTTGCAATAAGCTGCCAAGAATAGTACCATCAAATCGCGAGTTTACCCTATTCAACTTCTTCTTTTGCCTTGTACACGTAAGAAATCAGGGCTTTTTGAAAAAGGGCTACTTCGTAGGATAAATCAAGGCTTAGAGCCAAATACTTTGGTTTTCAACATACTACGTTTAACAAGATTAATTAGTATTGGCTGAGAAGCCCGTCATTATTGACCAGCTTTGAAAAAATAGTCAAAACCAACTTTGTTTTTGGCTAGAAAAATTTGTGACGATGGTGGAATGCTACTTATGCTTCCTTCGTTTTTTTGAAAACACACTCAAAAAAGCGTTCTTTTTACCAATACTTATCTTGCTTCTAACGGGAGCATCTCTTCAGGGGCAAGAGATATGCGATAATGGAATTGACGATGATGGCGATAATCTTGTAGATGTATTTGATCCTGACTGCCCTTGCGACAATCAAACCCTACTTTGTACACCATCATGCGAATTTGTGAGTCCGGGTGGACCATTAAATTTTAGCACCCAATGGTCTAGCGCTGATACTATTCCAGTCTATCAAAGTCCGCTTGTTGCCGATATCGATAACGATGGAGTTCCTGAAGTCATCATGATGTCGAGCCGAAGTCTTTCACTTGCAGAGCCCCGGCGAGCTAGAGATATTCTAATCATAAGCGGCGCAACAGGTGCAACAGAATTAAGAATTACTACACCTTTTATGGCTTGGGTAGGACCAACTCCTGTTGCTATAGCTGACACAGATAATGACGGATTTGGAGAAATCTTCATTGCTTCTGTAGATCATACCGACAATCCTGCAACAGACAGAAGCTATCTTTATTGCTACGAGCATACAGGTGTATTAAAGTGGAAATCGAATGTTCCTTATGGTTACACTACTTCCTCTCGTTTTGGGAGTTCCATTGGAATTGCCGATTTCAATAGTGACGGCGTTGCAGAAGTGTATATCTACAACCAGATATTCAATGCCGAAACAGGTATTAAACTCGCCGAAGGTGGAAGTGCAAATGGTCAGGGTGTGATGACGCGCCAAGGGTTTGGCGATGTGGCAAATCCAGTAGCTGCAGATTTAACCTCCGATCCAGGTCTTGAACTTGCCGCTGGTAGAACGG
>Ga0209284_10006716_pt1 | contig 10876 bp, 8 predicted proteins | sample FRY03_FD_187211 | JGI IMG/M metagenome (GOLD analysis project Ga0209284, IMG submission 187211) | Freshwater microbial communities from Lake Fryxell liftoff mats and glacier meltwater in Antarctica - FRY-03 (SPAdes) (version 2) | ecosystem: Environmental > Aquatic > Freshwater > Ice > Glacier... | reverse complement strand
GACTGTAACTGTGGTTGATACCGGCCAAGAAACGATGACCGGTGGACGCGTAAAACGTATTGAGCCCTATGTCGACAATGAGCCGTGTCTGGTCACTTACGGTGATGGTTTGGCCGATGTAGACATAGATGCGTTGCTGACATTTCATCGCCAGCATGGACGACTTGCCACCATGACGACAGTGCGACCGCTTACTCGTTTTGGCGTAGTCGACTTAGCCGAGGACGGAACGGTCAAACGATTTAGGGAAAAACCCCAAACTGATGAATGTGTGAACGGCGGTTTTTTTGTGTTCGAACCAAAAGTTCTTCGTGATTACATTGGAGCCGATAGCGTCTTAGAACAAGAGCCCCTAGAAGCACTGGCCCGAGACGGCGAGCTCATGGCGTACCGCCACGAAGGGTTTTGGCAGCCTATGGATACCTATCGTGAGTTCACAATGCTTAACGACATGTGGGATGCCAACGAAGCGCCCTGGAAGGTTTGGTAGGAATGCGAGCGTTAGTTACTGGGGCGACCGGCATGGTTGGGTCGTGGCTAACCCGGCGGCTGGTTGAAGATGGCCACTACGTAGTGGCGCTTATTCTCGACGCGGATCCCCAATCTGAACTGCTGCGTAGCGGAACGCTTAACCGCACCAGCGTCGTTAACGGTGCATTAGAAGATTTTTCAGCAGTCGAGCGCGCGATAACCGCACACGAAATCGATACTGTCTTTCATCTTGGGGCGCAAACTATTGTGAGCACGGCCCATCGCGCTCCTCTGGCAACGCTCGAAACGAACATACGCGGTACTTGGAATGTTCTTGAAGTATGTCGCTTGCATCAAGATCTAGTGAAACGCACGGTTATTGCATCAAGCGATAAAGCCTACGGGGAACAATCAGTGTTGCCCTACACTGAAGAAACTGCCCTAAACGGTCGCCAGCCTTACGAAGTGTCTAAGTCGTGCGCTGACCTCATTTCTCGTTCCTACGCCGAAACTTACGGCTTGGCCATTGGTATTGCTCGTTGCGGAAATATTTACGGCGGTGGCGATCTCAATTGGTCGCGAATCGTCCCCGGCACAATTCGGGCACTGCTTCACCGAGAACAGCCAGTTTTGCGTAGTGACGGAACCTTCCTGCGCGATTATCTACATGTTGATGACGTAGTCGACGCCTACCTTGCGCTTGCTGACGGCTTAGAAAATTCTGAGTTTTACGGAGCCGGATTTAATTTTAGTAACGAACAACCTCTGACCGTGCGAGCGATTTACGACGCAGTGTGCGTAGCCGCGGGGGCCGACGGAACTGAACCAATTGTGCTCAACTCGGCCGTGGGAGAGATTCACGACCAGTACTTGAGTGCCAAACGGGCTCGCCGCGATTTGGCTTGGATCCCGAAAATAGACCTGGCCGCGGGGCTGGAACGGACAGTCGCATGGTACGCCGACTTGTTTGATAGCACTACCGAAGTCGCGTGAGCGACGCCGCCGCTCTACGCGCCCAGATTCTCGAACTCGTTGGGCGCTATCACGAAGCCGCTTTCGCGAGCGGATCGTTTGTTCCTGGAGTAAGCACCGTACCGGTATCCGGAAAAGTATTCGACGCCAGTGAAATTGAATTACTAGTTGATTCGTCACTTGATTTTTGGCTAACGGCTGGCCGCTACGCAGAAACTTTTGAGGAGAAGTTTGCCGCCACGTTTCCCGTCAAGAAAGCTTTACTGTGCAATTCGGGATCATCAGCCAATCTGCTCGCAGTTAGTGCTCTTACCTCGCCTCGCCTTGGGGATCGAGCGCTACGCGATGGGGACGAGGTCATTACCGCCGCAGCCGGCTTCCCCACTACGGTCAACCCGCTTATCCAGAACCGTCTGGTGCCAGTATTCGTAGATGTTCAACTCGGCACTTACGGTCCATCGGTTGAACAAGTCGTGGAAGCAATTGGACCGCGAACTCGCGCCATTGTTCTAGCGCACACACTTGGTAATCCTTACGACGCCGCGGCGTTGCGCAAAATTGCCGACGAACGCGACCTTTGGTTAATCGAAGATAACTGCGATGCCCTCGGATCTGAACTCGACAACCAGCGCACGGGAACATTCGGTCATCTTGCCACCAGTAGTTTTTATCCCGCCCATCAAATAACTATGGGCGAAGGCGGTTGCGTCATAACCGACCTACCGGTGGTAGCAAAGATCGCAGAGTCGTTTCGAGACTGGGGACGCGATTGTTGGTGTGCACCCGGAAAAGAAAATACTTGCGGTAAGCGCTTTGATTGGCAGTTCGGGCGTCTACCGTACGGCTACGACCACAAGTACACCTATTCACATATTGGCTACAACCTAAAAGCAACCGACATGCAGGCCGCAGTCGGAGTGGCGCAGCTCGACAAACTCGATGGCTTCGTTGCGGCTCGGCGCGATAATTGGCGCTACCTGGCTGCGGGACTGGCCGATCTTGAGGAATTCTTCGTGCTTCCTGAAGCCGCGCCGCGCAGTAATCCAAGTTGGTTTGGATTCGCGTTAACCGTGCGTCCCGAAGCGCCGTTTGGTCGTCATGAACTAGTAAAGCACTTAGAAGAAAGAAAGATTGGCACTCGCGAACTCTTCGCGGGCAATTTGATCCGCCAGCCGGCCTACCTAGACATTCCTCATCGCGTCGTTGGCGACTTAAGCGTTTCCGACATGGTTATGGAATCGACTTTTTGGGTGGGCGTCTACCCCGGACTGTCTACCGAGATGCTTGACTACATAATCACAACCATTCGAGATTTCGTAGGCACTTGAATAGACCATGAAGCGGTATTGACGGGCAAAAATCTCGTAGCGGCTTGCCCGATACGATTCGATTGTGCCCACCGCTCTGCCCAACCTCGCCGACCTGCTCAATGTGGACGCGTTTGAGGCCATCGCCGCGGCTCGGCTCAAACCAGAGGCCTACGACTACTACCGCAGCGGGTCAGATGACGAACTCACTCTGGCCGAAAATGTCGCGGCGTGGCAACGATTGTGGCTCGCGCCACGAGTTTTAGTTGATGTAAGCACGCGCGATTCGAGTATTGAGTTGTTTGATACAAAAATCGCCGCGCCCCTGCTCGTAGCACCCACGGCGATGCACCGCATGGCCGACCCTGACGGTGAAATGGCCACCGCCCGGGGCGCGGGCGTGAGCGGAGTGCCAATGGTTTTGTCAAGCTTGTCGACCGTAACTATTGAAGAAGTAGCGGCGGTGGCTACTAGCCCACTCGTTATGCAGATTTATGTATCTCAAGATCGCGATTTCACTCACGATCTCGCTAAACGAGCCGAAGCCGCCGGTTGCGTGGCGTTGATGGTTACGCTCGACACTCCGGTGTGGGGAACGCGCGAACGCGATATTCATAACAGTTTTCGCGTACCTCTGGGGCTGAAAATGGCCAATCTCGAACGCGACGGTCAGCCCACTGGACACCCCACTGGACATCAGGGTCGCGGTCTAGGCGAAGCGCTGAGTTGGGTTACCGATTCCGCACTTACTTGGCCTGATCTCGACGCGTTAGTGCGCGCGGTAAACATTCCGGTGTGGGTGAAAGGGGTGTTGCGGGGCGACGATGCAACTCGCGCCATTGATTACGGTGCTACCGGAGTCGTAGTTAGTAATCACGGTGGTCGCCAACTCGACGGCGCGCGGGCGACCGCATCAGCGCTGCCCGAAGTGGTAGCCGCGGTTAACGGCCGAGTGCCGGTAGTGGTTGACGGTGGTATCCGGCGCGGCACCGACATATTGCGCGCCCTCGCGCTCGGTGCCACCGCGGTACAAGTGGGGCGACCGGTGCTGTGGGGTCTGGCCACCGCAGGCGATGCCGGCGTGGCCCGCGTTCTGGAATTGCTGATTGGAGGATTTCAGACCGCAATGGCCCTCGCCGGCTGCGCGACGGTGGCCGAGATCACGAGCGATTTGATCGCGACCAATTAGCAGCACCGCTCGCCAGAACCCGTCTAAAACCGTTATTTTACACTGATTTAAATACGACCAAAATGGTCGAAATAAAATACGACCTTTTAACTTGTATTTAGAGCGCCAACTTAGTAGTTTGCGGTTCGTGAATTACTCCTCCCCACCGCCGCGGCCGTCATGGCGATAAATATTGAATCGCTAAAAACTCAGCCCCTCGACCTCGAGGTTGCGGCCGAACTCGATCGGTTTGAAGAAGGCGTCTTGAAATACTTGGCCGGCGAAATCGACGACGACGCGTTTCGAGTATTCCGACTCAGCCAGGGGATCTACGGACAGCGCCAAGGTGGTTACAACCAGATGGTGCGAGTGCGAGTGCCCCACGGAAAAATCGAAGCCGATCATCTAGAAATGATTGCCTATGTAGTTGATAATTATTCGCGTGGCTGGGCCCACTTCACCACCCGCCAGAATTTTCAGTTTCATTTTGTTCAGTTACAAAAAGTTAGCGAGGTGCTGCGATTGCTAGCCTCGGTTGGTTTAACTAGTCGAGAGGCGTGCGGCGATACCGTGCGCAATGTTGCCGGCTGCCATCTCGCCGGCGCGTGCCCGTTCGAAGTGCTTGACATCACTGCGTGGGCGCAAGCCACCAACGACTGGTTCTTACGTAACCCGATCAATCAGCGCATGCCGCGTAAATTTAAAATTAATTTTTCGGGGTGCGCCACTGATTGCGGACAAGCCATGTTTAACGATGTTGGTGTAATCGCGGTAAACCAACCGCGGCCTGACGGCACTCTCGAAGCAGGATTTCGCGTCTTCATTGCCGGCGGTCTCGGAGCCAATCCCCACCCCGCGCAGGCGCTGGAAGAATTCACCCCCCGCTCTGAATTACTCGCGACTATCGAAGCCACGCTGCGAGTTTTTGATCACCACGGAAATCGTGACAACAAAATTCGGGCGCGCATGAAGTGGTTGGTCGACACTATGGGTATCGACGAGTTGCGCGAACGCGTTATGAAAGAGCGCCGCTTTCTTATTGCCTCGGCCACCTACCCCGGTGGAGTGCCCGAGATCGTGGCTGCACTGGGCGATGCGCCGGCGGGAGCAGGAAGCGAAATAACCGGTGCGCCCGGCATGGCGGTTTCGATCAACGGGGCTAAGGGTTTTGCGGCTTGGGATCTGGTCAACGTGGTGCGGGGACGCGCCAACGGCAAAGTGAGTGCCTACGCGCACGCTCGTCTCGGCGATATCACGTCCGATCAAATGCGCGGAGTGGCGGCGCTCCAACGAGAGTTTGCCGTTGAGCTGCGAGTGACAAACCGACAAAACATCGTGATTCGAGAACTCACCGAGGACCAACTGCCGGCTCTTCACGAACGGTTGATCGAGCTCGACATGGCTACTCCCGGTGCCGAACTGGCGCGCGATGTGGTGTCGTGCCCCGGCGCCGACACCTGCAATTTGGCGGTTACTCAATCGCGCGGGTTAGCCGTCGATATTGACCGCGCGCTCGAAGAAGCTGGTCTCGCCGAAATCAACGGGGTGCGTATTAATATTTCTGGTTGCACTAACAGTTGCGGACAACACCACACTGCCGATATCGGATTTTTTGGGCTCGAACGCCGGGCTCACGACAAAACTGCACCGGGCTACCAAATGCTTTTGGGCGGTCATGTAGGCGCGATGGAGATCGCGTTCGGTGAAAAGGCCACGAAACTTCCGGCCAAGACTGCCGCGGCGGCGGTAGTGCGCGTCGTAGGCACTTACGCGAGCGAGCGCACCGCGGGCGAACCTTTTCAAGACTGGCTGGCGCGCGCGGGTGGCGCCGGTGCGGTCGGCAAAACGCTGCACGACCTCGACGAGTTTCCCAGCCCAAGTGAACGGCCCGACTTTTATATCGACTTCGACGAAACCAGTCCCTACGTAAAGATGGTGGGCGAAAGCGAGTGCGCAACATGACCGCGCTCGCGCCAAATGTCGATGAGTTGCGAGCGATAAACGACGACCTCGAAACCCGTCCCGCTACTGCGGCCATTGAGTGGGCCAACGAAAAGTTTGGAACCAGTCTGGTTTTAGCGGCTTCGTTCCAAAACTGCGTGCTGATTGATTTGGCTGCGCAAGTAGCCCCCGGCATTGAGGTGGTGTTTCTCGATACTCAGTATCACTTCGCCGAGACGCTGTGGTATGTCGAACAAGTGCGGAAGCGCTACGACCTCAACTTGCGCACGATGACACCGGAAGTTCCTCGCGACGACCGCTGGCTAGTAGACCTCAACGCCTGCTGCCGAGTGCGCAAGGTTGAACCGATGGCCCGCGCGCTTGAAGGCAAGGCAGCTTGGATCACCGGTCTGCAGCGAGTTGATGCCGAATCGCGGGCCAACGTACCGATGGTCCACTACGACCTAGTGCGCAACATGGTGAAAGTTAATCCCATCGCTCGTTGGTCAGAAACCGATGTCGCCAACTACATCGTCGAACACGATTTGCCGGTGCATCCGCTAGCCGACAAGGGGTATCAGTCGATCGGATGCTGGCCTTGCACGCGCCTGTCTGATTCAGAAGACGATTCGCGCGCTGGACGCTGGGCCGGTTCGGACAAACAGGAGTGTGGCCTCCACGTCTAGGCCGAGCTAGCGACGGTCGGGCCGTCTGATCACAGCTCAAAGTGAAGCTCAGGCGGGTAGTCATGCCGATCAGCTCGCCGCGCGGAACTCCTTGTAACGTTCTTCGAGACGAGATGCATCGGGACGCAGGGATCGTTTCTCCGGAACTACGCGTAAGGGTTTTTTGTGTAACTCCTGTAATCCGTAGCGGAGCATGGGGCCATCACGTTCTTTGAGGATGTCGGCGCGGATTTCGACTATCCCGGTGTCGCTACGATCGGGACGAATCCCGAGAATATTGCTGTCAAATGCGGCGTGGTGAATCTTGCACAAAGCCATTCCGTTGGGCACGATCGGGTCTCCCCGTTTATGCCCGTCGGGAAGTATGTGAGCGGCATCAAGTAAAGCGCGGTGTTTAATTGAACACACCGCGCAACTCTCTTGATAGGCGGCCAGCACCTTAAAACTAAACTTTGATTGATGAAGCCTTGTCATCGCCATTCTGGTTACATAACTACGACGAGCGTCGTCAACTACATCGGGACGCAAACCCGGGCGCAGGGCTTTAACATCTTCACACGCCACAGTAAAAGTAAGAGTTCCAGGGTCATCATTCACAATCACCATCGGCCATAGTGTTTGGTATTGTCCGGCTTCTACCGCACGAAAATAAATAATTGGTCGGCCTTGTTCAAAACAGCGGCGGAGACCGACATTGTCGGAATGGTTAGGGTCGCGCTGGAAGTAACGGTAATGAAGCAGACCGTCGGGACCAGCGTCGTCGCCATAGGGATCTTTAATGCCAGTACGAATTGAGATCGGAAGTTCCATGGCCGCGGGCTTCCAAATTCCGCGCATGCTCACCAACCCAACTCGTTGACCGTCAAATTCGAAACCGGATTGGAGTTCGGCGTAGGGCAGGATTTCGCCGTGGCGTTCTACTAACTGCTCAAGGAAATAAAATGCCGCTTCTCGTTGCAGCCAGTCTTTATCTAACCCCGTCACACTGCCCATTGTGGTCGAAGAGCTATGGGTCGCGCCCACCTATCCCATCCGAACCGCAGCGTCTAGGCCGAGCTAGCTCTCTAACGAATAGCGGTAATCCGACCTAGCCTCTCAATGTGGGTCAGATAAACAAAATCCAGGGTCGGTTACTCCGTCTCACCGCTCGGGATCGCGTCTTGGTCGTAATGACGGCAATGGCCATAGCGGGAACGATCTCGGGCTGGTTCATGCCGTGGCAACACGCCGTCTTGATTTCCTGGATTACGGGCGCAATCATTTTTCTTATTTGGGTGTGGGGAACCATCGCCAATTTCGATGCCCAGCAGACCAAACAGTTCGCGCTCATCGAAGACAGTAGCCGCGCGTCGGCCGAAGTTCTGCTCATTGTGGCATGCACGGCGAGCCTATTCGGAGTGGCTTTTGAATTAGCCAAGGCCAGCCAAAGCTCGGGCGGTGAGCGCATTGCGCAAACCGCGATGGCGGCGCTAACGCTTGCTATCTCGTGGACGGTAGTGCACAGCGTGTTCACTTTGCGCTACGCCCACGAGTACTACACCGATCCAATTGGGGGGATTAATTTTAAAAATTCTATCCCGCCCGACTTTCAAGATTTTGCCTACGTAGCGTTTACGGTCGGAATGACCTTTCAGGTATCGGATACCGACATCACTTCTCCGACTATCCGGCGCACGATTATTCGTCACGCAATTCTGGCTTACGTATTTGGCGCGGTTATTTTGGCGGTTATGGTCAACGTGGGCGCGGCACTACTTCAAGGCTGACTCGGGGACGTAGGCGGAGAAGGATTCGTCCCCACCCTCGTCCGGGGGAACACTCCTCAGCGGCGTCGCGATCGAGCGCGCTGTTCGATGGCCGCGGCATAGGCCTCTTCGAATCGTGGCACCAGGCCGGACCACGAGAGGTGCTCGCGCGCGTGGGCGAGCGCGTTCGTCCCGCGCGCGCAACTCGTCGGGCTGGTTGACCGCCTCGACCAACGCGTCGGCGAACGCGTCGACGTCGTCGGGGGCCACGAGCCAGCCCGTGGGGTGCGCCGGGTCGAGGTTGATCATCGACGGGAAGCCTCCGCTTCGGGTGGCGATCACCGGCAGGCCCACGGCCATCGCCTCAAGCGGCGCCTGGGGATAGGAGTCGTTGACCGAGGCCATGACGAGTGCGTCGCAGGCTGCGAGCGCGTGCGGCAGATCGTCGTGACCGCGCCAGCCGGCGAAGAAGATGCCGTCGGCCCCGACCTCGGCGGCCACCGTAACCGGATGCTCGTCCTCCCACTCGCCGGGAAAGCCGCCCCACACCACCAGCGATGCCGGTTGCTCGAAGCGGGCGCGGGCACGGGCGAACGCTCGGACCAGCAGGGGCATCCGCTTCCACGCAGTGAACCGTCCGACGTAGACCAGCACCGTCGCGTCGCCGTCGGGCCCGAGAAGACGGTCGAGGTCGGCGTCGCGGTAGGCGACCGTCCCGGGCGCGCCGCCCTCGCGCCAGCCGCGCGGGTCCTCGACGAGCCAGCGTCGGAAGCTCGCTCGCCGTTCCGCCAGTGTCATCGTTCGAGGCTGAAAGCGGTCGATGTCGACGCCGTTGGGGATCGCCGAGATCCGCTCGGGCTCGACGCCGAACATCTCGATTGCGGTTGCCCGGTCGAGTGGCGACACGACAACCAGGTGGTCCGCCGCGGCGGCCTGGGCGCGCAAGCGCGCCGTCCAGAACTCTCCGTGTCGCCATTGCTCCCAGCGCGTGGTTCGGGCAAGCTCCGTCTGCGGACCTTCAAGCCTGGGGGGCCAGCCGCGCGCATCGGCCATCACCTCGGGCATCACCTCGGGCATGTCGGCCAACGTCGTGCCGAGCACCGTGGCCACCGCGGCACGTTCCTCGACCGCCTCGACAAACTGGATCTCCGTCCCGTGGAGGTGCGCGACCACCGGGACGTTCGGCCATCGGCGGCCGACCGCGTCGTGCTGCGGGGTCAGATGGTGAAGGTGCAGGACGTCGGCCGTAGCGGCGCCGGCAGCATCGAAGGGCGTTTCCCACACCGATGAGAGATGGTCGGCGAGCGCCGGATCGACCGACGACAGCACGGCGTCGGGTGCGTCGACCCGGTCCTCGAAGGATGGTTGCATCGGCACGGGCGCGGCGATCGCACTGCCGCCCGCTCGGAACGCGTTGAGCGCGTCGGTGTAGTCGACGTCGTGCACATCGGCACTGGCGAAGAACGTCGGCGCGTGAGTCTCCGCGCCGGGGAGACCAAGGGACCCGCAGACGATGGGCACCTCCCAGCCGGACTTCGCCAGAGACCGAGAGAGATAGCGGGTGACGTACGCCGAGCCGCCGCGCGGGAAGAAGAGCAACCCCATGACGACGCGTGCCCTGACCATGCGTCAGCATATTACGGCTCGACTCTCGGGTAGCTCGCGATGCTCTGACCGGCGGAAACGCCGGTGGAAATGCTGGTGGAGGTGATGGGACTTGAACCCACGACTTCTACGTTGCGAACGTAGCGCTCTACCGGGCTGAGCTACACCCCCCAAGAGAGTTAGCGTACCAAAGGAACCCCTTAGCGGCGGCGGGTGGAGTCGATAATGATGGCGTCGGCAATGGCCGCAGCGGCGCGGCGTTCGCCGCCGGAATATTCAACTGCGCACCCATCGGTAAAATCAGGATCGGCACAAAGATGAATCCCATCAAAAAATAGCCGCACCCAGACCACGCGAGTGGGTTTTTCGTGCAAAGTTCCGTCGGTGCAGCCCACTTCATTTACCGGCGAACACGGCATAAACAACTGATAAATGCCGGCGTCATTACGAAGAAAGCGACCCGCATCGGCGACCGTTACCAAGTTGGGATGCTTGGCGGCAATAGTTCGGTAACGGGCGGCAACGGGAGATTCGAGATCAGTATCTACCAAAGGAATCGGCGGCACCAGAATCACCGGAATGCCTTTACGCGTGAAACGACGCGTCATGCGATTAGCGGCGACAGTAAATTTATTTAACAAAGTGTCGTAGCACTCTCCGGTGCAGTCCGCCAATGCACCTGACCCGCCAGTGCAGGGGGAGATTTTTACGGGAAGCGCAAAAATCACGGCCACAGCTGACGATCCTTTGACGAGGCCCTTGGAATCGCCTCGCACTTGAGGTAGAAAGTCGCACAGCCCCGCACCGGCCACCGTCGCCGATACGTATGTCCCGCCGTTGGCAACGACTATCTTTTCGAGACATTCGGTTACTTCGCCCGCGATGGAGTTGCCGTAAAGAAAGACTCGCGTCTTCTTCAAACTAAGTGGACTAGCCGGCGGCGCGTCACAACGGGGAGCAATCGAATATTCCTTGGTGGCT
>Ga0209284_10006714_pt1 | contig 10877 bp, 13 predicted proteins | sample FRY03_FD_187211 | JGI IMG/M metagenome (GOLD analysis project Ga0209284, IMG submission 187211) | Freshwater microbial communities from Lake Fryxell liftoff mats and glacier meltwater in Antarctica - FRY-03 (SPAdes) (version 2) | ecosystem: Environmental > Aquatic > Freshwater > Ice > Glacier... | reverse complement strand
ATATTGAAGTAATCCATCAACTCTGATGGGAAAAATTGTTGCAGTAATTGGAGGCTTATAGGTTCGATATCTTTTTTATTGTAAAGTTAGCATTTCATGCCGTCTCCCCAACTTTTAATCCTGACCCCGAATTCCTACTCATTGATTTTATCAAATAGTATGGGAGAAGTCTTTATCAACGAAACACGAATCGTCCAATCAGGAAAGATGGAATTAAACTTAAGGCATCTTGCTTCCGGAATATATTTTCTCGAACTTAGTGATCAAAATAACAATCTTATTAAGAAAAGAATTTTGAAAATTTAATTTTTCGAATTCGAAACTTCATTTCAGAATCTTCAAATTGAAATATTTTCAAATTAATAAACCTCCACCATGTTTCTCATGATGTCATCCATGGTTTCACGTTGTCGGATGAGATGGTATTTGCCGTCCATCACCAACACTTCGGCAGGGCGCAACCGTGAGTTGTAATTATTACTCATGGTGAATCCGTAAGCACCGGCATTCATCAATGCTAATGTATCGCCTTCGCGCACTTCATTCAATTTTCTATCGATGGCGAAGGTGTCGGTTTCGCAGATGTAACCTACCACCGAATAAATGCGCGGTGTTCCTGTTGGATTACTAATGTTGAGGATGTGATGATAGGCATCGTAAAACATGGGACGTATCAAATGATTTTGTCCCGAATTTACACCGGCAAAAACAGTAGCGGTAGTTTGTTTAATCACATTCACATTCACCAATAAAATTCCGGCTTCACTCACTAAAAACTTTCCGGGTTCGAACCAAAGTTCCAATTCCTTTCCGTACTCTTTACAGAAAGCATGAAAGCGATCGGTGATTACTTTTCCCAATTCTTCAACATCCGTAGTCACATCATCTTCTTTATACGCCACTTTAAATCCACTGCCGAAATCCAGGAATTCAAGATCCGGAAAACTAACGGCTGCGTCGAAGAGAAGATCTGCGGCACGCACAAATACTCCAGAGTCGAGGATATCACTACCGGTATGCATGTGCAAACCATTCACTACAATTTTTTCTTTCTCGATGATGCGCAAAACATGGCGCATCTGATGAATCGAAATACCAAACTTCGAATCGATATGTCCGGTTTGAATATGCGAAGTACCACCAGCAACAATATGCGGATTAATACGAATACAGCACGGCACCGAATTTCCGTATTTGTGTCCGAACTGTTCTAGCAGAGAGATGTTATCAATGTTCACTTGCACTCCCAATTCTACAGCAGCGACAAGTTCATCAAACGCTACCGAATTCGGTGTAAATAAAATTTCGGAAGGTTCAAATCCTGCCATCAATCCCAGTTGCACCTCTTGAATAGAAACCGCGTCGAGACCCGATCCTTGTTTCAAAAGCAATCGAAGAATGTTGATGTTATTACATGCTTTCAATGCATATTTTATTTTCAACTTGACTCCCGAAAAAGAATCCGTCAATCGTTTATATTGATCAACAATTTTATTTCCATCGTACACGTACAAAGGCGTTCCGAATTCTTGAGTAATTTGCTGCAAAGGCAGCGCGCTGATGCGGGAGATGTTGTTGGCTAGAGGCATTCTTTAGTTTGGAGTTTGGAGATCGGAGATCGGAGATCGGAGATCGGAGTTTGGAGATCGGAGTGCGAAGCTCTTGCAGCTTGAGGCTTGAGGCTTGAAGCTTGTGGCTTGAAGCTTGTGGCTTGAGGCTTGCAGCTTGTGGCTTGAGGCTTGCAGCTTGTGGCTTGAGGCTTGCAGCTTGTGGCTTGAGGCTTGAGGCTTGTGGCTTGAGGCTTGAGGCTTACAGCTTGCAGCTAATAAAAAAGCCGAACTAGAAATTTTCCAGATCGGCTTTTGAAATAATTTAAGAATAAATCTTATCCCAATTGCACTCTCTTGAAAACTGTCACGGTGAGACCTTTCTCAACGCCGTCCAAGAATTGACGAACCGATTTTTTATCTTCCTTAATGAATGCTTGATTCAACAAGGTATTTTCCTGATAGAATTTATTCAATTTACCTGCAGCAATTTTCTCCACCATTTCTTCAGGTTTTCCTTCCTGACGGATTTGATCTTTTGCAATTTCAAGTTCTCGCTCAATCACACTGCTGTCAACATCGTCTTTATCGATGGCTACCGGATTCATCGCAGCAATTTGCATCGCCACATCCTTTCCTGCTTCTGCAGAAGCAGCAGCGGAAGAAAGACCTACCATAGAAGCCAAACGATTTCCCGGGTGATTGTAAACAACTACACGAGGAGCAGTAATTTTGAAATAAGAACTCAATTCGATTTTCTCACCAATCTTTCCGATCATGTCGAACAATTTATCGTTGACTGTTTCACCATCTAAAGGAAGTGCTTTTAAAGCCTCCACATCAGCTGGATCGTTAGACATTGCTGCATTCAAGATAGACTCTGCAAAAGTTACGAATCCTTCGTTCTTAGCAACGAAATCAGTTTCGCAGCTCAAGCCGATTAAATAACCTGCTGTTGCATCTGCATTCAATTTAGAAATAATATAGCCTTCCTTTGCATCACGATCGGCACGGCTAGCGGCTACTTTCTGACCCTTCTTACGAAGGTAATCTACAGCGGCATCGAAATCGCCATTCGCTTCTGAGAGGGCTTTTTTACAATCCATCATTCCAGCGCCTGTCATTTGACGCAACTTGTTCACATCGGCTGCAGTTACTGTTGTAGTAGTTGACATTTTATTAGAGATATTTTAATTTGATTCAATTATTTTTTCTTGCTCGAAATATTCTTCCGAAAATTTTATTTAAAGAAAACGGGATGCTTTATGACATCCCGCTCCTTTGTATATCACGATTATTTACGTGGACCGGCTTTGCGGGGACGGCCTGCGCCACCCGGACCTTTCGAGTTTCCTCTCCCGGCTGCCGGAGCATCACCACCTTCTTCATCAGTAACAGTTGCCATTTTATTGTCATCTGCTGCTTCTTCTTCGTTGGCTGCGTCACGCTCACGCTCTTGTTCTTTATCTACTTTACGCTCGGCAAGACCTTCTTCTACAGCCTTCACCATTACGTTCATGATTAATTCCACTGACTTGCTCGCATCATCATTCGCCGGAATCGGGAAATCGATTAAAGTAGGATCACTGTTCGTATCATTGATAGCGATGGTTGGAATTCCTAAGTTGATGGCCTCGTTCACAGCAATATGTTCTTTCACTGTATCAACAATGAATAAAGCTGCAGGAAGACGATTCAAATCAGATATGGATCCAATCAATTTTTCCATTTTTGTTTTCTGACGAGCCATCATCAAACGCTCTTTTTTAGAGAGATGGTCGGCAGTACCGTCGGTCAACATTTTGTCCAATGAAGTCATTTTCTTCACCGACTTTCGCTGGGTAGCAAAATTCGTTAACATACCACCGGGCCAGCGCTCAGTGATGTAAGGCATATTTACAGATTTAGCTGCGGAGGCTACGATTTCTTTCGCTTGCTTTTTAGTAGCAACGAATAAAATTTTCTTCCCTGATTTTGCAATCTGCTTTACGGCAGCTGCTGCTTCTTCCATTTTCGCATGGGTCTTATTCAGATCGATGATATGAATGCCATTACGTTCCATAAAGATGTACGCTGCCATCTTAGGGTTCCATTTACGCTTCAAGTGACCGAAGTGGACACCGGCATTGAGAAGTTCTTCTTGCGTTACGTTGATCATTACGCTATTTATATAAGGATATAACTAAATGTTGAGGGCGATGTAATTGTGTTGGCAAGCCAAACAAGCACATCAATAAAATTAACGCTTGCTGAATTGGAAGCGACGACGAGCCTTGCGCTGACCGAACTTCTTACGTTCAACCATACGTGGGTCACGGGTAAGTAAACCACCTGCTTTTAAGATCGGGCGGTATTCTGCATTGATTTTACAAAGTGCTCTAGCCAAAGCCATACGAATAGCTTCTGCCTGACCATTGTAACCACCGCCAAATACATTGACAGTAACATCATAATGATCACGAGTCAATGATAAATCAAAGGCTTGCTGAATTAATTTCTGCAAAGGAAGTGTAGGAAAATAATCCTTATAATCTTTGCGATTCACCTTAATGGTACCGTTACCCGGCTGTACATAAACTCGGGCTACGGCGGTCTTACGACGACCTATGGTATGTGTAATTTCCATGTTCTTGATTAGTACTTAAGGGTGATTGCTTTTGGTTGTTGAGCAGCATGAGGATGCTCTGAACCTGCATAAACAAAGAGATTGCCCTTAATGGCATTTCCCAAACGATTTTTTGGAAGCATTCCATATATCGCTCTTTCAACAACCGCTGTAGGTTTCTGGATGATTAATTTCTCGGGCGTAATGAAACGCTGTCCACCCGGGTAACCCGTATGAGAAACGTATTCACGCTCGGTCCATTTACGACCTGTTAAACGAATTTTATCCGCATTAATAATGATCACATTATCGCCGCAATCGGCATGAGGAGTATAATTGGCTTTGTTTTTTCCACGAAGCATCATCGCTGCTTGTGATGAGAAACGACCTAAAACCTGATCTTTCGCATCCAGCACGACCCACTCCTTGGTTACTGTCTTGGCATTGGCCGATACAGTTTTGTAACTTAAAGTATCCACGTTGTTATAATTAGTATTGTTTTTACAATGGGAGGGCAAAATTAGAATAAATAAAGAGATTTGCAAAACATATTAACATATTTTATTTGATGTTAATTTACTGATTTTCAATTTGAAAGTGTTTAAAATAGTCGTTCTCTAAATGGGAATAGTCTTAAAGATGGAAAAATGGGTGCTTTTGTTTGAATCCTCCAATCTAGCCGCAGTGACGCAGGGAACCAGAAGGAATTCCTAAAATTGAAGATCAAGTTTAATTAGTAAAGTGGAAGCCTACAGGTACCTACGCAGAGACCGCGGGTATATTTGGACTAGAGGATTCGCTTTGTTTTATCTCGCGGCGGGCAGGCAATAAAAAATCTGTGGCCAATATTCATTGTTTCATGATTAGATAATATTAATTGGAAAGACCAATGACGAATGACCAACCACTAACGACCAACGACCTATTTAGCTCCCAAGGCTATTACCGAAAGCCCTATCTTATTAAATGTAAGCTTATCCAAAACACGAGCAATAGGCACGAGTTTATTATACAAACTCATCTGCTCCCCTTCTACTTCTTTTTTCTTCAAGATTTTTCCTCCAAAGTACCAGGCAGGGATACCGAGGGCGTTAAACATCCATTTTTTATTGATGTGCAAGTCGGCAGAATGGAAAAGCTGCGTAATACTATTTGTGGTATACCTACGGAAATGATAAAGTCCTTTGTCGATGTCATTATAAAGAGATGGGCCGGCCGGAACAAGAATGGCTACCTTCCCACCTTTCTTTAACAAAGTCACCAGATTTTTCAAGGCAAGTTTATCATCTTCAATATGCTCAATAACATTCAATGCAAAACAGGAATCGAATTTTCCAAGCAAATCCTGGTATTCATTCACAAAGTTCGGATGGACTAAATCAAGTGTATGCACCTTACGATTTCCGAATTTCCTCTTCAGCTCATCGCAGTACGCCGAACGAACATCCGACAATTCAATATCGGCATGCGCATCAATAAAGTATTTGGATATATTTCCGATGCCACTTCCGACCTCTAAAATACGTCCTTGCATGTATGGCTGCACTTGTTCGAACATCCAACGATTAAATTGATGCGCATTGCTGATCGCTTCCAGCGTATTCAAACCTTCTTCGTCGTGTTCTTTAAAATGGTAGGAGCTCATTGCAGATGCGAATTTAGGTGAAAAAAATCATTTGAAAATTCAATGTTACAGACTATTCAATTTGCTCTACTTCTTTATTTCTATTTAGATAAAAAACTGAACACCCAGAAATAATTAATCCACCCAACATCAAAAACGAACATCCCTTTAAAGACAATAAAGGTTCCATTCCAAAGTAATTCAAATACGTAATGGTTGTTGGAAAAATGATAAGCAATGGTAAATAAAATTGCTCACGATAATAGAAAACATACAGTACACATAAACATTCTGCCATCATAAAATATCGCTCGTGCATTCTTGGCAGAAAAAACGGAACGAAAATGGAAAACAACAAAATGATTTTAATTGCATTTTCTCTATTTAAAATTTTTCGTTTATAAATAACGAACATGGATAACAACACCAAGAACCCGGTGAATAACACTCCTCCTACTTTAAAAAAATAAAAATTGTTATCGTCGATGGTAAAAAATTATAAAAAGTAGCAGCATTAATAGACAACCTATTCACAAATTCATAATCTTGATTGATGTACACCAACAACGCCGACCCAGGATCCTTTCCCGCAAGAATAGAAGGAATCAGACTCAATAAAAAAGGCATTGGGAAGAGCAATAAATAGTGAAGAGGAACACGCTTCGTCAATACCCACAGCAACAAAAAAGGAAACACAAAAACAGCCTGTCGCTTAAACGCATATGCAATTCCAAAGAACAAAATTGTATAAACAATACGCTCCGTCAGCAGATAATAAAGTGCCATTATAATTAATCCGGTGTAAATAATATCACTTAGCGCCCATCTTGAACCATTTAAAATAACCGTAGGAATCAATAAAAAAAGAGCGCGGCATACAGGGCATATTCGTAAGAATACTTTATACGAATAATTTTAAAAACATAATACGCAGTGAGTGCTTCAAAAATAAAAGCAAGCACCTTAAAATAATAAAGCATGGTAAAATTTAGCCCTAGGCCCAGACTCATAATATGTAAATAGGGAGGCGTATAATTGGAGAAATTATCCTTGAATGCGTCAAACACACCGTGCTAGCGAATATAATTTGCCCAGGGTTCAAATGCATAGGTAAAGTCGCTCGAAACATCGTTCATAAAAAACCATCTGCTTAAAATAACAAGAAGCAACAGACCGGAAAATAAAATGTAGTGAATCTTTTTCAATTGAACATCCTATTGAATTATTAAAAAATCCTTTATCAAAAGAAACAAACACAAACTACTTAAAAATATTATAGCGCACAATGCAATAAATCGCTCTGAATCCGTCTTTCCAATTTATCTTTTTTCCTTCTGCATACGTACGACCGTAATAGGAAATACCCACTTCATAAATTCGCAAATTCGGGATGCGAGAAATTTTTGCTGTTACTTCCGGTTCAAATCCGAAGCGACGTTCTTTTAATTCCAAAGATTGAATCACTTCGCGTTTAAACAACTTATAACAAGTTTCCATATCCGTCAAATTCAGATTGGTAAACATATTCGACATAAACGTGAGTGCATGGTTGCCCATCGTATGCCAGAAAAATAAAATTCGATGGGCTCTACCACCAATGAATCTGGAGCCATATACTACATCGGCAAATCCATCCAGGATGGGTTGCAACAAACGATTGTACTCGGAAGGATCATATTCTAAATCGGCATCTTGAATGACCACATAATCGCCGGTGGCTTCTTTTATTCCACGATGAAGCGCGGCACCTTTGCCCATATTCTTTGGTTGAGAGTGAATCACCATCGGAAAATCCGGATGCGTTTGTTTGTACTTATCAAGCGTTTCCAGTGTATTGTCGGTAGAAAAATCATTCACCACAATAACCTCCATCTTCATTGCTTCAGAAAGCACTACCTTCCCGATTTTATCGAGGATGAGATGAACCGTTTTGGATTCATTGTACACCGGAATAACGATAGAAAGTTTTTGCGACATGGTATAAAATTAATTATTTATTTTTTCACCTTGCAGGGAAGGAGTGGTAGCAATTTTATTTTCCGACAAAGGACGAGCGATGAAATTAATTCCGAAAAATAAATACTCTTTTGCCAATCCATTTTTCCTCCACAGCGCTTGTTCTTTAGCGACCGCCTCATCTGCAGAATACTTATTAAACAGAAATGGTGGTAACGCTCTTACATATTGCACACTCTCATTGTCAATAGAAAATCCATTTTCCAACATCGCATTTCTCCACGTGTTAAGCGAACGAATATTTTCATTTCCAAGAAGAATATGTTTTTTCAAACGTTCATCATAAATTTCAATGATGCGTTTGTTTCCTCGTTGCAAATACAATTTAAATCGCTGCATCAAATTACTTCCGTTCTCTTCAATCACCACCATTTCTCCATGACCTTGTAGGTGACGCGACATAATCTGTAAAGCTTTATCCAGAGGTTCTAAGTGATGCAAAGTATCTTGAACGATGATGTAATCGTACATGGATGTGTTCTTCGACTCATCAAAAATATCTTCGTAATCGTAGGTAAAACCACTTACATCACCATATTGAGACCAATAATTAATACGCGCAGGAATTTCTTTGAAATAAAACTCCAAGGTTGTGCCATGTACTTTATAGCCATTCAAAGCAAGAAAAATTGCAGTGGTACCATAGCCACAACCGACATCCCAGGTGATGGATTCCTTGTTACGAATTGCATTTTCGATATACTCCAAACGCTGACAGAAATACGCCTTCCGAAACGCAAAACTCTTCACATCGGTATGGTACTTATAGTACGACCAAAGTCCTTTGTTTCCTTTTAGTTCCTCAAGAAACAAATCAAAGAATTTATCAACTGTCATTTTTTTAGGAGAGCAAAGGTAGTCATCTTTAAATTGTTTTTCAATTCAATAAAAAAAGAGAATAGTTCTACAAATAATACATTGTATTTCAGCAGCATACACTTAATCTGTTTATAAAAACATAGACATAAACTCAAGATATTTAAATGCCTTTAAACGGATAATGTTTAAGTTTGTCAAGCAGTCCTATTCAGCGATAGCCTTTCAAGCTTGTAAGATTTCAAATTCCAACATAATTAAAGCTCAATAAAGATTAAATATGAAACAAGTTTTAGGGGCTTTCATTCTATTAAGTACATTCGGAATCCTATATTTTTTTGTTGAATTCAAAAAGCATGAAATTAAAATTGATGCCGATAATGTAAATGATCCGCATTTTATTTCTATTAAAAACGGAGGCTTTCAATTGGATGGAAAAACTTTCTATCCTAAGGTAATCAATTTTGTTGTTTCACTTAGAATGAATGATTCGCTCATGTGGCCGGCAATAAATATCTCATACGCGCCCAATGCTGTTTTTACTTATGAGAGTAAAGATTCAAGTTTAAAAGACCTTCGCGCTCATTTTAATCTAATAAAAGATTTAGGGTTTAATACAGTTCGTTTGGTTGGAATTGGTGAACCTGAATTACATGATAAGCTTACAGGAAAAATTCACTTCAAAGCGAGTTTTGGAAACAATCATCATTACAGTTTATTTTTGAATTCAGAGCAACACTATAAAAGATATTTCCAAGCAATTGATGAATTAATGATATGTGTGGAAGACGCAGGGCTTAAAGCAATATTTACTACAAAATTATTTCCTGAAGTCCCGGAAACAGAAAAACATTTTGCTAAACTGACAAATCATCTTAAAGACAATACAAACATTTTGGCATATGATTTATTTAATGAGCCTTTATACTTTGACTTAATTCCAAGAAAAAAAGAAGATATCTATTATATCACAAAGAGGTGGCAATATATTGCGAAGAAAAATGCGCCAAAACAATTAACTACCATTGGTCTCGCTTGTCAGCGTGAGTTATATAGGTGGGACCCGAACATTCTTCAGGTAGATTTTATTTCATTTCATCCTTATGAATATGAAAAAGATCAGGTTAGAAATGAATTATATTGGTATTACAAATTTGTCAAAAAACCTTGGATAATAGGTGAAACAGGAATCCCATCTAATAATGATTCTATTCCCTACGAAAATCAGGTCCAATTTGCAGAAAAGACCATGCTACAAAACTACAATTGTGGTGGAATGGGCTATTCATGGTGGCAGTTTAAAGACGTGGAATGGGGCGGATATCACCAAAATTTCCTCGGTGTCGTGAATTGGTATGGAGTATCAAAAACAAGTAAAGGTGAAATAGTACCGGGCACACCGAAACCGGTTACAAATGCCATTCGCGAATTCGATACAAAGCAAGCCAAAGGGCCTTGCGAATGTTTGAGCAATTATTATAATTTCAGTTCCCACAATAAATACAGAGTGACTGGACGTTTGGTTGATGAAGACGGAAAACCTCTAGAGGGAGGTGGTATTTTAGCTTGGGATGAATGGTGGGTCAATCACCATGTAACTTCCACAAAACCGGATGGAACATTTGAACTTTACAGCGAATACACATTCTATCATTATATGATCACTTCAACATTGCATGAGTTGAAAAGAGCAGATATTAAATTCGATACGGCATTCGTTAGCCCAGATGGGATTCCAACGGTAAGATTAGGTACCATTCAATTAAAAAAACTAAATATTAAAGCCTTGTTCGACTGATTATTTAACTTTTATCGGAAATTCAACAAAAACAATAAAATCATTCGATTTTATTATTCACGGTTCAATGCTTTTTTTGTATTAGGCCAGATTAAATATTCATCGAATTTATCAATTTTATTTAGCTTACCAAACTGTTTAAAATACAATTTTTTCGACATAGCTTCATAATGTAGAGACTTAAATTCGTATTGATAAGTCTGGAAAATATTTAACCAGATAAAAAATAAAACCAATATTGAAAATGGCAGTTTAATATACCACTTCTTAGCGGCTATATAATTAACAAATGCCGCTAAAGGGATTGCTAAAAGCGCATAAGAATCAATCAACGCGCGTTGGCCGTAAGCATCCGCTGAAGTACATCTTGTGTTGAAAGCTTGAAACATTTTTCTTTGCGCTTATGCGAGGAAATAAAGATAAGAAAATGGCGGATTATATCCGTTGGAAAAGTTCAGGGATGAGTAAAAA
>Ga0209284_10006713_pt1 | contig 10878 bp, 9 predicted proteins | sample FRY03_FD_187211 | JGI IMG/M metagenome (GOLD analysis project Ga0209284, IMG submission 187211) | Freshwater microbial communities from Lake Fryxell liftoff mats and glacier meltwater in Antarctica - FRY-03 (SPAdes) (version 2) | ecosystem: Environmental > Aquatic > Freshwater > Ice > Glacier... | reverse complement strand
CATGCTGCTTTCGGATTGGCATTCCGCTGGAGCTTGGGATCGTGCCAACCAACCCGCGTTTTACTTAGGCTCAGGAGTCAGCGGCTGGGCGTCCCAGACCTTCACCGTCTGATCCTCGCTTGCCGATGCCAGCCGTTTCCCGTCCGCGCTAAACGCTACGCTCAAGACCTCGCCGGTGTGCCCTTTCAGCGTGAACGTCTCCTGACCGCTGGTGGCGTCCCAGACCTTCACCGTTTTATCGTTGCTTGCCGACGCTAGCCGTTTCCCGTCCGCGCTAAACGCTACGCTCAAGACCTCGCTGGTGTGCCCTTTCAGCGTGAGCGTCTCCTGACCGCTGGTGGCGTCCCAGACCTTCACCGTGTTATCCCCGCTTGCCGATGCCAGCCGTTTCCCGTCCGCACTAAACGCCACGCTCCTGACCTCGCTGGTGTGCCCTTGCAGAGTGAACATCTCCTGACCGCTGGTGGCGTCCCAGACCTTCACCGTCTGATCGTTGCTTGCCGACGCCAGCCGTTTCCCGTCTCCGCTAAACGCTACGCTCAAGACCTCGCCGGTGTGCCCTTTCAGAGTGAGCATCTCCTGACCCTTTTCCTGTGTTGATTTGGGGGAGTCATCTTCTGCGCCCGTTTTCATGTCCCATTGGCGGATAGTGCCCCCATCGCCTGCGGAAAAAAGCCGAGTGCCATCCGGGGAGGAAACGAGACAGCTAAGTGCTTCACCTGTTTTGATGTCCGGAAGCTTTTTTCCAGTTGCCAAGTCGAAACGACATATGGTCTCTTCGAATCCGCACGAAAACAGCGTCTTGCCATCGGGGGAAAAGCAAATCTGTAGAATCGCATTCCCGCCCGCCTCTATGGCCCCGCGCGCATCCACTTGGTAGCTGGCCTTGAGCGTTCCCTTCGCTGCGTCCCAGAGGCGAATTAAACCTTTGGTATTGGCGGCGGCAAGGGTTTGGCCGTCAGGGGAAAAAGCCAGGTCAGATGTTTTTGCCTTGTTTCCAATGAGTTTGTGGACTAACTTGCCGGTTTGCATGTCCCAAATCTGCAGAGGGCCGTAAAGTTCGCCGGTCGCAAACATTTTGCCGTCGGCAGGGAACGAAACCGAACAAGATTCGCCAAGTCCTAGTTGCCGATACTTTTGGTTCAACTTGATTGAGTGAAGCGGCTTGTCGGTGGTCCAATCCCAAATCTTGAGGTCTACATCGTTTTGCGGATCGCAAGCCACCAAGAATTTCCCGTCGCCCCGATTCAGCATGCCGCCGGCCATGGATGAGTCTTTGAGAATCCGCAAGAATTTTCCAGTTTCCGCGTCCCTGATCTCGAGTTTATCCTCCATATTAGTTTGCATACGAAAACAGGCGAAAAGGTTCTTTTCCCTGCAGAAAACAACATCGCAAAACCAGGCCCCAAATTCTCCTTTGTCTTCTGGTTTGGGTTCCAGAAAAATGGTCCTCTTGCCCGTGTGAATGTTGAAAACATAAAGCCGGCCCTTTTTATCCGTACATGCCAACAGTTTTCCGTCAAACGATATCGAAAGCGAATCAATGACAGTGCCAACCTGATAGCCTTTCAGCGTGGGGCTAGGTTTGCCTTCCTGAAGAACAGGATCGAAAAGGTCATCTTTTTCCACGGCGGTACTCCAGCAGTTTGTCAGGAATAGAAACATGATCGGCAATGCTGCGACGAACAGCCGAATAATCGAGCGAGAGCAGAATCTGAGTGAATTCATAAAACACACCTTCGTAAAGGAAACCTGTTTCACCTTACGGAATTTGGGAACTCCGTAAGGCGTTGTCAACGAGAAATACCAGACAGAATGGCGGTGTATGTCAGCCCTCTAAAGGTGTCATCTGCTTGAATGGCAGCCAAATACTTGTCAAAGTTTCCGGCCAAATCCAGGAGATCCGTATCGGTAATCAATATAGTATCACCGCGCAATTGCCTTGCCAAGACCTGCTCATAATTGCGTAGTGCATCGTCCAAACACAGTAGGGCTTTTTCACTGGGATTGACGATTTGCCCCGCCGTTCCTAAGCCTGCTTGCAATTTGCCTAATACGGCAATTACCCCAGTTGTGATCCCTAGCTGCTTTCCCCAATCAGCCAACTTCTCTCTTCGGCCCTGTCGCCATCCATCGAGGGCTGCTTGAGAGCCGACACTGTTGCTGCCGGTGAGGCCGAGCGAGTCCCTGACCCTGGTGAGATCGTTGACTATACTATTACGGCCGAGGGCATAAGGTTTAATTAGCTCCCGCATTTTTTCTTGGTGGGCCTTGTACGTTGTAAGGTTCACTTTTTCATAGGCTTCCACTCGGGTCCACTTGTTTTCGGTCATTTGTTGTGCCCAAAAATTGCTGTTAAGCGTGTTGACGGTACTATGAACTTGGGTCGGCAGGAGATACATATTCGACGGATCGTTAATTTTGAAATTGGGATCGCTCGCCAAGAAGCGATTGGCCAAAATTTGACCGTTGCCATAGCTTCCGACCTCCCACAGGTGGTGGGCTTGCCAGTTGTCGCGTTCGAGCTTAACAAAGACCACTATTTTTCGAAGTTCGATGTCAAAAGTAGCTTCCAAGTCAAACCGGGCTCTTTTGCTGTTGAAGGGCAGGTTCGACTCTCGGGGCGGTGCCAGAGCGAGGAGGACAGTCTGCAGGCGAACTTGCACTGCAAACCCGGCAAAGGCGACCACCGCGGGAAACTCCACCGGTCCGGGCTCGAGAATCCTGGCGCCCAAGGGGGGCGCACCGGGTTGCTTGGCCATTTCCGTCATGTAGGTCGTCCAGGCGGTAGCCTCACGGCTCTGCCACGCGGTCAGCGCCGAAGTCATTTGCATGTCGAACTCTGTCTGGGCCGTGAACTCGATGAACGCCAGATCGGATTCTAACTGCGCCACGGCACCGGTATACATAAGCCAGGCGGATCCTTCGGCATTCACCAAGACATTATCGGCATCCGCTTTGGCCGCCCCGTAGGTCATCCACGCAGTTGCTTCGGCGGTAGTCCATGTCTGATCGGCAGCGCCTCGGTTGCTGAGAAGGTCGGTCATTGCGGCATCATCCGCTGTGATCAAGGCCACCTCCGCAGCGGCTTGCGCCGTTTGCTTGTCCGCAGCTGCGCTGGCATAGGCGCCGTTCCGCTCGTACATTGCTGGGGCGACCGCAGCATCGAAATTCGCCTGCGCCAAAGCCAAAGCCGCTTGGGCTTCGGGATTCTCCGGATTGGCATCGTAGTTCGCCTGAGCCGAGTTAAGTGCCGTCTGATACGGAGCCACGGCCCCGCCGTAGGCGGCATCCGCAGCGGCCAAGGCATTCAGGTGCGTTTGATCGATCACCGCCATGGTTGCGTTATAGGTGGTGTAGACGCTATCAACCGCTGCGTTATAAGTCGTGTACGCCTGATCGCTTGATGACTGGTAAGTGGCCGTGGCCGTCTGAACCGCACTTTGGTAGTTGGTTTCCGCAAGGGAAGCGCTCGCAGAATAGCCCTGCTTCGCTTGCAAGACAGCGATATCGTAATCGGCATATGCCTGCAGGGCGCTTGATTGTGCGGCAACGCGTGCGCCGTCAATGCTCGTCTGGCGCGTGGCTGCTTCCGTAAGAACTTTATTGAAATAAAGCTGATTCGCCAGCGAAACATCGGCCTTATAGATCACATACGGATCGACCCCGATGTTGAGGCGAACCGATGCGCTCGAGGTATACGACCCATCGGTAATTGCGTAGTCGAAAAGATCGGCACCGACCGCATTGACGAACGGCGTATCTATCACCGTGTTGTCGGGATTCACTGCCGCGTTGCCGTACAAGGGGTTCGGCACGATGACGATGCTGATGGGATCAGTGATCGTGTCGTTGGCCAAGGCCGGGATGGTGATCGATGTGTTTTTGTCGATCGTGAACGGGCCGTCAGCGAACGCCACTATATCATAAGAAGACACGGACGGCAGATTGCGAGTTGTTCGACCATAAGTCGAAACGAAGTTGAACGCAGCTTCTTATGAATGACTGATTGCAATTTCCAAAGACGCATGAACGCAGCGAATGTGCGGAACAGAGTCATGGGAGCCTCCTGTTATGGAAACTAAAGTGATAAAAGCGAGGCTAACAAACCAGAGATAGATCGGCAACAAGAATTCTTAAACTATTTTCGGAGGTCAGAAACCGGCGAGGGGCGAGGTTCCTGCCGTGCCAGATTCCGCTAGTGCATTGCATCTGAAAATGGCAGTGCCACAAACCGTCCCAAGGTATGACCAATGTGCGGCTTGAGGTCGACTTTGTCCCCGGGAACACCTGCACTTTCCGCTGCGACTTGCACCCCGACCTGTACGCCAGCATAACCAAGTACATGTGCCGTGTCTGGCCATGGCCATTGCGTAGCTGACAGTCACCCATGCCAAGCTCTTGCTTGCCGTCCCGATGAAAAGTCTCCGTTCCCGTCCAGCGTTCCCGATAAACACCCAGAATCCTACCCACTTCCCAAGTCACCCGATTCGTCACCAACACCTTGGGTGCTTCTCTCGACCTTCAATCTGAAGGCCTACGCAGATTAATTACCAACGCTTGCTTCTGGTGCCTAGACATAGAAAGTAAAATTCCAGATAAGATCAAGGTAGATATCGTAGGCAAGTATGAACCCATCATGTTCAAGTTCAATGGGCATAATAAGGGCATGAAGCCGAGCGACTTTGCAGGAATAGAGTAACTTATCGGGAAAGTTCAAAGCGTAAAAAAAACCTCAGCTAGAGTTTAGCTGAGGCTTTTTTTTAATCATTGAATTCTAAAACGATTATTTTAAGCAGCCGATTCTTTACTGATATTAAGTTTTCTAAACAACTTACCTTCAGAAGTCGGTAAATCCCAAGGCCCAGCTTCATTGCCCGAATTGCCTTGCCATTGGTGTGAACAAATACTGTCAAGAATCATAGTTGAAATAGTAACAGCCCTTGCACCCGCATAGCCATCGACCCGAGGTTTACTACCCTGAGATATCGATTTAACAAAGTCAAGCAATTCCCAAGTTAGCTGATCGCCATCGCTGCGTGAACAATCCAAAGTTTTAGTTTCAATATGATTGTTAAACAATTCGACCTTGAAGGAATTAAGAGTGGTATTATCAACTTTTCCAGGAGCAGAATCTGCGAGATAACGCAGAGAATCGCCGGGCTGCATTAATGTGATTTTCTTAGTAACAAAATCGATACCAGCATAACCTTCAACGCCCCACACATCCATCCTGCGCCTAGGTTCGGGGTGAGCTCTGCTAGCCGAAAGATCAGCAATAGTCCCATTGGCAAAAGTAAGTCTCGCCTGAGCAATATCTTCATGCCCGCCCAACACTGCAACACCCAACCCAGAAACCGAAGTAACTTCAGATCTTACTAAAGCGCAAATAAGATCAATATCGTGAACCATAAGATCAAGAACAACGCCGGTATCAGAAGAGCGCCCTGAAAACCCGCCTAATCTTTCCGCACGAATATAACGAGGCTTCATCGGGAGTTCGCAGAGGGCTTCAAATGCTGGGTTAAATCGTTCGATATGCCCTACTTGTAAACAAGTATTTTTACTCTTTGCAAGTTCGCAAAGCTTATTCGCTTGTTCGGGTTCAATGGTGATAGGCTTTTCTATGAGAAGAGCTTTACCAGCCTTAAGAAAATCGCAAGCGATATCAAAATGAAAACGAGTAGGAACAGCAATAATAGCTGCATCAACCTTGGGCAGAAGTTCCAAGTGGGAAGTGTAGGCCGTGGTTGAGGTTCGAAGTGCAATATTTTCAGCTTGTTGCCGAGAAGCATCAACCACCCCAACAAGTTCTGCCCCCGGAAGGGAGGCAAGAATTCTTGCGTGTTCTTTGCCTAAGTGCCCCACGCCGATTACACCGATTTTCACACCTGCCATAATATACCTTTCCATAAAGAAATTTTAAGCAGCTAAGCGAATACTGGGTTTGTGACCCAGCATCATTTTTTGAGTAAGAGTTCGAGCAAGTTCCACATTTAATGGATGACCAGATTTATAAGCAACCACATGGCCACAAAGATCAACCCCAAGCAAAGACAGATCGCCTAGAATATCAAGGACCTTATGTCGGGCAGGTTCATTAGCGAAACGAAGGGGATTATTTAAAGGGCCCCTAGGTCCGAAGATTACTAAATCTTGTTCCGTAGTGCGGGATCCTATCCCCTGACTTTTTAAAACTTCAGCTTCTTCTTCAAGAAGGAAGGTTCTACAGCGAGAAATTTCCCGAACAAAAAGCGAAGGCTCTATGTTTTGTGTATGCACTTGTTTAACGATGGGCGAATGATGTCCATAATCAAGAAAATAAGTCATTTTAAGGCCACTGCCTTCACAAGGATGAAGCGCAAGGGTACAGCCATTAGCCTGAACGATAACTGGACTATCAACGCCATAAATAAGTTTTTTAGACTTCTGCCTGACACTACCAGCTTTTTTAAGAGCAAGAACAAAGTCGCTTGCGGAGCCATCTAATCCTGGTGGTTCACAGCCATTGAGTTCAACAAAGCAATTATCAATTTTTAATCCACTAAGGGCAGCTAGAACATGTTCAACCAAAGTAACTTGAAAGGGAGCATTCCCGAGGGTGGTGCGCCTGTTAGTGCCTGTAACATTGGAAATGGTAGCAGGTATAAAAATTTTAGGATTCACATCAGTGCGAACAAAAATAATCCCAGTATTCTCAGGGGCTGGGCAGAATCGTAGAGTGACAAAAGATCCTGTTATGAATCCTATGCCTTCCACTTCAACTGGATTACTAATGGTTTGTTCTTGCCGAGAAGAAACAGGGTTCACGGGAAAGTCATCCTTGACAAATAATTATTGGAGAAGAAAACCCGGCAAGCATCCTGCCTACCAGGTTTCACCTATTGTTATTTAGGCGTAGTAGCGGAAGTTGGCGTGATGGTAGGGGCTGCTGCAGGTGGTGCAACCCTGCTATATGCCTGATTCAAAGCATTAACCACATCAGCACTAATATCAACACCCGGAGCAAAGTAGATTGGCATACAAGCGCCACCTTGCATTTTTCTCACAATATTACCAGCACTCCAATATTCAGCCGAAGTTGTTGGGTCGTTATAATGAAGCACCATATCATAACCGTGAGCTACTGCAACGCGTTGAGCTGCTTCTTGAACTTCGCGATAGATTAAAACCACTTGTTCATCTTGCTTCTTCCCAATCATCATCTGAGCTTCGTTAGAAAGATCTTCAAGTTCGCGTTTGAGAATGCGCATTTGCTTTTCAATAGTTTCGCGTATCTCGGGTTTCAATTGACCTTCTTTATTTAAAGCTTCAAGCTGAGCAGTCTTAGCTTTAGTTTTTGCTTGCAATGGGGTGAACACTTCCTTCATTTCATTATTGAGTGCAACCGCCTTGGCATAATTTTTAACAACATGATGAAGGTTAAGAAGACCAATACGGGAACGCTGCTCGGTAGGTTGGGCAACAGGTTTGGTAGCTGCGGTTTGGGCCAGCAGCAAATTAGTACCAAGGTAAGCACCTAAAGCAAGGGCCGCAAAACCTGCCAGCCAAAAGATTTTCTTATTCACGATCATTTCTCCCTAAGTTCCGAGGCTAAATAAAGACCTAATGGAAGTCGCATCCGTGCGATTTCCGAATAAAGGTCAAGTCTTTAAAATCACCAGAAATTCCAATGCATTAACAGGCTTCTACCTAAGTGAAATCACAGGGTCAATACCACCTCTAGAAACAGAGTCAAACAGCCACTCTGTCTTGCCTGTTTCCCCAAGTTTGTTGTACACTTACCCTGTTATAACTAAAAATTGAACTCTCCAAGGAGGGAGAATGCTGCATAAATTGACTGCTTTCACCCTGCTATTTATGTTTATGGGCTGCTCTTCGGGCCCAACCGTGCCTACTTCCATTCAAGGTAGAATTACCTTACAGAAGCGCCCTATTAACGGTGGGACCATTGTTTTTACCCCAGATAATTTGAGAGGAACCGTAGGGCAGACCGCGGGAGGCGAAATCTTTTCTGACGGGTCTTACACTGTTAACCCTCTACCCGGTAAAGATTCGATTACCCCGGGTTGGTACAAGGTTTCGTTTCTTTCAAATGGTTTATCGCCAAAATTTTCCGCCCCTGAATCTTCTGGACAGGTTAAGCAAATTATTGCCAACCAAGTCAATAAGATTGACTTCAATCTGGAGTAATAAATGAATCATTTTCTTCAAGGCGTATCTAGGGCGGTGGCACACACTTTCACTTTGCCAGATACGATGCTAGAAATCGGCTCTTACCAAGTTACAGGTCAAGAACATTTACCTAACTTAAAGTCGCTTTTTCCTGATCACGAATATCAGGGGATGGATATGCGTAAAGGCCCGGGCGTTGATATTATTGCTAATGTTGAAGAAATGCCTATGGAAGATGAATCAGTAGGAACCGTAATAGCATTAAATCTATTCGAGCATGTGCGATGTTTTTGGAAAGGTTTTGATGAGATATACAGGGTGCTTAGGCCAGGCGGGGCCTTCTTTGTTTCTTGTCCCTTCTTTTTGCACCGGCATTCTTATCCCAATGATTATTGGCGGTTTACCCCAGATGCTTTTTCTTACTTACTAGAAAAATATCCGCAAAAGCTGATTGGCTTACAAGGACCCTCCAATAAACCGTTGCAAATTTGGGCATTAGCTTACAAGGCCCCTGCACCCGTGATAACTGCAGAATTGCACCAGCAATTTAAGCGAGCTATGCAACGGTTCGCTTATGAACCAGTTCCCTTATGGAAAAACTTACGCTACTCTCTTGCTAGTTTAATTTCGGGCAAACGCCCTTTCGATACCTTTATGAATGTGAATCGATGGGAAACAATAGTACTAGGAAACGAGGGGCCTGCCCCATCTGGTATTCTTGGAGGAAAACAATCAGAAATAAATAAACCAATCTTGGAAATAGTAAAAGAAAAAAAATTCTTGTCCGAATGAGCTAAACACTTCAAGAAAGAATTGCTTCCACGACTTGGCCGTGCACATCTGTTAGCCTGCGATCAATTCCATTATGCCTGACCGTAAGTTTCTCGTGGTCGATTCCCAAAAGATGAAGAATCGTAGCGTGAAGGTCGTAACAATTCGTTTTATTAGCAGCAGCAAGATGAGAAAATTCATCACTTTCACCAAAGGAAACACCACCTTTTACCCCAGCACCTGCAAGGAAAGAAACCGAAGTGCCCCCATTATGATCACGCCCAACACCACCTTGCGTGAAGGGCATACGGCCAAACTCAGTCGTGAACACCAACAAAGTATCTGAAAATAATCCTCGTGCTTTTAAATCTTGTAACAAGGCTGCTACGGGTTGATCCACCTGTTTTGCAATGGGGGGAAGTTCCGTAAGAATGTTGGTGTGGTTATCCCAATTATTGGAAGGGCCACCCATACCACTCCAAACTTGAACAAAGCGCACTCCCCTTTCAACTAAGCGACGGGCAAGAATGCAATTTCTTGCAAACCCACCATAATGGGCAGGCGAAGAAGTACCGTATTTATCAAGAAGCGTTTGTGGTTCTTTGGAAAGATCAAAAACCTCCGGGGCAGCAAGTTGCATTTTCGCAGCAAGTTCGTAACTTTCAACTCGGGCAGAAAGCCTACTATCATCAGGATGTTTTTTTGCAAACCCTTCATTCAATTCTTTTAGCAGTTTCAATCCATCATTACTTGAATCTGAAGTAACAAATTTAGCAGCGGGAAACGGAGATAAATCTGGAATGGGGGAACTTGCAGAAGGATTGACAACCGTTCCCTGATGCGAAGCAGAAAGGAAACCAGGAGAAAAGTTTCCCATATTGTTATAAGGCAATCCGCGTGGATCAGGCAGCACAACAAACGCAGGCAAATTATCGGTAAGCCTGCCTAGGGCATAAGAAACCCAAGAACCTGCACAAGGAAAACCTGGGGTGATAAAACCAGTATTCTGTAAATAACTTGCGGGGCCGTGCACATTCGACTTCGAACTTAACGCCATCAAGAAGGCCATTTCATCAACAGATTCTGCAAGGTTAGGAAAAACAGAGGTTACCCATTTCCCTGATTGCCCATACTGCTTCCATTTAAATGGAGATTTCATAAGAGGGCCTGGGGTTCCAGTAGCAGTGAATTTTAAACCCGAATCGACTATCTGCCCATGTCGCTTTTCAAGTTCAGGTTTGAAGTCAAATGTATCCATTTGGCTCATACCACCATTCAAAAATATCTGAATGATGCGCTTAACTTTGGCAGGGTGATGAATCCCCCCTTTAAGATTGTTAGGATTATTTTCAAGTGCAAGCAAATGAGATAAAGCAATGCTATGAAAACCAGTGGCTATAAAATCGCGTCGATTTGCTAACACTTAAAACCTCATTATTCGATGAACAAGAATTCGCTGCTGTTAAACAAAATGCGAATCAAGTTTGCCAACCCATACTTATTTGCATAATTGCCCCAGGCAGATTGTTCAACTTCAGTAGGCAACCTTAATAATAATCGTTGGCAAAGCACCGAAATTTGTTGCTCGATTTTTGGCCCTGCTTGTTCCGATAATTTAGCTAAATGCTCTGCATACCTCAGCATAAACTTGTTATTCCATAATACTAATGCCTGAGTAGCACTAATCGAAGCGGAGCGAACCGGGCTTGATTGTGAAGCATCTGGGCAGTCTAGCGCTTCAAGCATAGGATCGGGCCTAGTCCGAAAAATATAACGGTAAATACTTCGCCTTTGTGCCTCTGAAGAATCAACATCAAAACGATCGTAATCAGCCTCAGGCGTAACATGTATACCGGGCTTCATAATAAAATGTTTCACAGGCGTTCCGTACATATTCTGGTCGATCCGTCCACTTGCCTGCAAAATAGAATC
>Ga0209284_10006712_pt1 | contig 10879 bp, 7 predicted proteins | sample FRY03_FD_187211 | JGI IMG/M metagenome (GOLD analysis project Ga0209284, IMG submission 187211) | Freshwater microbial communities from Lake Fryxell liftoff mats and glacier meltwater in Antarctica - FRY-03 (SPAdes) (version 2) | ecosystem: Environmental > Aquatic > Freshwater > Ice > Glacier... | reverse complement strand
TTCGCAATGAGGAGGGACTCTATGAAGTGTTTGATGCGAAGCTGGCTCGGAAAGCAAAAGTCACCGCTCTTCTGCAACTGGCCGCGTATTCCCACCAGCTCCACGCCGCCGGTTATGAGGTGGGGAAACATGTGCACCTGATTTTGGGGGATGGGCAGCGGAGCTCCCACGCGCTTGCCGACATCATGCCCGTCTATCTCAAGCGCCGAGCCAAGCTGCACTCGCTGGTGGAAGCGAGGCGGATGAACTTTTCCTCCGGTGGTGAGCCAGCCCCGTGGGATGACCCACTCTATGAAGCCTGCGGCAGTTGCGCAGTATGTGACGAGCAGGTGCAGAAACACAAAGACCTGCTGCTGGTGGCTGGAATGCGTATGAGCCAGCGAAAGAAGTTGCGTGAGGCGGGAATTCACACCCTTGAGGAGTTGGCGCTGCACAGCGGCTTCGTCGAGGGCATTAATGACGGAACTCTGCACACCCTGCGCGCGCAAGCGCAGGCCCAGTTAGTCAGCATGGGCCTTCCTGAGGGCGCAACCCCCTACTACGTCGTTGATCGGCCCGACGCTCTCGACGTTGTGCCCACCGCCAATGCTGGAGACATCTTCTTCGACTTCGAAGGTGACCCGCTCTATGAAGAGGGTGGCCTCTGGAACTTGGATTATCTCTTTGGGCTTGTCGATGCTGAAGACACCTTCTTTGGGTTCTGGGCACACTCCATTGCGGAAGAAAAGATTGCGCTGACGAAATTCATGGAATACGTCGCCACCAAGCGCGATGCTCACCCTGATATGCACATTTATCACTACGCCGCGTATGAAAAGACGCATCTGCTACAACTTGCCCGACGCCACGGAATATTCGAAGAAGAAGTGGACGACCTGGTTCGGGAGCATGTTTTGGTCGATCTTTATCCCATCTTGAGGCGCTCGATTAGGGTCGGAGCTCCCAGCTACTCCCTGAAAAAAATAGAGAAAATCTATGACCCCGAGGCCCACGGGGGCGACGGAGTTACTAACGCTGCCGACTCGATCGTGGAATACAACACATACCGGGACCTGGTGGCCAGCGGCAGTAACCGAGAGGCACAGGCAAAACTCGCCGATTTGGAGAACTACAACACCGAAGACTGTGTCTCCACTAGGAAACTTCGAGACTGGCTTCTGAGTGAGCAGACGACACCATCCAGAAGCTTTCTTGTCGCCTCGACGGACGAAGAAGAGTTCGTCGACGATGCTGAGCCGATAGAAGAAAAGCTTGCCGGAATGATTGAGGGTGTTAGCGTCGCCGATCGCAGCGCGAATGACACTGCAGTGGCATTGGCGATAGCAGCGCTTCGATACCACCGCAGAGAGACCAAAAGCTTCTGGTGGGAGCACTTCAACCGCCTCAGCGCTCCCGTCGACACCTGGGAAGACAATCGCGGAGTGTTGGTGATTGATTCAGTGGATGTTGACTCGGACTGGGCTCCTTCTGCCCGGTCAATCAAGCGCACCCTGACGCTTCGCGGACGGTTTGCGCCGGGTTCAACTCCCAGGCCAGGCGATACGCCCTTTGCCATCTATGACCCACCGCCCCTGGAGCTTCGGGATAGCGGGGATCCTGCTCCCCGAGCAGCGCACAGCAAGATGAAGGTTTTGGAAGTCTTCCACGATGGACTCCTCGTGGAAGAGCGGGTGGGCAAAGCAGAGACCACCTGGCAAAACCTTCCGATGGCGAGTGGGCCGGCAACCCCACCTCTCACCAAAGACATTCGGGCTCGAATTCTCGAATGGGCTGAGCGCATCGCCACCACGTTGCCCGATATTCCCCAAGACGCCGCGTTTGACATCTTGCGCTTGGCGCCACCGCGGGGCCAGATAACCCATCCGGGTGACGGAATTTCCCCCTCCCAAGCAATCATTGAGTCTTTGCTCTCTATTAAGTCCTCCTACCTTGCTGTTCAAGGCCCGCCAGGAGCAGGTAAGACCCACAACGCTGCAGAAGTGATTGCCGAACTGGCCGGATCACGGGGCTGGAAAATCGGTGTGGTGGCTCAGTCTCACGCCACCGTGGAGAACCTGTTGCATTCTGTCTTGAAGGCGGGACTGCCTGCCTCCCAGGTGGGGAAGAAATCCCGGGGCGGTGATTTGTCAGAGAAGCCCTGGACCGAGCTATCCGCTCCCGGGGCACTGCCCGGTTTCGTCGGAAAATTGGGGGGCCTGGTGGTGGGTGGGACCATCTGGAACTTCGCTTCGCGTAAATCCTTTGGGGATCAGGACCTTGACCTCCTCGTCATTGACGAGGCCGGGCAGTTTTCGCTGGCCAACACCATTGCCGCGAGCACGGTCGCACGGCGGTTGCTCCTTTTGGGAGATCCACAACAGTTGCCGCAAGTGAGTCAGGGCACCCATCCAGAACCGGTCAACGAGTCGGCCCTCGGGTGGTTGAGCAAAGGCCACGACGTCTTGCCTCGCGAGTTAGGCATATTCCTGGATAAGTCGTGGCGGATGCACGAGGCGGTGTGCAGCACGGTCTCGCGCCTGTCCTATGACGGGAAACTCACCTCCCGGCCGAGTGATCGCCACCTGGAGGGGGTTGAGCCCGGTGTTCATTCCCACCCCGTTTCGCATCGAGGCAACTCGATCGAATCCACCGAGGAAGCGGATGCGGTGGTGGAGCTAGTGAAAAGCCTGCTCCCGCAACAGTGGAGTGAGGCAGGTCGCACGGAAAGACTGGGGGATCGGGATAGGAGCATCATTGTCGTTGCCCCCTACAACGCCCAGGTTAATCTCATCGCCAAAAAGCTTGCTGAAGCTGGTTGTGAGCATATTCCTGTGGGGACAGTCGATAAATTTCAAGGACAAGAAGCACCGATCGCCATTCTTTCCCTGTCAGCATCTTCTGCCCACGAGGTCCCCAGGGGCCTAGATTTTCTCTTGATGCGCAATCGCATCAATGTGGCGCTTTCCCGGGCGCAGTGGGCCGCTTATGTGGTGTATTCCCCTGCTTTGACAGAGTTCTTGCCCAAAACGCCACAGAATCTCGCTTTGCTCTCCAGCTTTATTGAGGTGGTTGAGGGCAGATAATCACCGGCAGTGTATTTTCCTGCTGTTACCCATTAGAAGACCCTTTGCGGTTCAGCGCGACCAGAATGTCAGCGTAAGACTCATATCCCTGGTCAGTGAGGTTCAAACTATCCAACAGATCCGCAAAATGATGAGCTATCGATTCTTTGTCGTTTTCTTCCAAGCTCCGAATCACGTCTTCTAGGTCGAGGGACTGTTCCCATCTAAAGGAAAGATCCGAATCAGTAGCAATATCGTCAAGGATTTCGTACTTGTTTTCATAAGTTGTCCCTGCCTCTGGCAAAGAATTCATTCCCCACTCCTTACTTTGAAACAATCGTCGGGTGCTGTTGGAAGAATTTCAAACTATACCTCACTTTAGTCAGCGTGATGGGCGCGGGCAACCGCGTCGACACCATACGCTCCCCAGAATCTCGGACGTTTTGCAAGGCAGGAGTGCTAACGTCTCGAAAGTGACGAACTACAGGCTGAGAGAAGTCGTCGACGGAGCTTTTTTGGTCGATCCGTCTGGCGGCACCTCTACCGTCTCCATGGGCCTGTACCTGGAGGAAGTGTCCTCCACCTTGGTTGAACTTCGCAAATATGACGCGGAAGTGGAACAAAAGACGCTGCCAGCAGTCATTGATTTCCCACTTGAATACCCTCTGGCCGAATACGGTTACGAACTGCTAGACGGTGACAATCGAGTGGTCAAAGCCGTCAGGATGATGTTTGAAATCACCATCAGGTTTGATGGGGCAGCCATCACTCCAGAGGATTTTTCCAAGTCTCTAACTCTGGAATACCACTACGGACCAGCAGATTTCGACCTACTGGACTCAAAAATTATTAGTAGCGAAGTAATGTTCATCGAGGATGACGATTTGTAGCGTCACGCCATCACGTAACCTTTTGCGTGATGCCGAGTGCACATTTACTGCAGACCACCTCTCACACTCCAACACCATCAACGCCGAACCACAGCTATTTACTGGCATCTGCAACGCCAGCTGACACGCTCTAACACCAGCTAATACTTAGGCATCGAACTCATAATCGGATACTCTGCCAACGTGACTGATTATCAACATCTTGGCCTGGCACACCCCGAGGTTGTTTCTGCAGCTGTCGCTTTTGATGCTTGGTGGGAAAAGTACCAACCAGTGGCTTACCTCACCGAGACAATCCTTACCGAAGTCCCAGCTGGTGTGGACCCCGATACCATTTGGACCGAGTTTGATGGCGAGTACGACGAAAGCTTCGTTGCTGGGCTTCACAACTCAGGCCGAGACGACGTTTCTGGCTACTGGTTCACCAGTCTTCCCTGCGCTGAGCAAGACAGGCGCCTGACTATGGTTACGGAAGTCAGACAGTATTGCGAAAACCGTGACCAGAACGTCACCTGTTTGGATTGCCCAATCGCAACAGGACTCTGCAGTGGTTCCGGGAACCAGTGGTGTGAGATTCCGAACATCCGATACCCCGGTGGAGCCCCCGTGTATTCGCCTGAAGAATTATTGGAGATGCTGGGAAAAGTCTCTGGTGGAGAGGCCGTGACAATGAAAAATCGCGGGAAAATCGCTTACGAGAGCGGTGATGTCGCTAACGCCCGCCGTTGGTGGGAGCAGGCCGCCGCAGCGGGTAACACGGATGCGATGAGTAACCTTGGGGTGCTCGCACAAAACGAAAACGATCCAGCTCATGCCCACGAATGGTTCGAAAAAGCCGCTAACGCAGGGAACACAGTTGCGATGTTTAATCTCGGGAACATCGCCTACGGGGACAAAGATCTTGAAGAGGCTCAACGCTGGTGGGAGCTTGCCGCTGACTCAGGACACATGGGTGCAATGAAGAACCTTAGAGCCCTCACCAGCGAAGAGGATCACGAAAAAGCGAGTAACGATCCGCCGGATGCCGACTCGCAGCTCACCAAGATTCGAGATGAGACGGCAAAGATTCTTAAACAGCTCGACGACGAGGTCGGCTAACGCAAGCGCACATCATCAACTAACACGCTCCAACACCATCCACGCCACACCTCACCTGTCTGGCACCCGCAATGTCAGCTAACACCGTCTAACAACTGCCAATAACTAGGCAAAGAACCCGTAGCTCAGCTGCCTTCGTTTACAGTACTTCTCGCCCCACGAAGAACCACTCAAAAATTCCGGATGGCTGAGTCGGACTGCCTCGTTACTACTGAGTGCGGACTATCTCCATTTCATAAGGCGGCAATCCACGTAAGAGAGCCTCGACACGCTCTGGAATCTCGTCGAACGCATCGAAGAACTCATCGGTGTGAAGCCAAAAATCTTCGTCACTTCCCAGAGAGAGAATCTGGGTTTCCTCTGGTGTCAGATAGATGGTCTGATCCGCCAGTTTTTTCCGCTCGTTTTCAACCTCTTGCTCAGCGCCGTCGGACGCGAGGACCATGAGTTCATAGACTTCGATGAGCCAATAACCAGTCTCTTCGCCATTATCTTCGGACAACAAACTAAACCAAACATTCAAGGCATACTCTGTTGTTAGCTCTGGACCTGTCATGCCAGCAGGATATGGCGTTGCGAAAATTTCCACAACTGGATTCCCCTTTTTCGCGCCGCTGTCAACCAACGCACACTAAGTGCACATCACCACCCCACACACGCCAACAGCGTCCACGCGAAACCTCACCTGTTTGCTGACATCCGCAACGTCAACCAACATCCGCCAAAATAGGCTGATACCGAGTGGGCAAAATCATTTGAGTTGGTCATGCAGACCACTGGCAACAAGGCATTGGTCCGGAAGGCGCCTCTGAGACGTGCCCGCAAGGGGCCGGTGACCCACCAGAAGAATCTGATTGCAGATCACCGGCCTCGCGGTCGACCCCGCGGTTATGGCGCTTCTGGCTCTTCCGGCGAAGCCGCAACTGCCGCGACCTCTTTCTCCTTACGCGGAATAAGAAGAACGATTGCAATAATCAGAACTCCGAGAAGAATTATCTGGACGGTTTGCAACTGAATTTGAGTTTGCTGGGTTTGAGCAATCGCTTCGGCCATCCTGTCTAGCCCATCGGTTTGGTTCGCAATTACTTCGAGCATGTCTCTCGTGCCCCAACCTGCAACAACAATTTGTTGGTAAACATTGTCCGTTGTGAGGGCGTTGAGCTCATAGCCCGAGGTCGCCTGGTCGGCAGCAGATGAACCGGTTCGGAACGAGACATCCTCGTTGGCTGCTTGGCCCACCGCAAATCCGATGATGACCAAAAGTGCGGCGGCAATTGATATAAATATTTTTTGCATGAGTTCCCCTATGTTGTCTGGATTTGGGAAGCATAGTCGGGCTTCAACAGATAGTCAAAGTTTTTCTCAGGAAAAACGTTGACCAATGAGAGACTCCAGCCGACGAAAATAACTCCTCGTAATCAAGTCGCAGTTGCTGATTGGCGTCTGCAACATCAACTCAAGACTATTAACCGCAACGGATGATTCAGGATTGACCGCATGATGATTCGCCTCTCCGCTGGCGGGTTTCCCGGGAGACTTTGAGTATCTGATAGTCACTGCAGAGTGTCGGTGAACGTCGACGAGGTTTTCTGTTCTCTATTGTTCAAAAGAGGGTCAAGCTGGAGTCCTGAGAGGAGATTTCGACCGGCCTACGATACTCAAGTAACTGTCGAAATTCACTTTGATCAGAGGGATTGGGCCACAACTGGGCGCCCTTCGCGCGGAGCCCATCGAGCCCAGGTGATCCGCCTGGGACGTCCCGCACAAATATTGGGCCGAAATGGAAGCGGTCTAGTTGTTCTTTCGCCCCTGACCATGTTCCACCTTTGCCAAGATCAGTGCTGATGACAAGACCGGCCTGCGCTAGGGCGTAAATGACTTTGTTGCGTTGCATTGCGTTGCCGACGTTAAAGCCAGCATTGGGATCGTATGGGGAGACAAGACACAGGGTTCCTTGCATCAGGACTTCTCGGTTGTCCCGATTGACGACCGCACCTTGTAGACCATCGGCAAGCACACCGACGACGTTCCCTCCGGAGTTTGCCGCTCCGAGCATGGCTGTTTGGTCTATTCCTCTGGCCCCACCGGAAACGATCGTGATCCCTGAACTTGCAGCCTGGGACCCCACCTGTTCTGCGAATGCCATGGCATCGGGGTCCGCATTGCGGGAACCCACTACTGCGAGACCACCCGTTCCAAGAAGGCTTCTGTCGCCACAACCGTAGAGAAGGGCCGGCGCATCTTCACCCAACGTGGAAGAGAGAGCCCCGGGATAATGCGAATCACTTCGGTTGGTTACCCATATGGAGCGCGTTTGCCATGACTCCACGACAGGACCCAACAAAAAGGATCGCCCCAGTAGATGTTCAAGCCGATCGCTGGAAACCGCATCGCCACATTCCTGAATGAGGCTGGCTGCATCAGACGAAATGAGATCAGCTGGCTCTCGGCTGAGCTCCTCTAGCCGGCGCTCAAGACGCTTGAATTCACCTGGTGTTAGAAGATCTTGGGCGCGAGTGTCCCGACCAGAAATGAGCGGCCCTATGAGGAGCAACGCGGCTTTAGTGTTGTCCGTGAGTTCTTCGGTCATTGTCCTGATCCCGCAGAGGCGAGCGCAAGCGGCCACACCGGTCCGCTGCCGCTAGATCGAAGCAACCAGGTGGTGATGGTCATTGTCCACCCGGAATCCACCATGTCATCCACTAAGAATAACGGACCTGGGGGGACGTTCTCTGTGCTGATTGAGAGCGACCCATAGATGTTTCCGGCCTGAAACGAGCTGTTTTCCATCGTCTTTTGCTCGGGGCGTTCGGCTGTTTGGGTTAATACTGGGTAAAACGGGAGTCCTAGCGCGAGCGCAAGACGGTTGGCAAAGTTGGGCACCAAGAGAGGATGATTAAGTGAGGGAACAGTGGTGACCCAGGTGGGGGCTGGGTCTGGATTCCACTGCTTAATCAGACGTATGCAAGCTGTGACTAAGTCATCAGAAAAGTGGCCGTCAGTATATTTCCCGTCTTGGACCAGGGAGCCCCACCCTGCGTCACCCCAATGACAGAGTGCTCTGCCGTCATTGGCTCGGTGGTGATCGGCGATAGTCCCCTTGAGGCCAGAGTGGGGAACTCCACCCATCGGCCATCGCTTTCTTGCTTTAATCGGCACGTTGACGCGATCGAGAAACTCTTCGGCCGCCATGCTGGTTTCGACCCTTGTGGTGGTTGCTAGCTCGGGCAGCTTTGGCGGAACCACGAAACTCGTGTCTCCATCGAGAGCGTTGACAAGAAATGCCATGTGTTGCCCAAACGGAAGATCAACGTAATCCTGCATCTGTTGTTGTTCTCCGCGACGTAGCGATGTGAGTCTCTCTGCTCGGTCCCAGAACTCGTTACTCAGCTTTGACGCCGTCAGTTGCCATTTGGATTCTTGTTTGACTATCGGAGCGGGAGATTCCAAAGACAGAAGTTGAATAGTTTTTTGTACTCGACCCGTACTGATGTTCACTTTGGCTAAGAGTTCATAGAGGGACAAACCGTCCTTGTTGTCCTCCAGAGCGTTGATTACCTCGGAAACTTCGTGCATGCTGGGGAAAGCACTACCAATGAACCAATCATTGATGTCTCCTTCTTCTGCCCCGCTCAGCAAGACCCCATAGGCAGACTCCAATGCCCTACCGGCTCGTCCTACTTGCTGGTAATAGGCAACGACAGAACCAGGAGTTTGGTAATGGATGACGAAAGCCAAATCGGGCTTGTCGTATCCCATTCCCAGCGCGGTAGTGGCGACCAGCGCTTTCACCTGATTGTTGAGTAGGGCATTCTCTAGAGATTCTCGAAGGTCGCCAGAATCTCCTGTGTAAGCCTCTACTGCAAAGCCCCGCGATTTCAACCATTCCGCTACTTGGTAAGCATCACGAACAGTGAGGGTGTAAATGATTCCTGCGCCCTGAAGCTCCTCGAGACGATCTGCTAACCAGGCAAGGCGTTCCGTCTGATGGGGCATGCGAATGGTTTGCAAAGTCAGGGAGTCCCGAGATAATTCGCCGACAGAAACGTTAAGGTCCGGACCCAGGACTTCGTGAAGGTCTTCTAGTACACGAGAGTTTGCTGTTGCGGTCGTCGCCAACAGTCTCAGGTTGGCTGGCAGTGTGCGAATAATGCGTTCCACTAGACGGTAATGAGGTCGAAAGTCATGCCCCCAGTCAGAAATACAGTGTGCTTCATCGACAACTAGTAGCGAGACCTGCGCGCCCACATTTGATAAGACCCCTTCGCGAAACCGCTCATTTGCCAACCGCTCTGGAGAAATAAGCAGAATATCGACTTCGTTATTTGCGACTTGTGTCTCGATCGAAGCCCAGTCGTCTTGATTATCTGAGTTGATAGTTTTCGCTCGGACCCCCATGCGTTCTGCAGCGTCAATCTGATTCCGCATCAGCGCTAGAAGGGGAGACACCAAAAGAGCTGGCCCAGCTCCCGACTCTCTCAATAGTTTCGTGGCGATGAAGTACACGAAACTCTTGCCCCATCCGGTTTTTTGCAAGACAAGCAGTCGACCGCGCCCCTCGACAATGTGGCGGATTGCTTCTTCTTGACCTTCCCGGAATTGAGCAGTAGAGCTGCCAGTTCCTTCTTGTAGAAGCTGGAGAGCACGTTGACGGTCAAATTTCATTTGTTATCCGCCTCCGTTGGTTGGCCGCACGGTTTTCAAGAAAACCGAGATTTTCCGCAGCACCATGGGTATTGAGAATCTTGTGTTTGTGATTCGACGATACCTTTTCGGTCTGACACACGCCACGGCGTTCAGAGGGTACGCGGTGTGAGCAAGTGATAATCATCACTACCCCGAGTGCTCCAACACTCGTGGCGTTGCATCGCCGATGTTTACTGCCATGCTCAGCGTCAGTTCAGGCCCGCCAACACCAGCGCATACCGTGGCGTCCAACCTATCTCCCACTGTTCTTTGCCACCGAAGATTGATAAGTGGGATTACCTGAGGCCACCGTGGCTGTAGGCGCCACGATGACGCGTCACGGAACCGAGATGCTGGCTCCCTAGGAGTGGAGAGCGCACCGCAAAACTACCTCCGTCGTTCGGTCCGTATAGCCCGGTAGAGCCCCGCTGGTTTTCCAGGGCGCGAACCACTGCTGTCGATGCTGCCTGCTGGTTCAACAAATGCGCCCGTCCCGGTGGCCATTCTTCGAAACTGGTCTGCCTGGATGGGGTGTCCTCGAACGACCTCGAAGAGGTCTTTGAGGTCACTCAATCTGAAGGTCTCGCCTAAGGGGTTAGCGCCAATGAATCGAAAGGGTTCAAACTTTCCGGTGAACCCGTAGCGCATATCCCGCCACGCATAAAAGACCATCGCGTCACCCAGGTCACCCAGGAGTGCTCGTCCCCCGATGTCTCGAGGGAGCTGCTTGTGTTGCGCCTGGGGATGGTTGTAGCCATAGCGGAAGCCAAACCGGGACACGCCCTCGTAGTTCTCCAGTGGGTTGTCGTAGTTCCACATGTTCAGGAATTCCGTCGAGGACACCATTTCCAGTGCTACCTGGTCTCGCCCACCCAGCACCGGCCCTAAGTCTTCCAGTGCAACAAAAGCCCAGAAGTTGACCGAGATAACACGGTTTGCTGCCTGGGTGTCAACAGCATCAAAGATGTGGCTTTGGCGCAGGCGCCCAGCGGTTTCCACCCCCAGTTCTTCCCGGAGGATTCTTTCGGCGGTGCCGCGGAGTGATTCATCTATCTGCACCAGGCTGCTGGGGACGACCTTGAGATCCCCGGGATCTTGCTGGTAGCTCCGGGGATCATTTTCTTTGCGGGTGACGACCCACAAGGCCATACCAAAGCGCTCTGA
>Ga0209284_10006709_pt1 | contig 10882 bp, 7 predicted proteins | sample FRY03_FD_187211 | JGI IMG/M metagenome (GOLD analysis project Ga0209284, IMG submission 187211) | Freshwater microbial communities from Lake Fryxell liftoff mats and glacier meltwater in Antarctica - FRY-03 (SPAdes) (version 2) | ecosystem: Environmental > Aquatic > Freshwater > Ice > Glacier... | reverse complement strand
ACTGCTCGTCTTGCCGCGATGAACATGCTCCTACATGGGATGGGTACTCCGAATGGAGAAAGTCCTATCCAGGTAAAGGATGCACTAACTGCAGACCCAGGTAAGCGATATTCAGTTGTTCTGGCTAATCCTCCATTTGGAACGAAATCATCGGTAACAATGGTGGGAGCAGATGGGCGCGTAAGTCGCGGAGATTTAGAGATTGTCCGTGATGATTTCTGGGTGACAACATCTAATAAGCAACTGAATTTCCTTCAACATATCAAAACGATCATGGGTATCAATGGTCGGGCAGCAGTTGTTTTGCCAGATAACGTTTTGTTCGAAGGTGGCGCAGGTGAGTCGGTGCGTCGTCGTTTGATGGCTGAATTCGATGTTCACACCTTGTTGCGACTTCCAACAGGAATATTCTATGCAGGTGGCGTGAAGGCAAATGTTCTATTTTTTGATAAGAAACCCGCCGCAGAGAAGCCCTGGACTACAAACTTGTGGGTCTATGACTTCCGCACAAATCAACATTTCACACAGAAGACAATGTCAATGAAGCGCCACCACTTGGATGAGTTCGTGGAGTGTTACAAACCAGGAAACCGCGGTGAACGCATTGAATCTGAGCGATTCAAGGTCCATGCATACGAGGAATTAATCGCCAGAGACAAGGCGAATCTCGATTTAATCTGGCTAAAAGATGACTCGTTAGAAGATGCGGCGAACCTACCTGCACCTGAAGTTATTGCGAGAGAAATTATGGAAAATCTCGAATCGGCCCTGAGTGAGTTCACGGCGATCGTTGAAGCCTTGGAAGCAGGAAAGATTACTGATTAGAGTTCGGCAAAGCACTCTTATCAATCCTATGCAGTTTTGGATTCAACAAGTTTTTCTTTAAGGGCACTTAGAGGTATTGGTCCTGTATCTGTGTCAACAACCCAGAAATCCCAGCCATCAGAGATCTCATCACCCAGTGCTCTTGTAGCGCGAGTCGGGGTGTCATAGAGCCTGTCCTCAATGAGGATCTCACCATCATCAGTAATTTCACCAATCGATGGACGTTCGGGGTCAATTGATTCAATAAGGTCACCAGAATTTAAAAACCCACTGCTTACTAATTGCAGGAGAGTTATCTCGGGTTCATCTGTACTTTCACTTACTGCATGCAATCCTGACAGATCTGGTTGATAGGCAGGGTCGGTCAAACGCATGTATCCATCCCGGATGATTAGAGCAATTAGTTTGCGCCGTTCGGAAAGAAATTCTTCGTATTTCATTGTGGTCCACGCCGGTGGAAGTGCATGCCACTTTTCCTGTGCCACGAGAAGTTCGCCCGTCATCCCTCTATCGCGCACGAGGTCCGGCCAATACTCATGCGGAGGTCGGTCAGAAATGATGTTATTTGTGTGCCAATCTGTTGGCGCGAAGTTGGCAACCTGATTAATTTTCTTGAGATCTTTATATCCGAGAACATCGCTCAAATATGCCCTAGGGAAGAGGTGGTGTCCTTCAACGCCTTTTATCGAAGTCTGTGATGGATCAGTCCAATTCAAGACACTGTTGTGAAGCATAAATAGGTTGGCATTCAGAATATTTAAGGATGCTAAATACGCTTGATATGAAGGTGATGCCGCTGTAGATGAGGAAATTAGGTTGTCCACGAGTCGTATACTCCAGAAGTCAGGAGTGAGCGAGTTATTGATGACGCCTTCAAGGACAGCAATGAATTCGTCGGCTGTCTTCACCCCATCAAGTCGATCAAGGTCCTGTTGAATCTGCGTCTCAGCCGCATTACTTGTGTAGTAACCAGTTGTTTGCGCCATAAAGAACCAACGCGCCATCAAGTCTCGCAAGATAGTTAAGTCGACCTTGTATCTTGTTCGCCCTATCAGCCAAAGGGAATAGGAATAAAGTAGTGTCGTATTTGAGGTGATCATCTTTCTCGAACGGAACCCAGATTTTGCCAGAACACGCATGAATTCGTCCCAGTTCAACGGATTTAGCAGCAATGGCACAGCCATCTTTATTTTGTCGAGTTCCTCATTTTGGCGCTTTGGATCTGCCATGCCAGTCTTGCGATCACGACCACGAAGGGCGCTGTAAGCGTCTGAAAGTCGACCACGATTTTGGCCAACCGCCACTGCAACACGGACGAGTTGGCCAGGACTTGGAGCCAGGTAATAATTTAAAGGTGTCCAACGGGTTTTTTTACCAGTAGTTTGCGTGATGTGCTCAGCGGTTAAGCGCGAATCTCGCGCAAAGTCTTCCATCTCTTCTCGACCTTCAGACCAGAAAACACTAAGCCAAGTCAAAATGAAATCCGCCGTGGTTAAGTTGACACCTTCCGAGTTAATTCGAACGAAGACGTCAGCAACGACCGCCTTCTCAACGTGATCTAAAATCTCAACAACTGTAAAAGCCACTGACGTCAAACCAGATAGTCGAACAAGTGCATCATGAATCTGTTGATCCTCTTCTTCTGTGATCGCAATGCCTTTGGCTGTTTCATACCTCTTAACGAATGTCTTATGTGCCATCAAAGATGACGCAAATACTGTTGCTACATCTCCAACCCAATCTGGTGATCGATCCAGGACTGGTTGCGCCACCTCAAAACGCTCTAAGAATGGGTTGAAAGAAATACGAATAAGTTTCTTTTTGTATTCGTCATCAACCACTGACTGGCCCGTAAGAATGACGAAAAGGCTTGTAAGTCGCTGCTGCCCATCAACAATCTGCTGCGTCCCAGAATGGCTTTTGGTGCCTAAGCCAATGGAACCACCATTCTCGTCAGCGGTTCGGTTCCAGAACATTAATTCTCCAACGGGATATCCACGGAACATCGAATCCAGTAGATCTCGAACCTTGGTGGCGGGCCATACGAACGGGCGCTGCAAATCGGGAAGACGAAGATTCCCCTTTGCTACCGCATCAACCAACTGCTGAACTGTCCATGTGACCGATTTATAGATCCCGTTCAATCTTGACTCCCTTGCTAGATTTCGTAACACGAACGCTATGAAGAACTTGAACTATTCGGACTAGCAATTTGAAAACGCGATACTGGATAAACAATCAAGGTGGATACTCGCCCACCTTAACTCTGAAAACTCCTTGAACTGCCAAAACTAAACCTTTATGTCACACGGCTTAGCCTATGCGCACAGTCTGACTTCGACAATGTGCGACGAGGACAGGTTCTTTCAGCCGTGAATTCGTGGTTGTACGTGCTGAAGTGTGCAAATATCGATCTATCTAGCGCGCATTGACGAAGGTCCATATTGGGGCGTGCCTACGCAAATGGACTGTCGGGTTATATCGCTTATTCAAGTAAAGAGGGCACTGTAGGGCAATGGCGCAACATATTTGATAATTCATGGACAGCAAAACCTTGCTGTAGGTAATCTTCGGCATGACGAAAATAAGTATGACTTCCAATGAAGGCAATCTCATGGATCGTGAATTTGAAGGTATGTGGTGGACTCCGGAAAATGATTCACTCAAGATTCCTAGCAATCTCACATTCGATCGCGATCAAGGCGGGATGCTAATTCTGCAAAATGGGTTGCTTGGAGCCTCAACCCTCACAAAATATCTGACCAAAGGCTGTAATGCACGGCTACTTTCGGGCAGATAAGTACATGTAAGGCTCACAAAATATCTGACCAAAGGCTGTAATGCACGGCTACTTTCGGGCAGATAAGTACATGTAAGGCTCACAAAATATCTGACCAAAGGCTGTAATGCACGGCTACTTTCGGGCAGATAAGTACATAGACAAACAACAGGGGGAAGAATGGACGGAAAGAAACCAGAAAGACTTATGGACTCGGGGAAACTCGGAGAATCCATTCGCTCAAGTATTGAAGCGCTTCAACAATCTGGAAATTATAACAAGTTGCTCGAAGAAGTGGAGTCTGAGAAAGGGAACATATCGCTTTACGAAAAACACATTATTAGTTATCTCGAAAACATTATTCAAAATGAAAAGGAGTTGCCTATAGAAGAAGCAAATTCAGGAAATGAACCAATCAGTATCGAAGAACTACGAGTTTCAAAGAAGAGTAGGAGATTGAATTAATTGAGCGAAAGAAAAAATGAGAGGAGTACCTATAGCAGGTAACTAATGAAACACGAGAACAAAGTCGAAACACAACACATAGGAGAATAGACTTATGAATATCGTGTCATAAATAGGGCGGGACTACGGTCTCGCCCTATTTTAATTATGGCAACAAAGCCACATTAACAAGGAGGAAAAAATAGAGAAAAAAGAAAATCACAATAAAGGAAAGAAAGTAGTACAGAAAATGACGGATGGAGAACTCGAAAAGTTCTTTGAAGAAGAGCAAAATAAAGTTCCTGAAATCAAAAGCACAAAAGAAATCAAACACGGGTTGTATCACTTGGTTCAAGATCTTCGAGAAATGGAGATCCGCATTTCAGAGCACTATGAGATTAGTGCGTATGAATCACGATTCCAAAATAGTGACAAGCGACGTAAGAAAATCTTCAATGACAGGTCTCAAATTCGAGAAGAAATCAGCAAGAAATTACGATTCTTGATCGAAAATGGAATGAACGAAATCGAGATTCCGGATGAACTACCTTTCTTGCCTAAACACGGCATTAAAGATCTCATCTTGAATCTCCCCTAATAGAAACGGAGAAAGATATAGATATAAAAAATATAGAAAGAAGTGGATTTGAATCCATTATCCTGATTTATGGAATTGACAGTAATCCTGAAGGTTGGATTAATGAAGATTCACTAATAAATTTGGCGAGTGGTGGCAATGCAGCAAAACGCATGATCAGCGAAGTACTGGACAAACTTAGTGAAGAATGTTTAGTGGAGCGCAGAAAAGTGGGTGGAAGAGGTTTCTATCGAAGAACAATCCTTGGCATCACAACAGCAAAACAACTTAAAGACGTAGACGATATATCTCTAAGCAAGACATTCGCTGTTGGTGATGATGGGATGATCTGGAAACCAGAACGTGGGAACCCAATCAATTTTGAAGAATTGATTGGGCAAAGTTCGGCTAAGAATCTAATTCTAAAGAATCTTAAGTGGAGTCAAAGAAGTGGCGAGACACCGATGTCTATGTTGCTCTATGGCCCCTCTGGATCAGGTAAAACCCTAATTGCTGGTTTAGTAAGTTTATATTTAGGATTACCGTTCATCTCACTTTCCATGGCTGATGCAAATTCACATGAATTACAAAATGCATTAGAACTAGCGGAAGATGGAGCAGTCTTATTCCTTGATGAATTGCAAGCAGCCAAAAAATCGACTAAAGATTCCATATTGGTTTCACTCGATCCGAATAAAGCAAAGAATTTTGTTGCTATCGCGGCAACAACAGATCCTGGTGATCTGACTTTGCCACTTCGTCGAAGATTCCCCTTAGAGGTGCCTTTAGTCGAGTACACGGTTGCGGAAGCCGAGCAATTAGTAGTGCAAAGAGCGCAAGGTTTGAATCTAAAACTAGAACATGGAACGGCGTTCATGATCGCTAGAACCGCTCGAGCGAATCCGGCAAGGATCGCTCGGCTAATTACAGAATCACGAATGTTGGTTGACGAAGGGGAGACACTTCAACGGAGAGCCTTCCTGGATCACCTAGAGCAAACAGGTAGAGACGCACGAGGAATAGATAACATTGAATTAGAGATGCTTACTTTTCTTCGTGATGAAACAACCGGGCCAGCGGGTATGTCGAAGTTTGTTGACGTACTTGGATTGGATATCGGTTATGTAAGAGAAAAACTTCACATGTTGAGGCGAGAGGGACTTGTCAAAAACATGGGTAGATCCGGCCACACAATTACAGGAAGAGGTAAAGACTATTTAAATAGTCGTTCTTTATAAGAGTGTAGCCCAAACGGGCGGGGGAATTTCCCCCGCCCGTAATCAAACGAATAAGGAGTAATGCAAATAGCAAATACAACAACAAACAAAGTAAATCTACAATCAGATCACTTAATTCTAGATAACTTCATCGTCACCGGAGTGGCTTTTCAAGTTATTGAGGATGCAATTACAAAAGGAAAAGACGCAGAAGAGTCTGTTGCACAAGTTCTAGAACTTGGTGCATCTGTTCTTCAGTATGGGAGTTCGCGCACTACGGTGGATTCGGTCAGTTCTGAAATTCAACGAATTATCGATCGACTGCAGTACGTATCTCAAAATGAATATAGTCAAATCCTTAACCAGCACAAAGTTTCATTAAATGAAACTTTGGCTCAATTTTTGGATCCGGGTCGAAGTTCAAGCATTCAGACACAAATCCAGTCTTTGGTTAAAGACTATGGCTTGAATGCACAACAGGCGTTACATGCCGTTCTAAATGACGAGAATGGTCCCTTCGCTTCACTTAAGTCACAGTTTGAAAGCAAGATCGGAGGGATTGAAGGCAAACAAGTCGACATTCTCAAAGACCTAGCGGCAATTTCAGAACGACTCAAAATGACCGAAACCCTAGAAAATGCCTATCAAAAAAGCACTTCAAAGGGCCTTGATCACGAGGCTTCGATTCTGCAAATTGTTGAGCGCTTTGTTAGTCCATTAAAAGACCAAGTTATTGATGTCAGTAAAGACATTGGTTTAGATGGCACCAAGAAAGGCGATGCCATGGTGAAGGTTAACGAAGATGAGACTAATTCAACGTTCACCGGATACGTAATCGAGGCTAAGGATCAGAAGTTGAATCTGACTGCTGCGCTTAAGGAACTCGAACTTGGAATGAGCAATAGAGGGGTAAAAGTCGGAATTCTTGTGTTCGCGCATAAGGAGCAACTTCCAACCAATGGCAGTCCTTTTCGCTTGTACTCAGGAAATCGAATTCTCGTTGCTTTGGGCGAAGGAAATGTTCACCTCGAATTGGAGGTTGCATGTAACTTGGCGCGAAGTATCGCGTTGCAGTTGGAAAGGTCGATTGTTGAAGATACGGATATCGACTTTCTCTATGACAGAGTCGATAAATTATCGACAGTAATTGAAGAAGCACGCGGAATCGAAAAAGGCACCTCTATAGCGAAGAAAGGCATTGAGGCTATTGAGTCTGCATATAAGAAACTACGTGAAGAGGCCTTGAATATCATTGCGGATATTCAAGTTAAGAAAACATGACACTAAAGGGGAGTCTTCGGACTCCCCTTTTTTACTTTTCCCAACCGGCCTCTTCCAAGTAGGCGCGGAACTTTTTTCTTGCTCTAAAAAATTGAACTCCTACAGCATTTACGCTTACACCCGTGATGTATCCTTCATTTACCATTTGCGTTGGAGTGAGATCGTAGCCAGCGTAGCGAATTAGAACTTGCTCATCTGAAGATAACTTATGGAAGGCCTCAATTATTGTGTCTCCTTGCCAGCCTCTCTTAGAAATATCCTCATCTGAACTTTCATATTTAGATAACCACGATTCACTCTCCTCATCATCAATCGAGGGAAGCACTGCTCCTTTACTTTCTCGTATGAAACTTCTATAAGTCTTTTGGAAAGTCCAATAAATCATGTTACCTAACCAAGTATTTAAGGAAGATTTGGTTGGATCAAAATCATCTATACGGTTATAAATAGCCAATAACGCGTCATTGAAACTTTCTTCACACAAAGAAGTTGTGACACCAGGAAAAGTAGGATGATTCAGATAAATATTCTGATTCGACTTCTTAATCTTACTGATGATCGTCAAGGCGATTGAGGTATTGCTCCCCTTGGCCTTGTCTTCCTTGAGCATTGTTATTAAATTTTGCGCAATTAAAGAATTTCTCTTTCTTGACTCTGCGCTTATTTTTGCCAAAGTATGAGTCTCACCGTGTATTTCCCAGTCGGACATTAGGATTTCACCTGTCTAATTTCAGCCAAATCAGATATTGCCGCTTGAACTTGGACGCATTCCTTACTTTCGAGAATAAAATGGTCCAAAATCTCCTCAGCCATGGCACGACTATCCACCGACGTGAGGTAAAAAGCAAGCAACCTATGCACAGGTATTTTAGTATCGAGCAGATTGAAAATCTGGTCCTGAGACAGATTTTCATTAAAGACTTTAAGAAAGTCTCGTTCAGTTTCAGCAAGAGGTGTATTTAGTTTCTTTACAAGAAGAAAGACTGCATGTTGCAATTCGTAGATAAAGAGATACCAGTTATCAACGAATATTGAGTTTGCACCCAATTCAGTTGTACTCGATTTAAACGGTACGAATATCAATTTCCAGTATTCATCTTCACCCATAGGCTTTTCGCGCAACATCTGCAGATTCTTCCAAGAGATTTGAACGGCCTTTTCAATTTCTCCTAGATTCGCATACGTAATTGCCTGATTGTCCTCGATCATCAATGTATTACTGTAGTTATTCCTGATTGCCAATTGGAATCCACTCTGAGCAGTTTTAAATAAGCCGACACTTGCCGCCATGTATGAAAATGGTTGCGCGAGTCGCTGGAATGATTCATGAAACTCGGAAAATTCTGCATATTTCTTATATAAATTAATTTCACGCTCAAGATCTGTTGAAAGATAGTTCTTAAGATCCTGAAAGTTATCTTCTTTAAATAAATCAAAGGCCTTACCGAATCGGCTACTACGCGAACTTAAGAAAACCAAATTTGAGAATAAATCTTCAGGGAATTCATTGAAAGAATGCCCAACAATCTTTATCTTATAAGAAAGTTCCATGAATGGAGCATTGGTTTCAATCCAGGATTGAAAGTCACTTTGAATTGTCTCTAAATCTTGCCCCCCTTCGAGATTAAGTATGTATGAAAACTCGCGAATTTCGGGTAAATTTAATTCAGAGAAAATTAAATTGAAGATAAAGGGTTTGCCTTTGCGATTCCCAAATGCATTATCACGTTGATCAAACAACATTGCAGTTCTAAGAGAGATATAGAAATATGAATATAAAGTTTGTAGGTCATCATCCAACAAAGCCTGAGTGATTCCGCTAGTCATTCCTTCATCAGAAGTGTCATTCTTATTTGCTGGGTTATATGCACGAATGTGCCTAATACTGCGTAGAGGTTCGTCACCATTGACCAAAAAGCGAATTAAATCGCTAGCAAAAAGACTTGTGGTTGTATTGAAGTAACTCTTCGAACTTGGAATCCTAAAATCATTGTTCAGTTCACGCGCGCTAATTCTTATGTACGCTAGAACTAGAGGGTCGATTTCCGTTGAAATTTTGGAATTTAAAGATATAAAACTTGAATCGGGATATGTCGAAGAATCAATTAATTTTCCATCATTATCAACCACTTTAAAAAGATCCAGCGGCCATGTGTCCCGAAGTGTCTTAAGGTTGGTTTGTAACTCCGAATCCAAAGTGGAAGCATTTATTGGCTTTGGGGCATGGCCACTCAGTACAACTTCAGTAAGACTCTTATTTGGTACAACTGGTTTATTTCCTCGAGTTGGGCTGGTTTTAGATATCGACGTAGCGAGGAGAATCGCTGCAATTCTGAGAAAATCCTCTTTATTGGATGATTTAAGTGATTTCAATAATGTGAACTTAGCCAGAGACTCCAATGACAACTTCTTATGCTGTGACTTTATAAGGTTTTCACAACTTGCGGTATCGACACCAAAATTGCCTGTCTTGGTCGCTCGCTTATCCATATTGCTAAGTAATAACTTAACTAAATATGGATGACCTTCCGTGACGCGATGAACAGATCTAGCAACTTGATCCAGTTTGGCAGGACCTAGTTCGGGGTGGACTCGCCTTATTATTTCTGAAATGTCGCCAGTCCCGAGTTTCATTAATGAAAATACTTTTCCTACTTCAGGCAATCTTTCCATTAAATGCTCAAACAAAGAATTTTCCGGTTTGTTACTCGTGGCAGACCTAGAAGGGAGATTGGCTGTAACCAGCAGGAGGGGAGATTCTTCTGTATCAAAAATTCTATAAAACGTATTTTGCGTTTTCGGATCGATATTCAACAATTGCTGTGGATCATCAAGAATTATCATGAAGTTCTCGAATTTTGGGAAGATCTCAGCGGTGAAGTTCTTAAGTTTCAACCAATCATTTTGGATCAATCCCTTATCAATCGTAATTGCGCTATTAGGATTATTTAGATGAAGTGCAATTCGTGAACCTAGAGCAAGAAGTTCGTTGCTTGGATCAATTCCCAATTCCCCGCCATTTACCTGCCTTGACCAAGACTTAAAAAACTCATTCTTTTCATCTAGGTAACCTTTTTCGATGAGTTTCCTAAAAACTGCCGAAAATATTTGGTCAAACATTGAGAAGATCGGATCTTCTCCTAAGAATTCGAGAGAAACCAAGACCCCGATAAAACCTTCTGGAAGGTATTCAGGAATTATATTTGAAAATGAAGTCTTGCCGCTTTTCTCCGGACCAAAAACAATAAAGTATTTTTCACCATCATTTATTGACCGACTAATATTATGAAAAAGAGCCTCACCGTTTTGAAACTGATCCCTATTTGCTTTCGAGATTGGTGTTTCAGGGCTGAGTGCGTCTAGATCGGCCATCAAGACCCCCTCAAAGACGTAGTTAAGAATGTATCTGGTAGTACAAAATACTTGATTTCATTAGAGAACTAAAGAGGTTGGGCAAAGGGTTTAGGTGTATTTCAGCGCCAGATTTGTAATTTCGGCACACACAACCTAAACGAGAAAAAAGAAAGTGAGTAGTTTGGTGAGTTACGACTTAGAAGACTCGACACACACTGACATCTGTGCGGTATAATACGAGCATGAAAACCCTTTATGAAGGGGGTTTTGTTGTAGGGCGCTTACTACGGATCAGAAGGTTAGGGGTTCGAATCCCTTCGCGCGCACAAGTTTAGCCTTCGGTGCCTTTCACACCGGGGGCTATTCTTCTTTTTAGCGCGAGATCAGAAATAGAAAAATGGACAT
>Ga0209284_10006707_pt1 | contig 10888 bp, 14 predicted proteins | sample FRY03_FD_187211 | JGI IMG/M metagenome (GOLD analysis project Ga0209284, IMG submission 187211) | Freshwater microbial communities from Lake Fryxell liftoff mats and glacier meltwater in Antarctica - FRY-03 (SPAdes) (version 2) | ecosystem: Environmental > Aquatic > Freshwater > Ice > Glacier... | reverse complement strand
CTAACAACATGGCCTATACCGAGCCACTCTCGCCCGACCCGACGTCAGCGTCCGTTTCAACCAGAAGAAGCGAGCCTTTTGGGAATTCGTTCAAACGACGATTTGACACCGGGACTTTGCGGAATCGTCGAACGGGCAGCCCCCCCGGTTTGGGTCCTTCCTGATGTCTCAGGAAGTGAGCCCGTAGTGGTCTATGGGACATTGAGACACACTTTCTTTCCTCGGAATGTGTGCCGAATCGCGGGGCCGTTTGCAGTGTGACGGGCCCCCAGTGAAATCGGAAGAATGGCAACGGTGGATTCTGTTCGTCAGTTGTTCGGCGAACGCTCGCCAGTTGTTGGCGGAAGTGTGAAGCGGCCGGCGTTCGGTTGTGTGCACCATCGATGTTCGAAGCGTGGCTTGGCGATCGCGTGAACGAACTCGCAGGCCTGCTGTGTCGGGCCCGCAGCAATTCACGTTGGCGAATTGTGCGCGTCTGGATGCACTTCATTGGCGGTTTACGGCTCACAATTGCCCGCGAAGTGTGAACACGCTGCGGGCTGCAGCTGTGAAACAGTGGGGCTCGAATCGGAAAAATGCACACAGGCCGGGACTGAAAAACGATTTGCGTTGCGGTTGTTTTTATTTACAACCATGCCACAACCGGTATGATTGATGGCCAACACAACGGAGGCGCGATGGATCTCATCTGAAACGGCAACATCGAGCACATTGCCGAACACGGGCTGACTCAGGACGATGTTCAGTTTGTATTCGACAACCCGGTTGGTTACGGCGAAAGTCGATCGACGGGAGACCCTGCCGTGTTCGGTTACACGCCGGACGGTCGTTACATCATCGGGGTCTATTCTGAGATTGATGAGTTCTCAGTTTATCCCGTCACAGCCTTTGAAGTTCCGGAGCCAAACCGATGAATCGCACAAACCGAAAACTGAACCCGGAGCAACAGGCTCGCGTCGATCGAGCGAGAAAAGCGGCTGAAGGTGAAGACCGTGAAGACTTGATTCAGCAGGCTCGCAAGGCACAAGCGCAGGCGTTGGCGGAATCTCCGGAACAGGTCATGGCCGTATTGAAAGCCGCGCGTGAAGCGGCTGGGATCTCGCTGCGGGAGTTTGAAGTCTCAACCGGCATTTCGCGCGGCAATCTGTCTCGGCTGGAAAACGGAATCGCCAATCCGACGATAGCCACATTGCGACGCTACGCCAAAGCCCTTGGCAAAACGGTTCGCATCACGGTTGAGTGAATTCAGTTCTGTACTCGGTTACGAAGTCGCAACCGTTCGAAAACTGGGCTAGGCGTGGGCGTTGCTTCCCACCCGAAAAGTTGACCCGAATCAACCTGCCCTGTTCTTGCTTTATTCGGGAATGATCTGAATTCGGGAGATCTGCAGAATGGATTCATTCGGCGCATTGAAGTGTCTTCAAAACGCTTGCGAGAAATTGAGGCGTGCGAAGTTTGCGGATGCCGTTTTGCCGATCGAACAACTCATTGAGTTCTTATTAAACTACGCCCCCGGACGCGACTTCAGCAAGCCGCCGGCAAAGCTGGTGGATTCCGTGTTGAAGGCGTTCGGGCTGACTTCTGATGGTTCCACTAATTCAACTCGAAAGGAACTGAAGGCATGAAAGCCGCAACACTTTTTCCCGATGACGACATCCACGATTCGGCCGAAGACTGGAAAGGCAGGTCCGGAGCTACGGCCGTTCCGTATCACAACGGGACTCTGACAAGCTGCGCCGCTGCGGAGTCTGACGGGTTCCGTTCTTCGTGCGGAATTCTGGATTCCAGTTCGTTTGGTTCTCTGGCGATGTTCGCCAGTTGTGACGATACTGGTTCAAGCGGGATAGACTTTGACTGATCATTGAAGCTGACAAGCTGGTTACCTTGACCAGTTTCCCGCGCTTTCTTTTAAGCGACTTCTTTCTGACTGGGACGAACGCGACGAAGATCGTAGACGCCTGCCCCGACCGTCAATGGCGATTGATCTTTGCACTGTGGCGCTTTGCTGGACTGCGGAAGATGGAAATCTTCCAACTTCGCTGGGAACACGTCCTGTGGGATCAGGGCCGAATGTTGGTGACCATCCCAAAGACAAAGCACCATGAGGGCAAGGGGACGCGCTTTGTGCCGATAGGGGTATCCTGCCCTTGCTGGAAGCGGCATTTCACGAAGCCCCCGATGGCTCTCAGCGAGTGATTACGAGGTTCACAAAATCGAATGTGAATCTTGCCAAGCCATTTGAAAAGATCATCACGGCGGCCGGTCTCACCATTTGGCCGAAACTGATTCAGAACTTGCGGGCATCCTGCGAAACGGATTGGCTGGACGCCAGCATTCCTGCCCACGTCGTGGCCAGATGGATCGGGCATTCTGTCAAAATCCAGAACGATCACTATGCCCAGGTGGATGACCACCACTTCGACCAGTTCAACGTGAAGGCGAAAGCTTTGCAGATTCAGGCAGCGGCTGAAGGCGTTGATTCAAAGCGGGGAGGGGCACAGGCAGGGGCACAAGCCGTGCAAACTCACGCGAACGGGCAAACATCAAAAAAAGTGAGCCCCCCGAAAAACCAATGTTTTTCGGGGGATTTCGCTCCGATTGCCCCTAGTGCGGAGCAATCGATTGTCCCGGGCGGGGGTCGAACCTGCAACCTTCGCCTTCGGAGTTGTAGAACAAGTTCACACTGTCTCTTTTCTCTTGTGTTTTGATAGGTTCGGTTTTCACGGGGTCCACAATTGGCACTGCCGTGAGTACATTTCGTGAGTACACGGCAAGACAATCTCAGCACTTCCGCAGCGCGTTCAGGGCGGCCGATGTGGTCAGAGATGAAATCAACCGGGGATAGGCTTAGCGGCCGAAAAGCAGCATCCGAACTGCCTGCCCCGTTTGTTCTCAATTCGGAAAACGACTTTCGGAAAGTCGAAACATGAACCAGGTTGTGCCAACGCCGAAAGCGAAAAGCGAATTCCTTGAGCTTGCCCGCGTTATTCTCGACAGACTGAAAGAGCCTCGCATTCAAGGATGGTGGCAAGATTTGTTTGGGTTGACGAGCGATCTTGAAGACTGCAGGCGTGAACTCAGTCTTCCGCATTGGCTGCCGGAATGGAATGCCGAATATGACGCACGGCAGAACGCCAAACACTATGACGCAGCTTTGGACTTGCGTCCGTTGTTGGATCCGAGGTGGAAGCCGGGAAACGACTGCCATCCGGATTGCTTCAATTTCTGGATGCAGGGCCAGAACGGAACAGCTGAATCAGTGAAATTCGCGTTCTGCGATCCATACCGCAGCATGGATGCGTGGGGCGATTCATACGACGGACGTTGCGACTCATTCGCGGTATGCGCTGAATTCTGTGTGGTGACTGTTTCGCTTCAGGTGGCAGAAGCCGAGATCGCTGAAGGGAAGCCAGTCTTTGACGCCATCCGCAGAGATGCGATTTTCATCCTGAAGCAGTGGATTCGGTACGTTGAAGCCATGCCGATTCCTCTGATTCGTGACCGGCGAACCGGTGAGCTCCTCGGCGGCGATGTTCAGTGTGAGTTCGCATCGGATGGCATCACTCCAGAAGAAATCAAGGTAGCACTTGAACGCATGGATGGCTCACTGTTCGTCCCGAAGTCCATTGCGGATACCGAATTCATACTTTGGCACAAAGGCCAAAGGCCCCACCACCAACCGACTCGCGGAGAACAATATCTTTCGGCATTGTTGCATGCCAAGGAAAGTCAGCAGCAGCCGAAAGTCATTGCGGGTTTGTTGGCTGAATTGAAGTCCGCAGTTGCCGAGATCAAGACGACCACGCCTGACGACCCGCGGAATGGGAGTCCGCGGGTTGATCGCTTGGTTACAGCCGACCAAATTGCACTGTTCCTCGGTATTAAACGAACGAGTTTGGCGACAAAGTCATGGCCGACTCCGGCTGTAAATGGCCGTGGCAACATTCCTGCTCAATTCCGGTGGGACGAACTTCGTCCGGCGCTTGTGACGCAATATCCGAAAGACGACTGGTCGAGCTTCTGATTTGCTTATGGTTTGCTTCTGTTGCTTCTGAATCGTGATTAACCGGCATTTTCATCTGTTCAATGGTCCCTATTGTTCGGTCGTGGGCTGAGTGAAGCCTGTAACGACCTTGAGCCAATGTGGAGACCATACAATGTCCGAGACCATCAAACGCGACGAGCGAGGGCGGCCGATTGCTGAGGATGGCTATCCTCTCGGCGGCAACGCGACCATTGCCGAGACGGCAGCAGCAAGCGGTCTGAGCGCATCCAAAATCTATTTGATGATCAACCGGGGCGAACTGCGAGCACAGCGGCATGGTCGATCTGTGCGCGTCCCGTGGCAGGCTGTTCGTGAGCAGTTCTTCGCTGAAGCCACCCCCTGACGAAAGAAGGCCGGTCAGATTGTCGTCTGCCGGCCCTCGAAATCCTTGCGCCCCACACGCCACATGCGAGACCGCCAATGATACAGTCGCCGCACCCGCAGAGCCAGCACATTCGTGAGCTCGATTTTGAAATCCGCGAGCCAATGCGATGGTCTCGCCTAGTCTTCACTCCGCGCATCCTTGCGGCGCAACGGCGGGATCGTTTCCGGCAGCTGGCTGACTTGACCGACTGGTCTCAGCAACGGGAGGCGGCGCGAAATGGCTGAATCTGTTTTCGATCGGGATCGGCGAATCCGCGACGCTCAGCTGTCGATGACGCACACGTTTTACCTTTGCACGTTGAATCAGTTTATCGGCAAGAACGCAGACGCGTGGCCATCGCAGGCGAAGATTGCCGAGCGAATGAACGCGTCAGTGAGATCCGTGAAGTATTGGCAAAGCCAGCTTGAACAAATGGGCGTCATTGTGATTTCATCAGGGAAGGGCTGCAAAGTGCAGAATCGTTATTCCCTGCGTCTCGATGCACTGCAAATCAAGCCGACTTTGAATAGTGCAACGATTGCCCCATTCGACACAGAGACAGAATCCGAATGGTGCAACCCTTGCCCTGATAATGGTGCAACCCTTGCACCTGGAATAGGGCAACAGTTGCCTACAGAAAGAACAGTTAAAGAACATAAGAAAGAACAGGCGTTTTCGTTTCCGGAAAAATTGAGGACACCAGAGTTCTCGGAAGCTTGGCAATCGTGGGTCCGATTCCGTCGCGAGCTCAAAAAGAAACTAACGCCGTCCACGATCACGATGCAGCTGGCCATGCTCGATAAGTTTGGTTCAACGAAAGCCGTTCGGTCAATCGACGCGTCCATCACCAATGGCTGGCAAGGTCTGTTCGATCCTGATGGAAAAAACGACAAAGGAAGTCCAGCGGCCGAAACAGCGTGGCAGCGAATTCGCAAAGCTGCAAAAGAGACCCACGGCGATGCGAAAGCATTCGAGGCAACTATCGGGCAGAAACTGGCAGACATTCTGAAGACGATCGGGCTCACTCGGAAAAAGATCGACGAAGCAAACGGCTACGAACAGGGGAAGTTTCCAAAACAATTCATTGATGAATTCCAACGACAAGGGGCAGCAGCATGATTCAGATTTCGGAAACGATCGATCGACGATCCCTTGAGGCGGCCGTCTTGGGCTCGATGGTGCTTTACGGTTCGAGCGAGACGGCGGAATATGCGGCTTCTGAACTCGATGGCACAGAGTTCATGTTGCCGGGCCATCGGGCGATATTCCGGGCCGTCGGGTTGATGACTCAACGCGGCATTCCGGTTGATGCGATCACGTTGGCAGATGAGCTCATTCGCGTTGGTGACTACGAGCAAGCTGGCGGCGCTGCTGGCCTGGCTGAAGTTTTCGAAGCTGTACCACATTCAGAACACTGCCGGTTCTATGTTCAGCAACTGCAGGCACTTTACCGCCGTGATGGTTTGGCGGTCATCAGCGAGCGGCTGAAGGGACTCGCCCAAGATCCTGCCTGCGATCCTTCCGACACAATCACGATGATTGTGAACCAGCTGGAGACCATGCGGGCCGGTACAACGCGAAGTTCTGAATTGATCACTGCGGCGGCGGCGCTCGAGGCTTTCGACAATCGGAACAAAGATCCACGTCAGACGATATCGACAGGGTTGATTCAACTGGACCGGATACTCTGCGGCGGACTGCGACCGGGGCAGCTGGTGGTGATCGGCGGGCGTCCTGGATTCGGCAAGTCGGCATTGATGGGGCAGATGATTCTCAACGCAGGAAGATCCCAGCGAGCCGGTTTAATGGCGTCTCTCGAAATGACAGCGGGGGAAATTGCGGGACGTGGATTGATGACGATCGACCGGCGACAATTCGCACAACTGCCGGTCTGGTTTGCGGAGTGTTCGCAGTTCACAAAGCTGGAGGCACTGTTGAGACTCGCCAGGCGACGGCATTCCATCCAGTTGGCGGCCGTCGATTATCTGCAGTTGATCGAAACGCCGATCGGTCGAAACGAGCTGAGAGAACGCCAGGTAGCGACTATGTCCAGAGGACTGAAGCGGCTGGCGATGGAACTTCAGATTCCAATTTTGTTGGGCTCACAACTCAACCGCGAATCTGAAAAGCGAGGCCGTCCATCGTTGGCAGACCTGAGGGAATCCGGAGCGATCGAACAGGACGCCGATATCGTGGTCTTGTTGAGTGGCGACGCCGAAACCGATGAACGTGAACTGATCGTTGCTAAGCATCGCGGCGGGCCGTGCGGAATCGTCCGGACAACATTCGATAGGCCGAAGTTCTGGTTCAATGATTCCGTCGAACCTTGGACCGGCAGTTTGTGAGAACCGTTCTTGCGTGAAGCCTGCGGAATTCATTTCAACCGAAATATCTTTCAAACTAAGGAACCGACCATGATGAAAAGTCCGACACTGTTTCCCGAAGTCGATGAGGACTTTGACGAACAATTAACAGGCATCCCGCGCGGCGACTCGACTGCCGGCGGCGCTCACAATGCCGATCCGTCAGCGAGTGAACCGACGCCGTATCACAATCGCACTCTGCCAAGCCGAGCTGCTGCAGAGTCTGCCCGATCGTTTGTGCGATCGCAGGCCGTGCGAATCTCGGAGTACATCGCCAGCCAAGGCGAACGGGGAGCGACAGACAAAGAGATGCAAGTGGCACTCGCAATGGATGGCAACAGCCAAAGGCCGCGGCGGGTATGGCTTCGAGATCATGGATTCATTCAAGCCAAAGGCGAGCCCGAAGACATCGTCTTGCGTGACTGCTGTACGGTTTGGATTTCAGTTCGGCGATTGGAGCTGATGACAACTCGAGCGAGGCCGACTGCGATGACTGCAGGCTGAGATATTTCGCCCGAAATGTATCGGGCACAAGTCCGAGGGGAGCCCGCGTTTTTCGCGGGTCCCTCCCCGGGAAACTTTCGGCGCGCGGGTCTTCTATCGCGCAAATTGGGCGCGTTTCGTGTTTTTGAAAGCGCTATTCCTTCCTTCCTCTCAACAGGACAGCCCCACAAATGACGGCAAAAAGTGATGAAGCAGAGGAACCGCCTTGATGGCAGCGAATTCCTTTTGTGGCAGGGTTCTTCGGCCCTGCCCTAACTCTCTCCCCGGATGCGTTTTCTCCATTGCGCGTCCGGGGGGACTTTCCAGATTTCACATTTTCAAGAGCCCAAGCCCATGAAGTTTTCACACGACGATTTGCGGAATATCGACTCTCTGCGAATCAGCATTCACAGTTCAGCATCCCCCCAGGCCTTCGAGCTGGCTGGCCAGTTCAATGAAGAACTCGCCGCAATTCAAAACAGGCTCGATGAGTTCTTCATCGTGCCGGACTTTGACCCGTTGGAGTCAGACTTGAAGGCCTTGGAAAAATCCGGAAAGGACAGGCGGTTTCTCCGGTTCGATCTGATCAAAGATATTCTTCGGTTGTTGAATATTCGATTCGACATTGATGCCACGATTCGACGACACCTCAATCAGGCTTCGAGCGATGCAGCCACCCACCTGAAGACACTTCATGCCGAGTACTCGCGTCGCCTGTCTGAATCAGGCGTGTCCGGACCTGCATTGACGGCGGCGGTCGGGAGTGTGGACAAGGTTCGCGAGGCCCATGACGCATTGCAGCAGCAACGCGGATTCGACGGCAGCTTATCCAACAACATCAACGGTAACGCATCGTCCGGAACGGTGGTGCGTATCCGTGGGGCGTTTTTGGAGCGATTCCGGTCATGGGTTGCCGAGCTGGCTGACATTGAGGAGAAGCCAGAAGGCCCGGAGCTTCAAGCGCCACAGCAGGAATGGAAAGCTCGTACAGTTGTCATTCCGGCAACGCCTGCGACCCGCGATTGATGGATCGACCCGCGCGGGGAGGCCTGTCTTCCTCGCGCCTGTTTTCTTCATACTAAGGAGTCAAACCGAGATGAGTATTTTCAATTTCTGGCATGCGTCGAAATCTCAGGACGCGCAGAGTGAAGCATCTATTCGTGAGTCAGCCCGAAGGCTTGTCGAGGCTGGTGTGATTACGTTGGCGACAGCACGGGAAGCGGCTGAGCAGCGGCGGGTTTTCGAAAGTAAAAGCCAGGGCGAGCAAGTGCAGACCGTCAAGTTCTTTAAAGAGCTTGGGACACGGGCCGATGTGAATCGGAACGGGTTCAAGTATGACAAGCACAGTCTATGTCAGGCCGATGCATTCGTTGTTGATGAGCTCTGCAAGCTGGTCGACGAATTCGAAACGGCTGCCCTGCCTCCGATGGGAGTTGCCGAGCTCGAGCTCGATCTTGATCGACTCGCAGGTGAGATGAATACGCGGATGAACCAACTGCGGGCGCTGAAGCCAGTGACACCCACAAAGGCAGAGACAGAAGAACTGCAGTTGGCGGAGATCACCAGACAGGCCGAATCAGACTACCGTGCCAACAAGCATGATTGTCAGGCGAAGTTTAATTCAAGGGAGCATCTCGCAGCGGCGAGACGATACGCGTTCAAGAATCCGGAGATGGATTTCCATCCGTGATTGTTGTGCAGGTCATGATACGATTCAGAGCATGTTCTAAAACTAGTCCATGCTCTGAACGGAGTCTGACAATGACGAATGCGGATTCGTGGGGAAAATCGAAACCGGCTGCCAACCACCCCTGGCAACACCCACAACTAAGATCCACAGCAGAGCCAAACACAACGGAGGCTCGATGCCGCAAGGTCACGATGACAGTTACACGCCCCGAGGAACGATCACTTCGGGCGAGGGCGCTGCAGGCTCACATGAGCATCAGTCAGTTTGTGCGGACTCACTTCCCCGGGGAGCTGCTGTTGCCACTTCTGGAATGATCTTCGCTGCAATCAGCTGACGGCGAATGGTCCGAACGTGTTCAGCGTCTCTGGTCATTTCGCTCGAAATGTTTTCAGTAGCGTCTGCACAATCATCGTGCCGGCACTGCAGCGGGCTGGACTTCCTTCGTTGGGTCCGGCAATATTTGCCCAACGCGGGATAGGTCAGGACTAATTACCCTGGTCGACAAGCTGGTTCATCTGGCCAGTTTCCCGCTTTCACAAACCAGATGATCACTTACCAGATGGAGTGAAAACGATGGCGAAGAAACGTGGCAGCGGTGAAGGTACAGTTTTCCAGCGAACTGACGGACGATGGGTGGGGCGGCTGTCCCTCGGAGTTTGCGAAAAAACTGGCAAGCGGATTCAGAAGACGGTTTACGGTACCACTCAGGCTGAGGTGATCGACAAGCTTGCCATTCTTCGGCAGCAAAAAAAGCAGAGTGGGAAAGCCATCGCCAGCAAAGATTCCATTGCCGGATATATGAAGCGCTGGCTCGAAAATGACATTCTACTGAACCGTTCGGCCAAAACTCACCAGGGGTATGAGTTTGCAAACCGCCTGTACATCGAACCGTTTATCGGTTCGGTGAAGCTGACGAATCTGAACAGCGACACTCTGGTTGAGTGGCAGGGGAAACTGGCGCGAAAGGATTTCACAGACCACATGCGGCATCGGTCAATTAAGGTGCTGAGGTCTGCATTGTCACGGGCCGTGAAGTTGCGGCTGATACCCTACAATCCTTGCAAGGGATTGGAGATGCCAACGGTGACTCCGAAGGAAGTGATTCCTCTCGAACCTGAACAATGTCACAGGCTGATTGAGGCTTGCCAGAAGCATCGACTCGGTGACTTAATTGTGTTGGCGGCCATGACCGGACTTCGAAGGGGTGAATTGTTCGCGTTGGAATGGTCCGCAGTGAATACTACCGAGGGCGTGTTGGTTGTCCGCAGGACACTGGAAGAGCTCAACAAGCTGAAGGTGAAGCAACCTAAGACGAAGGCCAGTCGGCGAGTCGTAACACTCGGTGCTGAGGCCGTGGCGGCTCTGAATCGCAGACGGGAGAAAGCGATTGCTGAAGGATTCGACCCCGAGACGGTGCCTGTTGTTTTTACCGATACCCGCGGCGGATATCTGCGCGGATCCAATTTCGCTAGAAATGTCTGGTATCCGATACGCAAGGCGGCCAGCATCCCGGACACCTTCGTGTTCCACGATCTTCGCCACACTCAAGCGTCTCTGATGGTGGCGGCCGGCATCGACCTGAAGATTGTTCAAGTTCGTCTCGGACATCGCGACTTTGCTACCACAGCGAATGTCTACAGCCACCTGCTGCAAGGCGTTCAGGCTGAAGCCATGTTGAAAGTTGATGACCTGTTGCGACGAACCGCCCCGAAGGAAGAGCAACCTTCCGAAAAGGCATTCTGAGACTTGGTGAGTACACTCACTGAGTACACTGGCAAAAAAGAAGCCGCAAGGATTTGCCGTAAGTCCTTGCGGCTCTAAGTTGTCCCGGGCGGGGGTCGAACCTGCAACCTTCGCCTTCGGAGGGCGACGCTCTATCCAGTTGAGCTACCGAGACTTGTAATTAAAACACGGGGCTTCTACTCTCTTCTTTTCGGCAGCGG
>Ga0209284_10006706_pt1 | contig 10888 bp, 11 predicted proteins | sample FRY03_FD_187211 | JGI IMG/M metagenome (GOLD analysis project Ga0209284, IMG submission 187211) | Freshwater microbial communities from Lake Fryxell liftoff mats and glacier meltwater in Antarctica - FRY-03 (SPAdes) (version 2) | ecosystem: Environmental > Aquatic > Freshwater > Ice > Glacier... | reverse complement strand
GAGCACATTGAACCACCACCTATATCAATGCAGGGGGTTCTGTTTTAAAAAAATGCATTTTTAATGATGAAAACCACTAGAATCAGTCTACTTTTTTTATGTTTGATTTATTTAGGACGCTATTGATTCCATACCTATTAAATTTTTTTTGTGATCTTTTTTAAAATGGGTCTTATCAATATCCTTTAAAGTGCTTTGCATTTATAACTACAAAAGTTCAGACGCTTGGAATATTGGTGAATTTTTCAATCTTATTACCTTCAAAGTAATAACACTCTCCTTTACTAAGGACTAAGCAAAGTCTAACTGGGTTTTCTTCTCTCTCAAACTTGTATGTTTTCACATATTTTATTAGAGACTTTTGTCAAGTAGAATTCCAATATTTTTCATCCCAACCCTCTAAAGGGACTTGTTCATAAATGACACTAAATCTCCAAATAATGATATGAGAAAATACACCATAGGTTTCATTTGGAGGTGTAAAGCTTGGAAGAGGGTTTTTCGTTTTCATACAAATAATATTAAGTTATTTGTACTCCGACACAAAATGGGTTGTAAGGGTTGTAACGTTTATTTTGACCTTGCGTCCGTATTGTTTTACCACCGTGGTGTCTTCACTCGGTTGGTATCCGCCAAATTTTGGATTCGAAATACATTGCAAATCTAATTTCTTTTTTTAAACCCACAAAGTTTACAGAAATTAATTGCCTTTTTGCTTTATATAAATATCACAGGACTAAGACTATAGATACCCGTAAACCAACTCAGCTGCTTTATTAATTTCACCACAAACAAAAGCGTTTTGATCATAGGTAATTGCCATTTGTTGGGCTTCTGTTTTGTTGAGTCCAAAGATTAAAAAACTTTTTTAAGGGATCCAGTTCTAGTCTTTAGGAATTCCTGCTCCTTTAAGGTAATGAAGGTTGTTCTTTATTAAATAAGACTCCAGGGTACTGTTTCTAATTGCATTCACCTTAACTGAAAGACTTTGAGATCTTGGATTTTCTGCTGTAATAAAAGCCCAATGGGTTTGGTGTATCTCTTTTAGGTAAATGTTTAACTCATTGTTTATATTACCTACTACCATCTCCATTTTAGGGTTAAAAGTGGTGTAGGTGGTTTCTAGATAACTTCTGATTAGACTTTCATCCATATTCTTTATTTAAATTAATTGAAATATAAACAATTAATTGCTTTTTAATATTAGGGTTAAAATCTATTATAAAATCTTTTAAATCTTTACATTTAAACATCGGCCAGGGAAGCTGGCCCAATTAAAATTGCGCTCCGTTTAAATAGCCCTAAATTAGTAGCAATTCAAAATACATAGTACTTATGAATGAAATTATATGTCCCAATTGTAAAAAGGCTTTTAAGGTAGATGAGGCTGGGTTTGCAGATATTTTAAAGCAGGTGAGGGACCATCAGTTTGAAGAGGAATTACAAAAGCGTTTGCAGCTGGCTGAGACAGAAAAAGTGAATGCGGTAAAGCTGGTAGAGGCGCAGCTTAGGTCTGTGTTGCAAGACGGGCTTTCCAAAAAGGATTATGAGATAAATGAGCTGAAGGCTAAGAGTCAGAATGAACTGGCTGCGTTGGCGGCTCAGAAACAGACTGAAATATCTGATATGAGGGCTAAGATTGAAAATGCAGAGGTGGTGAAAAAACTGAGCGTTACAGAGGCTGTTAAAGAAATAGAAAAGGAACGGGACCAGCTAGTCAATAGCCTTAGAAATAAAGAAATGCAGCAGCAGCTGTTGGAGAAATCTTTAAATGAAAAGTTTTCTGCAGAGCTAAAGACTAAAGACGATATTATAAAGCTTAGAGAAGAGGAAATTGTGCTGCGTAAAGATATGAAGCTGAAACTCTCTACTAAAATGATTGGGGAGACGCTAGAGCAGCACTGTGAGGCAGAGTTTAATAAGCTTAGGGCTACCGGTTTTCAGAATGCCTATTTTGAAAAAGACAACAATGCAAGTGGCGGTAGTAAAGGAGATTTTATTTACAGAGAAACGGACGGAGCTGGAAATGAAGTGATTTCTATTATGTTTGAAATGAAAAATGAAGGAGATGAAACGGCTACCAAAAAGAAAAATGAAGACTTTTTTAGAGAGCTAGACAAGGACCGTACAGAAAAGAAATGTGAATACGGGGTGCTTGTTTCCCTATTAGAGGTAGAGAGTGAACTCTACAACGTTGGTATTGTAGATGTCTCCTATAAATACCAAAAGATGTATGTGGTGCGGCCACAGTATTTTATTCCTATCATCACCCTGCTTAGAAATGCCGCCTTAAATTCTATGAAATACAAGGCAGAGCTGAACCTCATTAGAAACCAGAATATAGACATCACTAATTTTGAAGATGACATTAATACTTTTAAAGAAGGCTTTGCTAAAAATTACGACTTGGCCAGCCGCAAGTTTAAAACCGCCATTCTAGAAATAGAAAAGACCATAGACCACCTGCAAAAAACAAAAGACGCTTTGTTGTCTTCTGAAAATAACCTGCGTTTGGCCAATAACAAGGCAGATGACCTCACTATTAAAAAACTAACCAGAGGGAACCCAACCATGTCTGCCAAGTTTGACAATCTTTCAAATACGCTAGAATAGATTTTTGAGTTTATAAATAGTCCCTAGTGATATTCTTAATAATCTTAGGCGCTTTATAAATATGTAGCCCTACCTTAGATAAATTAAGATATAAAGAGCGCTAAATGAATTTGACTATTGAAAATATTCTATTAATTGGCTCTTTATTACTTCTTGTAAGCATTTTTGCTGGTAAGAGTTCTTATAAGTTTGGCGTTCCTACTTTGCTGCTCTTTTTGGGTATTGGCATGTTAGCAGGTTCAGAGGGTATTGGAGGTATTTATTTCAACGACCCAAAAATTGCACAATTTATAGGGATTGTGTCTCTCAATTTTATTTTGTTTTCTGGAGGGCTAGACACCAACTGGACCTCTGTAAAACCCATTCTTAAACAAGGCATAGTACTCTCTACATTAGGCGTCATACTCACAACCGTTTCACTGGGTGCTTTTGTATGGTTTATCACAGACTTTACAGTATATGAGAGCCTGCTATTAGGTGCTATTGTGTCTTCTACAGACGCGGCAGCTGTATTTTCAATTCTGCGTTCAAAAAGTCTGGCATTAAAAACAAATATAAGACCCACATTAGAGCTTGAGAGCGGTAGTAATGACCCTATGGCCTATGTGCTCACCATTGCCTTTTTAACGCTGGTAACCCACCAAGACCAGAGTTTTGCCTCTATAATTCCCATGTTCTTAAGACAAATGATTGTTGGAGGTATAGCGGGTATTGGCTTTGGTATGGCCAGTAAATACACCATTAATAAGATAAAGCTAGACTTTGAGGGCCTCTACCCCGTTTTAGTAATTGCCCTGATGTTTATTACCTTTTCTGCCACCACTTTTCTGGGGGGTAATGGATTTCTCGCTATTTATATTTGTGCGGTTTATTTAGGCAACCAAGACCTCATTCACAAAAAAACCATTTTAAAAATGTTTGACGGTCTGGCCTGGCTTATGCAAATTGTCCTGTTTCTGACCTTAGGCCTGCTTGTTTTTCCTTCTGAAATAATCCCGTATATGGGCATTGGACTGCTCATTTCTGTGTTCCTCATATTTATAGCCCGGCCTATTGGCGTATTTATAAGCCTTATGTTTTTTAAAATGAGGCTCAGAAGAAGGTTCTATATTTCTTGGGTAGGCTTGCGTGGTGCTGTACCTATTGTGTTTGCCACCTACCCCCTTTTGGCAGGAATTGACAAGGCAAATATGATTTTTAATATTGTGTTTTTTATTTCAGTGACCTCTATATTAATTCAAGGGACCACCCTTTCAATAGTAGCTAAGTGGTTGCGGGTAGGAATGCCAGAGAAGCTCAAGAGAATAAACACCACAGATATGCTATTGGCAGAGAACCCCAAGGCAGAGATGAAAGAGCTTTTAATAACCGCGGACTGCTATGCGGTAGACAAGAAAATTGTAGAATTAGGCTTTCCAAAAAATGCCATTATAGCCATGATTAAAACAAGTGGCAGCTATGTAATTCCCAACGGCCTTACAGTCATAAAGGCACAAGATACGCTGATTGTACTGGCAGACAGGCCAGAGGTATTTGACGAGGTGTACAAAACGCTGAAAATACCTAAAAAACAAAGGAACAAACCCAAAATTAAGCATACAAAGTTTAATTAATGAGAGTAAAAGGGAATACGGAAGAGTTTATTGAAATTGAAGAATTGGAGGCCAGTGCGGGTTTTATTTTTAAAGAGCCAGAGCCTAGTAGCCTGTCTATTCTTTGGTTTCAGACAGACGACAATCATTTTATTGTAGACGGAAGAAAGTACTCATTTGTCAAAAATGAAATTGTTTTTTTTACGGAGTTTCACAAGGTAGCAGTCATAAAAAAAGGAGCAATTAAATTTCTGAGGTTTAATAGGTCTTTTTTTTGTGTCATAGACCATGACACAGAGGTGAGTTGTAAAGGTATCTTATTCTTTGGCGCGTCACAGCTGCCTATTATTAGTATTAAAGGCCCAGATATTAAGCACTTTCAAATTCTTTGGAAAATGTTTAATATAGAAATGAATGCTGTAGATAACTTCCAAATAAGCATGCTACAGACCATGCTAAAGCGCTATTTAATTTTGTGCACTAGGGTGTATAAAGAGCAGCACTTATTTTCTAGCCTTAAAAAAGAGACCGATATTATTAGAGAGTTTAATTTTCTGGTAGAACAGCATTTTAATAGCAAACACACGGTAGCCGCTTATGCAAAGCTCTTGTTTAAATCTCCAAAAACAATATCCAACACCTTTGCTAAAATTGGAACAAAAACACCACTGAGCTATATCCAAGACCGCAAAATGCTAGAAGCAAGAAGGTTGTTGCATTACACAGACATACAGATACAAGAAATTGCCTATGCCATTGGCTATAAAGATATTCAGTCCTTTAGTAGGTTTTTTAAGAATCAAGAAGGTGTTTCTCCCTCTAAATACAGAGAAAACACACTGATGGGATAAATTGCCAACTATCAGGGAAAACCTACCTAGCTAAACAGGGCGCTCTGTTCTCATATTTGCACTGTCAATAATGACAAACAAATTAAAGAACAACACCATATGTCACATTTTAATATTCCAACAAGAGAAGAAGTATCTACAAACAATCAAGAAATTTTTGACAACTTAGAAAAAGCAGTAGGTTTTGTACCTAACCTATATGCCAGCTTTACACATTCAGAAACAGCTTTAGGCAGCTACTTACAGTTTCAAGGAGGTAAAACATCTCTTTCTAACAGAGAAAAAGAAGTAGTTAGTTTGGTAGTGAGCCAGGTAAATGAATGTACGTACTGCCAGTCTGCACATACCACTATTGGTAAATTAAACGGATTTTCAGAGGCACAAATTTTAGAACTCAGACAGGGTTATTTTTCTACTGATGCCAAATTAGACGCCCTTGTTAAGCTGGCCAAAGCCATTACTTTAAATAAAGGAAAAGTAGATGAAACTACCTTAGACAGCTTTTTTAGCGCTGGCTATTCTAAAGGAACTGTCGTAGACGTTATTTTAGCAGTAGGGAGTAAAACAGTTATGAATTACCTACATAATTTAACCCAAATAGCCATCGATTTTCCATTGGCCCAGGAGCTAGAGACTATAGAGGCTTAGATCATTAATCACCCAATAAAACAGTACAAAATGAAAAAAAAAATATCAATAACATTCGTATTAGTAGCAGCAAGTATCTCAAACGTTTTTGCTCAATTACCAGACCCAGGGTTCTCTGTAGATGAGAAAACTGCCATTGTGATAACAGACCCACAAAATGACTTTTTAAGCCCAGAGGGAGTTACTTGGGGAGTGGTAGGAAAAAGTGTGACAGAAAACAATACCGTAGACAATATTGAAGCCCTATTTAAGATAGCAGCAGAAAAAGGAATTACAGTATTTGTTTCTCCACATTATTATTATAAGCATGACCATACTTGGCAGATTGAAGGTGCTTTAGAGGCACTGATGCATAAAATTGGAATGTTTGACAGAACAGATGCGCTATCTACAGAAGGCTTTGAAGGCTCTGGTGCAGATTGGTTAGATAACTATAAGAAGTATATAGAGGGAGATAATGTAATTGTTACAAGTCCTCACAAGGTGTACGGTCCAGAATCTAACGATTTGGCTTTACAATTACGCAAACATGGGTATAGCAAGGTTGTTTTAGCAGGAATGTCTGCCAACCTTTGTACAGAGTCACATATGAGAGATTTAATAGAATCTGGTTTTGAGGTTTCTGTAGTAAAAGACGCCACTGCAGCTGCAATTTTACCAGGCTTAGATGGCTACCAGGCAGCTCTTGTGAATTTTAGAATGATAGCTAGTCATGTTTTTACTACAAAAGAAGCTGTTATTGAAATAAATAAAATGGATAAAAAACCAATGTCAGCAATGCATTAATAACTAATAATAATATTTAAAAATAAAAGCCACTTTGACTCTTTATCAAGGTGGCTTTTTATATATTATGCCCCCGCAATACACTTTTTTAATTGCTGGAATTTCACTGAAATTATGCCTATGAATTGTTTGTTAACCGGCGGAGCAGGAATTGTTGGAAGTCATATTATTTTTGAATGGATGCACAAGGCCATTGTTGAGAAAACAGTAGGTCATTTGTTTGTTGTCATTAGAGACAATGAGAAATCTGTACAGCAACGTCTAAAAGATATTTTACAAGACCCGTCTAGGCCAGCTTTTTTAAATAAATTTAGTTTAGAAGCCTGTTTAGAAAAAGTAAGTGTTATTTCTACAGACCTCTCTAGCATTCATAAAAGCACTTTAGAACGCTATGATTTTAATACGGTCATTCACTGTGCGGGATCTACCAGTTTGTTAAACACCACAGACACAAAAGAAGAGGTGCACAAACAAAACTTTCTAATTACCAAACAACTTTTAAACCAGTTACCAGCCTCTGTAAAACGTTTTATATACATCAGTACCGCATATGCTTTTGGCATACAAGATGAAAAGGTAAATGATGTGATAGAAAACTATGAGGTAGATAATTTCAGGAACCCATACGAGCAATCAAAATACGAGAGTGAGTGCTATGTTAAGGAGGTTTGCAAGACTAAAAATATAGTGTCTCAGATTTTAAGACCCAGTATTATTTGCGGCAGGCTGCTAGACAAGCCTCTGTTTGAAACTCCAAAATTTGATGTGTTTTATGCTTGGGCCATATTTCTAGATAAATATGCCACTAAGTCTAAAAATAATTTTAGAATATGGATAAATAAGAAGAGTGGTTTGAACATTGTCCCGGTAGATTTTGTGTCTAAAGCCATCCTGTACGCTTTTTTAAACCCCAGCATAGAGCAGCTAAATATTGTAAACCCAAAACAAATATTGCACAAAGAGTATGTGGGTGACGTTTTAGATTCTTTTGATATTCATTCTTATGAATATGTAGAGAACAAACCAGACGCTTTAAATGATTTTGAGCAGTTGTACTACAAAAGCATTGGAGGTCTTTTTGAAAAATATGTGTCTGTCCCAGATTTGCAGTTCAACCCAGAGCTCATTATAAAGTTAATAGAGCAATTAAAATTAGATATTAACTTAGGGGTCCACAGCAATTTCATGAATCTCATTAACTTTTCAGTAGAAAAAAAATTTAGAAAAAGCTATTAAATACAAGCCATTGGCTTCTAGCCTATTCATTGAAAATAATAAAATAAAATATGAAAAAATATAAAGTACTTATTTCAAAATTGCCTGTAAGGCAGCAATGTTTTACCACCAAGCGTTCTACCTGGGAAAAGGCAGAGAGTGAGCTGGAGTGGCTTAAAGAGTTAAACAACGGCTTGTTTGGAGCTCATGAAAGCTTGACTGTGAGCAGAGATGATATTTTCAATACGCCTAGCCTGAGAGAATTAATTGTCAAAACCATTTATTGGGGCTATGCCAGAGGCATGCGCGGGAGTAATTTTGTAAATATTTTAAACACGATAGACCAAATTGAAACGGTTTTACAGGCTTTAAAAAGCAAGGATGCTCCAGATTCAGAAGACTTTAACAATTTAGTACTCTCTTTTAAATCTGTCAAAGGACTTGGCCTCTCTACCTATAGCAAACTACTTTATTTCTCTGGCCTTACTTTTAACAGCCAAGCCTGTCTTATTTTAGACCAAAGACTGATAGATGTTTTTCACGAAGGGACCTATGGGGAATACAAGGCTTTAAAGGGTATTAAATACAGCAATGCAGAAGCACATTACTTAGAATATTTAACCTTGACCAATAGTGTTTCTGAGGAACTTAAAACCAGTGGCGAAAATATTGAGCAGTTTTTATTTATTTTTGGAGATAATTTGAAAAAATAATGAATTACGACCTTTTGTTATACTTTCATTTAGCAACAGTACTTCCCTGTTTTCTTATTGGCGGGTACTTATTGGCAGTGAAAAAAGGCACAAAAGTTCACAGGTATTTAGGGCGTGTGTATATGACGCTCATGATGGTGACCGCTTGTATTACGCTATTTATGCCAGCGCAGGTTGGAAGTAGACTCTTAGACCATTTTGGCTGGGTTCACTCTTTTAGCTTTCTTACCATATACACCGTTCCTACAGCTTATTTGGCCATTAAAAAAGGGAATGTAAAAGCCCACAAAAGAAAAATGATTTTGCTTTATTTTGGAGCTATTATTATTGCGGGAGGCTTTACCTTATACCCAGGCAGGTATTTACACCACTTATTTTTTGGATAAAATAATAGATTAAAATGGAAGACCTAGAGATCAAATACAAAGCAAAAAAACACAGCCTCCATATGGGAAGCGTGCACGCCTAAGAAATCTTCCCTAGGCATGCAGTTTCTGTCTATCATGACTATATAATTTCATAGAAAACTATATAAAACTAGTGATCAGAGAAACAAAAAGTATTAAATTAGTTGATGGGTTTTAAGTTTGGATTGAAACATAATTTAAGCATTAAATACATAGTTTATTAGAACCAACTCTGGTACTAAAAATATAAAAAGTCAGCTTAATGAAAATAGGTTATGAGGCAAAAAGAATTTTTCATAATAAATCTGGTTTAGGTAATTATGGAAGAGATTTAATTAGATCTTTAAGTAAATACTATCCTATAAATGAATATTATCTTTATAATCCAAAAAAAGGAAAAGAAATATTATTTTCTTCAGAAAATATAAATACTGTAGAAAAATTACCTTTTTCACTTTTTCACAGACTATTTAAAAATATTTGGAGACAAAAAGGAGTAATTAAAGATCTTTTAAAAGATAACATATTAATATTTCACGGTTTATCTGGAGAATTACCCACAGGCATTAACAAAATAAAAAGCGTAGTTACTATTCATGATCTAATTTTCGTGAGATATCCTGAATATTATAGTTTTTTTGATAGAAAAATACACCTTCTTAAAGTTAGTAAGGCGGCTAAAAATGCAGACACTATAATTGCTGTTAGCGAACAAACTAAAAGAGATATTATTGAGTTTTTAGGTGAAGATGAGCACAAAATAAAAGTTGTTTATCAAACTTGCCACAATGCCTTTAAAAAAACTTATTCAGATAAAGAGAAAAAGGAAGTTTGTGAAAAATATAATCTACCAAAAAAATTCTTGCTAAATGTAGGTACAATTGAGGAGCGTAAAAATGCAAAAACTATAGTTAAGGCAATCAAAGACATTAATATCTCACTAGTATTAATAGGAAAAGAAACGAAATACACTGAATCAATTAAAAAATACATTAAAAATAATTCGTTAGAGGATAGGGTTATGTTTTTTAAAAACATAAATACAAGAGAACTTGCAATCATTTATCAATTAGCTTCAATATTTATTTATCCATCTGTTTTTGAGGGATTTGGAATTCCAATTATTGAAGCCCTTTATAGTAAAACACCTGTAATAACAAATGAAAACGGTGTTTTCCCTGAAGTAGGAGGTCCTGATTCAATTTATGTAGATCCATTCAATGTTAAAGATTTAAAAAATAAAATAAATTTAATCTTGTCTGATTTATCACTGAAGGAAAAAATGATTGATAATGGGTTTCTATTCGCTCAGAAATTTTCAAATAAAAACATGGCGGACCAAACAATTTCTATTTATCAAAATTTGATAAAAAATAAATAAATAATTTTATGACAAAAAAGTTTTCTGTCACCCTTATAATAGCAACTTATAATTGGCATGAGGCACTTAAATTGGTTTTGATTAGTGTCAAAAACCAAAGTGTTTTACCAAACCTCATAGTCATAGCAGATGATGGATCCACGAAAGAAACAAAAGAATTAATTACCCGCTTTAAAAAAACTTTTGAAACACCAATAAAACATGTTTGGCAAGAAGATGATGGATTTAGAAAAACTAAAATAATGAACAAAGCTATTTTAGAGACAGATGCAGAATATATAATTCAAATAGATGGTGATATAATTCTACATAAGCACTTTATAAAAAATCATATTGATCATGCTGCACAAGAATTTTTTATTGAAGGGTCTAGAGTATGGTTAGACAAAAAGTTAACTTTAATAGCCCAAAAGAATGAAAAAATTCAATTTTCAATTTTATCAAAAGGGATTACAAATAAATTAAACAGTATTTATTTTCCTGGATTAATAAAATTTTTCACAAAGCAAAGCAATGACATTAATTATGCAATTAAAACAAGAGGCTGTAATTTAAGCTTTTGGAGAAAAGACTTTTTAAGCATTAATGGTTATAATGAAGACCTAAAGGGATGGGGATTAGAAGATTCTGAATTGTGTGTGAGATTTGTAAACTTCGGTTTGACAAAAAAAAGAATTGTATA
>Ga0209284_10006703_pt1 | contig 10891 bp, 9 predicted proteins | sample FRY03_FD_187211 | JGI IMG/M metagenome (GOLD analysis project Ga0209284, IMG submission 187211) | Freshwater microbial communities from Lake Fryxell liftoff mats and glacier meltwater in Antarctica - FRY-03 (SPAdes) (version 2) | ecosystem: Environmental > Aquatic > Freshwater > Ice > Glacier... | reverse complement strand
TTTTGACGCTGCTGGCTGTGCCGAAAGTCCGCCCTTGGCAAACTATCTCCGGCAACGACAAGTCACGGGAACGGGCGTAATGATTACAGAATTAATCTAGTAGCATTGTATGACGATGAGAAAAATACCGTCAAGAGAAAAGATAGAATTATAAATGGAGATTGCATGCTTCCAGTGTTCAGAACGCAGTCTATCATGGGAGGCTGGCCGGTGAGACGCAATCCCACGGATAGCCGTCATGTCGGCCATGGAGTCGCTCATTATGGGGAGTCGCCGATCGAGTCAGGGGGTTTGCAAATCCAGATCGATGATGCACTTTCCGGCCGTTACTTCCTTCCTGACAGGTGTCTTGTGCGGATCGTCATAGACATTCGACAGCCGAGGCTTCTTTCCCTTGGTCATGTCCACATTTTCGCCCACGCGTCCCAAGAACTCATCCCCCAGCACGCCTGCATCGCGCAGAACCACCTTATGCGGGCCGACCGCCGCGCCTTTCCGCTTGCCGTCGTCCGTGGTCAGAGTGAAGAGCCCTTGGGCGTCGGTCACCCCCATCGACCGCGGGCCGTTTCCCTCCGGCCAGAACTCGACTAGGATTTTGTCCAGAGGGATTCCTTTCAGTGTGACGGTACCCGTCACTTCGGCCATCTTCGGACCGTCTGCACAACCTACCAAGCCGAACAGTCCGGCCAAAAAAACACAGGGAACAAAGCGGCGAATGTTCATCAAGGATTCTCCTTGCCACAAATGCAGGATTTTGCGTGACAGCCTAGTTGCCGTGCGCCACAAGATGCCCGGCCCCATGTATTTGTCGATTGCGTATTAGAAGTCACTGGTGAAGACCTCACCGCTGGCGCGCGTGCCCACGGCCCGGAAGGTGAGCGGGGTTATCGAATCGCGGATGAACCGGACGGAGCCGTCTGTCATGGCAAAGTTCGCTCCTCCCGTGTGGGCACTCCCGAAGGCGTTGAGCCGGTCTTCGTACAGCAATTGCTGTGTTCCGCCTGATAGGGTGGAAAAATTGAGCGGCAGCTTGTAGTTGATCGGCACGCCGGACCCCAGCATGGCGTCACCAGTAGCGCCGAACCAGCACCAACCCCAGGTGTAGATCCTGTCCCCAGTCTGCGTGTCGAACACTGGGTCAAAGTAATGGCGTTCACCGTAGAGAAGGGTGTTGCTCGTCCCGTCGGTTACATCAGAAAACTTGAACCGGCTGTTTTGCGTGAACATCCCGTCCTGGAAATCGTACAAGTTCGGCCGGCCCACGGTGGGCCCGCGCGGGTGACTGCGATTCCCGGCATTGCCGAAGTAGTGGTTGATGAAGTATCGGCCACTGCTGGCGGGATCGGCTGCCACATTCAACGGGCTGGGGATCGGGTTGGACGGACACTGGAATGTCTTGACAACTTGGCGCATGAAGACGAACCCGGGACCCCACAGCACACCATTCTCGTCGCGCTGGTTAAGGTTGAACTGCGGGTCGGACTCGTTCCAACGCCTCCGGAGGCTGTCCTGCTCGATGAACGGCAGCAATTGGTGCTGCAAAGCCAAGCGGCGGTCCGGTTCGGGATTTGGCCAGGGGGCGGGCGAGTTTCGCAGCACGCCATAAGGAAACGCACCCTGAGTGTTTTGGAAACTGTGTACGGCCAGCGCAAGTTACTTGAGGTTGTTCGTGCAACTCATGCGAGCGGAGGCTTCGCGGACCTTCTGCACGGCGGGGAGCAGCAAGCCGATCAGGATCGCAATGATGGCGATAACGACCAGTAACTCGATCAGGGTGAACGCGGTGCGATGTCGAGAAAGACGAAACATGACTGAATCTCCGTGACATGGTTTCGGAATAATGACGGAATAATGACTAAGTAGTAAGTGTAACGCTGACTTGCTCCACAAGTAAAGTGAAATTAAAAATAAATTTGTTTGTGTCGATCTGTGCTAGTTACATTCGATGAATCGTAAACGGCCTGTCAAGAAAAAAGAAGGCCCTATCAATGGTGATCGCATCCCCATGCTATGCAGCTGTTGACGGTGCTGCGAGCGAAGCAAGCAGCAAAGGAGCGAGGAGGTGCAGGGAGCGTATTTGCTGCGGGGAGTCCGTCGCCGTCAGAAGAGATTCCGCACTGGCGATGAAGGCCAAGGTCAGCCCGGCTATCAGGATCGAGCGGTCAAGCAGTCGGGGCAAGTCGCCCTACGCTGGTAGAGTGACGGCATCGGTCAGCTTGTCTGGAACTTGGATGTCTTTGGGGTGGCGACCGTCACGAGAATTTCAGTACTTCGAGAACATCTGCCAAGACAATGTGTTCATGAACGGGCTGCGAACCGTAACAACTCTCTTTTCTCCCAAGCGACCCTTAGGGGTTGTCGTTCGGCTTACCATCCAACCCGAGTGCGGCCTGGTGGTCAGCCTGGGCGCGGAAGAAGTCGGCGAGGGCGTCAATCACTTTGACCTCGGCACCGGCGGCGGCCAATTCCCGAAGGTTGACCTCCAGCAAGTTACCCTGCCCCTTGCGGAAGCGCTCCATCTCCAACTCCGCCACGCGGCGGGCGATACGATGTTCCTCGCGAGCCCGGTGGAGCCGCTGGTAGGTGCGATCCAGATTGGAAACCGCGTCCTGCACTTCCGCACTGATCTGATCTCGGGCAAATCGTTCTTGCCCTAACAACTGCGTCATTGACGCTCGAGCGGCACGCGCCCGTCCGATTGCCTCACGACGCTGGAGTGGCACTTCTAGGAGGAGGGAGGCTTCCACCGCAGAGCGCTCCAAGGCGAAGATGCCCGGCGAGTCCTTGCCTTTGCCGGTGTCCTGAGAGCCAACGACGGCGGCGTTTAGTGAGGGCAAGGCTTGGTTCTGGGCCAGCCGCAGGTCCACGGCTACCCGCTCCTTAAGCAGGGCAAAGCGGACCAATTCAGGCCGAAGGCCATAGGCCATTTCGATGTCTTCGCGGAGTTGCTTCGTGCTGGGCAAAGACGGTTGCTGGTCGGTGAACCCTTGTGGAAGCCGACTCGCCGTGGGGACTACTGGGTCACCTACCTGGTCACGCAAGAACAGGGACAGGTCGAACGAGGTCTGCTGGAAGCGGCGATCGGCCCCGATCAATGTGCCTTCGCGCTCCGCAATCAGCCGCTGGTTATCGATCACCACGAACTCGGCGATCTGACCCTGCTTGAACTGTTCCTCGAAACCCGCTTGACGCTCGCTGGCTATGCGCAGCAGTGATTCGGCGACTCGGTATTGATCCCCGGCGGCGATCCAGTTCCAGTACGCCCGGGCGGCAGCCCGGATGAAGTCGATGCGTGCCCGCTGCACAACCGGATCAGCCAAGGACTCGGCGATCTGAGCTTGCCGCAGCGCCGCTCGGCGCCGGTCGACGGGCCCATCTTTCAGCAGCGGAATCACAACGCCGGCTCGAAACTCGCCACCGTCTGCTGTTAGGCGTTCCCCGTAGTAGACCGGGAAATCGCCGATCCCGGTGCGATACCCACTGAAGACGCTGAGGCCGTAGAATGGAGTAGCTTGTTCGGCGACCAGATTGAACCGATTGCTGGGAAAGGTACCACCCTGTGCGATACCTTGCGCACGCAGGTTGAGATCAAAGGCTCCTTCTGATGCCAGACGCTGACCGGAGGCGATGACCCGTTCTTGCTCGACGGCCAGGAGCAGTGGAAAGTGTTCCTTCACGCTCTCCATCACTTCTGACAGTTCAAGGATGCCTTCGGGCAGCCCCATGCGCGGTGCGGGCAAGACCTTCAGATTTTTCGTACTTTCTTTATCCTTCGCATTCTCTTTTTTGGTTTCCGGCGGCTCTGTCTTGCGGACCGGGGGTGCGGGTAGTTGGGCCGGGGGCGTTGGTGCGGGGGGCAGCGCTGGCGGGCGAATCGGGTGATGAATACCAGCATCTGGCGGAATCAGGTCGGAGGTTGAGCACCCCAGTCCCGCCGTCACTAACACCAATCCCAGAAACATGGCTTTCCATGCCGCAGTCAAGTTCATTTGAACCCTTTGATTTTATTGCCCCTATTACAATCCGTGCTTTAAGTGCTTTCCATGCCGCTGTCAAGTTCATTTCCCCTTGCCTTGATTGGGGTCACCACTCGGCCCGGTCAAGGGAAGTGGTTCACGGATGGGCGGGAAGCCATTGACCTGCCGCCAAAGCTCCCAACCTACCGTCACCTGGTTCAACAAGACCCAACCCTGCCCCCGCACACCCTGTCGGAGATACTGTTGATCGGGCCAAGGCTGATCGTCTGGGTCCGGCTCGACGAGAATGCGAAAATACCCCTTGTCTTCGGCCGTGGGGTCTACAAGGTACACCCTTCCCCCGAAGGTGCCGACGGCCACAGACGGCCAGCCGACGAACTGGGCCGCCGGCCAGCCTTCGAACTGGAGCCGTGCCTTATCCCCTTTGCGGACAAGAGGCAGATCGTTGCCGTCAATTAGGAGTTCGATGACGATACCGGGGTGGTCTGATTCGGTCAAATCCGACTTCTTGATGTCCGGCACCAGTATTGCCAGCCGTTCACCGGGCTTGACGAGGATGCCCCCCGCCTCGCCGGCCGCCACCAGCCTGAAGATGATGCCGTCCGTCGGCGCATCGACATACTGCGCCCGCTGCCGGGCAACGCGGACTTGAATCTGGGCGTAGCTGCCCTGAATGACGGCAATCTCCCCCTCGGCGGAGCGCCGTGACGCCTTTTCCAGATTGATCATAGCCTCCATGTCGGCATTGACCTTCTTCAGATTGTCCTGGGCCGCTTTGATGCGCGCATCGCCCAGCTTAACCACGGCCTGAGCCTGGGTAAGCTTTGCCTGAGCCGTGTCCAAAGCTTGCGTGGCCAACTCAACATCGCGCTTCGACACCAATCCTCCCAGCCTGTTCTCGAACAAGTCTTTCTGTCGAGTGTAGTTCGGCTTGGCCGCATCCAAAGCGGCCTTGGAGGCGATCTCTTCTTGCATAAAAGTGAGTAGCCGAGCATCTTCTTCGCGCAAAATGCTTGCCTGCACCTGGATCGCCAAGGTCCGCGAATCCTCCAGATTCCGGATGCGCGCCACGATGTCCCGTACCCGTCCCTCACCGGCGCCAAGGCGTTCGAGAATGGCCCGTTCCTCGTCGAGCAGGCGCAATTCCAACTGGGGGTCGTTATCGACCATCTCGACGATGCGCTGACCGGCCTTCACGCGGTCGCCTTCGACAACATACCATTTCTTGATGCGCCCTTCGATCGGCGAGACGATGAATTGTGGACGCTGCACGGGGTTGAACGCGATGGCCCGGCCGGTGCCGTGGATGCTCTGTGTCCAGGGAACAAACGCCAACACAAAAGGCAGGAGCAGAAGGGCGATCAGCAATATGTGCCAACTCCGCAGGGCCAGACCGGGCGTCCGCGTGAGCAGAAGCGCAGGTAGCACGGTCCGATGCCAATGGTTCAGGGAAGGCATTTGGTCGGTCATCAAGGTCATGATTGCCTCTCGTCCAGGGGTAGTTGGGTAGTCGAGGAAAGCCGATTGTGGCCCACATCAGCAAGATCCGGCCGTCCCGCGCGTTGGAACCGCACTGCGCGGCCGCAGAGCCGAGCCACATCCTCGCTGTGAGTGACGACCAGCAATGTCCAGCGTGCCTCCGGTCCTAGGATCGCCGGTAGCACCTGATCCCGGATCTCTTGATCCATGCAATCGAGGACCTCATCGAGGACCAGCAGCCGGGGCTGGCCGGCGATTGCCCGGGCGAGCATGAGCCGCTCCGCCTGACCCAGCGACAGGGGAGCGCCGCCGGTCGCGAGCCGTGTGTGCAGTCCTTTAGGCATCTCAAGAAGATCGTCGAGCAGCTTCACCGCTTGCAAGGCCCGGCGCACATCCGCAAAGGGCAGTTCCTCTCGGCCTATGCGGAGGTTGTCGAGCACGCTGCCCTCGAAGATTTCAATGCCTTTGACGATGGCGGTATGCTCGCGCAGTGACTCTAGGCGCAGGTCGCGCAGGTCTGTGCCGTCAATTTCGATATGCCCGCTCGTCGGGGTCCGCAGGCCGAAGAGTAGGTCGACGAGGGTGCTCTTGCCTGCCCCATTCGGCCCCAACAAGGCGACTCGCTCGCCGGGTTCGAGGCTCAGGTTGAAGCCCTCGAGGATGGCCCGCTGCCCCTCTTCATAAGTGAAACCCACATTGTGGACGCGGATGGCGGCGCCGTTGCTGCGGGCCTGGTGAGTCACGCCGGTCTGGCGTTCGAGCGGGATATCCATGAGCTGGCCGAGTTTATCGACCGCCGCCAGCAGGTCGTAGTAGTTTTCCAGATGCTTGCCGAATTTGATGAAGGTAGCGACGACCAGGGTGACGACGATCTCCGCCGCCACCAGTTGCCCAAGCGTTAGTTGGCCGTGGATGACCAGATAAGCCCCTAGCCCTAGCAGCGCCGTGTTGGCGAAGACTTGGAGGGCCAGAGCGAACACGAACTGCCGTAGCACAATGTGAAAGTGCTGCTGTCGGGCCAGTAAATACTGCCGGGCCAGGACATCGGTGTGTTCCAGAGCGAAGCGGGGGCCGCCATACAGCTTGAAGGTCGCAGCATTCCGGACCATCTCTTCGATCCAGCTGCCCATGACAAACTTGGCGCGCGACTCGATGATGCCGGTGTTCACCCCGCCACGCCCCAGAACAAAAACCATAAACGCCAGTGCGGCGATGAGCGCCAGGTCGAAGCCGAGCAGCAGTTGGTGGTAGAACGCCAGCAGAGCTAGGCCAATGATGATTTGCAACACAATGGCCACCCCGTCGAGCAGTAGGGTGGCACCGGCCTTCTGCATTGTGAACACATCGAAGAAGCGGTTGCCCAGTTCCGGGCCGTTTTGCCGGTCGAACGCTTTGAGATCGAGCCGTGGGAGCCGATGAGCCAGGTCACCTGATATGCGGACGAAGATTCGCCGCTGCATGTACTCGACGATGACGGCCTGCAGCGTCTGCAAAAATGCGGCCAGCCCCAGACTTGTCAGGAGGGCGAGACACAAGACCAAGAGTTGTTGCACGAGCGTATTGAGAGTAGTGGTGTTGACCACGGCCATCGCCGTGACCGGGATCGCCAGGCTGAGGACACCGACACCGACAGCGTAGGTCACGATCATCCCGATTTCGCGCAACTCGGGTCGGAGCAGTCGTAGCAGCCTGGTCACCGGCGGCAGTCCGTGATGAAAATCCGCGTGTGGACGCGATGAGTCTGGCTCCTCCGAGGCATCGGCCAAGGGCGAGGCCATCTGCGCAATCAGCCACTCCACGACGGCATCGGCATCCGCAGCATCAATGCGCCTAGCCAGTTCATCGGCATCCAGAAAATCATCGGAATCCTGCTCCAACAGCCGAGCCAGCCGCCCCCTGCCACCTTTTTGTTCCACCAGCACGAACCAGCGTCCGGTGCCGTCGGCGCCAACGGCAAAGAGGGCTAACGGTGTTTCAGGCTCCACTACGCCTAGTGCCTCGCGTATCGAGAATTGGCGCGTGAAGATTTGCAGCCCCAGAGTTTCAGCGGCTTGGCTCAAGCGTTGGCGTGACGCCCTCGCCGCGGTTGGGGGAATGTCGATCTCGGCCTGACGCAAGGCGCGGCTTGCCCTGGTCTGGTCGAACAAAATGCCGGCGCCGCGAGCAAGACACTCTAGAACCGCCAGATTGGCCTTTGCCGGTGGTTGTACTTGCGAAGGCAATGATGGTTGGTCAGGAACAGTCATGAGGTGCAGGCTCCCCTTCTCTTGCATATCGCCGGGAAAATCACATTATCTCCCCTGAGTGGCGAGCGACTTCTGGCGGTTGTGGATGTAGAAGAAGCGGTTCGTCAGTTCGGGACAGTAGCGCCGATCGAACGCTTCCAACTAAACAATATGCCACAATACTGAGCAGGGGTCTATAGGAGTTCGGAACAGTAGCGCCACCGCTGGATGCACTCGACGACATACACTTGCATGGCCCGGATCGCCGCCGCCCGCCCGAGGATACATGTCAGCACTCCGGCGATGACGAGGATCAGCCACAACAGAATGCCGAAGGCGATGGGGGTTGTCAGCGACAGTACGGCGATGGGGGTTGTCAGCGACAGTACGGCGATGGGGGTTGTCAGCGACAGTACGGCGATGGGGGTTGTCAGCGATAGTACGGCGATGGGGGGTTGTCAGCGATAGTACGGCGATGGGGGTTGTCAGCGATAGTACGGCGATGGGGGTTGTCAGCGATAGTACGGCGATGGGGTTGTCAGCGGCACCACGGTGAACACGACCACCGCCACGATGTCCCTCACGCTCCGGCTGGAGAAGATGCCAGAGTCGGGTGAACGGGGAAGTGCCCATACCCGACCTCGTGGGCCTCCGGCACATGGCCGTATTCCTCCGTCTGTGTCTCTGTCATCGCTACTCCCGAGTGGCGCTTAGTCCTCGCCCTGAGCCTTGGTGTAACCGGGCTGGCCGTCGAACTCCTGCAGTTTCTCCACATGCATCCAGCGGAAGCTGCCGCTCACTTTGCCAAGCAGGTCGATGAGCGTTGCCTCGTTCATCTCGCCCGCTGCGTCCCGCAGCAGAAACCGGCAGCGGTACTGATCCACGCAGTCAGTGATTGCACCCTTCGCCGGGTACACTTGCGTGCCGCGGTTGCTCACCATCTTCAGCTTCAGGGCGTTGCCCTCGGCCAAGGCTTCCAGCTTCGGCCCGAGTGCGTCCGGCAGCAGGTTGGTTTCCACGAAGATGTCGGCCCCAAGCACCCGCCGAGTCTTCGGCCGCACGCTCACCGGGTCGGCCGGCAGTTGCGGCATCTTGATCGGCTTGTGGCACCGTACTGCGTAGTTGGCCGTCTTCTGCCCCAAGTTGGCAATGATGGCTTCGGTGAATGCAGTGGTGGTGGTCGCCTTCGGGTTGTCGTAGCCTACGATGTCGCCGGTCGGGTGCTTGCCACTTTCAATCGTCACCATGAGCGCATTCTCGATGCTCGCAGCCGCATCGAACTCGCCCATGTACCGTAGCATCATGACCGCACTGCCGATCACCGCAGTGGGGTTGATGACATTCTTGCCGGCGTACTTCGGGGCCGAACCGTGAACTGCCTCGAAGATGGCGACCTCTGTGCCCAGGTTGGCGCTCGGGGCGAACCCAAGCCCGCCGACTAGGGCCGATGTCAGGTCGGACATGATGTCGCCGTTCATGTTGGTGGTCACGATCACATCGAACTGCTCCGGCTTCTTCACGAGCTGGTGGCAGCAGTTGTCGATGATGATGTGCCAGCTCTCGATGTCCGGGTACTCCTTGGCGATCTCCTCGAAAGTCCGCTTCAGCAGGCCTTCGGTCATCTTCATGATGTTCGACTTGGTGGCGCACGCCACGCTCTTGCGCCCCTCGCTGCGGGCGAACTCGAAGGCCAGCCGGACGATCTTCTCGCACCCCTTCCGGCTGATGAGCTTCAGGCACTGGGCCACGCCCGGCGTCTGCATATGCTCGATGCCAGCGTACAGGTCTTCGACATTCTCCCGCACCACCACCAGGTCGATCCCGCGGCCGCTGTACGGCGTCTTCACACCGGGCAGTTCCCGCACCGGGCGGATGTTAGCGAATGTTTCGAACAGCTTCCGCAGGGTGACATTCGCACTCTTCTCGCCGTAGCCCACTGGGGTGCCGAGCGGCCCCTTGAGCACCAGTCGCGTCTTGCGGATGCTCTCGATGGTGTCCTGCGGGACACCCGACGGCACTCCTTGCTTGAACATGCTCTCGCCAGCGTGCCGCACATCCCACTCGATCTTCACCCCGGCCGCTTCGATGATGCGGCAGGCGGCGGCCACGCACTCTGGGCCGATGCCATCGCCGGGGATGAGTGTCACAAGTGTTTTACCGTCTGGAGTCTTCATAGGCATGGTCTCGGTCCTCGTTGCGTTGGGGGTAAAGGTCGTCCAAAGTGAATGTCGTCCTTGCTGCTGTGCGGGGAACTGAACCACTGGCGGGCGTGTTCGAGCAGTACCTCACACGGCGGGCCGTCCCAGTCGTCCGGCAGCAGGACGGTGAGCATGTTTCCAGAGTGGCGTCTTTGAGTGAGTTCACATCATGCTCCCCGTCCCGCAACTCTTCGATAATGCGGATTCGATCGTTACTAAAGTACGGTGCGGCATTCGCTCTCAACCACAGGTTGTCATATTCAAATCTCTGAACATTGGAATTCTACGGTTGTAGGGCTTGGTGGTCAAGGCCCCCCTGTGAGATGTCGGCGGCCGAGGGCAAGCCTTCGGGCCCGCCCTTCACGGCCGGCGTTTTGTCCAAGAACTTGAAAAACACTGCATAAATGAGCGTGGCCGAGAGGACGCCTTCTCTTGCATATCACCGGGAAAATCACATTATCTCCCCTGACGGATTCTCCTTTAGTGTTGAAAAGCACGGGTCATTTGGTTTCAGCCGTTGCGGTCAGGTGCAGCATCTGGTTCGGCCCGGTCTACGGGCCATCGCACCGCTCTCAGTCACTTTATCACTTGCCGCCTAGCTTTTTGTTGCCGACAACGAAAGCTGCGATTCCTCCGAGTAAGGCGAGAATTGCAACCATCCACAACGCAACATCAAGCGAAATCCGTAGCATCAGGAACACGATGGCCAGAACGAGGCCCAAGCTCGCGCCGGCGACTGCACCTACAATGCCTGCCCACAGCCTTCCAAGCAACTTCATCATCGAGCGTCTCGTGTTTGGCCCAACATCAATTCGATTGCGCTAACTGTCTCCAGCAACGATGAGTTGCAAAAAAGAGCGTAATGATTACAGAATTAACCTATTAGCAAGTATGACGATGAGAAAAATCCCATCAAGAAGAAAGTAAAAAAGATGGCCCTATCAATGGCGATTGCATGTGTCCGGTGTTCGTAGCGGGGTCTATCACGGGAGGCCGGCCGGAGATACCTTGC
>Ga0209284_10006690_pt1 | contig 10905 bp, 14 predicted proteins | sample FRY03_FD_187211 | JGI IMG/M metagenome (GOLD analysis project Ga0209284, IMG submission 187211) | Freshwater microbial communities from Lake Fryxell liftoff mats and glacier meltwater in Antarctica - FRY-03 (SPAdes) (version 2) | ecosystem: Environmental > Aquatic > Freshwater > Ice > Glacier... | reverse complement strand
TTCGGGCAAGCCTAGATGTTTTCCAACTTCTCGCACTTCATCTTTGAAAAGCGTGTTGAGCGGCTCTACCACTTTCAGGTTCATGAATGCTGGCAAACCTCCCACATTATGGTGCGATTTGATGGTGGCAGATGGCCCGTTCACCGAAATCGATTCGATCACATCAGGATAAATCGTTCCCTGTGCCAACCATTTCACATTTTCGATAAGCTTTGCTTCTTGATCAAAAACCTCAATAAACACACGGCCAATAATCTTCCGCTTGGTTTCAGGGTCAGAAACTCCCGCCAATTCTCCAAGAAATTCGTCTTTTGAATCAACTCCTTTTACGTTCAAACCAAGCCCTTGATAGGTTTGAAGAACGGTTTCAAATTCGTTTTTGCGAAGTAGTCCATTATCAACAAAAATGCAGTAGAGATTTTTGCCAATGGCTTTGTCTAAAAGCATGGCCGCCACGCTGCTATCTACTCCTCCAGAAAGGCCGAGTACAACTTTATCATTTCCCAACTGTGCTTTTAATTGAGAAACCGTGCTATCGATAAACGAGTCTGGTGTGTGCGATTGGTCGCAACCACAAATTCCGACCACAAAATTCCGAAGCAAAGTCAATCCATCAATGGAATGCGTCACTTCTGGATGGAATTGAATGCCATAGGTCTTCTCTCCTTCAAAGGCGAAGGCGGCTACTTCCACATCTTTGGTGCTACCAATCAATTTCGCTCCATTCGGGAGTTTCTTGATGGTATCTCCGTGCGACATCCAAACCTGTGAGGTTTCGGGAACGCCTTTCATCAACTCGTTGGAAATATCCACAAAAGAGAGATTGGAACGTCCGTACTCACGAGAATCCGAAGCTTCTACACTTCCGCCATTTGACTGCGCCAAATATTGCGCTCCGTAGCAAACACCAAGCAAAGGCAGCTTTCCTCTTATTTCTGATAAATCTGGAACAGGCGAACCTTCTTGCCGAACCGAAGATGGACTTCCCGAAAGGATAACGCCTTTCACTTCCTCACCAAACGTTGGGATTTTATTAAACGGATGAATCTCACAATAAACATTTAGTTCGCGCACCCTTCGGGCAATGAGTTGTGTGTATTGCGAACCGAAATCGAGAATCAGAATGGTCTCTTGCATCAACTAAATTTTGAACTGCGAATTTACCTTTTGTGTTCAGGGGGCACAATCAGAATTGGGGAATTATTAAGGCAGTTGTTAACGGTGGGAATTGAGTTGCGAGTTGCGAGCTTCGAGCTGCGAGTTGATAGTTTCGAGACGCGAGACCTCGTAGGTTTTGAAAACCTATTAGGTCTGACAATCGAAGAAAAAGGAGGAAACGGGAAAAAGACGTGCGTTTAGGCCGCCTTCATTCTGACCGCCTCCAACTCAGCACCACTCTTGAGAATAGTGTCCGTCAGGTTATAAAGTTCCTCCGTAGTATGCTCATCAAAGTAGGCTTCTCCGCATTGCGTGCATACCTGTGCAGGAATATCTTTTACGATGACGAAACTGCCATTACGGTCAAACAGAGAGTTGGTAAGCCCTTTGTGGGTGGTGCCGGTTTTACAGATAACACATTTCATGTCAGTCCGAGAGCCTTTTTCAGACACCGGTCAATTTCCTTCATGGCGCCTTTGGACAAATGACCAAGCTCACCGCTCAACACTGAACTGTTCAATGTAGCAATCTTGTCTGCTTTTATAACCGATGGTCTGGTCAGTCCAGAATCTTTGAAGTCGTCAAGTCCGCTATGCATCATGAAATCGGTATCCGAAAGCTCATCAGGGATGACAGAAGTGATGAATGCTACGATTACATCGTCTCTTACCCCGCCTTCCTGCGAAACGACAACCGCTGGTCTTCTTTTGGAAGCCTTGAGGTCCGTAAAAGGAAATCGTGCGAGAACAACAACACCGCGTTTCATTTGTAAATCACCTTTAGGTCTTTGTCCGAATAGTCCTCTTCTTCGTTCTCAAGAAAGTCCAATGCCCGACTGCTTTGGGCAATCATGCTCATTTCGTGGGCTGAGAACTCGTCTTCCACCTCATCAAGAAACGTGACGATGACCTGCTTGGGTGATCGGATGTCAATCTTATCGGAAAGTCGCAGATGCTTTCCGTCATAAACGCCTCGAATGCTTATCATGTTGTTTGCTTTCATACAAAGGTAAGGTGTTTGCGATAGCTTCGGGTGAGACTCACGCTGCTATGATGGCTGTAAATTGATAGTTGCGCTGCATGGCAGGTGTGTTCGGAACAAAATAGCAATAGACTCAATGTGTGGGGAAAAGGAAAAGCGTTTAAAGAAGCCACCAAAAAAAACAGCCGTCAACTTTGGGAAGTTGACGGCTGTTTCTAAATGGCACGCTTTGCCCGAAAAGCTAAACGCGTGCTATCGAGGTTTGCCGATGCTTCTGGTCTTTGGCTACAAAGGTTGACATAAGGAATTATGTAAGCGTGGGTACCGAACAAAATCAATCCAATTCAAATTGTTTCTCAATTCTCATTCGTCCGCTGAGTACGGCTAGAATTACGATGGATTCTGACCCTTCGGGGTCATAGATGACACGGTATCCTTTGAATATGAACTCTCTGAGGTAACCCAATGGTGTTGCAGTGAATTCTGGAACTAAACGACCTGCCAAACGATTAGTTGGAAGATGGGCTTCGGTGGCAAGTACCAAACGCTTTACAAATCGGGAAGCATAAATTTCAGAATCTTGAGCTATGTACTCAAAGATGCTTTGCAGATTGTGTTCGGCCCTGAACGACCAAGTTACGCCTTGCGCCATTTTTGCATCTTATCAAGAAGTTGCTCTGTAGAGAGAACGCGCCCCTTTTCTGCATCATCAAGCCCTTGTAACACCTGATCTGTAAGATGCAGTTCGTACATGATATCTTCAACCGTGCTATCTGGCGAAAGGTTCTTCAACACGTCTATCGTAGTATCAACAAGTGGTTTTGGGCGCATTTTAGAAGGCTTTGCTCAAAAATAGGCAAATGCTTTATTCTATTGACGCGGTTTTCTACCTGACCGAAGACTTTTGGAAAGAATAACGGACAAACAAAAGCCGTCAACTTTGGGAAGTTGACGGCTGTTTCTCAACGGCACGCGTTACGCGAAAGGCTAAACGCGCGCTATCGGGGACAACTCCCCAATTACAGATTCAGCTTTTCGGGGTCTTGCCGAGTGTCGAAAACCATCAGGACAAAGACTTCTTGTTCCGTATGTCGATAAAGGATTTTGTAGCGGTCTGCACTAAATATCGAATCTCAAACCTCGAAATCACCCCATGTTGTAATCCACCACTTCGTGGCTTGGTAAGTAGCTGGGTTTCTCTTCCGAAAATCTGTTGCAGTTGTTCGATGGCTTTGCATTCTGAATACTTGGAAATGAAATCACGGATATTCTGCAGATCATCAATGGCGCGTTCTGTCCAGATCACTCTTGAAAGGGCCATTACAGACCGAGTTTGTTTTTTGCCTCTTCGGTTGTATAAACCCGCCCTGCGGCAATGTCGTCCTCGGCTCTCTGAATTCTCTCGTTAAACTCCTCTACCGACATTGGTTTGAGTTCGTTCTTGGGATAAGGAATGGGAACAGACCCCATCAGTTTGGCCACTTTCGTAAGCAGTTGTTCGTCCTCCGTTCGTACCAGTTTCTCGATGAGCTCGTATTTGAGCTGTGCCGTGTTCATGCTATCAAAGTTAGCCGAATCGACTGAAAAACGGGAAAAAGGAAAAACGTTTGAGGAAGCCACAAAAAAAGCCGCCAACTTGGGGAGGTTGACGACTGCGATCTTAGACCAGTTGCAAGCAGAAACGTCTCAACCCATCAACGGTCATTTCCTTATGGCTTTAAAGCATCTTTATTTATGGGTAGTTTCCTGATTCTTATAGAATACTCGTCAATGCTTATAAAGGCACCACCGTCAAGATCGGGAAGCATTTCAGGTAGATTCTTTTTGAGAATCCCGAAAAGAATCTCTGTATTAACCTTCTGTAAGCGAAAAAGAATGACCGATGGACGTGATTTTCCCGAAAAAGCGTGAAGGATGCCGAAATCGTTGTCGTGCGTGATGATGGTCTCGTCATTTGCGGCAGCCAACTCAAAAATGAGCGCATCTTCGGTATGATTGTACCCGATCTTGTTCACATGCCTTGCCTGATGTCCAAGCTCCGCAAGGTGTTCGCATAGCGAAGGCGGGATATTCTCATCAAGCAGAAATTTCACGATGCTTTTCTATGCAACGGAATCACCCGCTCGTTCATCATGTAGGACGAAAACGCGAATGCCTCAAGGATGTCTTCTTTGGTCAATCTTTCAAATTCCTTCAGCATTTCATCCATGGTCATTCCGCTCGACAGATAGGAAAGGATGGAAGAGACTGGTATGCGCGTGCCTTTGATGCAAGGTTTTCCAAAACATATCGCAGGGTCGATGGTGATGCGCTTGAAATCGGGATGTTCGTATTGCATGGCAGGTGTGTTTGAAACAAAGATAGCAATCGCCTCAATGTTTGAGAAAAAGGGGAAAACGAAAAAGGAAAAACGTATGAGGAAGCCACAAAAAAAACAGCCGCCAACTTTCTAAAAGTTGACGGCTGTAATCTTAGATCAGTTGCAAGCAGAAGCGTCTCATCTCATCAACGGTACGCGTTACGCGAAAGGCGGACCATCGGGGACACTCGCCTAAATGATACCATCATTCAACACCCATAAGTTCCGCCACAGAATAAATCTCATCAATAGCCAAAAAGGAGAGATTCTCATCATCTATGATCTCAAAATCTGCCCTTTCTTCTGGGCTAAGCGTTTTTATAGCAGGAAATTGATCCAAGGGAATCAAGAATGTCCGCTCGTTGGTGAGATGGATGAACATGATGGAACTGTTGAGGAACTCAACAGACCTGATCTTGGGAAGAGATAAAATTGTAATGCTCATTTTCTTTCTGCTTTAACGGGTTGGTGACTGTAAAATAAATCAAGTTGTCGTTCTAATAGCGCCTTATTCTCTAGTATCAGTTTCTCCATTTCCCTCAATTCCTTGTCCGTAAATTCTCCTTTCTTGTTTTCGTCCAATGCAATCTCTGGGTCAAGCCAAAACTTACAGCTTTGCTTGTATCCTCGGTGTGCATACGTAACATGAATGTGCCTCCTAAGTTCTGAAATATCGCTTCCGTATATCAGAAAAATGTACTTAGACAATATCAACAACTTTCCCACAGCACGGTTTTATACAAATATACAAGATGGTAAAAGGAAAAAGGACAACCCGAAAAACGTATGGGTTGCAAAGCCACCAAAACAAGACAGCCGCCAACTGTGGGATGTTGGCGGCTGTTTCTCAACGGCATACATTACTCAAAACGCTAAACGCGCACATCGGGTGAAACCCTTATCATATTGCGCCCTTTCAGGGCTATGAATGTGCCGACCTACCTCATTAGCGAAGGGCGATGCCCCTCGCTGATATATGATGCAAAGGGCGATGCCCCTCGCTGATATATGATGCCCTTTCAGGGCTATTGGTGCGCAGCCCTGAAAGGGCATGATTACCTAACACGGGGTGAAGCCCTGTGGTTCTCTGCCCAGCACAGAACCAAGCCCTGAAAGGGCGATATAGCTGTATAGGAGACCTGCTTGGTTTGGCTGTGGAGACACGCGGTTTGTAAAAGCGCGTTATCGGTGCGTTACTCATCAACGGCACGCGTTACGTGAAAGGCTAAACGCGCGCCATCGGATCTTGCGAACACATGGCCGAGCGGACTGGGGTCAATCCCTTTCTTTCATTCCTTTGTTGTCCAAGAAATACAATTCAGTGTACCTCCGAATATGACAGTTTCGTTCATATCTATTTGAGCAATTTTTCCCTTATAATCAGGATAGAAACTTTCAATCTTTTCGAATGCTTGGTTATCCTCTTCAATTCCGAATTTTGGTATAAGCATTAGGTCTTTTGTTTGAAGAAAATTTAGATAAGCCCAATTTCGTTCATCTCTTTTTTCCACTTCATAATCGATAAATTCTGTTCTTAATCCTGCTTGTCTAAATCGTTTAAGCATTATATCAGTTTTATAGTAATAATGAATTAAAACCGTCTCATCGTCAACGAAACGAACCATTCCGTCTGAATGTCCATATTCTTCCAATTTATCCCAAGGAATAAGAACAATCTTATCCACTTGAAAAGTTTCCTGAAGTTTCAAGATCAACTCTTTCTTTGAATATGAGAATCGATTTTCTTCAACAACCTTGTCAGTTAGTATTATACAATTTGAAGATTTCACTAAGTTGCCGCCATCTATAATTAAATCAGACTTCTTTGTTTGAAGTCTTAATGAATCACAAACAATATCTGGATATGTTTTTAAATCACGCCTACCCTTCGAGAAGCCTTGTAAATAGTCAGGGTCGAAACGATATTCTATGAATTTATTGTCACTGATTTGAATTGGCATGTAATCTCTGGCCCAAATATCTTTTGTGTAAGACAGAAATTTAAACTTCACACCAAAAGTTTCAAGAGTCGAAATTATTTGATTCGAAGTCGCTGAAAATCGGGAATCTGTTTTTATTAATTCAGAAAAATAGATTGTATTTGTTTCAAAATCACTAATCACCTGGGTTTATTTTAAATCGGTAATTAAGTTTATCTGTTCCGCTATCAACTGCATTTTTACCAAGTCCCACTCTTGCAGATTTATTTATTTTCTTTTTGTCAAATTTAAATTCAACAATTTTCGTTTTAATAGAATCATTGAACGCACATGTTCCGCTAAATAATTTCATGGTACAAACCATTGGGCCTTTGTAAAACTTTTTTTCCTTTAAACTGTAAATCTCCCGAATCAAAATACCACCAAATCCATCAAGATTTTCATTTTTTAAAGCGATATCTACGCCCGAAAAATGAAAAAACCAGTCACCATGTTTCGGTTCAACATGATTTCTTTGATATGTGCTATTGTCTTTATGATTTGGAGAAGTCCAATAGAATTCAATTTCAATCAATCTGAATTTGGATTCGTGATTCTCAACTGCATAATCATTTAGTAACTTTTCAGCAATCAGCTCAAATTCCTGCTCCGTTTCTTTCTCTATTTTTAAAAAATCAATGTTCATATGTTCGGTTTAGTTCGTTCTTATGCCCCCTAACGGTTGGCAGTATAAAATGGTTGGGGATTGCGGGCTGATTGTGTGCTCCCTAACCAATCATATCAGTTACAGGATTATTTTTTCTTGATTGCCTGCCGTTAAACTCAACAGGAACACCAAAAAGAACAGACTTTGTTTTTATTGAATTCATTTTAAATGTGAGGGGTAAAATGCTTGTTTAAAATATTATCTGCTAATTCATTTCCGAGTTTATCCCAACCATAAATTCGATTATTTGTCATTCTATGTTCAAGTTCACAAATCAAATTCCCCGTATTTTCTTCAATGATATAAGTGAAATTCCATGGTGACAGCTCCCATTCTCTATTGTTATATGGAAACGGTGTAATAAACTTTCCTTTTGATTTACTAAAAGTAAATTCAAACCCTGAAATACTTAAAAACTTCTCCTTTTGTATTTGTGTCAATAATTCCATTTCGTCAATTTGATTATTTGCTGTGTTCAGCTTTGCTTACCGCTAACTACGAGTTATGTTAAATACCTCCGTACGAGCAAGCTTTCTGCCTCATGCGGACTACTTGTTTGGTTCACAACATAATTAGTTTGCAACTAATCTTTAAACACCCTCATTATCAACCATCAATTTAAATCAATCTTTGGCCGCTCACCTAACTCAAATTTCACGCAATGTAAAACAAAAGCCCAACATTGCTGTTGGATTTTCTCGTTTCTATTCAGAATACCTTACGGTTCACATAGAATTCACCGTCCATTTGTTCCACTTTCACCACCCCAATAGCACCAAACCATCCCCACCCCAACAACAAAAAAAGCCGCCTCCAAGGAGACGGCTGTAATCTTAGATCAGTTGCAAGCAGAAGCGTCTCATCTCATCAACGGTACGCGTTACGCGAAAAGCTAAACGCGCGCTATCGGGGAATTGCTTTTTGCAGTCTACGGTTATTGTTTGATTAATTTTTGTGTCCCCCAGCCATTTTCTGTCATTACCTGTAGGGTATAGATTCCTGAAGGTTGAGCAGACAGGTCAATGATTGTTGGATTGGTTTTCTTGCTTTCAATGAGTCTGCCAACTGCATCATGCACCTGATATTCAGAAATGTCCACTCCAGACAGATTAAAAATGCCATTGCTTGGATTGGGATGTACGTTAATATCACTTCGGTCATGAGAGTCTAAGCCAACCGTTATCCCTACCTCTAAAGTGAACGAATAGGTGCAATTCCCGTTGCTAAGGGTTGCTGTTAGAGTACCTTCTCCGCTACCATCCCAAAAGATATCAGCTGAGGTTGTTCCCTGCCCACTTAGAACTGTTCCGTTCAACACGCTCCAGACAATCGAATACCCAGGCTGCTCTACAATAGCATACGTTTCCGTACTGTTCATTGCAATAGTAGCATTGCCGAGAATAGTTACTGATGGTTCATTGTAAAGTGTGATGTTGACATAGACCGTGCTGTCGCAGTTATTATCACTTGTGAGTTGCTGTGTGTAATTGCCGCCACTGTCGTATGTAGTAGTGCCAACGGTTACACTTTCTCCTTCGCAGAGCGTATGATTCTCTGATGTCCAGTATATTTCATTGATGGTTAACTCCAATGTAACCGTGCTGTCACAGCCTTCGGCAGTATAGCCAAGATAATCGTAGTTTCCACTCTGAGTGTAGGTTTGATTGTTCCAGAAATAACTACCACAGGCCGTTTCACTCACTTGTGCTGATACCGCACTTTGCGTACACAGTTCTGTTATTATTGCTGGCACAGTCGATGGGCCAAAGCCGTTTGCGTTCCAAGTAAAATCTACGTATACCAGAGATATTATATCTTCTGGATAAGCATTTACATTACCGGAATAATCCATTTCCTCATCAGTAACTATATAAAGATCATCTGATGTGGAGATGCAGCTAAGATACTTCTGGCTATCAACTAGGTCTACTGGCTCGGTAAAATCCACCGTGATAAACTCTCCTTGTAGGTCGCTGGTGTAGGTATGGTATCCAGTTCCTACCTGCGTTAGGTCATTCAACTCATATAATAGAGGGTCATTCCAGTCATATAATGTAACCTGAAAAGACATTCCAGTAAGCGGTACACCACCATTTGTCAATGTAGCTGCCGTAATTCCAGTGGCGTTGGCAGCACTTGCATTGTCCGATCTCATCATGGTGCACCATTGCCATCCATTCTGATAGACAGTAGACCGGGTACCAGAATTACCCAACGGTTCATTGGTAACGGGGTCTATCCGGCTTTTCGAGTATCTGTTTTCATTTATCCACCAATTGTATGTGAGTTCATTGTCGTAGGTAAATTCATCCTGATTACTAGATGCAACGGAATAGGTAAGCGTGTAATAACCCATTTGATAATTGAGCGAGCCGTGAGTAGGCAACGTAATATATGCGCTATCGCCAGACAGAATGGTAATGCCACTGTTGAGTTCATCATAAACGGGTGTTCCATCACGGTTCACTGTGGCATTTAATACTACGCTGGTCTGCGTTTGCGACCCGTAATTGTGAACCCAAGCCCCAATAAGCACTTTGAAGTCCATACTGTCCAAGGCCATGACGTGTGGCGTTGCAAAGCTCAATGCCGAAGATGCATCTATAGGGTAAAAACCAATATTGTTTGAGAATAACCCCTCATTGTTTCCAATGAACATCTCAAGGCTGCCATCATCCATGTAGGGTCTTAATAGCGCTCCGTCTTCCATAGATATCATCACCACGGGAATGGTTACTTCAGGCGCACCCGTTCCAGCAGCCATGCCGACAGGTGAGCCAGGAATGTTATTGATTATAACGGCTGCAACAGCCCCAGCATTTTGGGCATTTAATGCTTTAACAGAGAAGTTACAATTGCCTCTGTATATAATAGCAATTTTACCTGTAACGGCCGCGCCATTTATTAGAGGGTTACAACCTAAAGAATCTCCAACGGTTCCATCATCCACTATGGCAACGGTAGAGGTAATACTTACTGTATTGAGATCTGCTCCCCAAGTTGTTGCTTGAGTAAAGTCGTAAGAATTTTCAACCGCAGCAGGCTGTTGTACTAGAACAACTACTTGAGCTTTTACCAATTGAGGCAATAGTAGTATGACGCATAGAGTCAAAGAAAAAAGTAATTTATGTTTCATTCGATTCATATTCAATCTGCCTACTCTATCATCAGCTTTTCGGCTTGCGCTGTTTATTCATAAAAAAGACCTCCGAGGTTTTAAAACCTCGGAGGTCTTTATATCGGCTTCGGCTGATGGCATTAAGGCTTAGTTTTCTTTGCCTGAGGCGTGTCATTCACTTCAAAACCCCAATCGCCCAATGTTTTTGGGCTACTCTTGTAAATACCCATCAACATCTTGCTACTTGCCCTCAATGTATCTGTTACGGGCTTTAGCAGCGCATCGCGGTCCTGATAGAGTTTTTCAACTTGCTTTTCAAGTTTCTTGGCTTCAGTATTCAAAAGCCCAGCTTCTGTCACTTTAGGGCCATTGTCTGTCCAGTTAAAGTCTTTTAATACATTCAATGGGCTTGCAGCACCATCGGAGGTGTGTTTTTCGAGAACCTTCTCGGCCAAGGAGAGAACTTTTTCTGGGTTGGTTGGAATGATTACACGAGCCATTTTTTTTAGGTTTTAGAAGTTAGTTATTAGGATTTAGATGGATAAGTTCGATTGAAAAAGAGAGAATTCCTGTCGGAATTCGTGGAATAACGATTGTAATTCGGCAGAAAACTTTTGTTTTCTGTCAGATAATGATAGAAATC
>Ga0209284_10006687_pt1 | contig 10907 bp, 7 predicted proteins | sample FRY03_FD_187211 | JGI IMG/M metagenome (GOLD analysis project Ga0209284, IMG submission 187211) | Freshwater microbial communities from Lake Fryxell liftoff mats and glacier meltwater in Antarctica - FRY-03 (SPAdes) (version 2) | ecosystem: Environmental > Aquatic > Freshwater > Ice > Glacier... | reverse complement strand
GCCTCAAAAACGGTCCACTTGAAGTCGTCGGGATTAGAAGGAGTTTTTGATTCGAAAACTTTTGGTGAAGTTAAGTGGTTCTTTAGGTCGGATGAAAATTGCGGTCAAGGAAAAGTTAGTATTGCGCGCCAAAGCGGAATGCTAATAACTCGAAGTGCTCCATTTCTACTGAAGTTTCCAAATTCCAAACCTTTCGAACTATTCGTAATAGTCAATGGCCCTGAAGGTTCCAAGACCTTAAGGGAATTCGAAAATCCCTCACACACTGCCTTTGAATTCGATCGGGTTAAGAATGAAAAGTCACGCATAGAAAAGCGCGCCAAGTACAAAGCTTTCACAGAAGAGATCCGAAAAATTATCAAGGAACATGCCGCCTTAGAGATACTTGAAGAGGCGCCAGTGGACGATTTTGATGAATTCTTTAGAGCAGGTGACAGTTCTTTAAATAAGGAAAACGGAAATGAAGTTCCTGTTCCGACAATCGAGATTGGCCGCACTTGGAAACCACGTCCACAGCAAGGTGAGATTATCTCAAGTGACGATGATTTAGATCCAGATTTTGGTCGTGGACAACTGGGAGGTGACGGAGCTAGAGAAACAAAGGGAGGTGAAATTCCAGACCCCTCGGGTGAGTCCGAAATTGGTGGAAGGCAACCAGGTGGCAAACGGGTTAAGAATCTTCGCGTTGTCAGAGAGTCCCAGGACAAGAACTTAGCAAGGGTTAGCTTCACACCTGTTGGTCAAAACAGTTATAGGTTCCAGCTCTATAGAAGTGGTGATTCACAGCGACAAGCAATTCAAGTCAGACTGCCAAAAGCGACAGCAGAGTGGCAGGACTGGATTGAAAGGCCTTCAGATCATGCCATGAGGAGAGTGTCTTTGATTCTTGAGTTGCACCCAGAAGATTTTGATTACGCATTTGAAGGACTGATGATTGATGCCAAATAAGCAAAGAGCATATGGCTATCCCGTCCTTTCTCCATTTTCAAATGACTACGATTCTAAAAATGTATTTGACTGTGAAATCTCTGCCAGAACAAGTGGTGAAACAGATAACCAGATCATCTTGGACTATCGAATTGACTTGCAAAGTGACTTCATAGTTGAAGTTTTGTTTGCCAAAGATGCAGCCGTATTCCTTGATCTGTACTGTGCACAAACAATGTTTCGAGAGACCGTTCGGCTAGATTCACTTCAAGGAACTTTTGAGCTGGAGCCCGGACGAGCATTTGGTTCTTTGCGAGTAGAGCCCTTGGTCGTCTCTACAAAAGATTTGAAAAACGTTCGTTTTCAGGATGCCCACGAAGAATTTGGGAGCAAAACTTTCAATGTCGCCGCTGGCTCACTTCTGGCGTATGGACAAACAACGCAAACGAATCTTAGATTCACCAGGACGAGCCTGTCTGGATTCATCGTTGTCCGCACCCGGGAAGATCTTGATCCAAATGCCTATCGAATAGAGGTTTCAGCTAATTCAATTGTCTTGCAAATGGGCAAGAATGCACGAATGGTGCGAGAAAGTCTAAACAGTAGCATTGAGCAGCGGCCGATTCTGTCTATGTCAATGTATAAGGATTGCTTCCTGGTGGCTTTAAAAAGCATGAGGGACCCTGAAATTAGTGAGGAGTTATCTTGGGCACAAATTCTCCAAGAAAAACTCGAGCAACTAGACATACATATAAATGATTATGAGAATGTTGATGAATTGAATTACGCCGCACTTAGACTCTTGTCTTCATTTGGAATTGCAAAATTGACTCAGGGAGGGAATTAAATGAGCGGATTCAAAGTTCTCGACGAGGATAGCGTTGTTACCTTGCGTAGCCTTTCCAAGAGCGCACCAAAGGATGTCCTAAATAATTTCGGATCAATTGATAGAACACTTAATAAAGTTAATTGGCTACCGAATCCGTTCGCTGAGGTGAAGCTTATGCTTCCCGATTCCACTAGTAATTACGACAAGCAAAATTCCATTTCAATTTATAATGCCTTTAACTTTCTATCTCCAGCGTTGGCTTCAGATGAACGGATTTGGGTAACTTTAACTTTTTGCAATTTCTCAGAGTACACAAATGCTAGATGGTTAATGCCTTCTCAAGACGATACAGATTTGACAAAGAATTTGCTCAATCACTGGTTTGCCTTAACAGCTAGAGACCGCTGGAGAAATAACTCAATTTCAAGATTGTGGTGGATCGGGCAATTCGTGGAAAATTTGGAAAATATTAAAAAAGACGATGCCTATGAAATTCTTTACTACAACTCTGACTTGCTTACTAGTTTCTTGGGGCGATCGACACTTGCTAGTTACAAGAACATAGCGAGTTCAGTTATAAGGGTGACGCATAAATACTATTTTTCTGGAGATCAACGAAAATTTGACAGAGATTCATTCAGAGATTTCCTAAAATTGATTGATCTTAGATTAGGTAAGACCGCTATAGGGTCCTTCGAGCAAGAATTATGTGATGAAGTAATTTTTAGCCTCTTTGCACAAACTCACTAGGTTTATAAGTCAAATTAATAGCAAATCAGTAACCAAGATTTATTTCCCCTAGCCTTAAAAACCCAGAATAGGTGTCAGAGGCTAGGTCTATGATCGGCTCATGTATTTGTCTAAATCTGTTGCGAATATGAATGGTGCCCGAGAACTTGCTCAGTTAATTCAGAATCCGAGACGCTCACGTACAATCGTTGTCGCAACGGTTGCAGGGGGTCAAACTCTGCCTTGGATAGATACTGTGCAAATTGTTGAGCAAGCGGGCGACTTGGTTGACGTATATCTAATCACTACAACTGACGCTTCTTGGGAATTTGCAAAGCACATGCCTGAAGGTGCGCAGGTTTATGGTGGTGCGGGACGTGTTTATCCCGTCGGTGAGCAGTACGTCGTTGATAACTATGCATCGCCACTTCGCATGGCGTTCAACACCCGGGAAGGTCTCGAGGTTACAGAGCAGTTAATCTCGGACGCCCTTAGCAAGGCTTTTGAATCAGGACATTCCGAAACTGCCAAAGAAGGACTAAAGCCAGCAGGAGGTGTGGTTAAAGGGATTGCGGCGGGACGTGCCTTGGTTGAATTAGATGGACGTGGGTATGCATTCATTGCACCCGAATTAACGTTACCCGGATTTGCTGCGGATGAGTTGTTTATAGCAAAGCAACGAGTTGATGGCATCCTCAATCCAGAGACCAATCGACTCGACGTAGTTGGATCGCTCATCTCGCAGCGAATAGCGCTTGGCGCCTATGCAATTGGCGACGTAGTTTATGCATTGGTTCATGAAGTGCATCAGGATTCAGTAGCTATAAGCCTTTACCCGCAAGTAGTTGATAAAGCTGTCACAGTCCACGTGCCAAGAGATATGGTCACAGGAAATTCATTAGATGACCTGCGAGACCTGTTAGCGGCAGGTGATGTTGTGAGTGCGCGCGTTTACGGAATAGCGCCAAACTGGGCCTTGGTTCTAACAGATATTGACGACGATGAACCAATTTCTCCCATCCCATCGTTACTACCTAGTGGGCCACCTTGGTTGAAGCCTCCTTATGTAGACGTGCAAGAAGACACCAGAATTGACGATCATGATTTAGGCCCAAATTCGCGGACAGTCACAAACGAGCCAGTTTTAGATCAAGTCCCTCGCCAAGGTCGTAAGCTAACTGAGCAGTTGCTTCTTGCAATTGAGAGCAAGACTGCAATGGCTACCAGTCTTGCTGAACAGGTTAAATCACTGGGCGCGCATCTGGAACAAGCCGAGAACGATCGAGAGCTGTTACGCATAGAACTTCAGGATGCAAAGCGCAAAGTAAACATGGTCTCATCCGATCTTTCAAAATTGCGAGCAAAGCTTCGAAAGTCCAAGACAAATAATGGCGTTGTGCGTGAGATGCCGTTGTTTGTGGATACCGAGCAAGGTTTTCGATACCTGGTGCTAACGAAATGGGCAATCCGATTTCCGGCTAGTGAGCAAAAGGCTAAGCCACCAAAAGATTTCACGTTGGGGCCTAAATTTCTTGAATCTTTAGAGAGCGTTCAGGGTATTTCGAAAGAGAAAGTCGCGGACGTCGTCGTTGAGATAATTACTGGCATTGCAACCGAGCTTGTTGGCCGGGAGGTGCATAGGCTTCGAGAAGGAGCGGGTGGCGCGGATCGCCCCGTGGTTCGTGAAGACGGTGCTATGTGCTGGCGAGCCAGTCTTCAAGTTGGTACTTCCTCGGCACGTCGAATCCACTATTGGATTTTGCAGGGTGGCAACATTGAATTTAGTCGGGTTACTCTCCATGACGATTTCGCACCATGACATTTAGAGACTGTGTCTTGCAATTGTTGACCTATCTGATTCACAACCAGAGTCGCGTTGTTTGCAATTAGTAAGAATTTAGTAAGAATATTGCGTCTCGCAATATCTCACGGATTTCATTGTCAACTCTATGTATGAGGCACTAAATGTGGATTTTCACAGAAACCGGCTTTGTCAGCGCGGTTTGCACAGTGCTGAGCTTTGAGCTCATTTTAGTCAATCATGCACGATGTTGAAGGCGAATTCGCTCGAGCTTGAGCCAAATTCCAAAATGTCTTAATCAAGAAACCATCCGAATAAGCAACAAAATTACAGGAGTGTGATTAGCTACCACCATGAATCAAATCGCAGAATTAAACGGATATGCAGAAACAAAGAAATACGCAGCGCAACAAACATTGCGAGCGGGAAAGACTGTGTACACAATCACAATGCCATTAATGGTGATTCCTGTGCATTTACCGGTACCTGATCCAACTAAACCATATGAGTTCAATCGACAAGTGGATAAAGGTAGAGCTCAAAAGTTTGCCGAATATTGGGAGTCGCATCCCTCTAATTGGGCGGTACCACCGCTACTGCTTGACTCATCAAACACATACATCTTTGAGCCAAATTTTGTTCTTGGAGAAACCTTGAAACTTGGCACACTGCACTTACCGGACTATGCAGCTCAGGAGTTACGTATCCTTGATGGTCAGCATAGAATTTTAGGTTGGTCTCTGGCGCGCACCAGCTTGCTTCAGCGTAAGACAAAGATGCTTGAAGATCGTGCGAAAATGGAAACTAATGGGGCGACACCATTAGAGATCGGTGTTGTAACAGACAGGCTTAAGTTGGTCAACGAAAGCATTGAACGTTTATCACGCGAGCAGGTGACGGTTGAAATAATCACCGGCGTGTCAGTTGGAGATCACAAGACGTACTTTGTGACGATCGCGGATAATGCTAAAGGAATCAATAAAGCAGAACGTGTTCGCCTTGATGAAAATTCCGTAGTGAGTCGGGTGGCAAAGTCGCTTGCGGACAAGCACCCTGTACTCAATGGCTACATAGAGGATCGAAAAGCAAGTGTCGCTCGCGGCAGCAAGAACCTGCTTTCCCTAGCAAATCTTGCTGACATTGTTAGGCATACCGTTATTGGAATCTCGGGAAAGATGTCCCTTGGCCGTGAGGTTTGGATGTCCGAGTCAAAGATAGAGGCAATAGCTGAACATTTCTTTAATGCACTTGCACAGAATGTAAAAGTTTTCAAGATGCTAAGCGAAAAGACCGCACTTGCCAAAGATATACGTGCCGGATATCTTTGGGGCTCACCAACAATTCTTCGCACTCTTGCTGGTGCCTATTGGGAACTGGCCGTAAAACTAGATGACAGCAGAGAATCCTTGGAATGGAACCAAGCAGGACACGACAAATTTGCTTCGCTTCTTGTTTTGCTTGGCGGAAAAATTATGGAAATTAAAACTGAGGCTGGCTCGAAGCCTAAATTGAACAAGGGCTGGTATGACACGACCTTGATCCCGGCGGGGAGCATAGCTCCAGGATCTAGAACTCAGGATTTGAAGGCTCTGAGCTCATTATTCAAGAAGTGGGCCGACTCAGGTGAAGTATTCAACCCGCCTAATGCAAGCGCAATTTAAGACCATCGTCATTTAACAACTAATGCCCTATAACCAACTGGTTGCAGGGCATTAGTTGTTTTGTGGGAGTTGACTGTCAGACCCCAGTGCGATACTGAAAGTGCTCAAGAAGATAGTCGATAGCCCTCCGGCTGACTATCTGCCAACCGCCAGCTCGATGTAACGGTGGCCCCGGAGGCAAGAGCTGCTTGCGAGAAGTTCTTGCAGGAAAGCGAGTAAGGAGTGACTAGTGGCTAAACCTGCCAAGAAATTAAAGTCCGTTGATCGGATCTATCTCAAGCTCAAGTTTGAGGACGTGGATTGGGAAAGCGAAGAATCAATCATGGCGTACACCAATTCCTTGTACGACGTGATTATAGATCGGCTAGATCTACACAAAAAATTAAATCCAACTGAGCCAGTTATAGAGAAAGAGAGCAAATAAATGAAGATTTTGTATATAGATATGGACAACGTCCTAGTTGATTTTCAATCAGGGATAGATCGATTGGACCCGCAAACTCGCGAGCTATTTGCTGGGCGATTTGATGAAGTGCCAGGCATCTTTTCGTTAATGGATCCAATGCCTGGCGCACTTGAGGCATTTAAGGTGCTTTCCGAGAAATTTGATACCTACATTCTTTCAACCGCGCCTTGGCTAAACCCAAGTGCTTGGTCAGACAAGATCGAATGGGTTCACAAGTATCTGGGAGTCGAAGACGGCGAGAAGATTCACAAAAGACTGATTCTCTCGCATCATAAAAACCTCAATATGGGGGATTACTTGATCGATGATCGAACTGCTAATGGCGTGGATGAATTCAAAGGGGAGCACATTCACTTTGGAACTGCTGCTTTCCCGGACTGGAATTCTGTGGTTAGTTATCTAACGCAACGCTAACTTAAAGGCTTGCTATACCTGACTAAAGATCATTAAGAGCGTATCAATTTCAAGAACCCACTTAGTAACTTGATTTGTTCTGGAGTTTTCACATCAACTTTTGTTAGTGAGGGTGAATAGATCAAATAGGTGGCCCATTGAGCTCGTGAAATGGCTACGTTAAGTCGGTTACGTGACATGACAAAATTCCATCCTCGGGCGACTTCATCGGGAGAGGACGTTGTCATAGACATGATGACTACCGGTGCTTCTTGACCTTGAAAGCGATCAACTGTGCCGACTGCAACATCTGAAATCCCAGCGCTTTCCAACATTTGGGAGATCAGACTTACTTGGGCATTGAATGGCGCCACTACCTTGATGTCGCTTCCCTCAAGTAATCGGGATCCGTTTTTATCAGTCCAGGTGTTTCCAATCATGGACTTAACTAATCTGAGTACTTCGATTGCTTCTTCTTCAGAATATGTCGAATTGAAACTGTGATCAACGGTAATGACATGAAGCCCAGGTTCAATCGCATCAAGTTTTCGCACGGCAACCTCTGGCGCTGAGCGGAGTTCTCCTTTATATGAAAGCTGGGAAACTGCCTCACAAAGTTCTGGCGACATTCGGTAACTAAGTCCAAGGAAGTAGCCATATTTGGAGTCAATTACGTCTTGACCATTTAGCAGCCAAGCAAGAGCGGATTCGTCAACTGGCTCAGGATGTGACCCTTGCGATACCTGCGGTAGTTGCTGTTGGTCACCAACTAGCAGCAACCTTTTGGCAATCATTGAAGTGCTGATGGTATTTGCAAGAGAATATTGCCCCGCCTCTTCCACTACTAGTAAGTCAAGCAATCCGTTTGCCAGCATTCCGCTGCGCCTAAAGACCCATGATGTTCCGGCCACAAGAATTCCACCTGAAGTGCCCTCTACCCAATCTTCAATATTGACTGGTTTCTGCCATGGACCAACTGTCTGACTGCCTTTAAGTTCTTTTGCAATCAGAGAAGCTGATAGTCCAGCATCAATGGCCGCCGACAAAACATTTTCAACAACCTTGTGACTTTGGCCCACAACTCCAATTCGCCAGCCGTGTTGCTGCACTAACGCTTTGATGACATGCGCCGTTGTGTAGGTCTTTCCAGTTCCTGGGGGACCTTGCACTGCGACGTAACTATTTTCAATTTGCAACAGAGCTTGAACCAAATCCTGAATGTTGTCACCCGTTGGATGCAGGTCAACTTGACCATCATTTGGCAACCGGCGCGCAAGTAAATCAAAGACTGGCAATTTTGGCAGATCTGGTTTGGTTGCCAAAGCTCGCTGGCCGGCATCCACATTTCCTTTATGTAAAGGTGCGGAATTGATGGGAGTTGAGGCAATTAGTGCAACTGGAAGTGCGTCCCAAAGCGGGTCAGACTTAATTTGGTTATGTGCCAAAGATACTCGACCAGATGAAGTGCGCGTGACGTCAACTTGTTTGGTGTAACGAAATAGTTTCAGGGAATTTAGGTCACCATCAGGAAAGACATCAAAGATTGCAGTCATTGCTTGCGTCTTACCAATACGAAGCCCTTCACCGCCTTCAACTTCAAGGGATACCTCGCGATGCATTGATCTGCCTTTGCCGATTGGATCAAGCCAGCCGGTGCTTTCGGCCCCAGTCACGGCAGCAACCTTGTCTTGTCCTTCCCATTCCGAGGACTCAGCTTCTATCCAGTGGAAGTGATCCCACCATTGAACTCGACCTTCTCTTGAATGAAATCCAACTCCTGCTGCAGTTAAAGCGCGGGCCTGCTCATTGGAGGTTCGTTCTTTTGGGTCAACTGGAACACCGTCACTTAAGTCGTCGATCAGGGCAGCTTCTGCTTCAAGTTCAGGACTATCGCTTGGTTGACGATAATGGGGGATTGCGTACGGAACTTCGAGTTCAGTGGCGCGCTCGCGCAACCATACATCAAGTTCCCTGGTGCTGATGCAGTCTGCCAAATTGTAGGCAGCGATTCCGTCTAGTTTTTCTTGGGCTTTTTCTGCTTCGCCATTTTCAATTAATTCCAAATAATCTTCATAATCAACAACTGAGTCACCAGCGGTCTTAATGTCTTCCTTGCGTTCGAAGTCATAAAGTGGCTCTAGTTTCTTAATGGAATAGGAGCGTTGTGAGATGCGGATACTGCGACCAACCACTTTGTAAAGGTCAATCATTAGATCCGAACGAAACCAGTTATCAATAATTTCTTCGCGAGTTCCATACCTGGCAGCTAGCGCTCCCATGCGCGTGCGTTCGTAACTTGCGTAGTGGTAAATGTGAAGGCCTTCCCACTTCTTTCGGCGTTCTTCGACCCAATCCACAAAGTCTTCAAATGCCGATTTTTCTTCGGCAGGGTTATGAGCCCAGAATTTTTTGAATACCTCAGTTTTAGTGTCATAAGTTATTGCGCCAAAGAGGTATTCCAATCCATTAGGTGCCAGCGCAAACGGATCACCTTCCATATCAAACCAAATGTCGCCATCGTTTGGTGTTGGCAGTAGTGCCAGACCTGTTGGCGAAAATGCTTCGTAGATAACTTTGTGTGCCGGATCTGCGTCTTGCTGTGACTGCAAGCGTGCCTGCGCTCGTAGACGAGCAAATGTATCTGCGCCTATTGACTTAGGGCGATCTTCGTCACTGGCAAGTGAAAGTTCCTCAACTGTGTTTATGCCGGCGCTACGAAGTTTCTTTGCCGTATCGCCACGCATTCCAGCAATCAGTGAAAGATCTCTTACGCTTTCTCGGCCTGCGGCACAGGTGGATTTCCATTTACACATGTCGCACGCTGAAACTTTAGGAGCCCAGAGTGGGGAAGGGGCAGTATGAGTTTCCTTCAAATAAAGTTCGAAACTTTCAGTAATTGAATCAATGAAAGGCATGATTTCATCAACTTCAGTGCTTTCAATATTCATGTCACCTAGGTAAACGTGCATCTGCGGAGCTAGTTCAAAGCCAAGAGCCAGCAGGTGTCGTGCATATGCACCAAGTTGAATCACCGCGTTTGCCGTGAGGGACTTCTTGAGCTTTGCATCCCAGACTTCATACGTAAATCCGCGCTGGTATCTGGAGTCATTAACTCTAATTAGAAAATCTGGGTAGCCAAGAAATTGACCATCAAAGAACAGTCCTTGATAAATAACCTCAGCGCCGCTTTCAAGAGCATCTTGAGTTGCCTGCGCTGAGCGTTGTAATTCCTCAAAAGTGTGAGCCGGCATTCCTGAAAGATCGACTATTTCCTTGCCTTCGGCGATAAGACGGGCCAAAACATTTTTTTCATGTTCAGTGCCACGCTTGCCCGCAAGCATCGCCATACCTTCTGCTTTGTCGGGCTTGATGTCCGCTAGTCCAAGGCGATGCGCTATTGACAAGGAGCTCATGTGATTGCAGGCGCTGTGGCCAACTAAGTCAGAAGCGCTATAAATTAACTTTCCATCAATTAATTGCATGTGCCATCATTTCCAGTCGGGATTAACCCAACACTAATACGCAACAATGACATTTTTGTCTGCTGGGCAAAACCAGCAAGATTACTGAATTATTTTTCCAGATTGGTCATAACCATCGCCCACAAGCCAGAATTCGGGTTTCATTAGCCTGCAATTGCGCTAGGTAACTGTCAGATGGGACTGCTGAAGGTTTAGTTTCCAGTTCCTTCTTATTGTTATCAGGCCGCTTTCGCCCGTTGTTGTAGTGTCTCAAATTCTATCGGCGTTAGGCAACCGAGTCGTCTTTGTCTTCGTTTGCGGTGGTAGTTTCCTTCGATCCAAGTGATGATTGCCAGACGTAGGTCTTCGCGAGTGTCCCAGGTTTGTCGGTTCAGGACATTCTTTTGCAGTAACGCAAAGAATGATTCCATTGCTGCGTTATCACCACATGCCCCGACTCGTCCCATGGATCCGCTTAGGCCGTGAACTTTCAGGGTGCGCACGAACATGGTGGAACGAAATTGTGAACCACGATCTGAATGCACAATTGTTCCTTCCGGGTTACGCATCCTGGTGGCGTTACGTAGTGCGGTCACTGCCAGGGACGCGGTCATGCGTTCATCCATGGAATAACCCACGA
>Ga0209284_10006679_pt1 | contig 10918 bp, 10 predicted proteins | sample FRY03_FD_187211 | JGI IMG/M metagenome (GOLD analysis project Ga0209284, IMG submission 187211) | Freshwater microbial communities from Lake Fryxell liftoff mats and glacier meltwater in Antarctica - FRY-03 (SPAdes) (version 2) | ecosystem: Environmental > Aquatic > Freshwater > Ice > Glacier... | reverse complement strand
AAGAGTACGAACTTAACAGTTAGTGGTCAATTAGAAGGAGAGCTAGGCGCAATGGCGTTTTCGGAGATATACACTTTTGGTCCAACTTTTAGGGCGGAGAATTCAAACACTACAAGGCACTTAGCAGAGTTTTGGATGATAGAACCAGAAATGGCGTTTAATGATATTGAAGACAATATGAATTTAGCAGAGGAATTTATTCAATATTTAATTCGCTATGCAATGGAGCATAATAAAGAGGACTTGGAATTTTTAGATCAACGATTGGCGGAAGAAGAAAAGCAAAAGCCACAGCAAGAGCGAGCAGAAATGGGGTTGATGGAGAAGTTGAATTTTGTAGTTAATAACCAGTTTGAACGAATTACTTATACAGAAGCGATTGCGATTTTATTAGATAGCCCAGCATACAAAAAGAAAAAATTTAAGTATGATGTGAGTTGGGGAATTGATATGCAGAGTGAGCATGAGAGGTATTTAGTAGAAAAACATTTTAAGAAGCCGGTAATTGTAACAGGATATCCTGCAAAGATCAAAGCGTTTTATATGCGGTTGAATGATGGCTGTGAGCCAGGTAGAGAAACGGTTGCGGCGATGGACATTTTAGCACCGGGTATTGGTGAGATAGTGGGTGGTAGTCAGCGAGAAGAGCGATTAGCAAAACTAGAAGCGCGCATGAATGAGATGCATATTCCTTTAGAGGAGATGAGTTGGTATTTAGATACGCGAAGATTTGGGACTGTGCCGCATGCTGGTTTTGGATTGGGTTTTGAGAGGATGGTACAATTTGTAACGGGGATGACGAATATTCGGGATGTAATTGCATTTGCGAGAACGCCGAAGAATTGTGAGTTTTAATAATAAAAAAAGCGGGGATAATGCGTTAATAAGCGAATGGCTCCCTATATTTGCAGCCCCGAAAGTCAAAGAAGATCAAAGTGAGGCAACGAGCTTTAGATATTCTAGATTCCGATGAAATCGGGAAGCGATAGGAAGGTGCGGTAGCTCAGTCGGTAGAGCAAAGGACTGAAAATCCTTGTGTCGCCGGTTCGATCCCGGCCCACACCACTTTTAAGGAATGAAACCCACGCTGGTCGTGGGTTTTGTTATTTGGTGCGCACAATGGTGCGCGGAAATTGTCATTTCTCATTTATTATTGATACCATCTGTTTGGTCATTTTTCTGGATTTTATCAGTTGTTTGATCCCAATATTTCCTCATAATATCTGCATGTTCTACACCAGTAGCTTTTATATATTTCATAAAATTCTTTTCGGTTTTATGTCCAGATATTGCCATAATAGTTGAATTTGGAACACCTCTTAAATACATGCGTTTTAAAAAACCCACTAATTTATTTTAGGGCTTAATATAAATTGTTCCTTACTTACATTTTGTATTTTTTCTTTTGAGTAGTATGCCGGAAAATATTGGTCATTAGCCCAAGTTTCAAATAAATTTCGGTAGTAGGGGCTGCTTGGATCTCCAGATTGGCCGGGCGTATTTATCATTAATGCTTTATCCCAATCTTTTGTATCTATTAATATTCTAAAACTTGCGCCACTCATTTGATTATCAGTTCCACCAGTTGATCCAGGGGTTTGTCCACTTCCTCCTCTTGGCAATGGCCCCAGATTCAATTGCTTTTGCAAATCGCTATTTACCAATGATGCCAAAGGATGCTCAAAGGTAATATGTTTGTATTTTGTTTGCCCGTATACCCAATTTTGTATTTGAGGGCCTAGTTTTTTATTTAATGATGCAACAGCTCTTTCTAATGCATTTATTAATAGATCATTTCTTTGATCTATCGCATTGTTTCCAAAATATAAGTTGGGATTTTCTAGTCTTTTGATAATTGAACTTATTTGAAAACTTATATAGCTTTTTACACTTAAAGGAATAAATTTATTACTAAATAATGCAGTAATTTCTTTTTCCCAAGCTACATAAATCCCAGCTGGTATACTGTGTTTATCTAACACATAATTCCAACTTATTAATAATTTTTTTGCTTTTAATAATATGCTATCTGTTAATTGTAGATTATTTAATAGGGGAACAATTTTACTAGCGGGCAAAGAATAATAATCTGTTTGCAAAGCACCCATACTTGCTAAATCAATTTTTTTATTGGCCCCTAGTACTTGATTAATTCTATCACCTCTAAAAGGATCTGCCCAACTATATCCTATGGCATCCCATCTTGTATAGTCAGAAGGTGTTACATTTTGATTTGCTGTGGCAAAAAATCCTTGTGTAGGATTAAATGAATGTGGCCTTTCTTTAATCGGTAAAAAACCAGCCCATTCGTATCTACCATCTCCTGGCACAGGTACATATCCACTAAAGTTTTTTCTTATTGGAATAATACCCACTGCTTGCCATCCAATATTACCTTTTTTATCTGCCCAAATCATATTTTCACCAGGAATATGACTGTAGGAACAAGCTTCTCTAAAACTTTCCCAATTTTCTGCTTGGTCTATTCTTAATGAAGCAAGATATGGTGCTCCACCAGGTTCCATCCAAGCAGCTTTAACTGCATATGCTTTATTATTTGCGGAATCTATAAAACAAACAGGGCCATGTACACTGTAATTATAACTAACTTTTACAGTAGCACTATTTTTTACTTTTATACTATCATAAATAGTTCGCATATTCACCCACTTGCCTTTATACCAATATTGATTTAAATTATTTTTATTTAAATCATACACATATAAATCTTCTGCATCGGTTTCAAAAATTGTTAAGCCCCATGCACCTTTTTGGTTATGGCCAATTGATACGCCAGGTATTTCTGGTTCTCCACCTCCAATCACATCCCATCCGGGTGCAACCAAGTGTACAATGTATCTTAAAGAAGGCACTGCAATTTTTCTATGAGGATCATTTGCAAGCAGTGGATAGCCATTTGCCGATTTATTTCCTGCAATAATCCAATTGTTACTTCCTTCCATTTCTTGACTTTGTAAAAACAAATCCTTCTCAATTACTACTGCTTTATGCATTACTGGATCTGCGTCTGTTTCTCCAATATCTATTTTTTGAAATACCAATTCATTTCTATAAGCATTGTACAATTCAAGAATATCTTTATCTAGTAAATTTGCATTTATAGCAGTATCCATTTTTAAGTTTGGCTGCTTTGGATGAAACCATACTATATCTTTTACCTTTTCTTCCCCAACTTTATTAACTGCCCTAGCCAAATTTAATTCTTGTTTGATATTACCTAATAAACCCTGATGTCTGGATATTACTACTGCCGCTGTCCATTCTTTTGGTTGAATATGTAATAACTTAAATTCAATAGGTAGTTTACTTGGATTTAGATTTGCTTCTTTAATATAGGCATTCACTCCTTGCACATATGAATTTATTATACTTACTCCACGAGGATGGTATCTTTCTAAATCTTTTTGAAGACTACCTCTATATTGAAACAATCTCGTTCCAATATCTCTTTTTAATTCTCGCAATCCTAAAACTTCTGCAGTAGTCCCAGTTGCTTGTCTTCGCCATATTTCAAATTGAAACAATCTATCTTTAGCGGCACAATATCCTTGCGTAAAAAATAAATCATATTCGTTTTGAGCATAAATATGATTCACACCCCATTGGTCTCTTAATACTTCTACTTTTTTTTGTAAGCCCTTTACTTTTAAATTAATTTTTTGAGCCATTGAAAGATTGCCAATAAATAGGGCGGCCATTATTATTAAAAATAAATACAATCTTTTAATGGTGTAATTGCTCGGCAGATTTTTCATATTAGTCTTGTATATAATCAAAAAAAGTTAACAGTTATTGTAAAGAGAGTTTTGTTATTTAAATATAGTTTTTCTTTTTTATATTCCATTCAAATTAGCAATTGGATCTAGCACCTTCTTATTATGAGTTAGTCCTACACTTTGTTTTATCCACAATATGATTTTGGTTTCTATCCAGTGAATTCTATTTCCAGTATGTCTAGGTATTTTCTGAATGTGTAGGTTTTGTTTCTTTGCTTTTCTTCAGACAGTTCCAAGATACTGAAGTCAACAAGGGGTCAGGACAAGTTTTTGTGCAGTCTTGTATTGGCTGCCCGTTAGTGCTGCAACGTCATTGATGGAAAGCACAGGGATAAGGCATAGCTGCTCCAACATTAGAAGGGGGTTAAAACATTAATACAACAAGGTTACAGAGCTGCATTAATTTTTTAATATCGTTTATAAGCCATTGTTCTGTCATTCTTTTTTATTAATATAATTCATAAATTTTTGCAGTAAATATTCTGCTAAACCTCTCCTCCAATATTGATTTATATAATACTTTAAATTCTTCATTCAAGAAACTATTCTCAATTTGTTGCATCCAATTAGATTTACTTTTTACCATTTTATTGAAAATATTATCCTGCTGTTTTGCATCTAGTTTCATCGTATTAAAAGCTGCAACAAAATCTTCTTTTTTAATTTTTTTCTTCTTCCCGTTTAGGTTCAACGCTAGGTCTTCATCATCTTTTGGATTTACTAATGCGGTAGCTACTAGGTCATATGCAGCACTCAGTACCACACCCAAACCAGGTTGTTGTATGAGCGAAATTTTTTTTAAATGCATATCTGCATTCCCAGTTAAAAAGGAAAAAAGTAATAGTTCAAAAAAGTTGATCACATCTAACCCTGGTGTGGCAGAATACTTTTCAATAGCTTTTGCTATTTGCTCGTAGCTACCCCTGTATTTATCTTCTGTTAACCGTTCAGTTAGCTGGCACATATCTTCCATGTGCAATTTTCCTTTTTTAACACGGTCGATCCTTTTGGTTATATAAGTCAGATTCCCTGATCGTAACCTAATTAAACTATGCGGTACTACTTTAATTTTTGCAACACTTGCCAAATGCATGGTTAAATCTTCCACTTCTGGTAATTGAGGATAATTGGGTGTTGGCGGTTTTAAAATATATCCACCCCATAAGCCTACAATGGTGAATCTTTTTGCAGCCTGATTATCATCTCCTTTAATAAGATGCAATGAAAGTTTAGGCTGCACACCTGTTACAGAAGTATGTGTTTTAATAACTTCCTCGGCTAAGCCCTCTAATTGTTCTTCAGAATAAGGCAATACAGGGGGTTCCAGTTCACCAAATATTTTCTTACTGCATGTTGCATGAAAATCTTTCTCCTCTTTAACCAATGGCTTGTAACAATATAAACATCTTTCTATCATTAACCTTCTTCATTTACAGGATTAACACTAACTGCGCCTATACAATCCTTGCAACAAACTAGCAACAATTCCATTCTATCTCTTGGATTTATTTTCCAGTTTTTTTCTGCTATTTCAAGTAACCAACCTTCGGGTATTAATCCATCAAAAAAAGAAAAAAGTACCTTGCTTTTAAATGGTTCTTCCTGTATTGGCAGCGTAAGACTTACAGCTTCTGATGATTTGGTTTTTAAATATATTTTATCATACACAAAATGATAGCCGTTCTCATCCTGTGTGAGCCAGCCTGCTGTTTCATTGTGCATTTTTATTTCTGCTTTTCGCATGATTATTTTTCATTTTGTTTTAAGTCAACCGGACCTACTTCCTGGCCAAATAACCTTAAAACCTGATTTACTTTATCCAAGCGTAAGGTTTCCTTGCCTTGTTCCAATTCACGAACAAAACGCAATCCTACTCCTGCTTTCTCAGCCAGCTCTGGTTGTGTAAGCTTCACCGCACTTCTTTTCGCTTTTATAAATTCTCCTAGCTTCATAATTTATACCTTTTCGGGTGTAAATATAGTCATATATTTACAATTATACCACATCGGGTATAATTATATAACATTTATACTTTTTTATACCCTATCAGGTGTAAACGGAAATTTTATAATAATATTATACCCTTTCAGGTACTGAATCCGTTTATAATTCATCACCCCTTTTGCCTGTAATGGAGCAATGTTTTTACCTGGAATGTCCTGATAGCTTTGGAAGATGATATTCATTACTAACGAATATTCAGCTACTTCTTGCTCATAACTTGTCGTGATTTTTTTAATTTCAAGGTTACCAAGCAGTATCTCAACTTCTTGGTCACTTAGCTGGCTGCCTTCAGTACGGGTGGAAAACCCGATGCTTACTATTGTTGCCACCCTTTTCAATGAGGTTAGTTTCTCTGTTGCCAATTGTCCCAAAGCCCTCCATGCCTCCTTTAAACTCGTCAATCTTAGCAATGAGCGATAATATTTCTGGCGTTATCTAGATTGTTTCAATGTTCATATACCCATATTATTACCCATAAATATCCATAAAATAAGGAGATTAGCCCTTCCTTATTACCGATTTTAGACTGAAAAGGGAAATGACCGACTATTTTATGTGCCTTATTGTCTGTCTCTTCCTGAAATTACTTTACACCCTCCCTACTACCTCCTTCTTGTTTCGTTCGTACTTTGTTCGACTCTACATGCTTACAACCCGCGCTGCATATGGCTGGGTACGACCAAATGTCGAAGCGGTCTCGAACAAAACCTCGCTCAACCTCTAAAAAAGCCTATTTTTTGAATGTATTAATATGATTATCATATAGTTAGTGGGGGTTGTACAACCCCTTGCAACCCCAATGCTTTGTTTTGTTCTTTAGTTTTGCTTGGTAAAAAACCTCGGCAAATAGCTAGGGTTTTAATTTTGGAATATGAGCCGAATAATCAACCTATTCACCGCATAAAATGCGGATTAAATTCATGTTTGCGAAGTATATTGTATATATTCACCGCATAATGTACGAAGAATGAATGTATATATTCATCAACTATCAAATTGGCCTCGATTTACTTGGAATCAAGAATCGATTGCCTCATTATTATTAGAAATCAGCAATAAACAGGGCAGACTATTAGGAAGAATGGAATCGATAGGTTTTGTATTGAAAGAAGAAGCAACTCTACAAACGATTACATTAGATGTTTTAAAGTCGAGCGAAATAGAGGGTGAATTATTAAATGCCGACCAAGTAAGGTCGTCTGTAGCACGCAGGTTAGGTATGAACTTTATAGGAATGGTACCATCCGATCGAAATGTAGATGGCGTGGTAGAAATGATGATGGATGCAACCCAACATTTTAATGAAGACTTATCTACAGAACGATTATTTAGTTGGCATGGGTGTTTGTTTCCTACTGGAAGAAGTGGAATGCAAAAAATAATTACTGGGGCTTGGCGAAACAACGCAAGCGATGACCCCATGCAAATAGTATCTGGAGCAATAGGAAGGGAAAAAGTTCATTTTAAGGCACCGGTTTCTGAATTGCTAAATGATGAAATGAATCATTTTTTAAATTGGTTAAACAACACAACAGCAATTAATCCGATTATAAAAACAGCAATTGCACATTTATGGTTTGTTAGTATACATCCTTTCGAAGATGGTAATGGAAGAATAGCTAGAGCCATATCCGATATGCTTCTTGCTCGTGCAGACGGAACGGCTCAAAGGTTTTATAGTATGAGCACACAAATAAGAAAGGAAAGAAATGCCTATTACGAAATATTGGAAGCAACACAAAAAGGAGATCTTGATATCACCGATTGGTTAAGTTGGTTTTTAAATTGTTTAGATCGTTCTTTAAATGCAACTGATGAAACATTAAGAATTGTGTTGCAAAAAGCAAGGTTTTGGGAAGCACATTCTAAAACTTTATTAAACAACCGACAAGTACTAATGATTAATAAACTACTAGATGGTTTTGTAGGAAAACTAAATAGTTCTAAATGGGCAAGTATAGCCAAATGCTCACAGGATACAGCTTTAAGGGATATACTAAATTTGATAGATAAGAAAATTTTAGTGAAAGAATTGGGCGGAGGAAGAAGTACGAGTTATTTAATTGCAGAATAGTTAAAGGTTCCTATTTTTCCTACACCTCCACAAAATATACATCAGAACCATTCCTTTGAATATTCCGAATTTCAAAACCATTGGGTTCTGGGACAGATTCTATAAAATCGAAAACGGCACAACTTTTTGGAAGTCCAGAAAAAACCAATGTAAAAACGCGCGTTTCTCCATACTCCAACCTTGTCCAGATAGGAGCAAGGCTTACATTTTCTGCATGCACCAATTCGCTTTTATGATCAGACCCCTGATCTATTAAATAAGTGGTAGGCCATATTCTAATTAAATCCATAAACCCCTGCGAAGTATAACTACAATGAACAATAACTTGCGACTCCTCTTGAGTGATGGTTTTTAGTTGCAATAATGTATCGGTATCTATTGATACATCGGGTTTTGTAATTATTTTTTCGCTGAATTGCATAAAGTGCAAATGTAAGCCACTATTATTTGGCCGTATGCTTCATTAATATTTCGCTTAACTTCATTTATATTTTATTATATGAGAATACATAAAACAGCCCTATATTTTTTTCTGATTATTCTTTGTATAGCAACAAATGCAAGTGCTCAATCGAGCAATACTACCCAACGTGCTTTTGTAGAACCAGCTTACATTGATAGCATGATACACCATGAAAAGTATTTTACTGCCAATGAAAAAACGCTAGCCCCCAATAATAAGTCTTGGTTTGTTTTTGAATCTGGCACAAAACCTATTTTGTTTATTGCCGGTCACGCAACTGCACAAACAAGAGAAGGAAGAATTAAAGGTGCTGATGGAGGAACAGGCTCACTGGCTATTGAATTAAATAAATTGAGTAAAGTGCCGGTTTTATATACTACTTACCAGTCGCCACAAGATCCAAACTTTTATACCGAAAGCGCTTTTCGTGATACACTTGCAAAAATTATAGACATAGTAAAACCCTTACTGGTAATAGATCTACACGCTTCCAATTCTTCTCGACCGTATGATGTTGACTATGGAACCATGAATGGAAAATCTTTTTTAAATAGGATTGATTTTTTGGATAATTTGAAATCTATTTTGTACAAGGAAGGATTGGTTAGTCAATCACAAGATTATTTTCCGGCAGAAAAAAATAACACGATCACTAAATTTATTTCGAGCAAAGGTATTCCTTGCATTCAATTAGAAATTAATGGCAATTATTTATCTCCAGAAAAAGGATCGATCTATGCACAAAAAACTGCTCAGCTATTGCAAGGGTTAATGCGAATGATTAATAGTCTTTCAAAATAAATTAATGAAGCTCTCCAGCAAGTTCATGATCATCATAAACATTTCGTAAATCCATTAATTCCTTTTTCAGTTGCTTAAATAAGGATTGAAATTTTCCTTGGTATGCCAAATTAATTTGTTCTTGCGGATCTTTTTGCAAATCATATAATTCCCACTCATTTACTGTATAAAAATAAATTAATTTATATCTTTCTCCTCTAATGCCAACGTGCTGCAATACTGTGTGATCAGCCTTGTACTCATAAAAATGATAGTACAAACTTTTGCGAGTCAGCGTTTTTGTTTCTCCATTCAGTAATGGTGTTAAATCGATTCCTTGCATCTTATCGGGTTTTGCAATACCTGTAACACCCAAAAAAGTAGGTGCATAATCAATATTTTGAACCATTGTATTATTTACTGATCCTGGTTTAATATGATTTGGCCAACGCATAAGCAGTGGCGACTTCATCGACACATCATACATCCATCTTTTATCGAACCAACCATTTTGTCCAAGATACATTCCTTGGTCGCTAGTATAAACTACTAGAGTATTTTTGGTGAGTTGATTCTTGTCGAGATAATCTAAAACCCTTCCAACATTTTCATCAACAGAGGCAACGCAAGCTAGATAGTCTTGCAGGTACCATTGGTATTTGTATTGTAATAATTCCTTACCTACAGGTTTTTTTTCTTGCATAATTTTTCCACGCGCTGCATATATTTTTTTATATGCAGCTCTTTCGCTAATAGGTATGCGATTGAAGATGCTGTTGTAATAATTAATCTCTGCCGAATCGGGTTTATATTTGGGATTATCCATTAAATATGCTGGATCTATTTTAAGATCGCTGCACAATTTCATATCAACCAATATGCTCATGGTTTGCAAGCGCCAAGCTGTTCCTCTATTTACAGTGTCGTTGAATAATGTGGTTGGCTCTGGAAATTGTTTTGAGTGAAATTGCTCCACAAACTCTAAAGGCGCCAAAAAATATCGGTGAGGTGCTTTATGGTGTATGTTTAATGAGAAAGGTTTTGAACGATCTCTTTTATCGAGCCAATCAATTGCTTCATTGGTAATTACATCCGTTGCATATCCATTATAAGTGCTCGTATCTCCTTTCATTGAAATAAATCGTGGCTCAACATACAAACCCTGTCCCGGTAAAATTTTCCAATAATCAAATCCTGTTGGATACGATACTAAATGCCACTTGCCAACAATGGCAGTTTGATAACCACTTTGTTGCAATAATTTTGGATATGTTATTTGAGATGAATCGAAACGAGAGCGATTGTCTATCATTCCGTTCTTATGAGAGTGTCTGCCAGTAAGTAAGGTAGCTCTTGCAGGGCCACAGATGGAGTTGCCAACAAAAGATTGATTAAACATCATTCCCTCTTTTGCTAGTCTATCAATATTAGGCGTTTGAATCAATGATTTATTATACGCACTAATAGCACTACCATCATGATCATCACTCATGATATAAATGATATTTGGACGTTCTTGTGAGAATCCATTTAACGACAGCAATAAAAAAAATAAAACTAATCGCATGACGATATTTATTTGTATCTATTTTAAACCCTATAATGATCTGCTCTCCATTGTTGAATGGACTGCTTAATTTCTTTAGATGATAATCCATCTTTTGCAGCTTTTTCTGCTAAGCCAACAAGCTCATCATCACTTGCAAATCGCAAAGCAATTACTTGCCCAATTCTTAAATTCGCTGGTAATAATTTTCCGGTTAAAGCAAAATGCCGTAAATTTTCTTCAGCCCTAATTGC
>Ga0209284_10006677_pt1 | contig 10920 bp, 6 predicted proteins | sample FRY03_FD_187211 | JGI IMG/M metagenome (GOLD analysis project Ga0209284, IMG submission 187211) | Freshwater microbial communities from Lake Fryxell liftoff mats and glacier meltwater in Antarctica - FRY-03 (SPAdes) (version 2) | ecosystem: Environmental > Aquatic > Freshwater > Ice > Glacier... | reverse complement strand
CTCAAGCCTGTACCGGCCGCAGGTGAAAAAGGCTGAATAGAAAAGCCCTTGTACAGCAACCCTTTTTCGAACAGCTGCTTGAGCAACCACCAAACACTTTCAATGTATTTGTTTTCGTAGGTTACGTAGGGGTCTTTCAGATCTACCCAATAGCCCATTTTTTCGGTCAGGTCTTCCCATAAACCGGTAAATTCCATCACGTCTTGGCGGCAAAGACGGTTGTATTCTGCTACTGAGATACTTTTGCCGATGTCGTCTTTGGTGATGCCCAACTTCTTCTCTACCTGCAATTCGATGGGTAAGCCGTGCGTGTCCCAGCCGCTTTTGCGCTTCACCTGCTTGCCTTGCATGGTTTGAAAGCGACAAAATATATCCTTGATGGCACGTGCCATTACGTGGTGGATGCCTGGAATGCCGTTGGCCGAGGGCGGCCCTTCGTAAAATACAAAAGTAGGTGCCCCTTCGCGCTCGCTGATGCTGCGCTCAAAAATGCTTTGCTGCTTCCACCATGCTGCTATGTCACGGTTTACGGCAGTGAGATCAAGTTGCTTGTATTCGGGGTATTTCATGAAGTAAGCTTAACGGCTTCGTCGCGTTTTAGTTGACGGATTTTATCCTTTCGGTCGAAGGACAAAATGAGGGATGGCAGTAGTAATAAGTTGCTCAGCATGGCCACAATGAGGGTGGAGCTGGTCATAACGCCCAAAGCCACGGTGCCTCTAAAATTCGAAGCCCCAAAAATAATGAAGCCAAAAAAGAGGATGATGGAAGTGTAAATCATGCTCGCGCCCGTCTCGCGCAAGGCTATTAACACCGTTTTTGGTATGTCCCAGTTGTGCCGCAGCAGTTCTTGCCGGTATTTAGTTAAAAAATGAATGCTATCGTCGACTGCGATGCCGAAGGCGATACTGAAGATGAGCACGGTGCTGGGCTTGAGGGCCACACCCAAGTAGCCCATGGCACCGGCGGTAATCAGCAGCGGAAATAAATTGGGCAGCATGCTGATGATAATCACTTTCCAGGAGCGGAACAACAAGGCCATGATGATGCTTATGATGGCAAAAGCCAAGGTTAAACTACTCACTAAAGAATTGATGAGGTATTGGTTGCCCTTTAGGAAAATGAGACTGGTGCCTGTGTAGCGTACTTTGTTGCTGGTGCCTTCAAAAATGGAGTCTACCCGTGGCTTGAGCTCGTTGAACAAACGGCGCATTTCGATAGTGCCGATATCTGCCATGTTCAAACTGATGCGAATGATTTGCCGGCTTGAGTCGGTAAGTTGATTTAGCGCTGCCTCGTTATCGCCCCTGGTACGCAGCAGGTAAGGGAATACGAAGTTGCGTTCTTGACTGTTAGGTAAGCGAAAATATGCCGGTTGGTCGTTAAAATATGCCTGGTTGGCAGCCTTGGCTAGTTGAACTAAGGAAAGTGGTTGGGCGAACTCGGCGCGATTGGTAAATATTTGTTGCACCTGATCGGCTTTTTGCAATTGGCCAGTAGATTGCGCTCCCCCTTTTCTTCCTGTATCAATGAGGATTTCAAATGGCATCACCCCAACAAAGTGCTTCTCAAAAAATTTGAGATCACTGTACACCTTGTCTTCTTTCGGAAAGTCGTCCACTATAAAACTCAAGGCTTGCAAACGCAAGGCCCCCACCACAGCCACGATGGTGAAAATCGCCGATACCCAATACACCTTGTAGCGGTGGTTCATCACAATGTTTTCGAGCAAACGCAGGACGCCATTTACGTTGTTGTTGTCGAGGTGCCGCAGCTGTTGTTTGGCTGGACTAGGTAAATAGGTAAATACAGCGGGGATGAGGATGATGCTGACCAAAAACACCAGCATAATGCTGAGAGCTACCACCAAGCCAAATTCTTGCAAAATGGCACTGTCGGTGAAATAAAACACGCCAAAACCAATGGCAGTTGTGGCGTTGGTTATGAGTGTGGCGATACCGATGCGCTCAATGATGCGGCTCAGCGACTTAATCTTATTACCATGCTTGCGGAATTCATCGTGGTATTTATTAAGCAAATACACACAGTTAGGCACGCCAATTACCACAATGAGCGCCGGAATAAGTCCGCTCAACAAGGTAATCTTAAAGTCAAACAAATGAATAAGGCCCATCGCCCATGTGGCACCAATAACTACTACGAGGATGGGGAAAAAAACAGCGTAGAACGAACGAAAGAATAAAAACAACACAATGGCTGTCATCAATACGGCGAGTAGACTAAACAACTTCAGTTCCGAGGCAACTTTGGTAGCAAAAATGGTGCGTACATAGGGCAAACCAGAATAATGCACTTCCACTTCGTTGTTCACTGCAAAGGCGTCCATGAGGCGTACCACCTCATCTACCGCTTCCACACGTGCCGCAGTATTCAGCACGTTTTCGCTAAAAGTAACGGCCAGGAGGGTGGTATTTGTTTTGGCATTTAGCAACACGCCCTCATACACTTTGTTATCGATCAATTTTTGTTTGATAGCGGCTAAATCATCCGCGTTTTGAGGCAGCTCAGTAACAATTGGCTGAAAATCAAACTTTTTCTCCGCTTGATTTTTGGAGAGGTAGGGTAAATTAGCTATGCTGATAACGCTTTCGGTATTAGGCAACTTGGCGAGGCGCTCGCTCACCTTGCACCATTCGTTAAAAAACTCGAGCTCAAAAAGATCGCGGGTTTGCACCCCCACCACCATCACATTGCCGTCGATACCAAAGGTTTTCTGAAACTCTTGATAAATAACAAGGTCTGGATCATTATCGGGTATGAGTCGATTACCTTCGTACGACATCCTTACCTGCGAAGCATGCCAACCCATGAAGCCTGTAGCCAAGGCCAGCACCAACAGTAAGGCTGCGCGGTTACAAAGTATAAATCGGGCGATAATGGTCCACATGAGGCAAAAAATTGCACAAAGATAAGGATTTTATGCAGACCTTTCGATGGCCTGCGCTGTTCAGATTGCTAACTTGGTGCGCTGTTCAGATTGCTCACTTGGTATGCTGTTCAGATTACTAACTGGGTGCGTTGTTCAGATTGCTAACTTGGTACACTGTTCAGATTGTTAAATTGGTGCGCTGTTCAGCCGTCTGCTTGACTCCGCTTCTCAGATGGTGCAGGCGCTGGCAGTAGGTTTCCGGTTTAAATTTGTGAACCTATTTCAGGACTTTTGAGGCACCGCCACACCTTATAAATGGTAATACCAGCATAGCATTGGTCGCGGTAAATTCTGCGGCTGGCCAGGTCCTAACGCGATTTCAAGTTCCTAGTGCTAAATCACCATTAGAATTGACCTTGTCAATCAAGTTGGCTCCAACTGTTGCGGAGTTACCAGATGAAATGCAAGGTCTGGCGCTTAATATTCCCCACGCTTTGGAAAACTGCAGGAAACGCAGCTGTGTCGAGCACCAGATGACCTGATGGCTCAAAAACGTTGAAATAAACTAAGATCGGCCAAAAAGCAAAAAATCCCCAGAATTGCTTCTGGGGATGTCGTTTAGGTTGGTGGATTGTTAGAGCTTAGAGGTGATTTCGTCGCCTAGTGGCGAAACTGAACTGGGATAGCTATCGATGAGCTTCCCGTTTTCATCCACCAAAAACTTGTGGAAATTCCAACGCACCTGGCTGTCTTTCACGCCGTTTAACTCTTTTTGGGTGAGCCACTGGTAGATGGGCGCAATTTTTTCACCTTTAACGGTAATCTTTTCGGCCATCATAAAGGTCACAGCGTAGTTTTTTTCACAAAAGGCGGCTATTTCTTTGGCGGAACCTGGTTCTTGTCCACCAAAATCGTTGCACGGAAATCCGATAACTACGAGCTTTTTACCGAACTTTTTATGTAGCTCTTCGAGTTGCTTGTACTGCGGGGTGTAGCCGCACTCGGAAGCGGTGTTAACAAAAAGGATTTTTTTGCCTTTGAAATCGGCCAGTTGGATGGTTTTGCCATCGATGCTCTTGAAGCTGTAGCTGTGAATTGGCTTGGCGGGTGGTGTGAGCATGGTGCTGAGGGTGATTAAAAGGGTTAGAAACATTTGCTTGGTTTTAAGTAAAGATAACCCTTAAATACCTGCAATTGTTTCTAAACTACCTTAAAATCGCTCAGCTAGGCGTGAAAACTTACGCTTTGGAGGAAGGAGCAGCTGCCTGCGCCGCCACGGCTTGGGCCACCGCAAACCCTGCACTCCAAGCGGCTTGAAAATTGAAACCGCCGGTGAGGGCGTCAATGTCGAGCAACTCCCCAGCAATGTACAGTCCAGGCAAGGCTTTGGTTTCCATGCTGCGGAAATCGATTTGATCGCGGGCCACACCACCCGAAGTCACAAATTCTTCTTTAAAGGTGGTTTTGCCAGCGGCACTGAACTCCTGGTTGAGCAGCAGCTCGATTAAGCGGTTTATTTGTTTGTTATTGACTTCGCTCCAACGGAGCTCTGGCTTGATGCCAGCCTTGAGGAGCAGGTGCAGCTTGAGTCGGTTGGGCAAGTCTACTTCAAAGCGATTGGCAATTTGGGCCGCTCCCGCATATTGCCGGTAGTCTTCGAACAAGCTGCGCAGACTGCTTGGATCTTCGTCAGGCAACCAGCACACCAGCACCCTAAAATGATAGTTACAGACTTGGAGCTCCCTACAAGCGAGGGCCGAAAGTTTGATGACTGCCGGGCCACTGAGTCCCCAATGGGTGATGAGCAACGGGCCGCTTTGTTCCTTTTTTTGGTCGGGCAGTCGAATGCGAGCGTTCGGTACGCTCAATCCCATGAGCTCACGGATAGGGTCGGTGGGGAGATTAAAAGTAAACAAGGAGGGCACGGGAGGCACAATGGCGAGACCGAGTGCTGCCAACCAGTCGTAACCACTCAATTTTGGATGCCCGCCAGTGGCCAGCAACACTTTTTTACTGCGCACGGCACTGCCTTTGCGCAAGTCGAGTTGCCACGCCCCCAGTTGTGACGTGAGGGCGATTACATCGTGCTGAAGCAGCAATGTCACCCCGAATTTTTGAGCTTCGCGTAGCAAACAAGCAATGATGGTTTCGCTCGCATCGGTAACAGGGAACATGCGGCCATCGGCTTCGGCTTTGAGCTTCACGCCCCGATCTTCGAACCAGGCCACGGTATCACCAGTGCTGAAGCGTGCAAAAAGCTGGCGCAATTCGCGTTGGCCCCTAGGGTAAAACTTTACCAACTCGGTTGGGTCGAAACAGGCATGGGTAACATTGCAGCGACCGCCGCCGGAGATGCGCACTTTGGCCAAAAATTGGTTCGACTGCTCGAGCACCACCACCCGCAAGCCGGGCTGTAAGCGGGCAGCATTTACAGCAGCAAAAAATCCAGCGGCACCGCCGCCTACCACAGCCAAGTCGTATTGCATGGCACAAAGATAGCCGTTTAGGTGGCTTTGCTTCCCTCCCTAAAAGCAACAGTAGCTGCTGCCCGCCACCACCGCTTTAATAAGGAGTGTATGACCGCCTCCGCCAGCCGTCCACCCCCCCAAGTACAAATTGTGGAATGCCGATCTACGATCCCTTTTGTTGGCCGCTGAGGGTCGTGAATGAGCTGGATTAATCTCCTTTTGGCTGGTATTTTTAAGCAAATCTTTGTAAATTGGCCTTTGCTCAATTAAACTATGCCTATGCAAGCCGAATTAACCCTTTCGCATGATTACGCAGACAAAGTGCCACATTCCGCCCTCAAAAACTGGGTAGCCGAAATGGCCGCCATCGCCAAACCAGACCATATATATTGGTGCGACGGATCGCAAGAAGAATATCAAATGATGTGCGAACGCCTCGTGGCCGCGGGTACTTTTATCCGCCTCAACGCCGAGAAGCGTCCGAACAGCTTTGCCTGCTTTTCTGACCCTAGCGATGTGGCCCGGGTGGAAGACAAGACTTTTATTTGCTCCCGCAGAAAAGAGGATGCGGGTCCTACCAACAATTGGATGGAACCTGCCGCAATGAAAAAAAACCTCGAACCGCTGCTCGATGGCTGCATGAAGGGCCGCACCATGTTCGTGATTCCGTTTTGTATGGGTCCTCTAGGCTCCGATATCTCCCAAATCGGCATTGAAATTACTGATTCTGAATATGTGGTGACCAATATGCGCATCATGACCCGCATGGGCTGGCCTGTAATGGAGCAGTTGGGACAAGATGGCGCCTTTGTTAAAGCCTTTCACACGGTGGGTGCGCCTTTGCAGCCAGGTCAGGTAAGCGACAAATGGCCCTGCAACCCTGCCGTTAAGTACATTGTTCACTATCCCGAAGAGCGCAGCATTGTGAGCTACGGCTCGGGCTACGGCGGTAATGCCTTGTTGGGCAAAAAGTGTTTCGCACTGCGCATTGCCTCGGTGATGGCCCGCGAAGAAGGCTGGCTGGCGGAACACATGCTTATTTTGGGGGCTAAGAGTCCCCAAGGTGAAAAAACCTACATCGCCGCGGCTTTCCCGAGTGCGTGTGGCAAAACCAACTTTGCGATGCTCATTCCGCCTAAAGAAATGAAAGGCTGGGAAATAACCACCGTGGGTGATGACATTGCGTGGATAAAACCGGGGAAAGACGGTAAACTTTACGCCATCAACCCAGAAGCTGGTTATTTTGGCGTGGCCCCAGGCACCAACGAAAAAACCAATCCCAACGCCATGGCCTCCATCACTTCCAACACCATTTTTACCAACGTAGGCGTAACGCATGATGGCGATATTTGGTGGGAAGGCATGAGTAAACAAGCCCCTGCAGGCGTTATCAACTGGAAAGGCCAAGTCCACGACCCCAACAGCGGTCAGCCAGTGGCTCATCCCAATGCGCGATTTACCGCTCCGGCCAACCAGTGTCCGAGTTTGGATGAACGTTGGGAAGACCCAGCAGGTGTGCCCATCAGTGCCTTTATGTTCGGCGGCCGCCGCTCAAGCACGGTACCACTCGTATATCAATCGGCAAACTGGAATTTCGGGGTGTATGCAGCTTCTACCATCGGCTCCGAAATGACTGCCGCGGCCTTCGGTGAGCTCGGCAAGGTACGGCGTGATCCTTTTGCGATGCTGCCCTTCTGTGGCTACCACATGGCCGATTATTTCAACCACTGGTTGCAGTTTGGCCGTGCCTTACCCAATCCTCCCCGCATTTTCGTGGTAAACTGGTTCCGGAAAGATGCCGATGGCAACTTCCAGTGGCCGGGCTACGGCGACAATGCCCGGGTGCTCGAATGGGTAATTGGCCGCGTACAAGGTCGTACAGGCGCAGTTGAAAGTCCGATTGGATGGATGCCACGCTACGAAGACATGAACTGGGACGGCATCGACTTCAGCAAAGAAGATTTTGAAGCCATCATGCACGTAGACCGCGAAACTTGGAAGCAGGAAGTACTGAGTCACGATGAGCTTTTTGGCCGCATGTACGACAAGCTGCCGAAGGAGTTTTTCTTTATGCGTGAGTTATTGCTGTCGTCGCTCTGGCGTTCGCCAGAAAAATGGGGCATGGCTCCAGAACGGATTTAATAGCCAGTTTTCGTCTATAAAAAAAGCAGCATCTACCCAGGTGCTGCTTTTTTGCTTTTAGGTGGGAGGTGGTTGCTGCCCAAATCAAAGGCGGTACGGCTTGCTAAGGTACCGTTGGCTCCACCAATTGCAGCTGCGCCGAAGTGGCGGCATACAACTTAAAATAGCCCAAGGCCCCACCGCTGAAATTCGAAATGGGATTGGCGGGCGAGGCACTCGACTGCCCGATATTGGTGTTGAGGTTGGTGACGTAGCGAAACACAGCCTCGTTGATATGTTGCAACTCCACCCGAATGCGGCCGTTGATGGTTGTTTGCACAAAAACAGGACTGATTTGTAACGCTCCACTGTTTATTTCATCGTTGTACAAAAACAAATTGGCGGTTACCGTATCGTTTTGAAAGGCTTGCAGTTGGTAATAATTTCTTTCCCCTGCTGGATCGTTATAAAAAGCATACAAAAGCGCATTGCGTTGTTGCGGCAAGGTGCCAGGGAGTCCGCCGGTGCCAAAAATAGGATCAATCACCAGCGAATCGAGGGATATCGATTGCGGCATGCGCGCCGTAGCGCGGTAAAAATTACCTTGATGGGTGATCTCAAAAGCATATTCTTCGCCATAAACAGGCACATAATTCGGCAACACATAGGCACTGTCGGGCAGCTGCTGGAGGGTATCGCGCGTGTTGTTTGTTAGGCGGACCAGTACAACCAAGGCTCCAAATTGTACAGGCGGCGCCAGCGTATCGCTAAAATTTACCGTTTGAGTGAGTTTTACCCAGGCGCCATTGCCGGAGTCATCGAGCAGCGCTTCGATTACCAATTTGGGTTCCGTGCTATTGAGGTCAATGTCGATTTCCTTCTCGCAAGCGGTTAAACCAGCAAGCACCAAGAGGCTTATTAAAATACGTTGCACCATGGTTTAAAATTTAAAATTCCAACTTACGGCTGGCACCCAACGAAAAAGAGCGGTTTGCACAGCAACAGTACGGTTGGGGTTGGTGGCACTTTGTTCAAAATTGATGAGGAAAGGATTTTCACGCCCATAAGCATTGTACAAGCTGAAGGCGAGCTCGCTACTGTATTTCCGTTTGGGCCTGAGCTCATAGGTGGCGCCCAAATCCAAGCGATGGTAAGCTGGCATGCGGTAACCGTTGCGCTCGGTGTATAACCAAACAACTTGGTCGGCTATGGTGTACTTGCCTGCAGGAAAAGTAACTGCATTGCCGGTTTGATAAATCCAAGCAGCCGATACATTGAAGCGCTCACTAAATTCGTAAAGCGCCACTACGGCAATATCGTGGGTGCGGTCCTGCCGCACAGCGTACCATTGGCCTTGGTTTATACCATCGATGCGGCGCTCAGAGCGCGACAGGGTGTAGCTCAACCAGCCAGTAAACCGCCCTTTGTTCTTGCGAAAAAGCCATTCCAAACCATAAGCCCTGCCATCCCCTAACAACAATTCAGGATCAATTACCGTGGCTTGGTCGTTCGCCCCATCTTTGTAATCGAGCTGATTCTGCATCCATTTATAATAGGTTTCCACGCTAAACTCGTAAGTGTTTTCTTTAAAATTACGGAAATAGCCAATCGAAAATTGGTCGCCGACTTCGGGAGCTACGTTGTTGGTGGTCATCAACCAACGGTCGGTTGGTGTGGATGCAATGGCATTGCTTACTAAATGGATGTGCTGCGTGTTGCGCGTATAGGCCGTTTTAAGGTTGGAAGTGGCCGTGAGGTTGTAACTTACAGCTAGGCGAGGCTCGAGAAAAACGTACTGTGCTGCTGCACCAGCAGGATTGAAAGTATCAACTACCGCACGGTTGGCGTCGAGGGTAAAATAATCGCTGCCACCAAGGGCCGCAAAATGACTAATGCGCAGGCCGGAGGTAATGTTAAAACGTTGGTTCGGCTTCCAATCGTGACTCACATATGCCGCCGACTCTAACCCTCGCTTTTGTAAACTGCAGATGTCGGCCTCTTCGGCATTGACCAAACCCGGGGTTACGGTATGGTAAATAACGTTGTAACCTACTTTCCACTCCTGGCTATTACTTGCGAAATACTGCAACTCCTGCTTGATGTTCCAGTCCTCAATACCCGAATTGATGTTGATATCAAGTGCGCTGGTTGAAAAACCGATGTTGTAATCGTAATTGCTGTAAATGAGGGAGCTGTTTAAGAATAATTTGTCGTTTATCAAACGTGTGTAACGCAAGGTGCCGGTGGCATTGCCCCAGTTGATGCCAAATTGATCGTCGAAACTGAAGACATCTCGACCAAAATAACCCGAAAGGTAAATGTGGTCTTTGTCGGTGATGCGGTAATTAAGCTTGGCGTTGAAGTCATAGAAATAAAGCGAGTTATTCGCAAAATCGTCATTCAAACGCAGAAAAACGTCGGCATAGGTGCGGCGGCCTGACAACAAAAAGGAGGAGCGTCCTTCTTGGAGGGGCCCTTCAATATTGAGTCTTGACGCAATCAAGCCCAAGCCACCTGAAACATTGTACTTCTGATTATTACCTTCCTTCATACGCACATCCACAACCGACGCCAATCTTCCTCCAAAATTTGCGGGAGCCGTGCCTTTGTGCAGCGTAAGGTCTTTGATGGCGTCGGAGTTAAAGGTAGAGAAGAAGCCTAGCAAATGGGAAGCATTGTAAACGGGTGCGTCGTCGAGTAAAATGAGGTTTTGGTCGAGATTGCCGCCGCGCACCGAAAAGCCACTTTGTCCTTCACCGCCGGCCTTTACGCCAGGCAACAGCTGCATTGACTTCAACACATCGCGCTCACCGAATAAAATGGGCAACTTGTTTACAGTGGCAATATTCATCTTTTCAACGCCCATTTGGCTTTGACGTAGGCGCTGGTCTTCTGCCTCGCCAGTCACCACAATTTCTTTCAACTGCTGACGCGCGGGTGATAAATTGATGTTTAGCTTTTGTGCGCCAGTGATGCGTATTTTTTGTCTCGATTGCTCGTAACCCAAATACGACACCAATAATTCGTACTCCCCAGCCGGTAAGTTAAAGGCATAATAACCGTAAACATTGGTGGCTGTACCTGTGGCCAGTATTTCCTTAACTGCCACAGCAGCACCGATAAGCGCTTCACCAGACTCGGCATCCCTTATATAGCCGCTGAGCGTATAGGTTTGGGCTTGTGTAGTTTGAACAAGCAAGAAAAAAAACCATATAAAAAGGTAACATGCGCGCTGCATTTGAGGAAATAGGATTACTTTGATGTAGTGCCAAAAATGGCGAAATTTGACTTAAAAAAGGTGCCATTTTGTGTTAAATTATAGAAAAATTTAGGCTTTGCGGGAGCCCCCATTAGAGCCATCCTCACATGCATTATTTGCTGCAAATGGCAATATTGTTCATTATTAACGAACAAAAGTCCGCATTGCGAATGAACAAAAGT
>Ga0209284_10006676_pt1 | contig 10920 bp, 7 predicted proteins | sample FRY03_FD_187211 | JGI IMG/M metagenome (GOLD analysis project Ga0209284, IMG submission 187211) | Freshwater microbial communities from Lake Fryxell liftoff mats and glacier meltwater in Antarctica - FRY-03 (SPAdes) (version 2) | ecosystem: Environmental > Aquatic > Freshwater > Ice > Glacier... | reverse complement strand
GACAGCATCGAATTTGAACCAGAAGGCGTCAACCTGTTTGCTACGGTTGAGAAGAAAACTGGTGGATCTGCCTCGCGAATGAGTGATGCCGTTTGACCACACCGAAGCTAAATTGTGATGATGCCGACTCAAATGTCAGCAGGATGTCAACTCCATGATTGCCAATACTGATGCAATCGCAAACAACTCAGATTCCACGGAACAGTGGTTAACGGCGCATCAATTGCAAATGAACAATGTGGATCCCGCCGTTTTGTTCGATCGCTATGAACGCGGAGGATTTTTGTACCCGAAGAAACGGCAATTGCTCGATGCGTTCATGCCGGAGATTACGGCAAATTGGCGAAAGGCAATCCAGGCGGGCGACAAGATCTTGTGGTATGTCACGCACGAAACCCCCGACGGTGCATGGGCAACGATGAGTGGATGGAAATCGACTCACACGGGCTGGGTTGCACAGCATCTTGTGAGTGTTTCCCCTCGCGCGTCAAAGCATGTTCTGCTTACATGTCAGGATTGGGAGATTCGGCGATCTGAGAGCAATTCTTATCAGAATTGGTTTCAGCCAACAAACCGGTCGGCGCGCGCTCTACACGGGTCAATTGAAGAGGATCTTGGTGCTTCATCGGCGTCCGTCCGATCATACGACTACTTCTCTCTGCCAGTCGATTTTCTTCCTTCACCAGAACAGTATAGCATCACGATTCAGAGAGGCGAAAGTGATAGCCAATCACTTATTTGTTCGCTGGCCGAACAGGAGCGAGGAACAGTTTATGTGGCGGCAGAAGAATTGGATCATCCTGATCTGGAGTTGCACGCCGTGGATGAATTGTACAAGTCGGTTGGACTGCGACGTTACAGGCGGATTTTCCTTGCCCGGCGGTCAGATACAACAGCCCCTTGCGGAGTCGCTATCGCGTATCGTGGGCCTCTGGGCTTGAATTTCAGCTATCTGGAAAATCGAATTGACTTGATCCTTGCACCTATGCATGAAAGCGAATCCTCGAACGCAGCCCGATGTTTGTTATCCACGGCGAGCCAACTGTATACCGATTTTTCACCCGGACAAATGCTCGTAACTACTGTCGATTCTCACCGCAATTTGATGGAAAGCGTTGGAGCCAAACGACTCCGGACTTACTGTCAGAGCATCTGGCTGCGGCGGGGATTCGAAGCCTGGAAGGTCCATGCAGCAACCGTGTACCAGCGCAACATGACGCATGTACGGGTGGTCCATGGGAAATGGTCAGCGGCCAGGTCGAAGATATTCATCTGCCGAACGGCGTGATCGTGGATGAACTATTCCTCTCCGCCCTCGGTGTCGAAACGATCGGTAACGAAGTGGAGTTGTTTGGTCGTCGAGCCATCGTGCGGGGAATTTCACAGAACGTGCGAACTTTCACCGCGTCCTCGTTCGTCTTCACATCCATCGATTCGGCAATCCGATACGACCGTCGCTACGCAGACGACGAAGTGACGTACGTTCTGGTTCGGTGCGAAGAAGGACATTCGCCGGAAGTTGTGCGTGAACAGCTTCGAGTTGCCCTTGCTAACGTGGAAGTGCTCACGTCAAATGAATTCGCGCTGCGAACTATCAAGTACTGGATGCTGGAGGTTTACGTGGCACTGGTCGCAATATCGGTTGGCGTTTGTCTGGCCGCCACCTGTTTTGCCGTGCGTTCAGTTCTTCGCATTAACCCCGCCGTTGTGTTTCGAGGTTAGTCCATGAAACATGCAATACGCTGCGAAGGGATTCGGCATCAGTTTGGCGAAGGAGCGACACGAGAAACTGTCATTGAAGAGATCTCGCTGGAAATTCTTTCCGGCCAGACGGCTTTGTTGATGGGCCCCAGTGGTTCTGGAAAGACGACCCTGCTTTCCATTCTGGGCTGCCTGCTTTCGCCGACGTCCGGTCACGTGTGGATTGACGAACAGCCCGTTACATGGAAATCACAGTCTGCGCTCGCAATACTTCGACGCGCGAAACTGGGATTCGTCTTTCAACATGCGCGTCTGTTGCCGTTCATGTCAGTTCGGGAGAATCTGACCATCATCGGACGAAATGGCGGACTTGCCGGCCGGACGCTTTCCACACGGGTCGATGAACTGACGGGCCGTCTGGAGCTTCAGGCTCACCTGTCAAAACGTCCAAGTCAACTCAGCGGTGGCCAGCAGCAAAGAGTCGCGATTGCCCGCGCGCTGATGTTGCAGCCAGCCGTTCTTCTTGCCGACGAACCGACTGCGGCGCTGGACTGGCGGCACGGTCAGGAAGCTGTTCAGTTGCTGGTCGATCAGGCACGACTTGCGGGTGCCGCCGTCCTGACTGTGACTCACGATTCGCGGCTGAAGCCCATGTTCGATCGCGTTTTGACGATCGAGAGCGGGCGACTTTTCGAGGAGCCCGCATGAAACGTCTTTTGATTTGCTTGCTGTTCGCTGCGGTCGGTGTGCTCGTTTTTATAAGCATGCACAGCATGCGGCCCAACGAACGTGGAACTCAGGACCGTGTGATTTCAAAAATCCCGGTGGATTCTGAACCGCCGACTTCATCTCGTCAAAATCGCGTGGAAGGAATTGGATATGTGGAACCACGTTCTGAGATACGACGGCTGGTTCCGCAGGCCGGTGGCGTCATTCAGCAATGCGCAGTACCGGCGGGAGCCTTCGTCCGCAAAGGCGATCTGCTGGTGGTGATCGAATCAGCGACGCAACAGGCTCAGTTTTCTTTTGCTCAGGCGCGACTTGAACTGGCTCGTGCAGATGGTGCAAAGGTCCGCAGTGGAATCAATCCCCTGCGAATTGAGCTTGAGCAGCGAACACTCGAACGTCTGAAAATGCGCCTGCAATTCGCCAAAATTCGGCATGAGCGAGCGAAAAAAGTCTTTAGTCGGAATGCGAGTTCTGAACAGGATCTGGACGATGCGTCTAACGAACAAGAGCAGGCCGTGATGGCCGTTGCCGAACAGGAAGCCGCAGTCTGTCATCTCCAAAAATCCGTAACGAACGCAGACATACTTGTGGCAGAGGCAAACGTCAGCGTGGCGGAAGCTGCGGTTCGGCAAGCTGAACATGCAGTATCGACAACACGTCTGCTTGCTCCGGAAGACGGCACAGTGCTGCGATGGCTGAAACGCGAAGGAGAAGGCGTTAGTACGGTTGCTCCGGAGCCAGTGCTGCTGTTTGGCGATCTCTCTCGTCTTCACGTCCGGGCTGAGATCGATGAGCGATCAGCAACAGTTGTCAAGCCTGGTATGGCGGCTGAAGTCTACGGCACAAATCTGAATGACTCTACGTGCCACGGAACTGTACTTCGCGTCGAACCAGTCATGGGCAGCAAAACAGTGTTCACGCAGTCCGCTACAGAACGTAAAGATCTGGATGTCGTCCAGGTGGTAATCGAAATGGAAGAATCATTCATAGCACCCAGCGGCTTGCGGGTGGATGTCCGGTTGTTTATGAATCTGCCGCGTAAGGATTTAACACTCACGAAGCCATAGGGCGCATTACGTCCGGCACGAGCACAGTCTCAATCAGGTTCTTGAAATCCAAAACTCAGAATTTGCAACTGTTCGTTCGGACGCCCGTGACAGAGACAAACGCGACGCCGATCAAGTCAATGAAATCGGTTCCCGCCCGGAGTGGCACCTTGAAACTGCGTGCCACAATGTTCAGCGACCTGATTCCTGCGGAAGTGAATGGCCGTGACGATTTCAGCAGGATGATCTCCGGTGATGTTCTGCAGGGGCACGATGAAGACCTGTTCGGGCCGGGATCAGACTGGTGGCTGAACCTGAATTGAGCGGCAGCCGATACATTCGTTCCACCCGGATCGAGCGATTTGATATCCGGTTCGCTCAGATTTCGAATGGCCGACCGGGCAACAGCCGGGGATCTCGACGACTTCAACAGCAGAAACTGGAGAAAACAGCGTTCGGAATCCGCCAAGTCTCCGTTTTCTCTGTCTCCGGCGTGAAAGTTTTCGTTGTTTCGTACAAACACGGTCTCCTCAGGAATTCCTCATTGCTATGATCGATGCAGGCTACTGGGACTCTGATTTTTAAACCGTTGAGAATTGCACTTTGTTACACTTCTGAGGAAGTTGGGGTAGCGGAAGCCGCCACGGCTTTCGGTATGTCGGCGTTCCGCAGGGATCGGCCGAAACGCTTATCGCGTTCCGCTACAAAGTGGGTGCCATTTGTTCGCGGGCCGGGCGCGGGCGGATTATTTTTCCGTCTTCACCGGGGTCAGCTGGCCATCGGCAATCGGCAACGCACCGGCGAACAGGCCCTGAATAATGTGCGTCATATGCGGCAGGTTGAGTTTTGAAACCTCGTCGCTGGGCTGGTGATAATCGCTGTGCAGTGAACCGGCCGAAAAGCTGTGAGCGATCACGCCCTTTTGCACAAACGAATAATTATCGCTGCGAGTGTAAAGCATCTCACTGACATCCTCACGATGGAAAACTTCGACTCCCGCCCGGGCGGCGCCGATCGCCATCAGAGCTCCCAGGTCAGAGCGAGTCCAGCCTGTGCCCCATGTTCGGCCTTCGGCTTTTTCTTCGGGGCGGCCGATCATTTCGATGTTGATGTTGGTCACTGTCTGTTCGAGCGGCCACAGGGGATTTTCGGTGTAGTACTTTGAACCCAGAAGACCTTTCTCTTCACCCCAGAAGGTCATAAAAATCACCGAGCGTTCAGGTCGAGTCTGCAGACTGGCAAAAGCATCTGCCAGAGTCACTACGGCTGTCACGCCGGTCGCATTGTCATCCGCGCCGTTGTTAATCACATCGCCCTGTCGGTCGCCGGACAACTGGCCGATATGATCCAGATGGGCCGATATGATAATCGCCTGCTTCGACAATTCAGGGTCCCGGCCGCGCAGCACACCGATCACATTTCGCACCGGCGTGTTGACGACAGTTCTTGCTTCCGCTTCGACAAGGACATCACCCTCAGACAGTACTGCCGTGGAAATCAGAATCACTGGACAGGCCATCAGAAATTGTGCAGGGACATTCAGCGGTTTCTCCTGCAGACGTTTTGCAACCTCCGGAAGAATGCTGTCATCTGCCGTGCGAACGAGAATTGCAACGGCCCCCTTGCTGGCAAAAACACCGACTCGCCGCGACCACGCGGCGATCATCATGGCGGGATTATCGACGGCCTGAGGCGGAATCGGAAACTCGTCAATCACAACAATTTTTCCATGAACGTCGTCAACCGCTTTTCCATCCGTGACTGGTGCCGTGGTCGACACAGCTTTGTCGCCGCCCAAAAGTATGCCGCGAACAGCAACTGTATTCCCGGCGACGGAGACCTTCGCTTCCCCCTGCGCGACCACATACTGAGCCAGCTCGGTGGTCTGGTAGTAACTGCTATCCGGCCCGAGCCCTTCCAGACCGGCCCCGCGAAATCGTGAAGCGACATACGCGGCGGCAATGTCCAGTTCCTTTGACGGAGTATTTCGTCCGGCCATTTCATCGGAAGCCAGAAACGAAACCGTTGCCAGAACCTCCGACTGCTCGATCGACTTCACAGCAGTCTGCTGATCTTCCGTCAGCGGCATGACCGAGAGATCCTCGGCCATGGACGCACTGCAGATCAGCACAACGATCAACGCCCAGGTCAGTCGAATCATGGCAAGGTCGGCTTTAGGAAGTGATCCCGATAAAAAAACAAAGATCGCCGGTCAGTTTGCCGGCGCCACGGCCGCTGCATTCGGAGCCGCAACGGCTGCAGCGGAAGGTGGTGCTGTTTCAGACTTTGTAACAGCCAGCCACGGAGCAATCATCAGAGCCACCACGGAAACCAGTTTCAGCAGGATGTTCAGCGACGGGCCGGACGTATCCTTGAACGGATCACCGACAGTATCGCCCACAACGGCAGCCGCATGCACAGCACTGCCTTTTCCGTAGGCGACTCCATTCACTGTCACGCCGCCTTCAATCATCTTCTTGGCGTTGTCCCATGCGCCGCCGGCGTTGGACTGGAAGATCGCCAGCACAACGCCGCTGACGGTCACGCCTGCCAGCAGACCGCCCAGCATTTCCCCACCGCCCGAGAATCCGATAACCACAGGCCCGGAAATGGCGAGCAGACCCGGCAGAACCATTTCACGAAGAGAAGCGCGAGTGGAGATCGCGATGCAGCGATCACAGTCCACATTGGCGATTGCTTCCTGCATGGTGGCCTGATCTTCGGCCGTCCATTCGTCCATCGGCACATGCTCCTGATTTCGGCAGATCACCAGAGCTTTGGCGAGAATTGGAATGTCTCGAAACTGCCGACGCACTTCTTCGATCATTTTATTTGCAGCACGTCCGACAGCTCGCATTGCCAGCGCGGAAAACAGAAACGGCATCATGGCTCCGATGAACAGACCGCACATCACGCGAGGAGACGCGACATCGATCACCTTCAGACCAGCCGTCGACATGTAGGCGCTGAACAAAGCCAGAGCGGTAAGGGCCGCTGAACCAATGGCAAAGCCCTTTCCAATGGCCGCGGTTGTATTGCCAACCGCGTCCAGCTGATCGGTCCGAGCCCGCACCTCTTTTGGAAGATCGGCCATTTGCGCGATTCCACCGGCATTGTCGGCGATCGGGCCATAAGCATCGACGGCCAGCTGAATCCCGGTGTTCGACAGCATTCCCACGGCAGCAATCGCGATTCCATAGAGACCGGCCAGTTCATGAGCCCCAAGGATCGCAAAGGCAATAAGGAGCATCGGAAGAGCGGTCGACATCATGCCAACCCCCAGGCCGGCGATCACATTGGTCGCAGCACCAGTGACCGACTGTTCGACAATGTCCATCACCGGACGGCGACCGGAACCTGTGTAATATTCAGTGACCAGACCGATCAGAATGCCAACGCCCAGTCCAATCAGAGAAGCCCAGAAGACTCCCATTCGAGTGTAAACAAAACCGTCAGCCCCGGTCCATGTACTCGGCAGCATCAGGTTAATGATTAGAAAACTGGCGACCAGCATCACAGCCGCGGCAATCAGCTCGCCCCGGTTCAAAGCTTTTTGCGGATCCATGTTGTCGCCGCCTTTGACATAAAACGTCCCGACAACGGACGCCAGAACTCCCGCGGCACTCAGCAGCAGCGGCAGCAGTACGGCGCTCATTCCGCCGAGACCGGCGGTAAACTCTTCCATCGGTGCAAAGGTCGCGCCAAGAACCATGGCCCCAATGATGGCACCGACATAGCTTTCGAAAAGGTCGGCCCCCATCCCGGCCACGTCACCGACATTGTCACCCACGTTGTCAGCAATCGTCGCTGGATTCAGCGGGTGGTCTTCCGGAATGCCGGCTTCTACTTTGCCGACGAGGTCCGCACCAACGTCCGCCGCCTTGGTATAGATCCCGCCGCCAAGACGGGCAAACAATGCCACGGAGGACGCTCCGAATGAAAAGCCTGTCAGGACATTGATCACGCGCGGCAGAGAGGCCGTCTCGGTCCCCAGCACATTCAGATACACAGCAAACAGGCCACCCAGACCAAGCACGCCCAGTCCAACAACAATCAGTCCCATGACCGAACCGCCACCGAAGGCGATCAGCAGGGCCGGGGCAAGTCCCTGACGCGCGGCGTTTGCTGTGCGCACGTTGGCAAGAGTTGCCACGCGCATCCCAAAGAATCCGGCAAACCCTGAGAAGACGGCACCCGTCACAAACGACAGCGCCACCAGGGGATGCGAGTTCGCCGAACTTCCCGACCAGTACATCAGCGCCGTTACGATCAGAATGAAGCCGAGCATCACGGAATATTCGGCCCGCAGGAACGCCATGGAACCGGCCCGAATTTTATCGGCAATCGCCGTCATTTTTTCCGTACCGGGATCCTGGCTGGCAACCCACCGATATCGATAAACGCTAAAGGCAAGGCCAAGGAGCCCGATAAAGGGAACGACATAAACCAGGAAACTCATTCTCGACTCCGTACATTTTCAGGTGGGTATTTATTGGGTCGCAGGCAATGATGGCAGGATTTTTAAGCCCTTGCCAGTGCCGGGGGCTGGAGTTCTAGCAGACTACCTGCCCCCGTGCGACAGTTCCCGCACGGATCATCCGGCACCCAGTATTTTCCGAGAAAAATGGGCCTCGCATCCGGCAATGACGCCGGAGTTTTCCGCTACGTGATCGATGCTTGCCATCAAATCAACAAGCCGCGTGCGGAGAAGCCCGGCTTTTTAAAAAAGACGAGCTTCTCAAATGCTCACTTGAGACTGCCCTCGATTAACGCGACAATGCCACTTCTGCCAGAATTTTCCCGCCAGCAACGAATCGCGGCACTGAATATGAGATAAGAGTCCCGCTGCGATCAAGCTTCAGAACTATTTTCGTGAATGAAAAGGTTTGCCCATGCGTTGCGACGTGCCACGTGAACTGACTCAGGCTTCGCTGCGAAATCTCGTACTGCTGACAATCGTCTGTTTCTCCACCGCAGGCCTTGCGGCGGAAGCCGAAGACTCCGAACAGTTTTTTGAGTCGCGGATTCGCCCGCTGCTGATAGAAAAATGCCTCAGCTGTCACAACGCCGAAAAACAGTCGGGCAGTCTTCGACTGGACTCCCGGGAGGCCATGCTGAAGGGCGGAGATTCTGGCGCCGCCATCATTCCCGGTGATGCCGCTGGCAGCCGCATCGTTCAGGCGATTGCGTACGATGGCGATCTGCAGATGCCACCGGAAAACCCATTGCCGGACGCAGAGAAAGAACTGCTGGCGGAATGGATCAGACTTGGCGCACCGTGGCCCAAAGATGCGTCCCCGATGAAATTCACGGGAAAAGATCCGGGCAAAAGTCACTGGGCCTTTCAGCCGCTCGGTCACTTTCAGCCACCTGCGGTGGATTCTCCCGCTATCAAAACGCCGGTGGATGCATTCGTTCTGGACAAGCTCATGGCATCCGGGCTGCCAATGTCGCCCGAGGTGGATCGAAGAACCTTCATTCGCCGAGCCACATATTCACTGACCGGACTTCCGCCAACCGCCGACGAAGTCAGTCATTTCACCAGCGACACGGATCCGTTGGCGTACGAAAATCTGGTGGACCGACTGCTGGCAAGTCCCGCGCATGGCGAACAATGGGCTCGCCACTGGCTGGACGTTGCCCGTTACTCGGACACAAAAGGCTATGTCTACGCCCGGGAGGAACGGTTCTGGGTGCATGCGTGGAATTATCGCGACTGGGTCGTCAGTGCTCTGAATTCAGACATGCCGTATGACCGCTTCCTGCTGCTGCAGCTGGCCGCCGATCAGGTCGAAGATCGGACTCCGGACGATCTTGCCGCGATGGGGTTTTTAACTCTCGGCCGACGTTTTCAGGGCGTCCGTCGTGACATTATTGATGACCGGATCGACGTAGTGAGCCGCGGCACAATGGCATTAACCGTGGGATGCGCGCGTTGCCATGATCACAAGTATGATCCGATTCCCACCGCCGACTACTATTCGCTTTATGGCGTCTTCGACAGTTCCCGCGAACAGCTTGTGTCGCTGCCCGTTCGAGGATCAGCGGATGAAGCATTCGAAAAGGACTATGCGGCGAAGATCGCCACTATGGAGACCACTCGAAAGGAGCGTCGTGCGACCACTGAAGCGCGAGTCCGTTCGCGGATCGGCGATTACCTGCAGGCTCAGCTGGAACTTGGCAAGTATCCTGAAGAGGGATTTGATCAGATTCTGGCCGTGACCGATCTGCTGCCTTCCTTCGTCCACCGCTGGCGCGACTACCTGCGAGACACCGAACGAAACGGTGACCCGGTGTTTGCCGCATGGCACACATTCCGCAGTCTCCCGGAAAATGAGTTCGCGAGTCGCGTGGCGGCTGAGGCGCAGATGCTGCATCAAATGGATGCCAGTCAGTTGAATCCCCGCGTGGCGGCTGCTTTCGCAACTCCGCCTGCATCATTTAAAGATGTGGTCCAGCGATACGCGGACATCTTCAAAACAGTGGATGCAGAATGGCAGGTGGAGCTGACCAAAGCCAACGCAGCCGGTCAGCCGGCACCCGGTGAGTTGATGGAACCTGCGGCCGAACAGCTGCGAACCGTACTGTATTCGCCCGGATATCCGTGCAGTGTGCCCGATGAACCGATCGTCAATACAGAGTACGATTTTGATTCCGGCACCTGCAATGAACTGTGGAAGCAGCAGGTGGAACTGGACCGCTCGATTCTGAACGCGGGCAGTCAGCCACGTTTTGCGATCATCATGCAGGACCGCGCCTTTCCAGTGAATCCAAGGATCTTTAAACGAGGCAATCCGGCCAACACAGGGGATGATGTTCCGCGGCAGTTTTTATCGTTACTCAGTGGCCCGGATCGAATACCTTTTCAACGTGGTAGCGGCCGTCTTGAACTGGCGAAAGCGATCATCGATCCTTCCAATCCGATGACAGCGCGTGTGATCGTCAACCGCGTCTGGGCTCATCACTTTGGAACCGGGCTGGTTTCCACGCCGGGTGATTTTGGAGTCCGTGCGGAACCGCCTTCACATCCGGAACTGCTGGACTGGCTGACTTCCCGATTCATCGCCGACGGCTGGAGCCTGAAAAAATTGCACCGCCTGATAGTGCTGTCCGCCGCCTTTCGGCAATCCTCCACAGGCCCGAAAGATGCCGCTCAGATGGCCCATGCTCTGACCGTTGATCCTTCCAACCGTCTGCTGTGGCGAATGAATGCGCACCGTCTTTCGTTTGAGGAAATGCGGGACTCCATGCTGTCAGTCTCCGGACAGCTGACCACCAGTCTCGGTGGAAAGCCGGCGGAGATTTTCAAACCGCCATTTCCTGTCCGCCGAACAATTTACGGGCTCGTTGATCGCCAGTTTTTGCCGGGCACGCTGCGAATGTTCGACTTCGCAAATCCCGATCTCCCCATTCCGCAGCGCAGCGAAACGACGGTGCCGCAGCA
>Ga0209284_10006663_pt1 | contig 10942 bp, 9 predicted proteins | sample FRY03_FD_187211 | JGI IMG/M metagenome (GOLD analysis project Ga0209284, IMG submission 187211) | Freshwater microbial communities from Lake Fryxell liftoff mats and glacier meltwater in Antarctica - FRY-03 (SPAdes) (version 2) | ecosystem: Environmental > Aquatic > Freshwater > Ice > Glacier... | reverse complement strand
TTAACCATCGCTGACCGCCTTATCATGTCTGGGGGATCCACAAATTTCCGAAAGCGACTCCGATCTAGCGTCATCCCCTGCTTACGCATCGAAGCCAGCGCCCCGGTTCGCGTTAGGCCCTGAGAGCCGTTTCGTTCGCCTCTGAACGTGCCGGACGGCCTCGGCCACAGATTCATACCCATCCACTTCTCCGGAGCGCAGAATCCGCCGTACGCGGCTCGCAATGGTCCGGCACGAAGGTGAGCAGTAGCGCGCATCAGTCCTCATGTTCTTGATCGCGGATCCGCACAGGCGGCAGCACCTCATCGTTGACGACCCGAGAAACAGATGCTAATGTGAGTCTCACGATGTACGAGTTTCGGAAGAACCCCGTGGAGGCTGACCCGGACGTCCGGAAGGCGATTGAGCGCCGCCTTGCTGAGCTGCAACCTGCAATTGACGAAGCTGGCGCGCTTCAGGATGCTCTTGACGTCTTGAATGGCAAGCGTCCGCGAGGTGCGGAGACCAAGAGAGTCGCGGCCAGCCGACGTAAGGCTGGCGCTATTCGGTTCGTTCAGGCTAATCAGCACTGTCGAGTTACCGATGTGGCAAGTGACCAAGGGATCTCCGGCGTCCGGGCAACCCAGTTGCTCAATGAGCTCGCAAACGCCGGGGCGATAATTAAGGGCCCTGATGGCATCGTCCCCGGCCCGAAGGCTGCTGCCGTGCTCAAACAACTTGAGCTGGCTGGTGACTAAGCTTAGTCTTTGCTGATGGCTCATGTGAGCTGCTAACGTAGCAGCGTCATGCACTCCTCTAACCCGAGCGACGATCTACACCAGCCCATCGCCGTGCGCGCGTCGCGAGCAGCTGAGCTCCTAGGCGTGTCCGCGGACACGTTCCGGCGGCACATCAGGCCAACCCTAAGCGTCGTCCGGGTTTCATCCATCAGGCTGTACCTAGTGGACGAGCTGCGCCAGTGGATCGAAGATACGGCTGAGCCGCCGTTCTGATGACTGGTGGTGGGGTGCGCGCTCCGGCCGGGATCGAGGCGCGCAGGGGCTCGAACGGTAAGACCTATTATCGCGGAACCGCATACGACCCCGTGCGCGCCCGAACCATAAAAGGGCCTTGGGGAGATACCCTCGCCGCTGCCAAATCGTGGCGCATTGACGCTCAACACGCCTTCCGAACAAGGAAACCAGTTGCAGACCGGCGCTTGACGCTTGACGCTGCAGCTACGGAGTTCCTCGCCGGAATAGGAACCGGCAGCATTACCAACCGATCCGGTGCTCAATACAAGCCGGGCACCGCAATCAACTATACGCGCGAACTGCGAAACCGAGTTGTGCCGCGCTTTGGGCATCTCGCGCTCGACGATCTGACGCTGCCTCGCATTCAGGAATGGATCCATCAGCTATCGCAGGGTGGGCTCAGCGGATCTTCGGTGCGCAACGCCGTTAATCCATTACGAGCCTTGTACGGATGGGCACGTCCGCTTGGCCTAGCGACAACAAATCCAACCGCGGGTGCCCGGCTACCGGCTACTCAACAGCGCCAGCCGATGGTCGTCTCGAAAGAGAAAGCTGAGCAGCTCATAGACGCGGTCGACCCGCAGGACCGAATCGCCCTTGGCCTTGCCTTCTTTGCTGGATTGCGCCTAGGCGAGCTACTAGCGTTGAGCTGGGGCGACATCGACCCCGACAGGCGGCTCCTGAAAGTTCACCGCTCGTGGGACCACAAGACGACACAGTTCGTCAGCCCTAAATCCGAGTCAGGAATTCGAGACGTACTGATCTCGGAGAAGCTGTCAATCCTCCTCGACGCCCACGCCTCTATCGGCATGGGGACAGAGCCAGAACAACTCCTATTACCGGGGCGCCGAAAGCACTTTCAGCCGTCCAGCCAGAGTGCCTTAAGGAAGCGCATCTATCGATCTTGGGAGAACGCAGGCATTCCGGGCCCTCGCCTCCGGATTCACGACGCTCGGCATACGGCCGCATCGCATTGGCTCGCAGCCGGGCTCAACTTCAAGGAGATCTCGACCTATATGGGTCATTCGGACATCCGAACAACGCTCAACGTTTACGGCCACCTAGTTCCCGGCAGCATGGACGCTGCACGAGAGAAGATTGATGCCTACTTGGGCGGCGGCTAGGCCCGACCGGATGCCCTAATGCAGGCGACTGTCTTGGGGACCTTACGAGTACAGGCGGGAGGCGTTCGCTGCGTGTAAAAGCTCTGGCGCCCTCGTTGACAGTCGCCGATGGTCCCTTTCGCGGCAGGCCTGCACCGCCAACCCTTGATCTTCCAGCCCCCGCCCGCAGTTGACGAGTAGAAGTCGAAGCGGGCACCCTTATCGGCTCGGGCAAAGTAGCCGCGAGCAACCGGGACAGCTTTGGAGCACGTCGTCCATCGGTCTCGAACCGTGATCTCGGCGCTGCCCCACCGGGTCTTCAACCGCAGGCATACAACGGTTGCGACGCTCGCCGAAGGACTGGGAGCTATGGCCCAAGCCTCCTGACCTCGCTTCCGGCACTTAGCATACGGATAGCGACCCGACGGCCTAGCGAGCGAACACGACCAACGCGACGGAGAGGGAGCATTTGAGCAGCGGGAGCCGTCACATCGGCCTGCCGCCCTGTAGTCGCGCACCGTCTTCAAGTAGGTCGTGATAGCAGGTCTAGTTTCGGCGCAAGAAAGCCGGACATTGACCGGTATCAACGCCAAATACTTTTTGTACTTCAGGCCACTACCGATTCGTATGTAGGGCAGGCAACCAGTCGACGCTGTCCGGGCGTCAGGATTGTCTTGCTTTACTCGCTCAGCCCCAGCATGCGGACGCGCTGCCAAGGGAGCGGGCGTCGCCCCTAGGAGTGCCACGAGGAAGATGGCGGGAGTAACCGAGCGCAGGGATTTCGCACGCATATTTACTGGTCTTCGCTAACAGCTGCGACTTGCATGGAGATCAAGGTTAACCCCAAGGCCTCAAACCTAGCGAACGGCTCCGACTTTTCCCGCCGCTTTCGTCCCCATTTCCATCCCCACGCGCCGCAGCAGAGGCGTCAGGGCCCGTGCTTGCAGAGCCTGAGCGCCCCGAAGCGCAGTCTCGAAAACTGTTGTGCGGGTAACCCCTGTACCGAGGGTTCGAATCCCTCCCCCTCCGCTATTGCTGGGTTTTGTCGGTTGCTACTGGGTTTGCTGCCAACCGGCTGGCAGCGGCTTGGAGGCCGGGCACGCCGCTCCGGAGGGCTTCGACACGCTCCTCACCTGCACTGTCGTCCCCATTTCGTCCCTACGGGCGCTCGACCGTCTGCAGTGGTCCCAACCGAAACCGTCGTGGCCGTCGGTCAGAGGCCATCCCCAAGAATGGAGGACACCACACGGTTGATGTCATGGATTAAGCCCGCTTTCTCCAGCGCGGTCCTCGTGACCTTACGAGCGACCTCAAACCGCTTATCCAGATCGAACTCAAGCGAAGCGACTAACTCCTCAGCGCGCTGTGATAACTCGACTAGCTCGCTGTGTTGAGCGTTATCAGCGTCGAACCGACGGAAGGGAGCATGAAACGGAAGGAGGTGGATGTCCCTCGGGTTGTGCTCCCCTCTTGACTGCAATCCGCTAAACACTTCATGGACGGGCCCGCTGTTTAGGATTCCGGTCAGGTAGCGGGCCTCATCCACGGTCGCAACGCTCGTCCAGTACAAGCTCGTATCGACAATCGCAGCTGGTTCCTCAAGTCGACACGCAGCTAGATATTGACCCGAGCGGGTATAGACCACGCGATGCTGGACCTGATCAAGCTGAAGTCGAAGGGTTCGCTGATAGTCAACGCGGTCGAGCAAAGACATTTTTGAGGAGCCCTTCGAACGATTCTTGACCCACTCCGCCTCAGCGTCGCGCCACCAGTTGGCTAGGCCGGGAAACTCATCAAATCGGTCGTCATCAGCGCTCAGTAGTTCGTTACCCACGGCTGGAACGACGGCAATTTGCATGGACCGTAGGCGGAAAGCCACTAACGACCGGCCCGTGACCATCGGGCGAAGGAACTCTTCTTCAACACTTCCGAAGAGACTCGGAAGGTCGCGCCACGGCTTCTTCTCTAGCGAGCTCCTCGCCGACTGGACCTCCCTTCGTCCACGAGCCATCCCGAGCGGGCCCGATTCGACTTCCTCCACGGTCACAAGCACGCGCGGCGCGAGCGTGGCGCCTTGACGAAAGCCTTCTCGATACGGCGAACGATCACCATTGTCCGTCACCACCACAACTTCCTCAGAACCCCGGTCGAGTTGTGGTTCGACCTCCGACCAATCGGCTTGGTGCGACTGAATGCGTCCGGACCAAGACACGGAAACGGAAGGAAGCGGACCGGGCGAATCCGCCCTGCGTCCACTTACAACGCAGCAAGGGACCGGGAAGAATGACGGTTTGACCGCAGCGAAGTTCTCAGGATCCGAAAACTCGATGAAATTGACGCCGCCGGATTGTGACGAGAGGTCTCCAGCGCGGAAACCTTCGTACTGACGGCGTGAGAGCACCGCAAGCGGCATTACGAACGCAAAGTTTCCACTCGGCTGCAAGTACTGCTCGACAGCGCGAGCCACGAAGAGCGCCGAAAGGTCTTGATGCGTCGCGCTCTTGCCGCCGTGCCATAGCCCGCGGTCAGAAGCGAGCCGCTTGTATGCATCTTGGATCCGGCTCGGCATGTGTCGATATGCGAGCCACGGGGGGTTGCCGATCAGAACATCAACCTTGCCCCCCTCCCGAGAGAAACTGAGCGGCCTTGCGATGTTTCGGATGTAGTAACCCCAGATGTGATCGCGCCCGTGGTCATGCAACCCACAAAGCCGAGAGAAAACAACCTCGACAGCCTCACGGTCTCCCTCGTCATCAATGCCATACCGATTTAAAACCCCGTTGATACCAAGTGGCTTGCTGCCGCGCTTGCGAGCTGAGGCCCGGCTGACGAGCTCGGAGACCAGACGGTCGAAGGCCTCGGGATCCTCGACTGTTCTCTCCGGGAAGTGGAGCTCTTGCGCGAAGAGTTCGTGTTCATCTGACGTATGGATAGTCAGGCCACCACCAGCCAACATCGACTCATCCTGCTCCCACCGAACACTATCCCCCAACCAAACTGGGACCGTTATCTCGTCGCGGTCCTGAAGGCGCTCCGGCCCGAGCGCAAGCAGGTACGTGACCCTTGCGAGCGTTACGGCCACTGGGTGGAGGTCGATGCCGCCAATGAGCTCGGTGACTTTTGCGACGATCTCACGATTGCTCATGCCAGCGTCTTCGCAGGCGACAACAAGATGTCGAATTGCCCAGAAGAGAAAGGTTCCAGAGCCACAGGCAGGATCGAGAACCCTCTGGTTCAAAGGGTCGCGAATGGTCTGCTTTACGATGTGATCAGCGAGCCAGTCTGGCGTGTAGTACTCGCCGAGCTTGTGACGCGTCTCCGCGTCGATGACCGACTCGTAGAGTGACTTCAGAACGTCATGATCAACTGACGACCAATCGAAGCGCCCAAGGCGACGGGCTATCGCACGGATGATCGGTGTTCCTGAAGCTGTCAGGGCAGGCCAATCAAAGAAGTCGGCCTCGACCACTCCGTGAATGCCGACACGCTCAAACTGAGAACCTTCCAAGAAACTAGCGACGTCAGCGCTGGGATCATCAACGGCGATCCCGACTACCGCATGAGCAAGGAGTTCAGCTGTGATGACAAGATAAGTGTGCGCAACAAAAAGCTCATCGCTGTCCTCGAAGTTTGTTCCAAGCGCGGAGACGAGCAGGCGCGCCCATAGTTCACGCTTTAGCTGGACCTCGGGATCGTCGCGACACGCCTCGTAGAGACTCGAAAGATCAGCTATGTCGAGAGCAAAACCCGGACTCTCGGAGCCCAGACGACTGACAATTTCCCTCTGCGTTGGCCTAACACGGGAAGTCGTTGCGAGAACGTGATCTAGCCACGAAACCAAACGAGCAGCGTCACTTCGGCCGCTTATCTGCAGACGACCAACTTCCGACGGGTTCCCGAGGGCATCAAGGTGGAATAGGACCCATGTCCGACCATCGGTGAGAACACCAGCGTAACGCTGGCCGCGCTCATCGGTGCGCTGCTGCATGTACCCGCCGAGTTGCTTCTGTGCCTTCGCGAAGACCGCTTTCGATTCGAGGCTTCGTTTCACCTCAATGGCTACGCAGCCAGCCTCGACATCGATTCGTCGTCCCTCGCCTGCTGGTGCTTCGAGCTTGACGTCAATGACTTCCTTGTCAGCGAGCTCAAGGGGCGCATCCAGAAGGAGCTTTCGAACATCACTTTGAATGTCAGCTTCGGTACGACCGCGGTCCCTCGCGAAGAGGCGTTCAGTAATGACGTCCAGCGTGTCGTCGGTCACAGAGCCACCGTACAGAGAACTGAGGCCGGATCCGTAAGCATCCAAGGCGCTAGACCGGCGCGTCTAGGAGGGGGCTGATGGAGCGGTCCACTGGGACTCCTACCCACGGGTTCCCATAGGGACTCCTAAAAGTCCTCAGCCTCGCTCTTCAGAGCTCGGTGTTCGGGTTCTGGTTATGCCCTCGGCGACCGTTGCAACGACCCTCATCCAACTTCCCGAGACCGTTGCGAGCTCGGACAAGATCCGCTACCGAGGTGTACGAATCGCACTTCCAACCATCCATGATCAGGCGCACACGCTCAGCGTCAACCATGCACGTTATCGAGCAGAACCCTTGCCCACGCGGAGATTGCAAGCGCCCGCCGCACATACCGCAGGTACCGGGCCGGGCAACCACGCTGAAGCGCCAATCATCAACCAACTGAACACCCCCCATTAGGTTAAGAAAGACGCCGAATCAGGCTTCTGTCGGCGTCGGAACGGGAACCTATTGTACAACAAACGACCGTTTGCTGTACACTACGAGCTGTGAATGTTGTCAATCTGGTCGACCAACCGGCTGAGATGCGGGTTGTCGGGTACATCCGAGTTTCGAGCGAGGAACAGAAAATGAGCGGCGCTGGATTGAAGGCTCAGCGGCAATCGATCCTCAGCGAATGTGAGCGTCGAGGTTGGACCCTCGTAGACGTGATCGAGGATGCTGGGTACTCCGCCTCCGATCTGAAACGACCGGGTGTCCAAGCCGCGCTTGAGATGCTCGCGTCAGGAACCGTGTCCGCCCTTGTCGTGGCGAAGCTCGACCGGCTCAGCCGCTCGATGCTGGACTTTTCGACGATGATGAAGGCGGCGCAGGAGCAGGGATGGGGCCTCATTGCCCTAGATCTCAATGTTGACACGACCACCCCTTCCGGCGAGGCGATGGCGAATGTGTTGGCAACGTTTGCTCAATTTGAGCGTCGACTTATTCAGCAGCGCACTAAGGAAGCCCTCGCCATAAAGAAGGCTGAGGGAGTACGCCTTGGGCGCCCACGGAATGTCGACAAGGCGACTGTGAACAGGATAATTCGGAAACGGCGCAGCGGTTCGACACTTCGAGAGATCGCTAGCCATCTAAACCAAGAGGAGATCCCGACCGCGCAGGGAGGGAAGCGCTGGCACGCTTCGACAGTGCGCGCCGTCCTCAGCTACTCGGAGTAAGTGAACTGGACCGGCAGCGCGGTCGGGCCGCACAGTGCTGAACGCGCGATCAGTCCGTCTTCCATCGCGCTACCCGCTAACGGCCGCATGCCGCGCCGGTTTAATTTTGACCATCTAAGATCATCTTATGCATTTCACGCCGCTGTAGCGCCACCGGAGCGTCCAAGAATTCACTAAGACGCGCTTATGGGTGATCGACATCTTCAGATTCGCGTAACACGAGCGTAGATATGTGACGCGCACTTAGCACGGGGCATCAGCCTACCACGCGCGAGAGCACCGTCATCGTGTGTGGCGCTCCCGCACCAATTTGCAACCGTACTGGGTGTCATCTTTGAGACAAGTTCGCTCTCGCGTGTAACAGAGCGGACCGAAAACCATGTCAACTTCAACCTGACGCGAGCACGTTAAAGTTGACGCTAGTTGCCTTTTAGCGCCTTCGTCCATTCAAGCCGGGCCAAAGCAGGGCCGAAGTCGATTACTTCGACGTCGGGGTCTTCTCGGAGCTTCTTCGAAATGGTGATCTGGCGCCCATTGATTCGATTGTTTACTCCGGTGCGAGCTATGACGGCGGGCGGGATCTTGAGGCCCTCAACCGACGCGAAGCCTCCGGCCAAGAAGATCACTACGACGACGAAGTCGAAGCTACCCATTGATCCGCGTATTGCGCCGAGCTTCGCGGCGCCTGAGAGCGTTGCTCGCGTGCCCTTGACCTGAACCCGCTCACCGTCTCGTGTCTTTAGGTCCCAATCGGCCTTATTAGCGTTCGCTAGCTCAACGCGGTAGTGGGCTGCCACGATCTTCTCAGCCAGGTCGCCGGTCGGGTTGTTGTTGCTTCGGGTAACCCCACGGGCCTTGAGCTCTTCCATTATCAAGACCCAGTCAGCGAGGAGCTCCATGACGGAATGATCTGACGGCTTGTAGGTCCTACCCACCTGCGCTCACCTCGACAATGCGAATCATGAACTCGTCCCCTCCCCCGTCAACGCACGTGTACAGGTCACCGTCGACCCTAACTGCGCGAATGAAAAACGGGGAACCGGAAACCGTGTTTACAACGGCATTTGGTTCCGCCTCAATGGGACTGAACTCGTCTGCACGATAGATGCCGTAATCGACCCAGTGATCCGGAGCTGCGTCGCTGGGGACTAGCACCTCGAACACATCAGGTAGATCGAGTTTTATGTACTGCCCACTGGACATCGCCTGACCGTACCACCTAGTTCCGCCGCTTATTTTTCGACGGCAGCGTCAACCAGCGCGTCTTCTTGGCTTGCTGGGCGGTTTGTAAACGGCGTTTCGGCTGACCGGCTGCCTGGATGGCGATCCTGTTTGTTGCCCGCTAGTGACAAGCCGGGAAGTCCCTAGCAGCTTGGTTCTTGGAGGACCGGCGCGACCTGCCCGAACGGCACCAAGGCTAATCCGTCTTGAAGCGCGTAGCTTCGGAACGGCCGGCCGAGGGCTACTCTCGCCTGCTACCAATCAGGGCGGGCGGCGGCGCGCGGATCGATTGCAAACCAGCCGCGCCGGTCGTCCTCGATTAGTTCGTCGAGCGTCACGTCTAGAGCGATTGCAGCGTTGGTGAGTTAGTGAAGAGGAGGGTTTGGCGTTAGCCCTTGCTCCAGGCGACGGTAGATGGCGAAGACAGGCAGTACGCGTGAGATTGGACGTTCACTGAACCTGTTCGTGGCCGCTGCGCGTTAGGTAACGCGTGCAGTCCCATCTACCTGTAGGCTTTAAGGCGGTTTATGATTGTGTTTCGCATTCGCGCTGTCGCCGCGCTCGTTGCCGGTTCGGCTTTTCTGCTTTGTGGCGGGCTAGCGGGTTCTGCGTTCGCTGCCAATCCGGTGCCATTCTCCACCTCATCGGGATCTTGCGGACCCAGGAGCTCAACAATTGAGAGTACGACGCAACCATCTGGTCGCTCTTCGGTCTTGGCTAGAATCAGCACCCTCGGTTCACTTGGGAGCATTAGCGGAGGCGAAGGGTCCCTCTTTTTATCCGGCGATACGGTTTGGTTGACCCTCAACGCCGTTCCGGCCGGGGGGCGGGCACACGCGACAATCTTTTGTGACTCCGTTGGCTCTTGGAGCACCGAGTTTTCTGAGGTACCAACAACTCCGACGGCTTTCTCAGGTCGCACGACTGGCGCCGGCTGGCAGCCCTACGCCTACATGCAAAGCCAAGTTGCTTTTCGGCCGCCAGCAAAAACGAACTATCTGGCTGATCTGACAATTAGCGGCGGCGCAGTTCGAATCGACGGCGTGACTTACGCTTCTTCCCAGACCATTGATCTCGGCATGTCCCAGGGTGCCATCCGTCCGGTCGGGCTGACGGCGCTAAACGGCCCGCCGGTAGACTGGACCATCTCGATCCGAGGGGCTCCAGTTGTCGTCTCTTCAGTGACGTCGAGCAGAGCATTTATCCGCGCGGGAACGCCGGTGGAATTCTCGTACGCGCTGTCTGGTGAAACCGACGTATCCGCCGAGGTATCTGGTTCAAACGGAACGAGCCGGACTCTGGCCACCGCCTTGCGTCAGCAGCCCGGAACGAGCTCGCTGACGTGGGATGGGCGCTCCGTGGCGGGATCCGCCTTTCCCGACGGCACGTATGCTTTCGGCATCAATAGCGCGGACGCGCACGGCGGTACGAGCTCGGGGTCAGTAAACGTAGGTATCGACGCGACATCTCCATCGGTCATATCGAACACCCCTGAAATTGGGCAAAACGAATACCTAAGCGTCGAAGTGGCGGACGCGGGGAGCGGCGTTGGTGCCGCATATGCCCAGTACCAGCCGTCCGGTGACGCTCCAGCTGAGGGCGAGTCCCTAGGTTATGGATACGCTCAATTGAAGACCCCGGGCATCGCGCTTTTCAGGCCTTATACCGGCTGGAAAACAGGTACTCAGACTGTGCGCGTAGTGGCGGACGACGCGGTAGGCAACCGCCGAGTCAAAGATCTTAGGGTTCGAGTGGTGTCAAGCAGCTGTTCTAGCGCTCGCGTCCGAGAGGGGCAGAGTCGACGATCCATGCAGGCTGCCTGGACGAAGTACAAGCGATCTAGCTCGAAGAGGCGGGCTATAGCCAAGCGTTCCTACACGGCAGCTGCTTCGCGATACAAGTCGGCACGAGCTCAGCGAATTCGCGCCTGCTGAGGGTAATCTGGCGCCATGGCCTCAGTCCGAACATCGCATGATCGATAAATGTTGCAGAGTTCGACAAGGTGGATGACGTCGTCCGCCAGTCCCAAGGAATCGAACCCCACTAGCGATGAGTCATGGTCGGAAGGGCCTAGCGGCGGCTCGCTGAGGTGTGCGTGGATCTGCGACGCGACGGTCTCGCCAGCAAACGGCGGCTTACCTACAAGC
>Ga0209284_10006657_pt1 | contig 10947 bp, 10 predicted proteins | sample FRY03_FD_187211 | JGI IMG/M metagenome (GOLD analysis project Ga0209284, IMG submission 187211) | Freshwater microbial communities from Lake Fryxell liftoff mats and glacier meltwater in Antarctica - FRY-03 (SPAdes) (version 2) | ecosystem: Environmental > Aquatic > Freshwater > Ice > Glacier... | reverse complement strand
AGCAGCTGCCCGCTCAACAAGTACTGTCCGGGCGACAACCTCCTCTACGAGTGCCCGAGCAACAGCACGGCGCCCGCGCGCTCGACGAGCGAGGAGGCCTGCACGTGCAATAGCGGGTTTGTGCCGGCGTGATAATAAGCGTCATGCCAAATAAGTGAGCTGAGAATAAGAAGAGCTTAGAAATCAGACAACGGACCAACAGGCGTGGAATATATAGCAACGCTTAAAACACAAGAAATGGAAGTAAAAGAATTACATCAACAAATGTATGCTTTCTGGAGAAAGTACAAACTGGCACCAGAGGTCGCAAAATCTCTTGCAGATGACTTCTTCGATAAAACAGTCGCACAATTACTTAGCATGCCGGATAAACGCATAAAAGCTGAAATTTGTTATTGCTCTGCCGACAGAGCAATCTGGGATCAAGCCTGGCAAGCTGTGGAGCAGGCGCGTGCTAGTCGTGACAAGCCAGACAATCACTTCCACAGAATTGCAAGCACAACTTCTACAGAATTGAATCCATATTTTGTCTGATCGTCCTGCTTTCCAACAGACATTGAATAGACAGCATTTCAAGCGCACGCAGAATCAGTCGAGCAGGATTTATTGTTCACAATAAACAACATATCCCTCGCACCCAGTCTCTGAGACCGGGCGCCTAAGGCGCCTGCGCGCACGCCTCCAAGTGCGCCGTGAGCCACGCGGGCATCTGCGGCCTGCAGCCACCCAGAAGCAGCGCGACGATGGCGCGCATGCCGGCGCTCTCGCGACACTTCTTCGACAGCGTGTTCGGATTCTTGTCGGCGGTGAAGTAGCCGGAGGACGAATCCTCCTCCAGCTCAGGGTTGTACGAAATGGCAAGGAACGACCCCACCGCTATGTCTGTCGTGACAAGCAGCGTGGCGCTGTTGTCGCGGAGGTAATTCGGATGAACACCCTCCGGGGGGTGCATGTGCTGCTGCATTTTCACGTTCGCCATGTCCTCAGTCGACGGCTTCACGCCGTTGATCCTGCTGATGGGTGCAGCGAAACAATCGACCACGCAGAAGTTGCCACACGACTCGTTTTCTGGGTTCAAGCACAAAAGCACTGACTCGGGTGTATGCCGCCCCTGCAAAATGTCCAAGGTTGCGTTGTGGCGGGCCTTCACCAGTTCGTGTAAGGCGACATTGGCGGCCGTCGCGTCGTTCTTTTTCTCGACATCTTGCATCCACTTGCGCCATGCCCGCACATGCTCCACGTGCAGGCGCTGTACGACGGGCCAGGTGGGGTCGTGCAGCGCGCGCATGGCATCCACGGATATCATATTGCAGAAAGCGTTGGTGATCCACACTTCAACGCTGTCCCATGCGTACTTAACAAAATCAGAGCGTTCGCTCTCGTTTGCAGGAGCCCTCTTATCGAGTGCCCACACAATGGTGTTGACGACGTACAGAATGTCGATGGCCTGCAGGTAGATCAACATCCTCTCGCGATCAGACGAGAATTCGTGCCGGAGAATGTTGAGTCGATGCTGCGGATTCCTGAAGACAACCATCTGTATGCCGTGGCTTGCGGCAATGACCAGTCCCGACGGGCCACAGTAGGGGCACCCCCCGAGGGTGCACAACCCATTGCTGAAGCGATGGTCTGGCGCGCAAGTGTAGCCCTCTTCGACCAACAATTTCTCAATCGCATCATGCACTACCCGTAAGCCTCTCGCTGGTATCGCCACGTTTCCATCATTACTGTCTCCCGCGTAGTGCTTGGTCGTCCATATGCGGCCTGCGAAGCTGGGATTAAGCATCACCGAGTTGATGTTGTGGCCACACAGGCTAACGTCTCCCAGCCTCGTCCCTTCCGGCAGCGGCTTGATCGCCATCACGCCAAGGCCCTTGCCTTCCTCTGGCTGCACCGAGCAGTTTTCGTAAAACGGGCTCGTCTGGGCGGGCACATCTCTTTTGAATGTCAAGAGCTCCCCCGAGAAGACGTTGCAGGGCTTCAGGCTCAGCTCGCGGCCGTCGTCGCGCAGACGAACCGCAACCCTCTCCCTCTCAGGGTTGTCCGACTCAATGACCTCGCCGTGGAGACCGTTCAACTCTGGCTTAGCTTGCAACCGTGCGAGCATGACATGGTCTCCCACCAGGAAATGCGACGTATCAAGTTTCAATGCAGCGTCCAGGATCCCCTGAATGCGTTGCTTGTACGTTGGCTCGGGGTTCTCGCCCTCCGACACCGACGCAGACATTCCTTCCAAAAATGCCTGTTCGCACAAATCACGAACCTTTAATACGAACTTTAAAAAAACAATACACGAACTCGAAAAAAAAAGCACGAACCCTGCAAAAAAAAAGTCAAAGGCAGCGGAATCATCGGCCTCTATATAGCACGCGCCCGGTGTCACGGCAATGCCCTACGCCGCCATCGACCACTCGGCGATGCCCAATATTGTGTTGACGGGGCAGAGGCAGCAGCTGCCGTGGCACCACGGCCCGCACTTCACCAGCCGCCTCGCTGCCGGCTACACGCGGGTGAGTGATTTCGGCGTGCTCTTTGGGCGGACGAGGTCCAGCCGGCTGCGCCCCGACATGGGCCTGTGGCACTCGGAGGCGTGTTCTGTGTCGCGCGACGGACTCTGCGAGCAGATGGCGGGGAGCCGGTCTCAAATGCTCTTCCTGCCGCAGGGAGCTGTGGAAATCCCTGAGGACTTTTCCCGGCTTCTGTCCAATTCATTCACGCAGGCCTTTCCGAACGGGTCGTCATGCGAGCACAAGCACAGCGGCCGCGCGTCAACGCAGCACGACGACCGCTACGAAGTCTCGCTGTGCGATCTCGTCGACGGCAAACTCGATCTCGTGTACGACAACGCGGCCGGTCGAATCTACTGGCGCCAGGACGATACAGGGCTCACGACAAAAATATTTGTCAGCTTGCTCGCAGTGTACATTGTCAGCTGCGTCGCCGAGAACATCAAGAACGTGGTCAAGAACATCCCGATAGGAGACGGGCGACACCAACACACGGTGCTCGTGGTGACCGTGCTGTTCCTGGGATACGAGCTGTGGTGGCACGATCTGGCTTCGTGCATAGTGACTCAATCGGAGCTTGATCTGTTCACCGTGCTGTACCTGTACAGCATCCTCGAGTGCTTCTTGCAGCACGACGCAGTGTGTGCGTCGTCACTGCGGTCCAAGATAAGCCCGCTCACGATCTGTCTGCTTCTCTTGCTGATGCGCGTGTACTACACGTTCGACACGCCGTACACACTCCCGCTGACCATCCTCTTTGGCACCCGCAACTGGTACAAGGTGCTGTGTATCTGCCTTGACGGCGGATCGGCGCGCAGAGGGGTGGACAAGCTGCTCCTGTGCCTGGACCTCGTGGTGTATGCGGCGTTGCTCAGTGCCGGCATCCAGCAGCACGCGGCGTCCGCGGTGCAGGGCGTGTGCGACCAGACCATGACGCTCGCGCTCAGCACACTGATTGGCACGGTGCTCTACATGTACACTTTTGTTTCGGTCGGGCTGAGTAAGATTTCACCCTGATATTTAAGATTTATTAAATAGTTTTCAGCATGTACTCGTACGCAAATAACCTATCTGTGTCCAGAATCGAAAACCACGAGGATATTTAAGAAATAATCGTGAATGGTGAATGTCTCTTTTGGCATACAACCCATACTGCGTGGACAATTCGTTGCAATTTGACACCGGGGCTCGGCAGTCGATTCAAAATTATGCCGATGAATTTTACAACGACCACGAGTTGTATCAGTATTTGGGAATCTACCAAAATGCCACCGCAGAGCAGATCCAATCCGCTCTACGGAAAAAACAAGCTCTAATGGCAACGTTGGAGTCGCAACACAAAGACATCCGGGAAATGGCGCGTTTGTACTCAAGAGCAAATGCGTGCCTCACGCACCCTGTCAACATAAGAGCATATGAATTGTTTGGAGACATGCCCCAACCTACGACTGCACTGCCACCACCGTCCTCTACCACGCCACCACCACGAGTATCATCGTCAAGAACTCATTTTCAGCGTTCTCGACAACCACCAGCGACGTCTCACAGACATCATCGAGTCCTTCCGGCACCAGATCATCCGCCGCACAGATCACCACTATTAAATCAACGTCCTCACCACACAGAACCATACTACGAGCATATACCTTCGGCAAAATTATACTTCCCTCCAAGCGTTCGTCCGCCTGCCTATAATCCAGCATTACCGCCACCTGTGGCGCGCTCAAAAAACGTACAATTTTTGACGCCCTTGGCATCATACCCAAGACCTTCTGCGCCATCAATATACTAGTCCGATTTCAACAACACTCACTTATTTTACGAGGTGTTGAATTTGAAGCAGGATGACAGTTTTGAGACGATACAACCTCGTATTCAGACGCCCATAAATTCAGGAATGATTGGTTCAATGCATGCTACATTCTCTTGGACCCAGACAGAAAATAAAATTATGATAATGGAGACAGGTTCGGAGACCTGGGAGTACGTCCTGTTTTCAGGTAGTCCAAAATCATACTATTTTCAAAACATCTTGACACTTGGAGACAAGATGCCCTCGTCCTCGCCGCTCCACGGGTGCGAGGCGCCGTAGTGGTTGGTGCCGTACGGCGCGTTGTACAGCTGGTGCATGCGGCGGTCCGCCAGCTGGTTCATGTTGCTGCGGAAAATAGGCACAAAGAGGGTCGGGAAGAGCAACACGATGAGCGCCACCACCGCAGTCACGGCCAGGCCTTTGCCGAGGAGCCACGAGAGGGAGGCGTCGAGCAGCTCGTGGCACGGCGTGTATCCGCAGAGGTAGGTGTGGTCGAGCACGTGCTGCACAGCGCTCAGCAGCACGCTGCTCCTGCTCAGCGTGCTGAGGTCGTCACAGAGGGACGAGTGCTGCTTCATGTTGTGGTAGAATTCGTGGGTGCTGCACTGCTGCAGCAGCCAGCGCTCATCCTCGCGCTGCACCGACAGCGAGGTGTACGAGAGATGCAGCATGTGCACGCGCGACAAGACAAACATGAGGAGCCACACGCTAAGGAGCAGAGATATCGTCATTGCGGCGGACACTGGCAGCGTCAAGCGGGCGCCCTCGTCTTTTCGCCAGCGGAGCGCTTGCATCTGCCTGCACGGCACGGGCCGTAAATATGCCAGCCTGGCACGGCAGCAGATGTGCGTGCAGTATAAAGGGCTGGCGCACCGCTTGGCAATGTTTGTGCAGGTCCTGCACGACAGGTACATTCGCCTCGCCATAGAATCGCGGCTGGGATCCCCGGTGTATGTGAGTGTCGACAAGCAGCACGTCACGGCCATGGGCAAGGGCGTCTCATCGACCTGGAGCGCGGACAGTGCCACCGTCAACCTCTCTGCCAACCCTCTCGTCGACATCGTGTTGTTCTCCACCTCCCCGCATCAGCACCGCATTCTCGTTTCGGGCGTCGTCGACGAGGCTTCCGTGCAGGGTCTGCACCAGGTGGTGGTGGACGGGCGCCATCTCGTGAGCACCGCGATGTGCGACGAGCACTGCGTCGTGGGCGCCGAGGCAATCGCAAAGCACCTCATTGCAAAACACATCAGCATACCTGCGCTGTGCTGCCAGCCGCAAGCCATGCGCCCGTACACGGAGCCGCAAGATTGCGTACACGAATTTGACATGCTGCTGGTGCGCACTGAAAATGCTCGCGCGCGCGCGAAGAAAGTCGCATGCAAGGTGCAGACCGTCGGCTCGCAGGCATTCCGTCTCTTTCAGCGCTTCAACACCACCAGCACCAGCAAAATCACGTCAGCCTTCCCGGAGCACAGCCTGGAATTCGCCCAGAGTGTGTGTCTGGCCGTCGGCTTTCTCGCCAATGCCACCAACACGGCCCGCAGCGGCGTGCTGCTGGCGCACAGCCTGCAACAGATTTCCGTCAACGCAGCCACCGCACAACACCTGCTGCACTTGGCAGACCTCGCCTTGCGCGAGAGCCAGACATCAAGTGCCATGCACACCGCGGACGGCGCCTCCCTCCCCGCGCCTGCCGACCCAGCGACAGACACTCCGCTCGCATGCACCAAAACGCCCGGAACCGCACTCAAACGAGGCAGACTCAGCATCCTGTTAGAGACGGGCACGGTGTACACGACGCCCTTTGTCACCCTGGACGACGACAGCAGGCGCATGCTCGCCACCAGCAACGTGTACACGCGGAGCGAGACCCCCATGTACATGGTGTTTGACCGTCAGCGCAACGCCGTGTTAATCGCCGATGTGGCCATGCACGACTGCGAGGTGCTCGGCGGAGGTGTGCGCATGTACGAGCTCTCCCCCAGCGAGCAGGCTGTGGCAGACATGCATTTCGTCAATGTCAGCACATCGTATCACCCGGAGCTGGCGGACCGCCGGCAATTGCTGCTCAACAAAGCATGCCGAGCTGTGATCAAGCCAACACCGTACACGGCATCTATTCTGAATATGTTGCGCTTCGAACAAGGACCCATGCTGGCGTTGCTCGCACAACAGGACCTGTAGCCTGTAGCATTGTTTCGTCACCGTCATGGATTACGGTTGCACGAACTTTTGATGGGTTTGACTTTTTTTTAACCTGGTTTGAGTATTGTTCCCTTTGTTGTAAACTCGGAGCCTTTGAGAATCGGGGCGTAATTATTGGTGAGCAGCTTTATCGATATGAATGATGACGTATTGGTACGTATATCACGTTATATTTCAAAAAAAAAACGTGTTTTGGTCACGGACCAAAATCAAAAATGCATTTTTCAATTTTACTACACAAAAATGCTTTTTGTATGACCCTGTGAGCAGGGGTTGTGCGTTCCCAAATTCCACGATCGGAGGTGTGGCATAGTGGATTCGGGAGGATCCGCGTTCTCCAGGAGCATCATGCCCTTCCAAGTCGCGCTCTCCAAGATACTGTGGCCGTGGCAGATGTATGTTTCCGGAGACACTGTTGCAGGCTTCGGAGCCTCTGTGAACAAGGGTTTCAAACGTGGCTTTGGAGGGTGCTTGGTGCCAACCCTGAACCTGCTACAGATGTTGCAGGGACGAGACTTTGCCACTATGCCCCTTGGCTTTACCGTTGCTGCAGGAACAAGTATGTTTGTGCTGATGTCCTTCAACGCTCAAGAGAATCAGTGGACTGCTGTTGATGGTGCCGGAGATGCTAGTATCCATCAGCGTATTGACCACAACAACTCTGTCTCTACGGTGTTTGGCCACACCTTTTGTGGCAGCTGGAGAGAGTGGGACCACTTCAGCGAGGCTTCCATCGCTTATGTGCAGAGCGGCAACGAGCACTTCTTTGCTCATGTTTGTCTTAATCAGCACCTTCAGCCTCAAAATGCACCTATGGCGCTCAACACGCCCTACACCGACGCTGTCAACCCGGTCGACACCTCCGGAGGTCTCGATATGTACGGTGCACCGCAGTCTACTGACCTGCAGGTGGACTATGAGTATTTCGGCTTGGATTCGGCCGACGGTGAGCAGGACAGTGCCGGATTTCGCTACCACGACATGCACATCGAATCTTTTTTTATGGACCCTGCGGACTTAGACACAATGGACGACGACAGGATGTCGATGGCAACCACTCCAGTCGCATTCATGCAGGAGGACACGCACGGCCGTCCGGAGCAGGACTTGTGCATCCAGTTGAATTTCTCCAAAGACCTGCCCGAGGCGCTGGACTTTTCGTCGGTTGTCAATGATGACATCTTGCATGACGCCTGCGTGCAGAGCGTGGCCGAGCCCGTCGTGGGTCTGAACACGGAGGTAGCGACAAAGATTGATGTGCGCGAGTCACGCAACGCGGAGGGTAAGGGTTTTGATGAGGTCAACATGCCAGAAATCGATGTTCACATGCCGCGAAAAAAAATTTGCTTGCATGCGAATGACGGCATGCCGACCGGCGCTGTCATCGAGCCGCTTGTTCTGCCTGTCATGTTGAGCGTAGGGCTCGACATGTCGCGCGTGCAAAAAGTTGTGCCTGCGAAGCTCTCCGCCGAGACAACATCGGACGAGCAAGGCTCCATCGACAAGGAAGCCAAAAAACAATTCAAGCAGAACATGCTCGGCATGACGAACATGGAGCAAAACATGAAACTGTCGTGTCACATCGCCGGACTGCTGGAGCGGTTCGAGGCGCTGCGCCAGAAGCTGTGTGGCGAGTGAGGCAAAGTTCCTTGCTTGATGTAATTTTTTAATGAAGCAAATAAATATCGTGTGAAAAGAGAAACTAAGCTTCCTGCGCGCCAGTGTCATAGCAGTCCGCGTGTGCCCACTCCTGGAGGTCGAGGATCTTTTTGTTGCGTGGGTGCGTGACGAGCCGCATGTTGTACATGCGGCACAGTATGTCCACATCGTCCTCGCAGTAGTCGCGCAGGTCCTGCCATCGCTGTTCGGCTGCCATAAAAATGGCCTGCAGTCCGCTAGAAATCTTGGTTGGCATGCCGTTGGTCTGGCACAGCAGATCCAGGCTGAACGTCGAGCCGTGCAGCAGACGCGAGCTCTCCAGGATGTCCGACGTCTTGAGCACCCAGCGGGTGATTGTGGCGTCGTCGATGCTCAGCGCTTGTCGCAGGAAAGGTATGTCAAAGCGCACACCATTGAAGGCGCACAGACTCGATGCCTCTTCGAAGGCAAGAATCATCTCTTCTGTGAGTGACGGCAGCAGGTGCGGTGTCTCGGCACGCACCCGAGCAAACTCGTAACTCACACGCTTGCCCGACAGGTAGTCCTGAGTGCTCACAACGGTCACTGCGTGCTTGCGAGGGTCCAACCCCATTGTTTCGATGTCAAACACCAGCATGATTGTGCGTGTGCCGCACGGGGTGGCCTTGCATCACGTCGATTTGCATTTTTTTTGGAGAGAGCTGCACGCGTGTGCGAGCGGCACCTTATTTTTTTTTATAATAAATGTTCTTGTGCTAATCCATGATTCTGTAAATCGTTACAGGATGCCTATCCTATTTAGCATGCGCCGGGACTGCGCGGAGCATGGCAGCTGCAGGTGATGATGAAGTGCCACCCGGACCATTTGATAAGGACAAAGACGATGAATACAGAGGTCCAAAACGTGAAGTTCATTACATTGTCGGCGAAGACGTGGAGATATATCTCGAGGATGAAAAAGAGTGGGTTGCAGCAGTCATTAAGCAAATCAAAACTACAATGCGCGATTCCGCAAACAGAGAACTCAAACAGGGCTACCTTGTACGATATACCGAAAGCAGACAAGTACATGAAGTTCCGGATGCTTGGGAGTCTCAACTCATGCGAAAAGTTAGACGACAGGACCTCCCAGTGAATGCCGGTACGGGACCCGATATAGCGGCCAGAGGAAATCGGTACCTCGTCGCCGCGCCTAGGTGAGGTCGACTACCTCGTGGGCGGGGGGGGGCTGGGGGGCGGCTCGCGGAATTGATAAAAGTGTCGATGAGCGAACCAACCTACCAGCTAGGCGCTGCCGTCAGCGCGTCGGGCCCGGGCCGTCCCTCGGCGCGGCTTTCGCGGCGCGCAGCTCGGCGAGCAAGTCCTCGGATGGAGGCATAATGGTCGGGCGCGCATGCAGGCCCTTGCGGTCCTCGCTCGAAGACACGTGCAGGGCGCCCTGACCCGGCTCATCGCTGACCGCTGCAGCACGCGAGGTGTACTGATAGTAAATGCACACATACGCGGCTACCGAGATGCTCACGCTGACAGCCAAGACGTACGGCTCCACAAACAGCAGGTGCATGTTCACGTGCACCACTGTAAAGCTGTGCATGTTGCGGTCCACCGCAGGCAACAGCATGCTGCTCAGGAAGAAAAAGGCACAACTGACGTAGTACAAAAGCAAGCGGCAAACAAGCTCGCCCATGTCGTACGGCAGCAGGCATCCCAAGAGAATGTGCGTCAGCGCCATGCAGGACCAGATTACAGTGACGTGCAAGATGTGCACTCGCAGCGGGACCTGCATGCACAGCGACACAAAAACGACACTCGAGGACGCTGCCCACGCGATGTCTGCAGTCCAATACGGAGCTAACTGCACGGAGCGCATGCATTTCGTGTCCGGCGGCCAATTCTGTGGGCCTCGAAAATTCACGTACATCACAAACGCAGTCGGCACGAGAAAGCCAGCAGCACGATTGAGGGCGTCGCGCCAGAATAGCAGAGCATCAAAATACACGAGAACGGACAGGAGTGCAAATACGCTGCTGTCGTTGAGCATCGGCGATGCTACTCGTGTTGTCATCACCAACAGCATGCTGCGCAGAATGAGAAACAGCAGCGGCATGTAGCTGCGGACGAGCTTGAGGTCCAACATGTCATCCCGACAGTCGCTGGAGGACATATGGATTTGCACAGCGCTCGCTAAATATGAGCCGCTTTTTCGCTGCATTTCAAGGGCGGTGCTATTCACACGTCAATCCGTCCGACTCGGCGCGTGTCAGTGCATGCGGCCGGACCCAAGTTGCAGTAAAAAAACAATGTTGCAGTAATTTTTTTTTGATTTTTTATGTTTTTTTTAGTGCTCGTGACGTTTTTTTTTAAATGTTTTTTTCCGTTTTTTTTCCAGCTCTCGTCTATAAAAGAGCCCGCAACTTTGGTGCACTCGATCACACAGATTGAGCACTCTGCTATGGCGGAGAAGGCGTCAGCGCCCCGGAAGGGCGCCGGCGGCAAGGATGGGAAGGATGGCAAGGATGCCAAGTTCACGCATCCTGAAGATGTGTCTGCCACGTCTTTTGGAAAAGAGGCCATGAAGACGGCTGAGAATATGGCGGATGACCTCTTCTCCCGATATGACATGAAAGTCGCCTTCGGTGATGGTATGACGTTTATTGGTTTGCTTGTTTGTGGATTGCAAGCTGCTGAATTTTGTGTAAGCGTTTGCTTTTGACTGTGATTTTGTCCAGTATGATCACACGAGACATACACACGAGACATAAAACTGGCCAATTGACATTTAAT
>Ga0209284_10006655_pt1 | contig 10953 bp, 3 predicted proteins | sample FRY03_FD_187211 | JGI IMG/M metagenome (GOLD analysis project Ga0209284, IMG submission 187211) | Freshwater microbial communities from Lake Fryxell liftoff mats and glacier meltwater in Antarctica - FRY-03 (SPAdes) (version 2) | ecosystem: Environmental > Aquatic > Freshwater > Ice > Glacier... | reverse complement strand
CGTGAGTGCCTACACGGGGTCCGATGACTTTACAGGCGCGTCTCTTGTGACTTCGAATCTTGAAGACGGCCCAGTTTCCCTCGCGACCATCGAAGCGCTCATAACAGGTAAAAACTGATCAGAGGGTGCAGCGGACAAGGTTCGCGAGCTGACCGGTGGCTATGGTGCTGAAGCGGTCTTCGATTTCGTAGACGCCCTATCAGCCACCGAACTGGCCAGGCAAATGGTTGCAATCAACGGCTTCATCCACATTGTTGGTATCAGTGGCGGAACCATTCAAACCGGTATCTTCTCCACACCATTCGGAGCCAGCGTTCGTGCGCCTTACTGGGGCACTCGAAGCGAACTCATGGAAGTACTAGACCTCGCACGATCCGGAGCTCTAACTGTGTGCATGTTGAGCAGTTCACCATAGAAGACGCAGTCGAGGCATATCACAAGCTGCATGAGGGCACCGTTAGCGGACGAGCAGTCATCGCCTTCTAAAAATCGAAACAGGTAAAGCTAGGCCCCATCCCTTCATCAAGAACACCGGCCTAAACACAGGGCATGGCTGTAATCAAAAGCATTACCTATCAACGCCTTGGACATCCTCGACTGGGTTGGTCTATTGAGATTCCAGGTTTGTTTTGGCAGTTCAATCAACGATGGGATTCGACCGGTCCAACATAAACATCGGGGAGTTCGAATCCCCTATTCTCCGCCACTAAATGCCCCGCCAACTCAAGGTTTTTGGAGTTTTTTTTGTTGTGATGTGCACCTGCGTGTGCGCTTGATCGTTGCTAGAGACAAGAAAGTTCTGATCCGTTGTTATGTTGCACTAGCTCTAAATACAGGGTCAGGGGCAATTTACCCTAGTATTTCATTGATTAAGCCTCCTTATCCGGATCTGTCCAAAACCGTCCGTTGAACGGAATTTAAACGGAATCACTAGTCCTCAAAGTTAGCTTGATCGAATTTCAACTCCCTTGCATTCTCACTTACTGTTCTTCTTACTCGTTCATCAAAACCAGAAGAGTTCGTTGCTTGGATCTCGACTGTAATTTCAATATCAACCCCCACCCCGGATAAGCGATCGAAGATTTCCCTGCTAAGGCTCGTGAAATCCCGCCCGTACAGCGTGGAATCGATGGTTACAGAACCAAAGAACCTTGTTTTTGATTCTGCGCTCTTTAGGGGGCTTTCTGGCGATGTTCCAGCAACCTCAACCCGGGCAGCTGGAGTTTCTGCATCAAGATTTAAGGTCGAGGACGATCCCTTACCTACCTGCAACGCCTCGCTTTGTCTTTGATACTCGGCTTTTTCTGTCTTTATGATTAGGAGCGAATCTAGTGGTTGAACTTTTGACTCTCTATCTATTGCGAGACACAAACCCTTGTACCGATGAGTTTCCAAGTCATACCCCTCTGCGACAGCAAAGGACTCGCTGCCAACCAAGATAGAGCCAGGAAGGTTTCGTAACGCATCATCTAATACCCCTCGAGAGACCAGCATCGGCAAGTAAGTGTGCCTTGTGAAATATCCCCAAACTTCATCCAGCCTTAGATCGTTTTGATTCCAGGCAAGCGCTAAATGCGTTGAGAGTTCTGCACCGAGTGCTGCAGGACTAAACGCAGTGATGAGGACTCCACCTCGTTCAAGCTTTGTGCCTACTCGTTCCGCGAGGCTCTGGTTGGCGACGTCGACTTTGAGGACTTCAATCTCGAATGGTCTGGATGAATCCGGTTGGTTCGGGAAGGCCGCCCAGGAATACGCCTCGGAAATTTTATCGCTAACCGCTTCGTCTGTTCGCTTGACCCAATCATCAGCTTGCTTCTTCTGCTGAGCATTGAGATTTAAGGATTCAAAGTTTCGCGCAACAAGCCGCCAGCCGAGGAATTGCCGCACGGAATCCTCAAGGCTTTCAATTCTCTCTGCGTCTCCAACGGAGAACACAAGTGTGTTGCGATTAATTCTCTGGGCAGAACCCTTGGTCTCTATGGCTTGTCGGATGAACCGAATGGCTGAAGATTCTTCGCCGGTTTTCTTGGAGTAACTATATTTCGGGTGAACGATTACAAGACGCGCGTTTTCAGAATCGGGGATATCTCCAGAGGACATCGGAGCCACGTGCGCGCCTGCAAAAATGCCACGCTTCTGGCTCTCCGACTGGAGTCTTTCGACTACTTCTTGCCAGACTTTTTCGGGTTCATCCCTCATTCGATCCGCATAGTCTTTCGCGGTCTTAGACGCGGAAGCCTGAGTATCAAACCAATAGTGACCCTGCTCTTCAAAGAAGTAGGTGGACCGCTGCGACAACAGGTCGATAGCGCTACCAAAATTGCCTATAGCGTCACCGGGCATTGCAACTCCGAGCCATAGGTATTGTTTCTCAAGGCCCTTTCGAGTACTCCTAAGTCTTGGTGCTGAGCCCATAAAGATTGCGCGAGCAATTCTCCGCGTTATATGCCTCTGCCCGAGGTTAGGACGGTCGTTATCAATGCGGTTGGAAACAGCGTTTTCACCGTCAATATCTGCATCGATTATGGGCTTCCATGCATCGTCAAGGTACTGCGTTAGAACTTGGTTAACTCGAGGCTCATCAAGAGGGATGCTCCCCGAGGTAATCATTGGGCTCGAATCACCCGTTGCCCATAGTTCGTGAACTACGGCACTCATGAGGCTTAGAACACCTCGAGTGCGCTGGAACCGCTCTAATGTCGACCAGTCTTCGTATAGTCGGTCGAAGAGCTCAGGGTGGATGGGGTACGACGCAATCATGCGGGATTCGTACTTGGGGTCTTCAGCCTCTACTGGGAACTGCCCATGATTTTCTCTGTAAAGGTTCACGTATTTCTTGGCAATTGCCGCAATGTCCGCGTGCCCCTGCGCATCCGGGTTCTGAAATAACCGACGTCGGACAATCTCGAATGACTCTTCCTTTGAGGTTGGTCTCCACTGGTCGGCCACGCGACGGACAACGTTTTGTAATCGATCAAGAGCTATCTGGCCGTTAGTTCCACCGATTTCGATATCGCTACCAGCAGGATAGGTATCATTTTCTAATGCGTCGGACGCCGGAACAGAAACGATGAGCATTACACCAGGAACACCCTGCACCATCTCTGTTAGCGCCTGCGCAAAAGTGAACTGAGTCTCAAACGTTCCAGCGGGTAGGTCATCTTTGCCCACTAATTGACGCGCATAGGCTACCCACTCATCAATCAGAATGATGGCAGGGGAGTGATCCCTGAACAACTTTGTGAGAAGGTCCCCTGGACTCGTTCCTGTTCGGTCGGACTCAGCAACGATATCAAACGCTCTCTTGCCGCCAAGTTGCCAAGCCAACTCGCCCCAAATCGTGCGAACCTCAGTGCCATCTTCTTTGACTGATGGAGCGCCTGCCTTGAGAGATGTTCCAACAAGTGCAACTCTTCGGACTCCTAAAGATTCAAGTTTTACATTGCCGTTCTCTGCGACTAACTCCTGAATCTCCTGCGGGAACGAACTCACGGGCTGACCAGAAAAGAGATGGTAAAGAGACAGCATGGAGTGGGTTTTACCCCCCCCAAAGTTCGTCTGAAGGTTGACCACAGGGCTGGCATTCATGTCGCCAGAGATTCTGCGAAGAGCTCGGGAGAACAAGTCCTTCAAACCTACGGTAACGAAAGTCCTCGAGAAGAAATCGACTGGGTTGGAATACTCGGGAGCTGCCTCACCAGTAGCCACAAGGTGAAGGTCGGCAGCAAACTCAGAAGCATTGAATTCCCCTCTCGCAACATCATTGTGTGGACGAATGACTTCACGCCACGCTTTCAACCCAGCACCCGGCGCAAGGGTCATGCTCGTCTTTCGGACTGATTGACGATTCTGCTCCTCAAACACAGTTCGCTGGAGGTCCACTCGGAGCTTACGAACATCTTCCGCTGAATCGACAGCATTAGCTGCCTTCAGGAGACGTTCAATGGTGTCCAAGATTCGTGACGCATCATCACTGCTAAAAGACTCATTGTGCGCCCACTGATTTCTTGCCTCACGAAGTTCGGCGGCAAACCCCTGCTCAGCACGAGATAGTTCATCTCTAAAGTTGAAGCCATACTCGGTGATTGCCCTCAACTGAATTTGAGGATCATGCTTCTCATAGGTCTTTGAACCGCCTCCGGTTTTTGAGGCATCTTTCGCTGCCCACTTAACATTCCAGTCGAGTGTTTCAAAGGCTTTATTCATTACTTCGTCAATCAGGTCATACAGACCCTCTGAAAGAACTTCAAAGCCCTTTGCAACGCGCTCGCGGTTATTAATTGCCACTACAACTCCCCTTGCTCATCAAAATCAAAAGTCATCTGGGCCCCTGGCTCAGGCTTTTCGGGGTATCTCCTTGCCTGCTCGCGAAGGTCACCCCAAGCACCAACCAAACCGTTAAAAATTATTGCGTCTTTAGTATCACCTTTTTTTTCAGCTTCATGGAACAGTAGGAATCCCAACTCCTTTATAGGCTCAAGGCCAACGCGAGCTTCCACGCGTCCAAGCAACTCCGCAACGGATGCGGCACCCTCTCTCGCCATTATCCCTGACAAGCGGACTACACATTCCCAAATACTAATCTTGTCGTCAGTCATTGGATCCCATCCATCCTTCAAGAAACTTGGACTAATTAACTTTGCCTTTCCGGCCCTCGCTTCGAAAATGCCGCCTCGTTCGAGCGCCCCAAGAGAAGTGTCTGATGAGCGTGCTAATTGGTCTGCAAGTCCAGACTGGGCTTCGTTCCAACCAAATTGCCGGTACCACTTGACAGCAAATCTCGTATCAGGGTCAAAATCCGACTCTTGCTCATTCAGAACCTCATCAAGTGTTGCATTAATTAGGAGCAACGCTTCCTTCACCGACATGTCACTTCCGTCAGCCTCTCGAACCCTTGAGAATCTCGAAAATACCGCCATGCCCGGGCCTATCGCAGCTTGAGCAAGATCTACCGGTGCGATTGACCCCGACATGAGAGCCCTCAACGCCATCGGTAACTCTGATTTTAAGGACTGCAAAAACCCTCGCCGTGAAGTGGCCTCCGCAGCCAAGGACCTTGGTCTACATGCAAGCACTATTGATGACGCCAGGGCGTTGGCACCAATCGAGACCATGCGCTGTGCTCGTTCACTCCTTACGGGCCAAGTAGCCGTAATTTCCCATCCAGCTCTAATCAGACCGTCCAACAACGTGTGCCAGCCAGTGGAGGACTTTCCCTCTGCCGACTCCTCTTGTTGTTTGTATGCGTAATACAGAGTTAAGGGAATAGAGGTATTGGCTGTCTCTCTAATTCGGGTAAAAACGGAGTTAAAGCCGTCAATGAAGAATGCCTCTGCCTGGCTCTTGCCCCCGTGTCGGGAGGGATCAGCAACGAGTTCCTCGTCTTTGGGGGTCAGAATCGTGCCCATTGTCTCAGGATGAATGGCACCCAAACCTCTTCGAAGCCAGACATAGAAAAAATCCGATAAGTCTGCGTAGCCAATGTTGTCGTAGTAGGGAGGGTCTGTAGATATGGCAAGCCCGGCGTAGTCACGTGTCGCAGCGTTTTCGGATTTTACCTCTCCTGCAGGAAAAGCTGGTGTCTTTGCTAAGGCTTTTGCAACCCACTCGATTTGCCCGTTAAAACTGCCTGCGGAGGTTGACAAAATATTACTCTCTACATAGTCCCAGGTCATCGAAATTCTCTGCCTCGCAAACAAATTTCTAATGGCCTGAAGATCGCTGATCCAAGTGTTGAGTGCGTTGTTATAGTCAGTACTTCGGCTAATGGCAAGTCCAAGGTAAGTGGCAACGGCATCTGCATACGCTTCTGCGCCAATGCCCCCCTTCTCTAATCCAGGTCCGTGCTCAAGCCCGGCGTCGAGAGCATCCTGAACCGCCTCCTCCCGAATTTCCATAAGCGTGTCCCATAGAGTTGAGATGGCGACTAGCTGCCGATTAGTAAATAAGTCAACCCACTCTGTCATTCCATAATTTGGCGTTCGTTGGGTCAGGGGAACTTGACCGGTGGGTAAATTCTTCGGCTTTGCTACCTCCGCAGCGTCTATGTGATAATCATTCGGGCTCACAAAGATTTTTCGCTTTTCTCCTGCAAGAACTACCGCGATTAGGTGTCGTCCCATACGCCCAGCCCTGGCTTCTTCCCTGACGTATTTCAAAGTAAACGGAGTGCCGTCACCGACAGCAAAACCGCCATTTCGGCTAATGGTTCCATCCTCAGGGTCAATGGGTCCGTCTTTACTGTGGACAATTTCGTACGAAATTTTGCCGTTCTCAACTGAAGGCCTTATCCATGCCTCAGCGCCCTTTTTTTTGCTTACCCACCAACTTCTGACAAGTGGAGTTTCTATCGGATTTGCTGGGTTTGGACTGATCACTGTGCGGGCCCAAATCCAAGCGATGACATCTAGCTCAGTCTCATCCGGCAGTCGATATTTTGGATAATTTTTATGTAGCTCTCGCGCTACCCGAGTTCGCAGTTTTGAACCGTACAGAAGAATGTCCTTCGTCAGACCATCCGCACGTGCCCAAAAAGCCCTTTCTTCAGCTGCACCGGGGAATATAGGCCTCTTGTTTGCAAATTTGGGAGGAAACTCTATTAGACACTTATTCAGTAAAACAGCTAAAGGGTTGAGGTCAGACGCATGAGATTGCAAGCCAAGTCTTTGCGCCTCTAGGGGGATTGATCCGCCCCCCGCAAAAGGGTCTAAAACAGCAGGTAATTCGCCGTGATTCGATTTACGAATCTCCTCTCTGGCTTCGGAGTACAAAGCTTCGTCACCAAGATTGTCCCAGTCTGCAATTCGCTCAATTATTGAATGTAATCTTTGTCTCTCAGCATCTTGTTCAGTCGCAGTTGGAAATTTTTCAATGTTCGATGAGGGGTCATCAACCAATTGAGCGAAAAGAATTGCGCGAGCGGTTGCCAGTGGGCGACGTGCCCAATATAGGTGCATGGTTGAAGGATGCCCAGAGCGAATGCTCTTTTCACGGGCAGACTCTCGGTTGATAACCTCCAAAGGCAAAGAGATTTCAATCAGTTTCTTGTTTGGTCTATCTTGCGTCATTGGGGCACCTGTCCTTTAGACCAATAATCAGACCAGCGTTCATTTATTGAAGCTGTGCTTTGGCTAAGTTGGACGTGCTCAAAAGCGTTAGAAATGTATCGGACTTCATCCTGTTCGGCGCCCTCTGACGAAACACTCACTAACGCAAGTCTGTGGGCTACACCCTGAGTTTGAGCGAAGCTGACCTCACTCGACGTTATCGTGAACGTGTCAGCCCCCTGAATGCGTCCTTTTACTTCGATGTAAATATAACCACCCATTAGATGGCGAGATTTTATGTCAAAGCCACGATTATTGTGTGCCATCTCTTCAGGAACACGCCCTAGCTCCTTCTCATGTCGTAGGACCAAATCTACTGCGCGGCGCTCGATTTCTTTGCGACTTTGGGCGAATAAGCCTGCTGCAGGCGAACTCAAAGTTTGTTCTATCAATCCGCTTGGAATGACGACTGCTGCACCACGAACGATTGGTGGCAAGGCGATTATCGCCTCTTCGCGATTCAGCTCTTGAAGCCTGTTGTTTCGCCTAGTTTCTAGAGCACGAGCACGCTCGTACGCTGATGAAGCACTAATTGAACCGGTTTTACCTTTGTCCTCTTCGTAGAGAAGTCTGTTGTGCTCGGTGTCCCAGTGGTTGATTTCCTTATTTAGACGCTCTGTGACTTGAATACGAGCCTTTTCGACGAGCTCTTCGGTCATCTTGCGCTTCTGCTTCAAGGCTGTGTCCATCCCGAGCTCCACTGCCCACCTGCGAACAACAGCCTCGTTCTGAGACCCACTCACCATTTTCTCGATGAGACCCGATGCCGCTTTTAGTTCTTCCTCAGATGGCTCTTCGAAATCTAGGTATGGCGCTGTGTTTGAAATGAATCCTCTCCCATTGGAATCGACCTCAATGAAGTCAAAGTGCCGGTCCACTGTCAGTGGAGGGACCAAAGAATTGACTATCTTTTGCTCGACTGCAAATAGTGCCGATGGTTCATCCCGCTGCTTATCGGTGCGGTCTATAAAAATTGTGCCCCTGCTGAGAGCGCCCCCGAGATCTTCAATGGTTAAGTCGATTACTGCATCCAGAAGAGGATGGCCTGGTGCGAGCAATGTCGCAAGTGGTTTATCGGCAACCTTTCGCAGTTCACGTTTGAAAGTCACACGCTCATAGTTTTCGACCACGGGCGCTCGCCGATCTCGCGCTATTGCCAATTCCCTAATACGGTCTGGAACTCGTGAGATTTCGTATCGGTCGGTCTCCCGCCGCTTTAATTTCCCACCAAGCCTCTCAAAAGCTGGAATGAAAAAGCCCTTGATAAAGCCCGGTTGAAGCCGGCGCTCTTGAGCCTCTTCCATCAACCTTCGAATACCTTCAACATCGAGTTTGTTGAACATCTCAGGATGAAGTGCTCTCTCTTCCATTAACTCTGCAAGGCCAACCGTCACGCTGTCATCAATGATTTGATTCAGGCGATTTTTTACGACCGGGTCGTTTCCGTATCTGATGGCCTCGATCAACAGTGAGCGCAGTGGCTTGTCCTGGAAGGCGTTACCCTCCCCTAATACATTGAAGAGGTTGCCGTTGTAAGCGCGGCCTTGTTGTTCAATTTTCTGGAGCAGCCGAGTGAAAACTTCACCTTCGCGCGTATTGGCCGCTACCAGGTTCCAGAGTCGGCAGACTTCTTCCTGACCAATACGGTGAATTCGCCCGAAGCGCTGTTCTATTCGGTTTGGATTCCACGGGAGGTCGTAATTCACCATTAAGTGCGCTCGCTGAAGGTTTAATCCCTCTCCTGCTGCGTCAGTTGCAACAAGTACATGGACATTTGGGTCCTCAGAGAATTTTTCTTGAGCAAGTTTTCGATCAGATCGCTTCGTTCCTCCGTGGATGGTGACGACTGCCTCATCACGCCCAATGAGGTTCCTAATCTTTTCCTCTAGGTATCTCAGTGTGTCTTTGTGCTCTGTGAAAATGATGATCTTGTGGAGTTGTCCATCTTCCCCACCGCGGAGGAGATTGTCCTGCAGGAGCGAGCTGAGCTCAGTCCACTTCTTGTCTATATCCAGGTGTCGGACTTTGCGTGCAAGCTTTACAAGGTCTTTCAGTAGTGCAATTTCTATTTGGAGTTCTTCAACCGTTCGTGCTGCTGTTGCCAGGTCGATAACTTCTTCAAGTTTTTCTTCAAAGTTTTCGCGCTCAGAAGCAGTGAGTTCCTCATCAAAATCAGCATAGGTTTCAAAATCGAGGGTTTGGTTCGATAACGGCATGATTTCCTCTGTAAGCCCTTTTAACTCTTTGATTTCCTTGACACGTTGATAATCCTTGACTTTGAGTTCGAGACGCTCTTGGCGGCGCTCTAGCGACCTCAGGATGGCCTCTGGGCTGCTCGCCAAACGTCGCTGAAGAATTGTGAGAGCGAATCCAATGTTGTTTCCGCGCCTCTTGTCGCCTGATTCTGCAACAGCATCAGCACGGTTCATCTCATTTCGTACGTATTCTGTAACTTCCTCATACAGATTCTGCTCGGCTTCGGACAGTTCGTATTCGACAGTCTCTGCCCTGCGTTCTGGAAAAAGCGGCTTACCCTCGAAGGTCAATAGGTCCTCTTTGACCATTCTTCGCATCATTCCGTCGGTAGCAGTTTTGTGTACTCCATCTCGAAACTTACCTTCGAACCGGTCCTTGTCTAATAGAGACATAAAAAGCTGGAAGTCCTCTTCGTTGCCTGCGTGTGGCGTGGCTGTCATCAACAAGAAATTTCGAGTTATTTCCCCGAGCGTCCTGCCAAGTGCAAATCTTCTTGTTTCTTTTGCTTCCCCGCCCCAGGAGCTGAAATGTGCGCTCATTCGGTGGGCTTCGTCTACAACCACCAGATCCCAATTTGATGCTTTGAGCTGACGCATGACAACTTCATCTCCTCGACTCAATTGATCCATCCGAGCGAGCAACATCGGGTGAGCATCAAACACATTGGAGTCGACCGTTGAGTCCAGGATTTGTTTCGTGAGGAGCTCGAAGCGTAGAGCGAACTTTTCATAAAGTTCGTCTTGCCATTGCTCAACGAGGCCTCCGGGTGCAACGATTAGGCAGCGGTTCAGGTCGCCTCTTAGTTTCAACTCCTTGATATAAAGTCCAGCCATGATGGTTTTCCCCGCTCCGGGGTCGTCAGCTAAAAGAAAGCGAAGTGGAACCCTGGGAAGTAGCTCACCGTAAACTGCACGAATTTGATGCGGGAGCGGTTGAAGATCGGAGGAATTTACAGCTATCAGCGGATCGTAGAGCGCTGCGTACTTGATTCTCATTGCCTCTGCGGCCAACTTGAAGTCATGTGGGTTGCCATCGAAGGGGAAAGACGATGACTCATCCACAAAAGCAAGGGCGTGCTGCTCATCGCGAAATAAAATTCGCTCCCCGAGATCACCTTGATCGTCTTTATAAATCAGGTTGACTGCATTGCTCCCGTGCCATTCGACAAGTGAGACTGTCACATTGAGCCCTAAGACCAGGCCAGAGAGTCGGTCTCCAGGTTTGATTTGATCAATTGATAGTTTCATTCAATCAACACCATCAAGCCTCCCCGCAATCAGATGACGGGGCCTTGCCGTCGGTCAAGCCAAAGTCTAACAAAGGGTTTCCCCCGGCAAGGTAGTGAGTAAAGCTTCTAGCTCGCCTCATGCCACTCTGCCTCCTCATCAAACATTGAGCCATATTGAGTTTCAGAGTAAGCGGTATTTGGTGAGTAACCGTAGGGGCCCGAGTGCATATCGCCCTCGTCCATTTGTGCTGGATCACTCGTTGCCCTAAGTGGCTGTGTAACTCCGGGCGGCAAAAAGAATATGGCAAAGAAGAACAGCACCACGGCCAGCGCGGCGGCTAGAAAGCCAACGATAAGTACAAA